>Ga0066834_10000142_pt1 | contig 32612 bp, 24 predicted proteins | sample ETNtaG_30_FD_66729 | JGI IMG/M metagenome (GOLD analysis project Ga0066834, IMG submission 66729) | Marine microbial and viral communities from oxygen minimum zone, Eastern Pacific Ocean - ETNP201306PF43B | ecosystem: Environmental > Aquatic > Marine > Oceanic | place: Pacific Ocean: Eastern... | reverse complement strand
AGATTTTCCTGATGTCAGGTCTCCCGACGAAGTGATCACCGGCAGACCAAGTTAGCTGACCAAAGACAACACCCTGTGTTCTCGGATCACGCCCAATTACTTCGCTAGCTTGGGCAATCATTCTAAATGTACCGCGTAGAATAGGAGATTTACCAGTTAAGTAATCCTTAACTTGCTGCATGAAATCATCACCTGGAACCAATTTTAAATTTAATCCCAAATTTGCCATGATTGAATTAGGTTGGGTGGATAATCCTCCGTTAGCATAGAATAACGCCGATTCCCCTCCCCAAATGATATAAGGAATCAACAATGGATCCTGAGATTGGGTGATTCTAACCCGGGTAGGCCCTATTTCATCTGAAAAATTCTGTTGCGCATTGGCTAGCGAGACAAGACATATCACGCTCAATAAAATAACGATAATTAACCTTTTTAAAGGCATAATTGGCCTCCTTAAATTCGAAATGGTACAAGAAGTGGAATGACTGGATTGAATCACTTCACTTTCAATTGAAAGAATATCTGTGCCATGAACTTCTAACTGAGTAACCTTTGACTTTCTATAGACTCTGGGTATCGTCGCTTCTCAATGGAATAATAAGCTTGTAAGAGGTTCGTTTCTATACCCAAGTCTTCTCGTATTTCTTCCAGCGGATGTTGAAGATAACGGGAGTAATCCACCTCGGACAAAGACTGACAATCGGAAATAAAACCAAGCTTTACCGCATCTTTGAAAACATGTAGGTCTTCATCTGTAAAACGGTATGCTTTGGGATATAAATACTTAGCAAAAAAACTGTAAAGGTTTTCTTCAGTAGAAGTGACACGGTTGGTACTTCCCATAGTGAAGCCAATGACAAAAGCCTCATCTTTTGCAAGTACTCCTCTCCCCAAAATAATGTGAAGGTAATCGTGTGTCTCTATGTCTGTCTTCCCATGAAAAATATCGCCACCTGGTAAATCGAATTTGGGGTTTTCCACGATTTGTATAATGTACGGAATTTCTTCTTGTTTTAAACCGAATTCCTGAAGCTCCTGATAAGCTGAACTTAGAGTTTTATCGTTGCAGGAAAGTGGAACAAACCAACGTTCAATTTTCTCCTTCAAATCCACAATGTATTTTTCCTTATATAGCTTACCAAATTTTCTATAAGCGTTTAGAAGAGAACCTCACTAATATCATGAAGTCCTTTAGGTGCGTTAATAATCCATCGTGTTGCACGGATCGCACCACTGGCAAAGGATTCACGGCTCTGTGCTCGATGAGAAATTTCTACCCTTTCACCGATTCCAGCGAAAAGGACAGTATGATCACCAACGATGTCACCTCCACGAATTGCATGGACACCGATCTCTTTCTCAGGACGTGCCCCAACTATCCCCTCACGTCCATAAACGCCAACTTGATTAATATCTCGATCCAATGCAGTTGCCAACACATCGGCAATACGAACAGCAGTGCCACTTGGAGAATCTGTTTTCTGATTGTGGTGTGCTTCAACAACTTCAACATCATATTCATCACCAAGCGCTTTGGCTACGAGATCAATGGCTTTTAACATAACATTAACCCCAACGCTCATATTAGGTGACATAAGACACGGAATACATTCTGCCAACAAGCGGATTTCTGTCAATTGATCAGCTGTACAACCAGTTGTGCCGATGACCATGGACTTCTTTGCATCAACGACTTTTTTGAGATTGGAGACTGTGGCTTCAGGAGATGTGAATTCGATGACGACATCTCCTTGGTTGATAATATTTTCTAGATCTTCCACAATTTTGATTCCAAGTGGACCAATACCAGCCACTTCACCAACATCTGCACCTATTTGAGGATGTGCAAGATACTCTGTTGCTCCAATAAGCTCCATGTCCGGTTGTCGAGTAACTAGGGAAGTCAACATTCTTCCCATTCGACCACAGGCACCATCAACAATGACTTTTATCATAGTACTTATACTCCATCAGTTTGAAAATTGTGCTCTATAAATATCTCATCATTCAAAACGTTAGTTCAGAAACGCTTCAGTTTTCAATATCACGTGCGCACCGGAAACCAACCCAAGAAATCATTTGATCAGGTAGCAGAGGGAATCGTGCAGTCGTTCTTACGCTCCTAGGATTTAGACTCTTCCATGACCCACCTCGGACTATTTTCGCTTTCCCCGCAGCTTTCTTTGGTGTGACCCATTCCGCCACGTTTCCGGCTAAATCATGTATGCCTAATGGGTTTTTCCCTCTGGGATAGCTTCCAATCGGTACTGGAGCTTTAGACCTATAATTTAGCAGATTTCCATTCTCACTGGGAGGCTGGTTACCCCAAGGAAATAGGCGCTGATTATTACCCCTAGCAATTGATTCCCACTCAGTCTCAGTTAATAAGCGTTTTCCTACCCATTCTGCATAAGCTTTCGCACCATACCAACTCACGCCTACAACCGGATGCCTTTCAAAGCCTAATTGAACTTGATATCCATTGTTAATTTGCTCAATCTTCGTGGTCTTGGAGTTCAGGCTAATCAATTCCCTGCCATCTGTGTCGATGACACTCTGACGACTATTCAAAAAGCTGATATACTCAGCATTTGTAACTTCAAATCGATCAACATCAAATGCTAAGATAAAAATTGTATTGCCCGGTTTTTCTGAAATGCCGCTGTCTATACCAACCACAAAATCACTCTCGGGAATTCTAATCATCTGGTCAGGTGGTCGCAGGTCAACTTGGTTATTATCTGGTTGCTCTTCAGGTTGATTTATTATTGGTTGATCTACGCTGAATACAATAATAGTAATCGGAAGTTTGGTATGGAATTCGTCATCACTAGCTATCAACGTAACTGGGATTTCAGTTTTAAGGTCTTTCGCAGATACAAAATCAAACGATGGGTTCCATCGAATTCGATTCTCTTCAAACTGAGCATCGCTCGGTAAACCTGTTGCAGTGTAGGTGAGCAAATCGCCATTTTGATCATATGCGTGCACCTCGCTATCAAGCATTTCCCCTTCATTAACTACTAATTTTGGTGTTGGGTTGTCTTTTACTTCAAACACGCCGATTTTAGTAAAGACTGGTGCAACATTAATGGATTTCACCTCGATATCAAGGTCTAGGAAGGCTGAGCGACCATCTTTTGTTTCTGCCGAAAATCTTATTTTCTTCTCTCCTGCCTGGGAGAAATTGGGCGTCCATCGAAATAGATTGTGATTTGAGTCAAAGTTGGCATTATCGATTGGCGTAAACAATTGTATCACGGCTGCTAGCGAACAGTCGACTTGGATTTCAATGGTTTCTCCAACTGTGATAACATAAGGTGGTAGGGGAGTTGTCTTCAATATTAATGACTTCTGCTTTCTAGCTACTACTTGCTTCCTTTTCGGCTTTACTCGCTTTGCTATATTTCTTTTTTGTACTTCTCCACCAAGCCAAACTTCCCCCTTGTCGGTTGCAAAAGCAAATTGTCTGCCATTTCCCGTACAGTCCAGATTTCGAATAGGTGTATTTACTTGTTTGTATCGATATGTTTTGGCGACTTGATTAGCAGATAAATCCCATACCTGTATTGTATTTTTCGACGATACAGCAATAGCAATATTAGGTTGACGTGCAAAGCAAAAACTTACGATTTTATCGTCAGACTCTATCTGGTTGAGGACATGGCCTGTTTGGCAGTCTCTCACTTCCACAGTGCCATTACGGACAAATGCCATTTGATTACCTGACGAGTTGAATGCCAACAGATCCATATCAATACCAGATCCGTTTAGATTTTCCCATAATGTTTTTCTGAAACTGTGGAAACTGATTTTATCGTTCCGAAGAATTGCGAATTGATGCGTAATTGTTGGGCTGAAACGAAGTCCTGTTACATCACTGTAATTCGCACCGATGACCTGTTTCGGTTCGGTTTGACCAATACTGAATTTCAAAAGCGTCCCATCAATTAAACCAACGCACAATCCTGATGGTATAAACCAGATATCAGCGACTTCTCTCGCAATCTGTTTTGCTTGAATAGTAAACACTTTATTCTTATTTTGGATATCCCAAACGTGGATTGTGTTAGTACTCATGAGAACTGCAATCCAATTTTTCTTTACTTCAAAAGTAACGCGTTTAGGTATGTCAGAGAGACGAATTTCGGAAACCTTATTTCGCTTTTTGACACTATATAAGTTCACACTATTTGAGGTGGTAGCAGCAAAAATCCTATCGTCGGTACTATAATACAAACCATGAACTTTTTGATGGGTTTTATCAATTAGGATTTGTGAGCCTACCTCAAATCCTACGCCTAAAAAAACAAAGATAAATAGAAAAAGAACGAGGATCCTGAACATCGTGAATTCCTGAAATTTCCCTCAAAATTCGGATTGTATCGTTATTAACCAAAATCACATGTACCAAAGTTATAGTATCACATGAAAATCATGTTTTAGAATGGAACTAGCATTATTGTCAAATTTCTGTATTCAGAGTTTACCATCTAAATTCCCCCAGCTGAATTCGATAGACATAGATGCTTTCGAATCTATGGTTGGTAGCCATATCAACTACAAACGGTCCTGCAGTCTAGGATACTAAGCCCAATACATGAGTAGACGTTGCATTTGGTATGACACTATCTACTACAATCTCTTAGGATTCACTACCTCTTGGCTATTTTAGATGAGTTCATCATCAACGTTAGAATTTCAACTTCGATCTCAAAGTCACTAAGCAGAAAAAGCAAGGTCTAATTTTCGCCCAGTAAAACTTTCAATTCACCAATCTGCGTGTAAGCTTTTTGCTTGGTCATATTGGCATATTTTTCCGGAATTAAGCTTTGATATGAACATTCGACGAATGCCAATAATTCCTGCAGTTGCCGTTGCAAGCTGATGTCGGCAGGAATGAAATCGTACCCAGTTTCTAAAATTTCAGCCGTAGTCAGGTTCCTCGAAGTAAGATGTTTCTTGCGTTCCAGGTTGGTTAAAAGTTGGATAAAATCAGCTGGAGAATAGTTAGCAGTATGATCCAAAAACCGTTGTTTTTGATCTGCAAGAAAATCATTGAGCGATAGTCCTACTTTTGACATGACAAAATCGATAAATTCTTCACGCTCTTGTCCTTCTGGATCAAAGACGGGCAAGTGTTCGCCCGCACGTCCGGTCCTTTTGATATCTGGTTCTAGCTTATCCGGCCTAGCAGTGATGATTATCCAGATGATTTTCCCACGGTTATTTGGGTCACTCATCATCCTCAAAATTGCCCCAAAAAGTCGTTTGTCGACATCATGTGTACCAGCACCCCGACCTCCAAGCTCTGTGTCTGCCTCGTCATAGATCACCATTACATTTCCCATAACCTCAAGGATTGAACGAATTTTCTCCCATGTCATTTCAGTCTGTCCTACATACTGACCACGAACATTTTTGATAATTACTGGTAAGTAACCACATTCTTTGGCAAATGCCTTGAAAGTATAGGTTTTACCCACACCATTTGGGCCAGGTACCAGAATTCCAGTTGGCATCAAGTCAGATTTTCCGCTCATGATGAAAGACTTCATTTCTTCTAACTTAGCTAGTAACTTTTTAGACCCAATTACATCAGAAAAATCATAGTTAATAATTGGGAATTCAATATTACCACTGAGTTCCTTTTCAATTACTTCCTGCGTAAGCTTAAATATCATTTCAGCAGTTAGCTTCGTGTCAGTATGATTTGCTTGCATAAACATCTTCTGCAAATCTTGCAGTGTCAAGCCACCGGTATAGAAAACGGCATCTTTTTCTTTTAGTCCTAAACTAACCTGATGCTGCTTTTTGAGAAACCGTAGATACCTTTGCCGTTGTGTGTCGTTTGGACGAGGCACTTGGATAGCGGTGACAAAAGGGAGTTCAACCACCATTTTATTTAGTTCTGCCAGCGTTTGTGTTACTAGAACAGCCAAGTGGCGTCCGCGGACAAAGGAAGGATCCGTAAACCACTGATGGAAAATCATTGCTTTCCGTTGTTCAACCTCGTTTAGATGATTACTTTCTTGGCGGTGAATCAATGATTCAACATGATTGATTATGAAGCCCCATCCTTGCTTTTCGGAGTTAATAGTATTAAGGCTAATTTTGCTCAATTCCTGCAGGAAAACCAATGCTTGCAGTGGATGTTGGATACTATCCTGCATATATTTCTGAAGTTCAGCTTTTCCCAAGAGGGTCTCAACAATATCCAAGTCATCTTGATTCCGAAACTGAACACCACTGATCAGATCATAATAGGCAATGATACGCCTTTGATTGCCTTCTGGAGGATCCATCAGTCGTTTGAGACAGTCAATTAATGTATAGAACTGATCTTTCCCCAGCGAATATAGATCACGTACGTTTCCGTATAATATGAATTGATTGCTCTGACCAGAATTGAACTTCTCAATAATTGTTTGTAGAAATTTTGGTGCTGATTTCCAGTTCATTTTCCTAAGCCTACTCCATCTTGAAAATTAGGAAAGGTTACCCTTGCAGAGGGATAATCTCGTATTATGGCATCTTTATGAAGATTATGCAATCGCTTAGACTACAAGGTGTTTAGAGGGGTAATTGAGTCGGAAAATTTAACTGGTGTGGAATTATGAGTGCTTAATGAATAGGTTGAAATGATTCGTTGGATGAAGAATCTCTCAATTCCGCTAAGCTTTAACCTGAGGATCAATACCAAAATCTACCAGCTCTTGATTGACTTTTTTAGCCACTTCTACTTCATCCCGTAGTTTGGCGACCTGTTGTTCTAGGCGCGAAGTGTGATCGTCTGACTGCGGTTGAGATACAAGGAGGATGGTGCTCCGAAGCGAAGATTGCGCAGTAATGATGTCCTGTTCTAATTGTTCGATTGTTGTTTCTAATTTTTTAAGTTGGTTAAGCTCGTTGGTTAGTGCTTGTATTGTTTCACGGAATTCCCTCTTGAGGTTGGTATCTTTTTCATCCTCATACTTTTTTTTGGTTTCATTCAGGTTTTGATGCAACTTTTGAACGTCGAACTGTTCTAACAGCGATCTATAAGTGACTCGGTTTTTTAAAGATTTTATGGATTCGAAAGTAACCTCTTTGGACATCTTTACCAATTGATTGACCACCAATTGATTGCCTAAATTCATTATCTTTTCATCAAGTATTTGCTCCAGTTTGATCAAATTTTCAAAATGGGATCTACCGCGTTCATCGAGTTTCTGATGAAGTTCATCTCGGTTCTCCTGATCTAGGCGAATTCGTTCCTCGTCGCTATGTTGAATTTGGTCTTCGATTTGCTGTTGTATCCGCTTACGCGGTGCTTTACCTAGAAGAAAATAGTATGACAACGATATGGCGCTGGCTAGAAAAGCCCCTAGGGAAAGAACGGGTTTATCAATAAATGCTAAGAAAATCCCAGCTGCTACTGGACCATAGAAAAGAGGTTGAAAAAAGCACTCTTTAAATAAATTCCAAGTCAATTTCTGGTATGAGAGATCATTATCTTGTTGGGGAGGCATTGTAATCTCTAAGTATGCTTAATTGATCTAGGGCCAGTATCCTGCCATAATATAAAGTTGGTTAAAGAGGTCAGAGGTGAAAATCAGTCACAATCCTACCGTTTATCTGCTTTGTTTTGATAATTCCGGTCAAACGATTTTACAATATCTCTCTGATCCGGTGCAAACCCTGATATCCGAATATCCTGGATTAATCCTCCAAAGTCTTCTGTCCGTTTCACTTCGGTGGATTTAAACACTGGGGCACAGACATCTTTGACAATTGTGGCACCCTGATTGTTGTCATTCGGCTTATATTGTGAGAGAACAATCACACGTTCAGCAACGTAGACTGCCTCTTCCAAATCGTGTGTTACGAAAAAAACGGTATTCCGCTCCTGTTCATGAATTTTTAGGATTAGTATCTGAAGTACTTCCCGTGTCTGTGGATCGAGGGCACCAAACGGTTCATCCATGAGCAAAATTGATGGTTTTCGAATAATCTCCTGTGCTATGGCCACTCTTTGCTTCATTCCACCTGATAATTGGTGTGGTTTCTTGTTTTCGGCTTCCTTCAAACCCATTTCTTGGAGATAATGGCTTGCTTTTTCTCTGAAACTACGGTGCAATTGTCTGAAACGAAAAGGACGAATCCATTTCATAAGAAAATCGATTTCCTCTAATTCCATACCATAAGCTACGTTATCAACGACTGTCAACCAAGGAAAAAGCGTATAATCCTGAAACACAATTCCTGTATTACGACTAGGTCCCTCAACGGACTCTCCATCGACCAAAATTTGGCCTGAAGTAGGTTGCATGAATCCTGCAATCAGATTTAACAATGATGACTTCCCACAACCGCTGGGCCCCACAATAGCAACAAACTCGCCCTGTTTGACCTGTAAATTAACATTGTTCAGAACAACCTTTGTCGTTTTTTGATCCTCAAAAACAAGTGTTAGATCTTTAATCTCCAATGCCAACGGGGATTCAGGCATAAATACTATTTCTCCAAACTCCAAGCATAATACTTCTGAATAACCTTTAACAGTATGAAATCACAGGTGAACCCGATAGTACCAATAATAAAAAGGTACCATAAGATGATATTGACACCGATTTGTCTCTGGACCAGTATAATGCGATAACCAAGTCCAGCTTCAGAAGCAATCATCTCAGCAGCAATTAAAAATATCCAAGCCTGTCGAAGCGTAAAGCGGATGCTGTTAAGGATTCTAGGCCAAGCGAACATCAACACAACTTTGAAGACAACCTCTACAGTTGATGCTCCCATGGTGTAAGCTTTCCGTATCAGCTTCTTCGGAACATCTTTGCAAGCGAGAAAAACGTCCATTACTAGTATGAAATATGTTCCTAGGAAGATGAGCAGTACTTTTGCTGGTGCGTCCGTGCCAACGAAAATGAATATTAGGGGTAAAAGAGCTAGAGGCGGGATGAAACTGACAAAGCGCACAAACTTCATATGTAACGCTTCAATAGCTGAGAAACAGGCCATGTACAATCCAACGAGTACAGCACAAATAACAGTGATAGCTACACTGATAACCATCAACCGAAGGCTATATTTGAGATCCTTCCAGAGCCATCTATCGCCGGTTCTTCGGTTAACTTCAACTGTTTTGACAATTCCAGTCTGAATCTGCCTCAGATTCGGCATCATTCGATCTTTTGGGTTTTCCTGATGCCGTTTATGTGACCCGTAGAGATATAATGATATGACAAAGACAATAGGCAAAAGAACTAAAATTGATGCCAATCGTGAATCAATCTCTTCTCCAACCCGGCATAATTTCCGCGCACTCATTTCATGGGGCGAACAGTTTGAATGACTGTTGTGTTGTATTTGAGATTAACCTCATCATTAATTAGTCCATGACTTTGCGCGAATTTGACTACTTTCTTTTCCGTTTTTCGGATTTCTTCACTGTTTAGGAAGTCTATGGCACGTTGAGGATCCAAAAAAAGATCTGTTCCTTCAAGCATTTTATTGAATTCTGCAGGTTTAGTCCCAGCCAAATCCGACATAATGATAATAGCTTCCTGTCGTGTTTCAGGATTCTTAATCATTTCCATAGCGTCATACCAAGCGGAGACGAAAGCTTGGGCAACTTTAGGGTTTTGCTTTAAACGCTTGTTGTTAAACACCACCAAGTCGATAATTTCACCAGGGATCTTCTTACTGTTGAACAATACATAGCCACGTCCTGCATCCTCAGCCAAAAAAAGGTGTGGATTCCACGTGGCAACCGCTTCAGCATTTCCTGCGAGAAAAGCACGTCCCGCATCATCGCCAGGCGTGTTTTTTATCTTGATATCCCTTTCTGTCAACCCAATTGTTTCCAGATAACGAAGAAGCAAATAATGTGAAACTGAGAATTCTTCAAGTAGTATTTCTACGCCTTTGAAGTTTGAACCATCGATGCCATATTGAACCAGAATACCATCTCCACCTTTACTGAAATCATTGACAAGCACAGCAGCGACATCAATTCCCGCATCCGCTGGTGGAAGCGCATCCATGATTGTCATTGCACAGGCATCCAATTCTCCAGCGGTAAACGCCTGCACAGAGGCAAGATAATCCTTAAACTTCTTGAGTTCAATCTCAACCCCATATTCTTGCGCGCGTTTTTTTAGGAATCCTTTCTCTTCCATTAAATAAATTGGCATCCAGCCTGTCCAGATAGAGACACCAACTTTAACTGGTTTTGCATGCATGACTTGATTGCTAATGAACACAAGTAAACAGAAAATGAGTAAATAAGATAAATATATTTGTAATTTGTGTCTCAATTTTTGCCTCCGCTAAACTTTATCTGTCTTTGACCAATACAAATTCAGTCCGTTGGTTTCGTTCCAACCAATCAGCATAAGCTTCATTTTGGTCGCGTGCGAGTGGTTCTCTGTCACCATGAGCGACAGTATTAATCCTGCTGCCCTGAACATTATGTTCTCGAACCAGATACTGGGCAATTGACCCAGCTCGTTTCCTAGAGAGGTCCATGTTAATCTGGGATGAACCGGTGGGAGATGAGTAACCATGCAGGATTAAACGATAGTTTGGATAGTGCAAAAGAGTATCGGCGAACTTATCAACAACTAGTTTCGACTGTTGACTTAATTTTGCCGAACCGCTACCGAAATAGATCGGATCAACTCTCATTTCACCGATGCGTTGAGTTTTACTTTCAACCTCCTCGGCTTTCATCCTGGCAAATTGCCGCTTAGTCTCAACGGGTGGCGGTGCCACCTCTTTTTCTGGCATGCCTTTGATTTGAGGTGCCGCACTCGGGGTTAACTGGCTGAGAAAATCCTTATTCACTATCCAATATGCTCCACCGGGTTTGCTGGCAAATGGGTCTGTCATCAATTTATCATGAAATTGTTGAACACTAATTGTATCTTCAATAACTTTTGCGATTTTATCAGTGGCAGTTTGACCTATGCCAAACCAGAGGTGATGGTTTTCCCTGAGATCGATAAAGTCAATACCATCCAAAATATGCTGTGCGGTTGCCTCATCGATATCGCCCCCCCCATCTTCTGCTAGATACTGGACAAATTCAGATTCTCGTTTCTGGTAATAATCAAGCGTCTTAAAATATGCGCGAGTCACTTTCTGTACGATTTGTGGATTGCCTGTCACGATTTGGCGCGAGGCGATGCAGACATCGATGATAATGTCATCACTGTCTTTGGTACTGGTTAGTAAGGTGTAGCCTTCTTGGATAGCACGTGATGTTTCAGGTTCCCATACAACTGCTGCATCAACCTGTCCTTGTTTCAACATTTGGTAAGATTTCTCTGAAAGCCCCTTAGTCACTGGCATACGCTTAACGCTAAGAATGTCGAAGTGTGTCAATGTGACATCTAATAGGTGTTCGCTGGGAAAACCAGCCGAATAGGAAACCTTTGCACCCTCTAAGTCATCTAGAGCTTGAATTTTTGAACTGGCGACAACCGAATCGCCTCCATTGGATTCATCTACCAAAAAGATAATAACGCCTGGATAGTTCAGGTTGATAGCATTGAGTGTATAACCGTCGATTGTGGCGACCACAAAATCGTATTTACCATCGACTAATCCTTGAAAACGTTTTTCTAGATCCTCTTCTTGTTCATAGCGATAACCAATCTGCAGTTGAGAAAGAACCGTACGGAATCGATCGGAGCGAAAGAGACTATAACCAGACCACGGATCTCCGGCAACGGTGACATTTGTATCGAAACGACCACCGCTACTGGCTTGATCGTATTTTTTCGCTTGTTGGCTCTCTTGGAGTTTGGGAATTATATATTTGTAAGCAAGACCACCGATGACAGCTATAAGAATAACAAGCACCATAAAGATTCGGCCAAGTGCCAATTTTTGTTCCGCCATTACTGTGTTCCTCCGATTTGAGGTGAAGTTGTGGGAAATAGATGTCGGATGCTGAAATGAAATTTACAAATACTATGAATCACTTAAAAAAGGAATTGATTGGAGAGGATTATGGAATGACAGCTACTAGCTACGACAATGACAATATTGAAATCAAAATTCGAAAAACACCCTATTCTCCTAACTTGCGTTCCTCTGTTGTTTCTGTTTGGGGTTCAGCCTTTGTCTGTTGTCTTTGTTTCAGCCTTTCTGAGAACTCATTGGATCCAGTACTCTGCTTAGCTGCAGCTCGATAGCGTTCGCGTTGGCGGGACACATCTGTACCTCCAATCTCAGAGGAAATTTGCGCCTTAGCTTTTGTATCCTGAACTTTACGACGAACGGCATCTAATGCTTGGTCCGTACCCTCTGTTGAAAGTCCTTGTAATCTCTGTTCGATTCGAACAATTGATTCACTACTGATTAAATCAGCGACTGCTTCATCACCTTCTTGCTTTAATGACTGAACACGCTCTTGGAAATTGGCAAGTTCGATTTTGTAATTCTCAACCTTTTGATCTAGTTCCTCAAACTTGCTTTGACGTTGTTCCAGACGGCTTTCTAGTTCTTCCTTTTTCGTGAAAGCACGGTTGTAGGCTTGTTCATGAACTTGTTGGTTTTCAGGTTCACGCTCAGCAATAGCTAATGCCCCTTCCATTTCCTGTTCCAATTCGCTGAGTTGTTCTTCGTCTTTCTGAATCTCCTGTTCTGTTTGCGACCTTTGCCGTGCGAGTGAAGAAACAGCATCAAGCATCTGGTTGTAACGTTTAATTTCTTGTTCCTCTATTGTTCTGTAAGTTGCTTTGATACTTGATGTGCTCCCTGAAACAATGTCATCTCCTGCTTGAAGGAAAAACCCCTTGATTCGGATAAGGACTGATGAAAAAAAACCCATTTTCCTGCCTCCTCAGATATATTGATGTGTAAAATAAACTACATGATCGATTGTTCTGATTCATTCGGTTCGGGTTGCCTGAGAAATTCTGCTACTTTTGCGCATTTAGCCTCGTAGTCATCTAGAATGGCGATATCCTGATTGAATTTATGGACTAAGGCTTGTTTCCTCACGCGAAGTTCATTTAGGCCATTCTGTCGATTTTCTTCAAGATCCTGAATTTTCATCTCCATTTCTGCTTTCAACTGATCTATTTCCTGATTGGTTTCCTGTTCAATCTGTTTCATATCATCCTCGGTTTGTTGCACCTGTGCATGGTGTTCTTGCTGATAGTTTTCTTCAAACTCTTCGCAAATTGCTCCCTTTTGCAGCGCATCCTGAATAACATCTTCAACAGACTTACCTGAAACCTTGATAACAGGCGGAAGACTTTCTTTTGGGACACCTTCTTCAATCAGTTGCATTACTTTTTCAACCGAATACTCCCCACTATCTAACTCCCAATTACGATCAATTCCACCAGCCATCAGAACTTTATCAATATTTATCCTGTTTTCATCATCATCAAACTCACCCGCGGGCAGGTCGAACAATACCTCAGAAACAATACTATCAACAGAACTCAAATCCTCTTGACTAATAATCTTATTTGCCCCTTCTGGGATTTCGACACTTTTGCTTTTTTCATTTAGTTCTTCTAGAAATGGATTCGGCTCATCAACGTGCATAGTTTCAGTGGAATCCTGTAGAAAAGGATTTGGTTCTTTATCCGCATCTTGATCCTCATTTTTTTCTAACTCTGTTGTCTCAACAGTCTTATAAAAAAGTTTTTTAATGAAGCCCATATTGTTCAACCAAATCCCAGAATCCCGAGGATTCTAACACAGTTACATCTCCCATTCAACTGAAAACTGAGGAGCTTATAAGGTGGAGCTAAAGGTAACGTGATTTTGGAATTAAACCAATAATTTAAATGTCAATATCAGCAGCAGTCTTCACTCAAATTATGCCAATTTGACAAAAACCTATAACTTTTGTCATGAAAACAACGTTTTTTAAGATATCTGAATCTAAACCAAAAACTAGGGTTTTCTCTAAATAAATCAATCAACCATCTAGCATGAACCGTTTTGCTGGAACTGATTATAACTACCCAAAAATCAATAGTCCTTAGAAATTGGTATTGAACTTGCTATTTTAAACCGGGAATATAACAGCAAAGGTGAGTATCCACAATGAGATACGATCAATTTACAATTAAAGCACAGGGGATTGTACAAAGAGCACACGATCTGGCTGTCCAAACGCAAAGCCCAGAAATTAGTCCGGAGCATCTGCTTGAGGCATTAGTAGCTCAAGAGGACGGAGTAACCCAACCAATTCTTCAGAAACTTGGGGCAGATATTGAAGGAATAAGGCTGAAATTAACTCAAGCACTCGAGCGCAACCCAAAAGTACAAGGAACTGGTCAGGAACCGGTTGTTTCACAAACGTTAAAACGCATTTTTGACTTAGCTTTAAAAGAAGCAACTTATCTTAGAGACGAATATTTGAGTACTGAACATCTTCTAATTGGTGTTGCAGAAGAGAAGACAAGTCAAGCCGCCAAAATCCTGAAAGATCATGGTGTTATCAAAGATCAGATTCTCAAGTCACTTGTCGCTATCCGTGGGGGACAACAAGTTACTGATCAGAACGCCGAAGAGAAATATCAATCTCTTACACGCTTTGGCCAAGATTTGACACTGACTGCCCAAGCAGGAAAACTTGATCCCATCATTGGTCGTGATGATGAAGTACGCCGAATTTTACAGGTATTGTCACGTCGACGTAAAAATAATCCTGTATTAATAGGAAAACCGGGCGTTGGTAAAACAGCTATTGTCGAAGGACTAGCTCAGAGAATTGTCAATGGTGACGTTCCAGAGACCTTGAAAGACAAAAAGTTAATCGCTCTTGATCTTGGTGCGATGCTTGCGGGCGCGAAGTACCGTGGAGAGTTTGAAGATCGGTTAAAAGCTGTCTTGAAAGAAATAGAGCAAGCTGATGGCAGAGTCATTCTATTCATTGATGAATTACATACTATTGTTGGTGCAGGGGCAGCAGAAGGAGCAATTGATGCATCGAATATGCTTAAGCCTGCTCTCGCACGCGGTGAGTTGCGATGTATTGGTGCTTCCACGCTTGATGAGTACCGAAAGCATGTTGAGAAAGACGCAGCTCTAGAGAGGCGTTTCCAGCCAGTGATGGTTGGCGAACCGTCAGTTGAAGAGACAATTACGATCTTACGTGGTTTAAAGAAGCGTTATGAAACACATCACGGTGTTCAAATTCAGGACAATGCTATTGTTTCAGCCGCTACGTTGTCAAACCGCTATATCTCGGATCGTTTCCTGCCAGATAAAGCAGTAGACCTAATCGATGAAGCGGCATCTCGTTTAAGAATCGAGATTGATAGTGTGCCTCAGGAGATTGATGAAGTTGATCGTAAGATCATTCAACTTGAGATTGAGCGACAAGCACTTGATAAAGAGGAGGATGAAATTTCAAGGGATCGATTAATTCAACTCACTTCGGAACAATCCGATCTTGAGGAAAAGCGAAACCAGTTGAAAGCTAAATGGCACAACGAAAAAGAGACGCTTCAAGGCATACGTGAGATCATGGAGCAGATCGAAATACTGAAAATCCGGGAAGAACAAGCTAGACGAACTGGTGATCTGACCTCGGCATCACGAATACTATATGGAGATCTACCAAGTTTAGAATTACGACTTGAAAGTGCTAAGTCAAGCTTGGAGGAGATGCAAGGATTGGGACAACTTCTGAAGGAGACGGTTGATCAAGATGACGTGGCTGAAGTTGTGTCAAAATGGACAGGTGTTCCTGTTGCAAGAATGTTAGAAGGGGAAATCCAAAAGTTGATCCAGATGGAAATCCGGCTTCAGGCAGACGTCATCGGTCAAGACGAAGCAATTGCTATTGTCTCTAATGCAATACGGAGATCCCGTGTTGGTTTACAGGATCAGAACAGGCCAATCAGCTCACTCATCTTTATGGGACCGACTGGTGTTGGGAAAACACACCTTGCCAAGACTTTAGCAGCTTTTCTATTTGATGATGAAAACGCCATGATTAGAATTGATATGAGTGAATATATGGAGAAACACTGTGTTTCAAAGTTAATCGGTGCTCCGCCTGGATACGTAGGTTACGACGAAGGTGGGCAGTTGACCGAAGCGGTCCGACGAAAACCATATGCTATTGTACTTTTAGATGAGATTGAAAAAGCACATCCTGAAGTTTTCAATATATTATTACAACTTTTCGATGATGGTCGTTTGACAGATGGCCAAGGGAGAGTTGTTGATTTCAAGAATACTGTTATTATCATGACCTCAAATATTGGCAGTCAATGGTTCAATGATGAGAGTTTAGACCCGGATGGGGTCCATCAGCGAATTATGGAATCTTTGCACCAGTATTTTCGTCCTGAATTCCTTAATCGAATTGATGAGCAGATTGTCTTCAATCGACTCGACCTAAAATCTATCAAACGGATTGTCCAACTGGAACTAGATCAAGTTTCCCTAAAACTTTCGGATAAAAATATCAACCTACAGATTTCAGAATTGGCAACAGACGAACTAGCGAAACAAAGCTATGACGAAGTTTATGGTGCTAGACCGCTTCGGCGGACTATTCAACGTAGGATTCTCGACCCTTTAGCTATCCAGCTTCTTGAGGAGAGGTTCAATGACAAAACCAACCTTCTCGTTGACTTTGAGGATGATCAGTTTCATTTTCATCAATCTTGATAGATTTAGGAATTGTGAGAAGATTTAGAGAAAGTTTTTTTATTGTCCTTGTTGTTGGTACGTGATAGAATCGCAACTGTGGAACCTCAAACAAGAAATTCACTAGCTCCCTCGCTTTTAGGTCTTCACCCCTCGTTTGGTTTCGGTGATCGACTTGGGCTAGCAACTCCAGGTCACATCTTAGCTACGGAATCTGGACAACTCCTTCCGATTTTTGCTCAACAATCAGTCCGCGAGATGGATCGAACGAATCGCACACCGCTAGAAGTTATGTCTACCGCGCAAGAAGCAATCCGAACTTCTGGTTGGCAAGGGATTTGGGGGGCCGATGCCGATCACTTAAAAACAGAGACAGACGTAATTAATCTGGCCAATGCGGGTTTCACTTTTTTTACCATTGACCCCTCAGAGTTTGTGAATAACGCAGCAGACAATTTGGTCCAAAATCAATTAAAAGAAGCTTTAGATGGAGTAGTTAAATCGCAAGCATTCGAATCAATTGGACAAATCGAGGATCTCTATTTGGATAAAAGTGTTGAAGTCAGTAATGATCTCACCCTTGACTTCAAGAATAGGGAGAAACTGTATCGGGCAGTTGTGAAATATGGTCGGGCAATTGCATATGCCGAAAAAATGTCAGGATGGATTACTGAAGCAACATCAGGTGCTGACTTTGAAATCGAAATCTCAGTTGATGAAACGGATACACCAACAACACCAATTGAGCATCTCTTCATCGGTATGGAACTAAAACGTCGAGAAGTTCAATGTGTTAGCCTCGCACCAAGATTTGTAGGTCAATTTGAAAAAGCAATTGATTATAAAGGTGACCTCGGCTTATTTGAATCGACGTTGGTTCAACATGTTGCCATTGCTCGCTGGTGCGGACCATATAAAATTAGTGTCCATAGTGGATCAGATAAATTTAGTATATACCCAATCATTGGTCGTGTTTGTGGTAATCTGTTACATGTCAAAACTGCTGGTACCAGTTATCTTGAGGCACTAAGAGTTATGGCAAGAAGGAATCCTGAAGCGTTTTTGGAAATTATTAAATTTTCTCTTGAAAGATTTGATACAGATCGAGCAACGTACCATATATCAGCAGATCCCAATCGAGTTGATAATCCAGAAAACCTAAATCATAAGGAAAGAGAGGCAGAATTTCTTGATCAAGATGACGGTCGCCAAATCATGCACGTTACATTTGGTTCTGTGTTAGCAATCGGCAAAATGTCGGATAGCCAGCCTTTCAAAGAAATAATTCTGGAAACGCTGAGCACTAATGCAGATTTGCACAACCAGCTTTTGAACGAACATTTGGGACATCACATTCGGCTATTGAGTTATGGTTGAATGAAAGAAATTCAGGTATGGAATATAGAACACTTGGAAAAACGGGTTTAGAGGTCTCAATAATCAGTTTTGGGGCAGCACCACTTGGCAGCGAATATCGGAATATAGATGAGTCAGAGGGGATTTCTGCCGTTCATACTGCCCTTGATTTAGGGGTTAATTTTATTGATACGTCTCCTTATTATGGGCGTACCGAATCTGAAATAGTCTTGGGTAAAGCACTTGGAACCGTTAACCGGGATCAATACTATCTTGCCACTAAAGTTGGACGCTATGGCCTCCAAGATTTTGACTTCACATCCAATCGCGTCATCGAAAGTGTAGATAAAAGTCTCGCTCGGCTTAGGATTGACTACATTGATCTCATTCAATGTCATGATATCGAATTTGTTGATCTTGATGTGGTTGTTGATGAAACTCTCCCTGCGTTACGAAAAATCCAAAAGCAAGGGAAAGTTAGATTTATTGGTATCACTGGATTACCATTGAAAATGTTCCGCTATGTGTTAGAGAGAACCAACGTTGATACTATTTTATCCTACTGTCGTTATTCGCTAAATGATATTTCTTTAGGAGGTTTGATTCCAGCACTTGAGGATAAAAATGTAGGTATCATTAGCGCTTCACCGCTATCAATGCAACTCCTTACCAATAAAGGGGCTCCAGATTGGCACCCAGCTGACAACGAAATTAAAGCCGCCTGTGTAAAGGCGGCAGAACATTGTCGTAATAAAGGTGCTGATATTGCAGAACTTGGATTGCAGTTTGCCTTGGCTAATCCGAGAATTCATACAACCTTAATGGGAACAGCGAATCCTAGAAATGTCAAGAAAAATATCGCTTGCGTCAATCAGAGGCCAAACACACAATTATTAGCAGAAATTCTGGAAATTCTAGACCCAGTTCGTAACAAAACCTGGACTAGTGGCAGACTTGAAAACAACTAAATCATGCAAACAATCACACTTGATAGTCCCGGGAGTTTTTCAATATCGCAAACCGAAATTCCGATTCGATCTTCTGGCTCGGCACTGGTAAGAATCTATCGGGTTGGAATTTGCGGAACTGATCTCCATGCATTTCGTGGCCGGCAGCCTTTCCTGAGCTATCCAAGGATTTTGGGGCACGAACTTGGTGTTCAAATCATGGAAATTGATGAGAATGATCATGATCTTCACGTCGGCGATATATGTGCAATTGAGCCATATTTAAATTGTGGTAAATGTATTTCTTGCCGACGGGGAAAAACCAATTGTTGTACAACATTACAAACATTGGGTGTGCACATTGATGGTGGGATGCGAGAGTTTATTACGATACCAATTAATAAACTGCATAAATCGGATTTGTTGAGTCTAGATCAGCTTGCGCTGGTTGAGACGCTTGGTATTGGTGCTCACGCTGTGGATCGGGCCAATTTCGATCAAGGAGAATTTGTTCTGGTCATTGGTGCTGGCCCCATAGGACTGACCGTTACTCAATTTTCTAAGATTGCAGGTGGTCGTATCATTGTAATGGACATTGACGAGAATCGTCTTGATTTCTGTCGACGGGTTTTTGGCGTTGAATTCACTGTCAACCCACAGGAGGATCCAGTTGAACAACTCAAGGCAATCACTTCAAATGATATGCCGACTGTCGTCTTTGATGCAACTGGCAGCGTGAAGTCGATGGAGAACGCATTTAATTATGTGGCATCAGGAGGAAAGCTTGTATTTGTTGGATTAGTACAGGATAATATCACTTTGAATGATCCAGAATTTCACCGAAAAGAGATTTCTCTTTTTAGCACACGTAATTCAACAGGAAGTGACTTCAAACGAATTATAACGCTGGCGGAACAGAACAAAATTGACACTAATCCATGGATCACACACCGCGCAACCTCCGATGAATTAATTGAGGCTTTCCCAACATGGCTTAGCCCAGATTCTAGGACAATTAAAGCTATGATGTCATTTGAGAACTGGTAGTAGATTGGCGTTTGACGTGTAGCAATTTCTGTATGCTAGAATTTGTTTCCAACTCTTGGCTTCTTAGTATGGAAGTACGCATTAACTGTTGATCTATTGGAGGTTCTCTCGTCAAGGTTGACCAATAATTTTTGAAACGGAACTGCCGTATAACCATCTCTGAGACAAAAACAATGATGCAGATTATCAAGAACATCGGAGCAAGGTCTTCAGATTTTTTGGTTGATTTACCAAGACGAACAGCGATTTCTTCCATCGACGGTTTAAAAACTCCATTCGTTTGATAAGCAATTTTTTGTAGTAGCTGCTGATTTGTTGCAAAATTTGCTAGTTCCGATGGATATGGCACAACGAGGCGAGTTGTTTGCTGATCCTCAGATGTCTTGGCAGTAACCAAATAAGTCCCAAGATCATCAATCCTAATTCGACCTTCATAGTGGGTTGGTGTTGTACGTATCATCTCAACTGACTGTCCATTATAGCTAGGGGATGATACGCGGACAAAAAGTTCAGAACTATCACCGACTGCCAGAAGACTTTTTGCTTCAACAACAATTTTTATATATTCACCATTAATGGATGTCTGTATGTCAAAATCTTTGTTTGTGCTAGATTGTGGTAGGACTGAACTAACAACTTGGATCCAGAACTTACCGAAATTTTCCCACAAAACCCAATCTCGTCCCCAGCTTTTTAAATCAGAAGTAAAAGCAATTGATCGGCCTAAGCCGTAGTTCCATACTGCCAAAATTGGATGATCTTTGTGGGATTTAATTAAAATTTGCCCGGTTTCCCTTTCTGATGTAGCTATATAACCATAAAGATTAGGTAATTGCCTGATACCTTCTAAAATCTGAGTTGTCTGATTGAAACGTGGCACAAACATTTCTTGAACGGTATACTTCTGGGTTTGATGCACCTCCTCGGCCAGTATTCGAGGGAGTTGAGTCATATCTGCAACGTGCACATAGCGTCCTTTTCCGTTACGCGCAATCGTTTGTAGTAGGTCCTGTGCAGCATCACCTATAGCGAGCGTAGTAATAGTAATATCGTTTTTTGCAATCTGGTTTGACAATAATTCAAAATCACCGTCTGATTTCCCATCTGAAAGAATGACAATGTGTTTTTGTTTAGTTTCAGTTTTTTTAACCAATTCGTATGCTTTCTGAAGTGCGGGAAACAGCTGTGTCCCATTTCTAGGGCGTAGTGTTTCTACCGCCTGTAAAACCTGTTTATGATCAGTTGTTGGTGATATTTCAAGGCCGATAGAAGTGGAGAAACTAACCGCACCAACTAAGTCCGATTCGTCTAGCGCGTTAATAGCTAATCGAATGCCTTCGATAGCCAATCCAATTTTCTGGTCACCTTCCACATAATTTGCCATGCTCCCAGAGGTGTCAATCACCATAAGGATTGAGAGTGGATCTTTTTGCTTTTTGGGTGTCATTTTAAGTGGTAACATACGCTCAAGCGGGGTATCTTGATATGCGCCTCTACCGAATGATTGATTGCCTCCAATCACAACCAGCCCGTGACCAAAGTCCCGAACATAAGTTTCGATCTGATTCATTTGTAATAGGGACAATTCCTCTGCTGATACATCTACCAGAATGATTCCTTGGTTCTTCTGTAACTGAGTGAAATCGATTGGAAAGCTAGATGGTTTAACCACGTCAACTACAAAATTCCCGCCTCCAAGAATGGTTGTTATTGTTTCTGAAACAAATGGATCAGAGGTAACACAAAGCAATCTAGACCTATCCGAAATCTGTGTTAAAGCATAGCCAGTATTATTTTCACTCACTTCGTCGTCTGCAATCACCTCTATCTGAAATTCGTAATTGCCTGTATCAAAGACTTGTTGGTCAAACACAATGGTCTGTTGTCCTGATTTTAAAAACATTTCTTTGTGGGTAATGACAGGAAATCCATTTCGATAAAGATTGATACTTACCATTTGATCCATAGTATTTTCTATCATGGCCCGAACCTTGAAAATTCTCCCTTTTCGTATTTTAGGTGGAATTTGAAGTTCCTGTACGATAATTTCATTTTTCCTCTTGGCTAATATTGGTATGGTAAGCACCATGATTTCGCTAGCTTGGGCTAATTCCAGCATATTGTCAATTCGACCGGTATTTTGGAGACCATCACTGAATAGAACAACTCTCTTCTGGGTGGCTTCCGGCAATACAGAAATTGCCAACTGGACTGCACTAGCTAGATCAGTGCCATTTTGAACGATTGCATTTTCCCAAATGGATTTTGGTGATACATATGGGTTGTTTTGAACAGTAACTAAAGGTACTGAAACTGATGGCTGCTTTGCGAATGAAATCACACAGTACTGATCCTTTGGTTCCAGTGATTTAATAATAGTGTTGACTTGATCGATTGCAAAGCGTTGTTGAGTTTTTGGTATACTTTTCGAGATGTCAATCAAAAACGCAAATGTTAGCTGATTAGATTGAGCTTTCCGGTGAACTCCAGCAAGGGCAAGTGATAGACAAACTAAGCTAGCAAGACGGAGGAGTAGAAGAAAATTTCTGTTCTTTAATTGAGATTGATTTTTCCCCCACCATTGAGTAAACAGAAAAGCAAGGATAGAAAGGAGGAGAAGTGTAAGGAAAATCGGTGCTGCCAAGCTAAGCATAGAATATCAAAGTAGATTCATCTGTTGCGCCCACTTGACGATTCAGCGTCGACAATGATCGGTTCTGCTTCTTCTGGAATTTCGATTCGATCCGGCAGCTCGTCATCTTCAGTTTCACTTCCGATTTCTTGTTTGTTGTTTTTTTCTGTAGGTTCAATTTCAAGAACCACTGAGATGAGAAGAACAATGGTTAAGACTCCAGCTACCGTAACACCAAGCACGAATTTCATGTTTTGGCTGACTACCACGAAAACAGCTGCTAAAATTGTGAGAAGAATAATTGATCTCAATCTGATTTCCTAATATGTTTTCATAGTTCGAATTCCAGTGATTTAGTTATCTTTGTATTGTAGATCGATATGTCTTTTCCATGTTACATCATCTTCCTTCGGGAAATCGTGCCGATAGTGTGCCCCACGACTTTCAGTGCGTTGAAGTGCGGCCTGGATAATTAGCCTCGCTACATCAATCATGTTTTGAAGCTCAAAGGCTTCAATGTCATCTGATAAAGCAGTGGCATCCATTTTATCAAGCATTTTCATGACATGTTTTAGGTTGTTCGCATGACGTGTGATTCCAGCAAATTCCCACATTGATTTGCGAACTAATTGCTGGGCAGATTTAACATCGAAATCGACGTTGAACCCAGATTTTTTTTTGTTTTTGATAGGTTTTTTTGGCATTCGGCAATTACCAACTTGGTTAAGATACAAGGCTGCTGAGTTCCCAGCCCGTGTACCGAAAACCAAGCATTCAAGCAATGAATTACTCGCCAAGCGGTTAGCCCCATGAACTCCCGTACATGCCGCCTCACCGCAAGCAAATAGTCCTTTGATATTTGTTTCAGCCTCCGTATTTGTCTGTATCCCACCCATCATAAAGTGAGCAGCCGAACGTACGGGAATAGGGGTCGATGAGATGTCTACCCCATAGTGTATGCATGTTTGGTAGATTGTCGGGAAACGTTTTTGAATGTATTCTGTTGTAAGATGTGTAGCGTCTAAATAAACACAGGGTGAGTCTGTGAGTTGCATTTCATTTAAAATTGCTCGACTGACGATATCACGTGGCGCTAATTCTTTCATATCGTGGTATTTCCCCATGAACATATCCCCACATGAATTTAAAAGGATTCCACCTTCTCCTCGAACTGCTTCAGAAATCAAAAAATGAGGAGCGTCTTCTATGAATAGGGTCGTTGGATGGAACTGTACAAACTCCATATCCATCATTTTACATCCAGCACGCCACGCAATTGCAAATCCATCCCCAGTAGCAATCGGAGGATTCGAAGTACATTCAAAAACCTGGCCTAGTCCTCCTGAGGCAATCACCGTCGCTCCAGCATAAATCCAGTGCAATTTGTTATTAACTATTGCAAGTACACCCAAACAAACTCCATCCTCTACCACGAGGTCAATGACAAAACAGTACTCAATGCACTGGATACACTTTTGTTTCTGTAAATGATTAGTTAAAACCTTTGTAGTTTCCTTACCTGTCGCATCACCACGATGAACAACTCGATGACGCTGATGAGCTGCTTCAATTGTGAAACCAAGGTTGTTATTCTCATCCCCATCAAATTCTGCTCCCCATTTAATTAGTTCAGAAACACGGTCGATTCCCTCTTTTACCATAATTTTGACAGCTTTTTCATTGCAAAGACCATTACCAGCTTTTAGAGTATCCTCAACATGGCAATCGACTGTGTCATTTTGGCTCATAGCAACAGCAATACCGCCCTGTGCATAGCGTGAATTGCTTTCTTTTAGTTGTCCTTTAGTAACTAAGAGCACATCACCATGCTGAGAAGCCTCAATAGCAGCACGCATGCCAGCACTCCCACTACCAATTATCAGGAATTCGGTTTGAAGTATGGGGAGGTTTTTTAGATTGAATTCAACAATGTATCTGCGACTCATAATTATTAGATTTTTACTTGAAAAATGTAATGGATGTTGTCACTAAATTTACGAGGGGATTTTATTCTAGCATATCGACCCTAGAATAGCAAAACAAACGGATAAATCGCAGCATTCAACAGATAATTAACCTTCAATTTTAATTCAGAAAATATCTTGACAGGAATGATGATTTTCTGTACACTAGGGAATTTGCGTAGCAAGTACCCCTGACACCGATACAAAATTAGAGGAGAATAGAACTTTTTATGACAAAGTACCTTTTGGCCGCGTGTGCGTTAATACTGCTGGTATTAAATGCTGGCTGTACGGATCAACTGGGGCCAACCCCATATGAACTTGGCCGCGACAAGTTACTTGGTTCGGCCTTAACAATTCAGGCGATCGAACATCTGAGGCAATCTGAGGAAAAACGGGAGCGCAAAATCGAACCGAGGGGGCTCCTTCTTATTGCCTACTATAATGCACTTACGACCGGCGATGCCGGTACAGTTAAAGGGCAATCTGCAGAATTTAGAAGAGAGAAGGAAAGACGCTTAAATGAGCTTAATAACGAAGAAATAGCCTTTCTTATCGATATTCTTGGCCAGCGACACGGAGTTTTACAGAAAGATCTGTTCCAAATATTCATTGACAAAGTGGCACAAAGTCCCGAGAAAATTGAGATCCTGATCGGTGCGTATGGTAATGAGCGTTATGATAAAGCTCATCCTGAGTTGAATTATATACTAAAAGAAATTGGTTTATCACAACCAATCGTCGAGGCACTTGAGAATCCTGAGTTTAGTGAAGCTATTAAGTTGAACTTTGTGAGGATTGTTGGAGAGATCAATGATCCTAACATAATTCCAAAGCTTGAAATGCAAAAACAAAAAAGTAGCGAAACTGTTGCAGCATCGATCGTATCAGTGCTTTATCAACTAGGGAAAAAAGGGTATAAATCCGACATTTTGGTTAATCTAACCAGTAGTGATCCAACTATTCGTATCTCTGCTGCGAGCACCTTCTCCATGTTTGAAGAACCTGCTACCAAAGAAATGCTGGCATCTTTGAAGGATCCAACTGGACAGGTTCGAATACACGCTGTTGAAGCTCTGACCAAATTTCCGACTAAAGATGCTGTTGGTATGCTCCTCGACATCTTATACAACGATGTGGATGACAGCGCAAAACAGTCAACAATAAATGCGCTAGTGACACATGCAGAAAATGGTTTAGCCAAAGGGTTAGCCAAAATTTTGGTTAATCAATTGTATAAAACTGAAGTTCCAAAAGACAGACTACGGATTATAGCTATTCTTAGAGCGGAACGACTGAGGCGGCAGATTAAAGCAAATCCTTATGACAATCTTGAGTTTCAGCTATCCGAATTTTTTCAGGAGAAAGAAGATAACGACATGGTGAAGGATCAGCTAAGTAAACTTTTAAATGATCTGGATGCATCTTAAATCTGTACTCTTCAATTGTCAACGAGCCAAAATTCCCCATTGCTTTGATTCGAGAGCATTTTAAGTAAGATAGCTCCCGGAAAATCCGGTGACATACCAGTTGCAATTGTAAATATCTTTGTCCTAGGGGGGACGTATTTCTGCATTTCCTCGGGTTGTGGGATTCCGGCGGAGGTGAGGATACCATCACTGAAGAGTACCACAATTGTTGGGTTGTTTGGTTTTATGAAATTGAGCGCAGATAGCATATCCTGGTCAGAAGCCCGGGAGCTTTGTTCTGGTTTAACACCGTCTAAATACTCTTTTACTCGTTTGATATGATCAATAGTTGGGGTGATCATATCAGGATGATAGAAGTTGATGTCACCACTAAAAGTTACAAGATTAAATTTGTCATGATTCTCAAGGAAATCGAGAGAATCTTGGATTATTGCAATGATTTTCCTGAGTTTTAATGGACTGAGATTTCGCATGCTTGATGAAAGATCAAAGGAATAGAAGATCTGTTGTGTGCCCGGTTGGCGCTCGATGAATTTCACTAATTTGCTCTTCTCACGTTCTCTCTCCTTTTGTGCTCCTGTTGATCTTCCTATCATCTTCCCTAAATGCGCAGTTTTTTTCGGGATTGAAATTCCTGCACCCAAATTTTCAGTTTCTGTGTTCAAGTTAATAGATCCATCAAGACTGAATTCAGTTGGTTTTGAAGCAGAGATAACACCACGACTAGTAGGCGGAGCATTACTGGTCAGAATTTTTAACTTGGGCTGATTCGTATTCACTTTGGAAATATTTCGTTTCTGCAATTCTATTCGCTTTCGTGGTATCACCCGCTTGTTTTTTTTCGGTTCAGCCACCAAAATTTCAGAATAGATTGTGTCTTGCTGATTACTAATTGTCTGTTGCAAAATGTAGAGTGCTAAAATAACAATTAATACCATGTGTAGCAAGGAAGAGATTCCAAAGGCTCCAAATGATCTCTTTAAGTTCATCTACAGTCGCCTCACGTTTACATGTCTTTTGCATCTTGACAATATACTAGCACTGACCAAATAATGGGAAGCACTGTTACCTCCAACTAATTTCGAGTGTTTTGAATAATGACAGAATTCAAAATGGAACTATTAATTGCTATAGAATACAATAGCTATTGACTGATGTCAAACAGGCGATTTTCAAGTATCGTCCAGAACTGAAGCCGAGATTAAAGAAGCAAAAATGGGTTGTCAGGCCTCGAATCTATTCTAGAAAATTGCTTTATCAGAGTAATCTCAGATTGGCATAGATATAATCCCTTACTTAATTCCCCGAACAAAGTGGTCTAGTTGCTTATCATTAGAAGGACAAAGCTCTTTTTGCAGACAATATTTTGCAAAAAATTACTTCTTTGGTGTTTAATGTCAAATCGTCTTTATACTGGACCTGATTGCTGTTTTTTTCGACGCTGCCAAAAGGTAATTGAGATTTAGAAATAATGCACAGACATTTCTAGATGACAACGTGCCAAAAATCGAGTATATTTTATATGTTATCGTTAAGCTAATTTAATTTGAGATTGCGGAGAAGGGTATGGAAAAAATTCTAGGTCTCAAGTGTAGGGAAACCGGCAGAAAGTATGAAAAAAAACCGATCCACGTTTGTGAGATGTCTTTCGCTCCACTTGAGGTCGATTATAACTACGAGGAAATAAAAAAAACGATATCTCGGAAATCTATCGAGAATGGTCCGCTCAGTATGTGGCGGTATGCGGATCTACTACCACTTGATGGCGAACCAGTGACTGGCCTCAATACCGGTTTCACACCGCTTATTCGGGCCAAGAATTTGGAAGAAGCGCTCGGCGCGAAAGAAATTTATATCAAAGATGATACGGTGTGTCGACCAACATTATCATTTAAAGATCGTGTCGTTTCTATTGCCACAAGTAAAGCAGTTGAATTTGGGTTTGACACCGTGTCATGTGCATCAACTGGAAACTTAGCTAATTCAGTTTCAGCTCATGCTGCAATTGCTAAGTTAGATTGTTTCATTTTTATACCTGCTGATCTTGAAACTGGCAAAGTTGTTGGTACAAGTGTATATAACCCGGTTGTTGTTGGGATTAATGGTAACTACGATCAGGTAAATCGATTGTGTAGTGAAGTTGGTGATGTTTATAATTGGGCATTTGCAAATATAAATATAAGACCGTTTTATGCTGAAGGTTCTAAGACACTTTACTTCGAGGTGATCGAGCAACTTGGTTGGAAACCACCAGATCACATTATCGCTCCTGCTGCAGGAGGGTCATTGGTTACTAAAATGGCTAAAGCGCGCCGTGAATTCGAAATGATGGACTTAATTGAAGATGGGAGCCGCACCAGAATTCATGTTGCTCAAGCTGATGGATGCGCACCAATTGTAAATGCTCTGAAAGAAGGAAGCGCGTTCTTTCAGCCAGTGAAACCAGACACTATCGCTAAATCACTCGCTATTGGAAATCCGGCTGATGGTATATACGCAATTGAAACCGTCAAAGAATCAGGTGGTTACGGTGAATCCGCTAGCGATGACGAAATTATTAAGGCGATGAAACTGCTCGCTAGTACAGAAGGGATTTTTACTGAGACTGCTGGTGGAGTAACACTTGCAGCAACCAAGAAGCTAATTGAATCAGGGAGAATTAGTCGTGATGAAAGTATTGTTGTCCTGATTACTGGTAACGGTATGAAAACTATTGAAGCGTTCAATGGCCATCTCAGTGCGCCTCACATTATTGACCCACGACTTAAGTCTTTTACTCAGTTAATGGAGACAATTTAAAACCCAGAATGATAATGATTAAGTATGGATATACTCAAGGGCATAATTGAACGAATAGTTTTCGAAAATGAGGAAAATGGTTTTACTATTGCCCGACTTAACTCCCCCACTTACGATGAACTTGTTACAATTGTTGGTAATATCGCTTCCGTAAACGCGGGTGAAAGTGTTCTTCTTCAAGGCTTTTGGATAAATAATCCCACCTATGGACAGCAGTTTAAGATTGAGAAATATGAAACTGTATTGCCAGCAACGATTGTAGGATTACGAAAATACCTCGGTTCCGGAATGATTAGAGGTATTGGTCCAGTTATGGCCAACCGAATTGTCGATAAGTTTGGATTGGAGACGCTGGATGTTATTGAAAAGAGCCCAGATCAGCTGAATAAAGTTCAAGGGATTGGATCTGCACGTGTTTCCATGGTAAAAGAAGCTTGGGAAGCGCAGCGTGAAATCAAAAATGTGATGATTTTCCTCCAAGCCCACAATGTCAGTACCTCTCATGCTACTAAAATCTACAAAACTTACCGAAATGACTCGATTGAGCTTGTTCAGGAGAATCCATATCGATTGGCTAACGAAATTTATGGTATAGGATTCAAAACTGCAGACACAATTGCCCAAAAGTTGGGTGTTGAAAAAAATGCGCCCAATCGTGTCAAGGCGGGGCTCAAATATGTTTTGAGCCAAGAAGCGGACAATTCTGGACATGTTTTCCTTTATCGCCAAGAGCTAATCGAAGTTTGTCAAGAAATATTGGAACTTTCACCAGATGATATTGATCTTGGCATTGCCAGTTTAATTGCTGAGGAAGCGATAATCATTGAAAGTATCGGTGATGATGAGGCAATTTATTTAGCTCCGTTTTACTATTGCGAAGTTGGAATCAACAACACACTCAATGAGGCTCTTTCCACGAATCGATCACTATTAACAGATCAATTCATTAGTCAAGCTATCAACCAAATCGAATCAAAATTGTCTATCCATCTTGCTGTGGGGCAACAGAAAGCTATCAGCACCGCAGCAAATGCAAAAGCGATGATACTTACCGGTGGGCCAGGGACGGGTAAAACGACGACAACTATTGGGATGATTTGTCTTTTTGAGATGTTGGGTCAAAAAATTATCCTTGCCGCTCCAACTGGTCGCGCTGCTAAGCGGCTAAGTGAAATGACGCAACGTGAAGCCAAGACAATTCATCGGTTGCTGGAATTTTCTCCACAGGAGATGGGATTCAAGCGAAATCGTGAAAACCCTCTTGAAGCAGATGTGGTAATTATCGACGAAATGTCAATGGTTGATTTGGTTTTGATGAACAATTTGATTAAAGCTATCCCACTGGCTGCAGTCATAATACTGATTGGGGATGTAGATCAATTGCCATCCGTTGGTGCTGGTAACGTGCTGAAGGATCTGATCAGCTGTGGTAGGATCGAAGTTGTCGAACTGACTGAGATATTTCGTCAAGCGCAGGAAAGTATGATCATTACTAACGCTCATCGAATTAATTCGGGTAAATTCCCTCAGTTCAGTGGTTTGGATGATCGAAATTTCTTTTTCATTGAGGAAGAGGATCCAGATTTAGCGGCCGAAAAAATATGTGAGTTGGTAAAAGACCGGTTACCTACACACTACAATTACCATCCGATGGATGATATTCAGGTTCTTTGTCCAATGCGCAGATCATCTGTCGGCTCTGAAAACCTGAATATACTTTTACAGAATGCTCTAAATGGAGATGATTCCAATCAAATTGGCACCCGGAGTGGATTTCGAATCAATGATAAGGTGATGCAGATTCGGAATAATTATGATCTTGACGTCTTTAACGGTGATATAGGCCGAATCACTAATTTTAGCCGAATAGACAAAATTGTGGAGGTTACTTTTCCCGAAAAAACTGTTAACTACGATATGCTGGATCTAAGTGAACTTGTTTTATCTTATGCCACGACTATTCATAAATCACAAGGTAGTGAATATACTGCCGTAGTAATCCCTTTGATGACACAACATTATATAATGTTGCAACGCAATTTAGTTTACACTGGCATTACCCGAGCTAAAAAACTGGTGGTGATTGTTGGCACAAAACAAGCCATGACATTAGCCATCCGCAACAATAAAGTTGTGCAAAGAAACACAAATCTAGCAACTCGACTATCAGTTACGGATGAGAATTTAGAACTCAAGCTAGACTATGAAGAACTTTTGATAGATGATTTATATATGAATAGCGGATCAAACTTCCTTCCTCCCTCATCCGTTGATCAAGCTTGATTTGCCAAAGTTTCTTCTATTCTTAAACCCCACTCAGTACATGTGGCATGTGTTCGGCTAACTGATGTTCCTATATATGCTGATGGGTCATGCAACACATTACGTTGTTTGTCAGTCAAGTTTTCGAGAAATGGGCGCAGATCTGGATCTTTCCACAGCAATTCGGTTAAAGTTTGTCCTGTTTCATGGACTTGAGCTACTAATTTTCTGGTGTGATCGTAGGCTTCAGGGAAACCGTAATAGGCCAAAAGGAGATAGATTGGTTCTGCTACTGTATTGCCGGCGCTCAATTCGAGATTTTTCCGCATCTGATCGGCCTTTACATCTATCTCTTTCAACACACGGCTTAAACGGTAGATTGAATAATCAAAGGCAACAAACAATTCAGTTAGGAAACGGCTTGATGCCGAGTTTGTTAGATCCCGTTGATGTTCAAGAATACTGTCCATAAATACTGTTTGCATACGAGGAACGAAGGCTTTCCATAAACTCTTGATGTTCTCGAAAGCTTCGGGATTAATTTTATGTGGCATGGTCGAGGATCCGACTAATTTCGGGTCATATTTCTTGCTAACTTCAGCAATCTCTGTCCGGAACAGGTGCCGCATATCATCAGAAAAGTTAGCCAAAACAGTGTAAGCGGAGGTGATTGCATAAGCTAAATCACTGATATACTCAGGCTCCACACATTGTGTTGATGTATGGGTGTCAGAGGGCTTTAATCCGAGTTGATTCAGCAAATCTGATTCAATTTGTTCTGGACTCTCGCTAATCATAGATAATCCGTTAAAAGCACCAACCGCCCCCGAGAATTGTCCGCGTAAATTCTGGTTCATTTGATCAATTAGCTCTATCCGGTTTCCAATCCGGCTAACGTAGAGGGCTATAGCGTATCCAAAGGTGATAGGCTCAGCATGTTGTCCATGAGTTCGGCCAATCTGCACTGTTTCGGCATGTTCACAAGCAAGTTCAATTAGCTGCTGTTCTAAATTAATCAGGTCAGGCAGAATGACTTTTTTGGTTAAATCTTTGAAACGCATTGCTGTGGCAGTATCCAGAATATCAGCAGACGTAGCAAATAAATGGACGTATGGACGAGCCTCAGGTGAGATCTTTCGTCGTATAACGTTGACGAGTGAACGAATATTGTGGCGGATTCGCGATTGCTCTTCGTAAACCTCTTCTGCGGTTACTTGATCAATGGCTTTTTCAACTTGGTCAGCTATTTCGTGTGAGCAAATATCGTTGTTTGCCAATGTACGCACAAGCGCTGCTTCAACCTTCGCTTGGTATTTGACATAGGCAGCTTCTGAAACATACGGCAAAAGTTTTTCCATAAATGCTGGATTTGCGCCGTAGTACCTGAAATCAAGCGGACTAACCGCTTCAAAAAGTTCCATTTTTTTTATTCCTGTTTACAACTGTTAAGTTTTGATATCTCGAAAATATGAAGCCTCGGCTTATATTGACTTGTTTTTTTTAGTTTTCTTGATCTGGCGCACATCAACCTCTATAAACCAGCTGA
>Ga0066834_10000110_pt1 | contig 35183 bp, 14 predicted proteins | sample ETNtaG_30_FD_66729 | JGI IMG/M metagenome (GOLD analysis project Ga0066834, IMG submission 66729) | Marine microbial and viral communities from oxygen minimum zone, Eastern Pacific Ocean - ETNP201306PF43B | ecosystem: Environmental > Aquatic > Marine > Oceanic | place: Pacific Ocean: Eastern... | reverse complement strand
CCACCACCTTCCTTCGCATTCACATCCGCGCCTTCGGTGATTAGCAGTTCGACGATTTCTTTGTGACCGTCATCAACCGCTTTGTGCAAAGGAGTGTATCTATTCTGATTCTTCGCATTCACATCTGAACCGTTGGCGATTAGCAGTTCGACGATTTTCTTGTGACCTTTTTGAACCGCACGATGCAAAGGAGTCCATCTTTTTTTATCCTTCGCATTTACATCCGCACCAGCAGCCAAGTGCTGTTTGACGGCTTCGATGTTTCCGTCATAGGCAGCCTTGTGAATTGAGATGTCTGGTGCTTTGGCAACCGGTTCAACTGGTTTCGCTTCTGCTGGAGGAGCCGACTGCTGCGCCTCACCACACCCCACCAACAGCACGGCTGCGATTGTTGTGATTAGGAGGTGTTTCATTACAGGCATCTCTAACCTATTGATAATAAATGACTTAATTTTTTGGTGTTTTGTCGGTCACACCTTTGGTCACACTTTTTCGGCTTCTACACCAAAAACCCCTAAAACATAAGGAAAGCGGCGAATATCTCTGTTTGCGGCAACGATTTTGATTTATCTGAACCTCCAAAGACAGCCCCAAATCCGTTTTCTGCCTCTAGTGCTAGGTGTGGAAGAGTCAGCGATATGCGAGAAAATCACTCCGTTGCAGTAGAACCAGAACCCCTCAGCGTTCAAGTGGTGGAGAGGGTTGGTTTAGTTGCCAGCAGCTTTCAATTCTTCACCCGTCTTGGAGCCGTCCCGCTCGAGCCAGTGCTTGGCCACACGGCCCATTGTTTCCGGCTTTTGGGCGATCAAGTCCTTTAGCACCTCGACCGTGACCCGGTCAGGCCGCGCTTGGCCTTTTTCGCCGGCACCGCCAACCCAAGCTCCCGCCGCAGTCTCTGAACGTTACGAGCCCCCACCTGCCAACTCTCTTGCTTGAGCAGTCGTGTGATCTTCGCATATCCCAACTCCGGATGCTCATTGGATTTCCGGCGCAAAGCTCCCTTCAACTTTACCTCCCAGGCACCCGCTTCTTTCGCCCTATACGCGTAGGTGCTACGATTCAGCCCAAAATACCGGCAGGCCGCTCGTGCCGTACATCGATCCCCGGATACAAGCTCCTCTGCCATCTGTCGCTTGTGTCCGGGGCTTACACTTTTTTTCAAGTACCTCCTTTAACAGCTCTTTACCGAGCATCTCGTCGGCCAGCATCCGCTTGAGCCGGGTGTTCTCCCGTTGGAGCGCCTTGAGTTGCTTGGCCTGATTGAGCTCAAGCATTCCCAACTCTCGCTTCCACCGGTGGAAGCTCTGCTCGCTGATCTGCCTCTCTCGGCATACATCCTGTATCGTCTGATCACTGCTCTGCGCTTCCCGTAGGATGCGAATTTTGGCTTCTGTTGTGTATCGTTTTCCTTTCATTTTCTGGGCCCTTTCTAGGCGCCCAGACTAACTCTTCAAATGGACCAGTTTAAGTAACCTCGACCAGGGGTAAGTCCATTGAACTGTAATTAAGGTTCTCAAATCTTCGATCTAAGCGTTTTTGCAAAACAACAGTAGATAGTTGCTTCGTATTAGACAAAACGTCGGCAGACGAAGGGAGACAAAGGGCAATGCAGGGCCTTCGGTCGGGCTACGCCCTTCCTGCGTCCCAGCATTGACATACTCTACGACTTTGAGCAAATATTTAACCCGTCCAGACTAACAAAAGGTTTGGCCCGGTTTGGATAACTCAATCAATTGGATTCAGCTATTCCAAATGTATTTAATACTATATTATTTACTCAAAATGAAAAATAATTTTTTACTCATTTTTTACCTTTTTATGATTTCGATTTTATTGGGGGATGAATATGAAAAGAAATACAACCCGTTAAAAGTCTCTATTAACGCGCCAATTGACACAGAAGTGTTTGATCTATTCATATACAATAGTAATAATATTAAAGCGTATAAAGCAGTCAATAAGGATATTATTGAGATAGAAACCCTACCCAAAGGGCATTACATATTGACTATACAAAGTGGCAATTTTATTGGGGATACTAAATTTATTGAATTAGTTGATTTACAGGGAAATGAAGGCGCAGATGGAGCAGATGATATTGTTTATTTGAATGTTTTGGATTTAGAGAAAGGGCACCCTGATCTTTTCCGCTCATCCCCAACCCTCTCTCACGGCATGCATTACTATAATTTCAATAGATATTCGGAGGGCGATTTGATTCTTAGTGGGATGAAATACAAATTAATGGCCCTGCCGGCTGCAAAAAAACTCTGGGCCAAATATAACATAATTGTTGATGACAGCCTCATAAAATGGAATGAAATACAGATTATTCGATTCATGGATGTAGTGAGTGCTTATAATGACATCTTATTTAACAACAGCAATCTCCCCATATCAATATGGAGATTATCTACTGGGAATAATTTTACGCTAGATGAGGCAGATGGCGTTTATAGCCTGAGTTTGCCTGTTAAATATTTTGAGGAGACCATTAATCAGATTAACCATCCCGATACAAGGGCATTTTACCACAAGCTTGATGAGTCTATATTTGAATTTGTGAAAACAATTTTCGACCTCCCCAATTACCGTAATTTCCTTTATAATGTAGACTACTATTCCACATCCAATGAGAATTTCATAATCCATTTTGAGGATGCGTTTAATGAGGAACCAAAAAAATATTTCGAGGAATTTAGCGACGCCGAAATTCGTCATATCAGCAACACATTGAATTTTATTGGGTTTAAATCTAGGCTACTAAAAGATATTAGCTATTGCGCTAAAGCAAATGACCCCACAGGCCTTCAAGTTGATGGCGATAATATCGATAAAACCAAATTCACTAAGCAGTGCATATTTTTTCATGCAGATGACTTTCTTGATAACAGTCATCCCTACAAGGGCATAATGATATCATTTCTTAATCATTATTTTGCCCAAATCCTTACCGATGACCTTTACAGATATTGGCAAAATGCACTGGACTGGACATACGATAACGGAGCAGATAAATGGACGAATGGCGGTCGCCGTATACATGAATATTATGGAATAGTTTGCGACACTCCAAAAAATGAATTCGTCGCTAATGTAATCTATTATCTATACACCAATGAATTCTCACCAACCTGCACAGAGCCTACAATAAACCTACTGAGAACAATATTATTTGACTCTGACGTCTACAATATGAGCTATGATACCCATATTAAAAGCACCTCTATCTACATTAGCGGGGAAGAGGATCAGGACAAGATAATTGATGTAGAGCTTGAAGCTAAATCAATGGAGCAAGGAGCTGCCCTAAAGAGAATCGACCTGCTAATAAAGAATAACTTTGGTTTTTTTGAGATAATGACGCTAGCCCCACAACCAGGGGATGTTTTTACTGAAATTGGCTACGTTAAATTAAAATCCACCCTGAAAATCAACAAAAACACACGCACTGCCATTTATTATATTGCCGGCATTAATATTAATTATGGTGACAGCATTTCCAACAATTTTCTTCCTGTAGATTATGAACTTGTTTTCCCGATTGATAATATAGCCCAGGATCTATCGCCGCCAGAAATGTTGACAGAAAGCATGAAGTTTAAATTAACCCCATTGGATGCAGAGGGCACTGAACTTGTAGTTTCCTTTAGTGTTAGGGAAAATTACTCAATGAACCCTGACTTAAATTCATTTATCTACATTAAGTCGCCAGGAATTAACGAATTTTATATTGAAATGTTTGGTTATGGTGTAAATTCCGGTAATTCGGGGTATTTCACAGAGACCGGTCAATGTATATTAAGGACTGTATTGCCGAGTTATTATCCTTCTGGAGAATACACCATTGCGAACATTGAGTTATATGATGATGCAAATAACGTATTCAGATATAACGACAGCGATCCTTCATTTACCCCTTCATTATTCAAATTCATTCTTAGCAACGAAAATCCGGATGCTACAGCACCTGAAATTGATAAGGATAAAATAATGGTGAGGTTTTATTCCAATTTTGACAATTCCCCTGATGAGTCGAGCCGGTTTCCAGTTGTCTTTATGAATTTAAATGATGAACATTCAGGAGTTGGCGAGGCTATATTCACTATTTTGGATTCCGATCAAAACGAACATACCGTCTTTTCATTGCCGGAGGATTTATATCTTGAAATGCTGAACACAGAAGAAGAAGAAATTTACAATACGGCCTTTCCCCTTTATCACAAATTCGAAAACATAGAAGGCGGACTTATACTCACATCATTAATTGTAAAGGACAAAGCCCATAATCCCGCAACATTAGAAATGATAAATATTAAATTTGATGCATCCTACACCCCAAACACTGGAAGCAATTTCAACACAGAATTAACTTGGAAAATAATAGGTAATGACTTTGGCATTTATTTTAAAACCTCGATAGGGTATAATTACAGGATAGAAAGATCAACGGATCTTGTTGACTGGGTCACTATCCAGGAGATTGAGGGTAATGATGCAAATTATTACTTTATGGATGTTCTTGAAAAAACAGAAGAATTAATTTTTTATCGAACATCATCAATTAAAAAGAATTAAGTTCAAGAGTATACCTGTATACGTTCGGTTTAACAGGTATGTATTGCTCATTGTTGTTTATCTGCACATTTAAACCTACAACCTTTCTGTTTTTTTCGTAACCCAAACAGAACTGAGGTGTGGTTGCAGTTCTATAGCCTTTACGCGGCGTGTACACATATAGAGGCCCTGTATCTCCAGAATCATATTTTATTTTTATTTTTGCCCCAAATATACTCACGTCATCCCCTATGATGCCTAATTTAAATGCCTTGTTCTTAGATCTATTGATGTATGTCATGTAGCTCTTGCCGTAATCACCAATTATGATCTCAGGCTTGTTATCATTGTTTAAATCATGCGCAAGTATGCATCTGGGGCTAAACATATCACGCGAAAGCCCCATTTCGTGCCCTTTATAACTTACAAATTCCCCGGCTTTATCCTGTAGCAAAAACAAACCACTATAATTAAAATTAGGCTCAACGTCGTTCTTATAGGCTGGATAACCCTGGCATACATAAACATCCATTTTGCCATCCAGGTTGAAATCATCTATGGATGAGCCATATATGGGTAGATAGTTTGTTTTATCATCAATTATTTCAACGCTGTATCCATTCTCGCCAGACATTATAACCAAATTCTCCAAATTGGTAATGGATACACTGGACATTTTGCTCGTAAATATCCCATCTATGCCGGTTTCTGAAAACGCACTGTTTGATGTATATTGAAAACCTAGCAATGGATTCAATCCTTTAAATTCATTTAAGTTTTGCATCAAATATGCCTTACTATTCCATATGAATGACTCGTGATATATCGGATCTTGTTTTCTTGCGTTAAAAACTAGTGAATACCCCTGTTTAGAATATCTGTTATACATTGTGTTTAGTGATGCATTTCCACACAAGAAATCCAGTTTGCCATCTCCATTTAAATCGCCACTGCTGATGCTATTCCAAAACCCAGTTAGTTGTCTCAACCCCAATGTGCTGCTTATATCTGTAATTTTGTTTGCGTTATCGCACCTTAAGTAATGTATATAACTTGCTTCTGCCGCCAGGATTATATCACATGTCTGCCCATCATTTGAATCCACTATGTGAATATCATTAACCATTAATCGGCGGGCAATAATTTTTGATTCCCCTGCAAGAAATTTTGACTGCAGCAAATCATACGGAATCATTAAAGTGTCATACCCACTTGGGTAATTATTGAGTTTGGGCCCGCCTCCCACAATTAGATCTATTCGCTCCTTAATTCCCGAGGGTTTCCAATTAAAACATCTGTAAAATCCTGATATTGAGAAATTTTTTATTACTTTGAGGTTCTTATTTATCGACTGATATTCCTTTACAACAATATTACAGTAAAACTGACCCTCATCTGCGATTCCGTTCCTTAATTCAAACAGATAAACTATATTCTTATGTTTCAGTGTAAAAAAATCATACAATCTACCTACCTCATTATTCTTGTCTTCCCTTATTGTTGCCCTTACACTAAAATCGACAATATTGCCTCCATTAAACATTGGGACCGTCTCCCCAATCCGTCCTGTTTCAATTATTGCTATTACAGGCTCGTTTAGGTAAACATCCTTGTTGACATGCTCGGCATTATTGATGTGAGTTGGTGTTTCCATGGGGTAATGAAATATTTCCGTATGACCCATAATTTCGAATATTTCATTTTTTTTGTTCTTTAATTTATTTTTCTCAAGAAAATCGCTAAAATCCCCTTCCTTTAGTGTGTATAGGTAACCCGGTCTCAAATTTTGTATTTTCGATTTTTTACCATTCAAAAATACGAGCATCTCGTTTGCTTTTTCTTCTTCGATTGAAAATGTGACGGCTGGCTCATCTGAGGAGCAGTATCTGGAACCAGCCCTGATTTGCTTTGTTTGCGTTTGGCCTGATTGTTTAAATTTAACAATGGCACCTATTCCTTTCGGGTTTCCCGGATATCCCGATATTCTTATTCTAACCCTGGGTTTATCACAATTATTCTGGTATATGGCAGCTTTTGAATCAGAATAGTAAAGTCTTCCTGCTGCATTATTTCCAAATTGATCTAATTCGGAATACAAGGAAAAATTGTTTATAACGATATCCTCATCGCCATCGTTATCTAGGTCTGCCAAGCATGCACCATGGCTAATTCCGTTAAAGTCCAGACCCCAATCCTTCTCCTTGTTTGTAAACGTCAAATTACCATTATTTTTAAAAGCTAAGTTCCTCTCATTCTTTACATATTTTTCATCAAAATTATTCTTATTAAACTTTATCAAATAACCGCTGTTATATGCATTACCCTGTTCTGCATCTTCCACAAGGTCGATATTCTCCAAATCATATCCAAATCCGTTCGTTACAAATAAATCCTGATATCCATCCAAATCCACATCCAAAAATATCGGGCACCATGACCAGTTAGATGACTCTAAGCCTGAATAATACGCGATTTCATCAAAATACTCACCACTGTCTCCAACAAACAACATGTTCCTATTATTCTCAAGGCTTAAAAATGGTTTTTTTTTCGAGTAACTAATGTAGGGATACCTTAAAGTTTGTTTTTTTCTCGCAATTAACGCATGGCTTAACATGTCACAAATGAAAATATCCGATAAGCCGTCATTGTTAACATCTGCCACATCCACTCCCATGGAAAACATTGGTGAATTGTTCCTGACCAAATGCCTGCCATTTTGGTAGGTGCCCCCATCATTCAAAATCAGAAAGTCTCCACCTTCCAAATCATTGCATATATATAAATCATCACTTAAGTCATTGTTTAAATCGGCAAAGATACAACCTAACCCCCAGTTTAGATCTAAATTTTGTCCATCATCGATTATGTTTAAGAATTTTGATGATTTTACAGCATTATACCCGGTGTTGTTTTCATTTATTATAATATAATCAGATGGGCCGGACTCAAAAATATGCCCTTTTTTATTCAAATAAAACCGATCAGCATTGAATTTCGTTCCATTTCTTGTGTCAACCGCTGACTTAATTGCGTTTTGCCCATTTATATTCATGAATTCAAATTTTATGTTTTTGTTGTTTCGTATGGAGTCCGATCTGTAGGTTGATATATACATATCTAAATCTCCATCATTACCCAAATCTGATATCGCAATTCCGTATATTGCACAGTCTCGTGGAATGTTGGACCCATAATTAAGTTGGGTAAATCCGCCTTCCTGGTTGTTTATAAACAATAAAACACCCTTACCAATCGTTCCTATTACAACATCCTGCCAATTGTCTGCATTGATATCCGCGAATACTGCAGCAGTGCAATGATGATTTGCACACCTTAAGGCATTTGGGGTTACATCCATAAACACAAAATCACCATGATTTTTATACAGTATATTACTGGATTCGAGCCCAGCAAAAAACAAATCTACAAGCCCATCATTGTCGAAATCAGATGCAGTCACACCTGAACCGTTCAACAAAATTTGATTTTCTGATGCAGCCCCCACAGAAACAATATTCTGAAAATCAACCCTCGTTGTTTCGAATCCCTGTAGTTTAAAAGCAGTTTTTTCTATTGGTGAAGCAACAATTAAAGGTGACTTTTCAATTGCATTTCCACTGGCACTGAAAATAAGTAGAATGATTGATGATAGAGTTGATTTTCTGTTTTCAGACAACCAAAAATATAATATCAGTAACAATTTCACCGGATTAAACGACGAATATGGATAATATTGTCTCCTTTGTCACCCTCGATAAACGATTGCTGCAATTGAGTGTATACTGGTAATTTCCCATAAAATCATAAACCCAAATAAACGAAATACGTTATTCCGAATAACATTCCAAGTTATGATTTTGAGCTAGGAATTACAAGACAATCATAAGCTCGAATGAGGAACTAATAAATAAAGATAATTATGCAAGTCATACCAAACACCAATGAACCCTTGCACATAAAACAGCTCGATGGGTTCTATTATTTTACCTTAAGCTTGAAGAATAGTTGCTTCTCTGAAACCTCTGTGGTTCCTAAAGGCACACTGATAGTAATGTTGCCTACTTTTCGAGCTATAACATGATCATAAAGATCTTCGTCCGTATCATCACCCGATAATTTAAAAGTTGCAGACTGCCATGACTTAAAATCAGAACTGACCTCGATCGAATAACTTCTTCCTGTAATACCCAAAAATTCAAAACTTGCCTGTTCACCAGATATACCCTTCAAATCAATGATGACACCGTCGTTTTTGTCGAATGCATAGCTACCACTAATATATTCATCAATGTTGCTTAATCCGTCCCCGTCACTGTCATCATTGGGCCCAATCTGATCTATGCTTGTCCCTGTGAAGGACGCTATCCCTCTTTCCCATGCATCAGGCAGCCCGTCACCATCGCTATCCTCACCAATCGTCAGATCCAGATAGGTGGTTTCTCCTGGCATCCCCATCTTTGATGTATTGCCTATCATTTCAATTGGCAAATAATCCTTATCATCAATTATCACCTTTAAACTAAATTCCATTTTTTGTTTAAATGCGTCTGTCTTGAATAAATTCCCCCCAGCACCTGATTCCATCGGGACATTCAAACTGTAGTTTACCCCGGGGCGATACACCTCGTTCACTGTAGAAACAACTCTGCCGCCTTCAATGGAGACAGCCATTACTTTTATGTTGTCGCCAATGATCGGTCTTCCCTGCTCATTTCTAACCAACCCCTCCAACGTGTGATGGGGAGCCGGAGGATAAGCAGATACACTAAATGGCAACAACCAAGAGATCAATGTTAAGATTAAAAATTGTTTTATTTTTGAGTCCATTTTAGTTTCCTGAATAAGAGTATGTTTCGAAATGAATTTTAATATCGTTGACCGTCCGTAGGAATATATCCAGGCCTTCCTTTGAATCATACAAAAGTGCCTTACCTGGGATAATTAACTTCCACTTACTATTCCAAGCTGAACGCCCTACCAGCCTGTTATTGATTATGTTTGAGGGCGGAAGAATAGGTCCATCTGTAAACACGCTTGCATCACTCACAGGTCTGAATGCTTGATGCTTTCTAACATTAAACATTCTTTCCGTTAACGAATCAGCTGACTGAAACAACACCTTACTGTCAAAATCCGATCCGCCTATATTAAATGGAGTTGGTATTGTAGCATCCTGAATGAACCATGTTCTAATGCCACTTTGATCTCCCAAAGGCGGACTTCTCATTGCATCAACACCAACGGGGACTAAATATACATACGGCGTGGCCGATAAACCATTCGGGTTTATTGATGGATTTGGGCTTACCACATTGCCATTGCCATCATAATAATCTATTCCCTCATAACCCTCCAAAGCCACGCCTACCCCCAAAATCTTGGTCGCAAACAATGACGGGCTAAAAGCATGATCTCCAGCCGCCAGTTTTTTTCCAAAGAAATTATACCCATCCTGAATCGTTGTTCTAAAGGTTAGCATAATCCCGGGAACGGGCAAACCATCTCCCAAGTCCAACTGCATACATAACTGTCTTGCATCCTCGTCTACTAGTAGATTTTCCATCATACCGTTCTCAAGAATCTGTTTCCATTCTATATTCCCTGCAGTGTTCGGTAACAGGCGATAATTTTCTGTTCTCAAAGAAAATGTAGTACCGTAAACATCAGGGTTATTAAACCCTAGACGCCCTCTTAGCACCTCCCAATCCGCACTCATTTCTGCAAGCACACTTGACAACCCTGGATCTCCATTATTGCTTCCGGCAAACTGGGGCGTACCGTCCTCAATCACACCCAAAGCCCTAGAAGCAACAATGCGACTAATAAACCTTTTGCCTTTTGATGTATCTAAAAGTCCCGTTTCATAATCGTATGCTTTTGCAGCTAAAAATGTATATCGTGACGCTAAATCAAGCATTGATTTATATCTTTCGAGTTTTTCATTTCTAAAGATTCTCAAGGCGGCATCCCTTACCCGATAACCCTGAACAACGGCGGCTGTTCTCTTCCTGAATATCTCTCTCTCCTTTAGCAGCCTGTCACCAGATGCTAACATCGACCTATAGTTTCTAGCGGCCTCATCCCATATCCCAATGCACCCATCGATCTCATCAGCTTGGGCGCGCATCTCAGTTAACGCATCCTCCAAGTCAAGTAGTGCAGATTGTATTTCTAATGAATCAGCCGCACGATTTATTTTCTTATTATTATCTATTTCCTTTAAATCTTTTCCAAGTTCAGTCCCTCCCGCAGCTGCGTTAGCTACAAACTTTACTGCTTCTGCCACATAAATCCCAATAGTCGCTGGTATACCGAATGCGAGCTTAACTGGCGCCATAAAATCCCCTCCATTACTAAACCCTATCACCAGCGTCTCGGGCATTCCATCAGTGCTAACTCCAAGCAATCTATCAATTCCTGCCACTAAAGGATCTACTATACCAGTAATAGTATCTGCGGCGAACCGAACTCCCAGCGCAGCTTTGGCTAGACTATCGCTGTCATCTTGAATTTTTTCGATATCCTGCTTTGTGCTAACAACGCTCTTTAGCAAATCAACCTGAAGGTCAAACTTCCTTTTCATAGATGCCATTGTCCTGATCGAATCCTCAATCCCCCCAAATGCAGCTACAACATTATGGGCTGCTGTTTGCAGTGCACCAGGGCTACTTCTTTTGCTGATATATGAATCCGGCTTTTTCATCAAGCCGTGGTCTTCCATTTCGTATTCCACATAATGAACACCTTCTCTCAAGCCAGATGAACCTTCTTTTTGAATGAGATTAAAGTTGTAGTTGTATGCTTTGTCTGCAGTTAGCTTTGATATTTCCCTGGCAATTATTCCGTCTGCCAGTTCTTCATTACTGGAATCTACATCAAACAATTTTTCGATGTAAACCCTATGCTTTCTGGTATCGGGAAATGTTTGGCTATCATGTGCGACAGAGCGTGGCATGCCAGGAAAATCTATGTACGAGAAGTTCAGCAAATCTGGACCATCATAACCCTGACTATACATTCTTCCTGGTCCTATATCCTCCGGATAAGGCGTTCCATATATTTCGATCAATTGATGCTTATACGCTAGTTCTTGACTGTTTACTGCTTCTGACAAATCCGCTGAAGTGTCCTCTTCCACACGCATTGTAGAGGTAATATTCTTACTCGCATCAAATGCAGAAACCGCATTACCTAGGGCTCCAACTGCTCGACCGTATATTTGATCAAAGTGAGTTTCGGATTCTGAGTAAAGAGTGGGATCAATATCAAATGCGACCGAGTTTTCCGGCAGCCCGAGTGGGTTTAGCCCAGCAGCAGCATTGTCGAGTGTTATTTGTATCTGCTTTCCAATTTCTGGAATCTCAAAAAGTTCAGGCACAGTAGTCCTATCAATTTTTTGTATCCCCTCATGGTTGGGGTCATCGTCCACCGATGGAATCATTGCATTACCGACCAGCCAATTTAGGTAACTGCCCTGCCCCAGCCTACTCGCCCAGTGATCGACCCCCCAACTTCTTTCAGTATTAACCTTGTCTACTTCATTGCCATCATCATCCAAAACAACATTAATTGGTTTGTAGCTTCTTCTTCCATTTTCTCTTTGTGCCCCCAAGTGCATCCAACCGTTCCCTGTCCCTGGGATATAATCTTTACGCCAGGTTAGATCCAACACTTGATTCCCGGACCGTGCCAAAGCTGCTGCTGCCGCTGCAAACTTACGCTCATCCATATAATCTACAGCAACCTCCTGCCCTAAAATTAGAACCGATTCAGACTGTGGCACCCAGGTGAAATCATTATCTGCTATGAGTTTATAGTAGCCCTTTATTGCCGTCATATAGTGACCGAAGGCGTCACCGTGGCCTTGGGGATACATTGCAGTAGCGTCCGCTGCATCAACAGTACCATCCAAGTCAGAACCATCCCTTTCTTTTATATTATAGTTCAGCGCATATATCACCTCCCCAGAATCTATGCCTCTGGTATAATTCCAGAACAACCGGTTATAGACCGGGTTGGCCTCTACTCCAGGTGCCATAAAATCATCTCGACCCCGGAGCAAAGCCAGTTCTTCGTCCAGCAGAGTTGGAAGTTGGCCTTTGAATGCAAATAACGCTGTGGAAAAATCTCCATATTCTCCACCATCGCTAGTAGCAAATCCAATAGTGGGATTATAGGCATCGGCATAAGCATCATTACCCACCATCATGTATAAGTCATTTAAATAACCCGCAACAAGTAGCAGTGCATTATTTGCACCATTATGGTTAATCCCGGCATTTATACTTAAATTTCTCCCCTTATTTAGAACCGTTTCATAAATTTCGATCAGTCCAAAATCATTAATTGAAGACAGACTGAGAGCTACATCCCCCTCCCACCTCTTACCAGCCTGAGTCAGCATGCTGTAATCAAGATTGGCCTCATTATTAAAGAGATTTTTGACTCTTTGATTAAATGGATTGATACCTGCCAACACTCTCTTTATCCACCCTTCGGCCAACTGTGGCTTTGTCCATTCCGACCAATCACCGGCATTACCAGCACCCTTTGGCTTGTAGCGCATGGAAATATAAAGATCCATTAAAGTATCAATGCCCGGTTTTTTGCCTAAAACGAAAATATTTTCGCCAAATCCATCTGCCTTTGCTTCAGCCACCAACCATTGGTCCCCTGGTGAATTAATGATATTATTATCTTCATCGATTCTGGAAGATGAATCAAACGGAGGATAGGTTCCATCAACGGGATAGGCCTTACGCCATTGATAATCAAATTCATCGACTTTCCCGGCAAGATCTGGCGAATGAAAGAAAGTCAACCTTTCGTCCAATGGATTTTCCGCCTGAACTACCTTCAGGCTTCCTGGGTGCAGGGTTTCGTCCAACTTAATAATATGAACCGTTACAGGTTCACCTATAGGTTGCGTATTTTCATTTCTTCCGTCACCAACAATAATCGATACATAGCCAAAACCCGGCCCAACGGCTGAGAGGGCATAGGAATCGACAGCTACATTGGCACTGTAAACCTCTGCCACTTCACTTACGTTCCTTATATATGAATTATTGGGGTCTTTTTCATACACGCCTTTAATCGGAGTTACCCCGTCCGGGCCTAATTTTACCTTAAAATACTCCATTTCAGTGCTAAGTCCCTTAATGACGCTTTTCCACGAAGTGAATGCAGGATCACCTGAATTGCATAATTTTATAAGATCTGAATAGTTCGTTTCAGAAAGAACATTGAGCTGTAAATATTTTTCGCCCACTAATTCATCCATGAATTTGCCAATAAACACCAAGGCACCGTTTTTACCCCTGTTAGGGTCGAAGAAGACTCTTTTTGATAAATGCGGGTCTAAATTAGGGAAATAAATTTTGCCTTGGTAGTAGGATGTCGGAACAGAACTCGGCGGAAAGGTTTCTCCGTCTACTTTAACATAGTAGGACACCTTTTCCCTTGTTGGATCAATTAATTTAACGCTCTCACTTGCTTTGATTAAGTCTGAAGGATTGAACCCAACTTCTCCCGCCTGTATCTCGCTCCTTGTCACTATGCCGATTAGCTTATTCACCCCTGCTTCAGCATCTTGGGTTAATGTAAATACAGCGCTGTTGAAGTAGAACGGCTCACCTTCCTCAAACTTCTTAGTTGTCACACTGCTAAGCTCTATTTCAACTTCCTCGAAATTCTGTATATCATTTGCAACATCAGCAGTAAGCGATCCGCTAAAGGCAATGTGTCCTTTTTCAGGTACTGCACTGATAGTAAACTCAGCTCCATTGCTGAATTTCAAAACAGTACCCACCTTGATTTTCCAATCGGGATCTTCATTAGCGGTTATTACAGTGCCAATAAATCCTGGGTATAAATATACCGCCGGTCTCATAATATAACTATTAGCTGGCAACCCACTGGCACCTTTGGCTACATCCCTTATAATCTCTAAACTTACTCCGTTATTGAATTTTATTATATTACCAACTTTAAGATCCTGACTTAATGCTTTTACCGGCAGAATTCCATTGATTCCATAACCTACACTGTCGCTATAGCCTGCGAGCGCGCTCATTTCCACAGTGCCGTTTGTAGCAAAGTTAAAATGCTCATGAGTAGAACTTGCAACCATCAACCCACCACTAACACCTAAATTGCCGTGACTGATTTCCTTGCCAATCAACTTGCCATAAATCTTGGTTTCTCCTGCAGCATGATTTCGACTCACTACTAGAACAGCTCCGTTTTCAAAGTGAAAACGGGCATGAATTGGCACATTTTTTTCCAATGCTTTTATTGCAATCCCATTTGCAACCCAAGTATCACCGATATATTTACCATAATTTTCGGATTCGCTATTATCTTCATAAGCATCATAGCCATCTCCAGTAACCCCGTCAGCATGCACAATCGTGATGTGTGTAGCAGAATAATCACCTTTTGAATATCCGCTCCCATCTGGGTTGACAACCTTGAGCCAGTTTCCTTTTACAGCATTTTTAACTGTTATCTCAGATGATGATAAAGCCCCGCTAGCCGTACCACCCAATGCTACCGACTGCTGATACAGCACTTCGGCGCTGGACTGCCCGCGCATCGCTGGTAAACCGTACTTCGGCAAAGTAAGCGTGTCGCCTTTGGATAATACGGGAACTGTTTTAGGCCATATAGGACGGTAAACAACTTCGCCAGGATCCGCAGGCTCACCGTTAACCTGAATGGATTCTACGAAAGTACCGGCGAGATATGGCAAAACATCACCATCACTAAATTCACGGTTTTCTCTGGGGTAAGCAAAACCATTCATAGCGAAGTAGTAATACTTCATTTTGAAGCTATTCTGCCCACTCGGTCTTTCAGCTAAATACGGAGGTCTTCCCTTGGGGAAAACAGGACGCTCCCCAACAACATACCCAGTCCTCAATATTCCCTGTGGTTTGAAAAGTGAATCCGAACTTTCAACTTCTTTACGAATTCGAATTAGCACTTCGGCAGTGGTCGAATCACCCCCCCTTGACTCGGTCACCTTGAATTTAACTGGAACCACCTGATAGATTGGTGTGTCACTATTTGGCGTTCCAACCGACTGACTAGCCTCGTCTGAAATCCTTAATTTCTGAAAGCCATCGTCATCCACAAATGAACTTTTTATTTCACTCTTTAAGAATCCGCCACTTGCACCGGCACCGGGTATAATAACAGTTTGACCAGCTGCAAACTTTTCATTGAGCTCTTTTAGAACTACTAACGTTTTACTATCCGTGTCGTTTGCATCAATACTTATCCTACCTGTCGCATGGGCCGTCGCATCATCCTCCTCGGGTTGACCAGAAAACGACAACCCATCAACTGTTAACCAGTTGGGCAAGGGGGATAATGTGGCTAACTGTAGAACCGACTCCAACTGTGACGCATGAAGATGGAATTCAAAACCCTTGTTCGCCACGGCCTCTGTTGGTTGAACCTGCCCCCAAGTACTCGCGCCGACATCGTACTTACCCACCTTAAGCGGGTTTAGCCTTTCATGCCTCCCCCTGTAAACCCAAAAATTACTCTTCCTGTCGGGATAGGTGAATTTTTCATAATGCGTAAAGTGGAGTTCTGGATCAAGTGGAGCCTCTGCCTTGGCAGGAAAGTCACCGTCTTCGATTTTACCAGTTGTATTTGAGTATGTACTACTCTTTGAAAAGTAACTAAGGCTCTTAATTGTATTCCACTTTGGAGGGCTATCGTATGAACCTTGATCAACCTCATAGCTCTTTAATGCACCTGCAGCGTCAACCGGCTTGGGCAACAACGGCAGGGGCATTGGCGGCTGAAGTATGGAGCCAGCCTCTGCCAGATAATCAAAAACCAATCCCTCCTCTCCCTTTTCGTTGAGCACCTTGAAAGGTGTAACAGAGACTTTACCGTCTGAATCTGTAAACTCCAATAGCACAAAAGGATTTGATGAATACGTTCCACCGCTCTTCAGTTTGGATCTAATTGCATCACTGAAGTCTGGGTGCTCGTATATGTTAAGATCATTTCTCAATGCATAAGCCTGGCCTCCCACCATCAAGGCATGTTCCTCGTTGGGATTGTAACCGATTAAAGTTCGATCATTTTGCACGTAAATCGCGCCTTTTGCTTCCAGGCTGCTTAACGGCCCCGAACCATCATTACTTGCTAGAACAATTTCCCTGGCTTCAGATGGATATACTACTCTATATTTGACCGTCACAGATGGCCAGTATACAACCCCAAAACCCGATTTTGGGTCGGCATCCAGCATAGTCTTTCTAAACCACTGTACAGTTATCGTGTTATTGCTGGGATCTGCGTTGACTGGTATTATAGAACCTTGATTTGCACTAGCAAAACCCTTGTCCAATGGATTGATATAAGCCTCTTCATGGTACGGCAGTAAATCACCCTCCCTCTCATCAATAAACCCGGCCCAGTAACTGCCTTGGCCACTTCCGTATTCACCGTCTGGCACATTGAGCCTCTGGCCCACATAAGCGACTTTCTCAAGATATCTTGGCGCATCCAATAATACCCTGTCGTTAAAGGACTCAACTAGTGCTTCCCGATAAGTCGACCCAATTAATCCATCAATCTCGGATTCATTGTCAGAATTAACACCTTCTAATTGTCCGGCAACCAAGGTTAACCCCTTCTTAGCATCCTCTGTGAAAGTAAAATAAATCGTCTCACTAAAGTAAACCTTGTCTCCAGTAAACATATCCTGATCGAGGGGCTGGACCCTGAGGCCTGTAAATAAATTTTCTGCGCTTATTTCCATGAAATCATCATCACCTCTCTTACGAAATGAAATCGAAAATACCTCGTTTTCAGTTTTGAAACGCATCAATCCGCGTAGAAAGTAGTGATTGTTTGAATCCAGATAAATATAAGGCGATTTACTTTCGCCTACAATATCATCACCCGTGGCAGCTATCTTGTTGAAGCCAGCAACAGGGTTATTTCCCATACTTAGTTTCAGTTCACTTGAACCACTGTAGTTAATGGAAAATTGATATTCCGCCGACTCTACAGGCGACAAATAACCCTCTATTGCAACTGCGAAATCTTCGCTTTGATTTGTAACATTTGATTTTACTGAATCCAAATATTGCCTTGAATCTGGTGATCTAGGGAAACCAAATTTAGGGCTAACCGTCAGACCTTCCACTCCCGCCTTGTCCCCAAGTCCTGTGTAATACTGTTGTCTTAATTTGAAATTTTGGCCTGTGTATTGACCAGTACTACTGTTGTATATCAATATTTGGGAATCCATATTCCCATCAATAGTAATTTTAGGCCATAAATTCAAATTCCTCACTTCCTTGGTGTTTATTTCAGGTGCCAGTATTTTTATGTCACCCTTCGCCTTTCCCGCGGGGATCGTATCCCCATCAGCATAATAGGTACTTTGTTGATTTATTGATTCATCCAACCAGGAAAATATCCTTTCATATCTGACTCCTCCTTTATCAGAAGTATACCTTACCAAGGTCCGGTGCGTTTGTATTTGATCAGAATCAGGCCCCAACCAGGAAACAAACCTATAATTTTCTTTTATTATTTTAGCGCGTTTTAGCCCTGAGCTATCCCTATCCTGATACTGAACGATTGGGGCATTTTCTGTTGGCAACTGAATAGCGGTCTTTTCGGAGCCGGACTCCCCAAGATTAGGTCGTATATAATGGCTGTAATCACCTAGGTTTTCCGGCCACTTAAATTCATAAGCGGCATGTTTGACAGGCCATTTTAGATTTGCCATGCCAAGCTGGTTCCAAAAGGCAACAACCCTGTCGCTGTCATTACCATCTGCTGTAGCTTTAGTCTCGTCTATAGCATAGTAATCTATTTTACCCTCAAAGACATTCATGAATGTCTTAGGATGTTCCGATGGGCTACTGCCTTCAAACTCAATAGATAGAGATGCGTCAATCTTGTTAGGATCTTTGTAGGGAAGCAACTTTTCACCCAAAAAAACGACACGATCCTCTGGGACAGAGGTCTGATAAACATCGACGATTTCAAACCCCAGATGTTTTGGCACTCCATCTCTAACAGGCCCTAAAATTTCAACGAAAACCCTACCAGTGGCGTTAATCGCTCTTAGCATTTTAGTCGTGCCATTTTTCTCAACCCACAATGTCTTGTTCTTTCGAGTATCAGGAACTCCTTGATTGTAGTCGTTCTTTAAATAACGCCCTGGAAAATTGATATTATAAACAATATCAAGGTCACTCACCCCATCAGGTAGTATCAATTGTGGTCCCTCATAGCTGGGTTCAACATTCCAGTAGTATTTCTTTACAGGCTTAGCGGCAGAACTCGAAATTAAATATTTATTATTATAGAGTTTATAATATTTCCTCTTAACCTTAACCCAATCTATATTAATATCCCCTTCAGGTTGCTCGGCTACTCCGGATGACTCTTTCCAGGTAATACCTACCGGGCCTGCCTGGATAGCAAAAACAGCCTTGGCGCTATGACTATAGTGGTAGCCATCGGAAGAATGGATTTCCCGACAAAACTCGCCCCCTGTTAACGGGGCATTGGGGTTATAGTTCTCACCTGCACGTAGTGTCTTATCACCAAATTTTCCATCATTGGACATTCCTAATTGGAATCTAAATGTTTTTTTGTCGCTTGATACATAAAAGATGTTCCATACCCCGTTCCAACTATCAATCGTCACGTTTGATATTTCAATTAAGTCACCCTCACCATAATCGGTTGCCAACTCAGTGGTTACCTGTACTATGTCAGTTACTGGTGTTTGAATATCGACTATTTTATGTTGTGCTTTAAATGGCTCCTTATCCCAATAGGAATGGGGGTTTGTGACCGCGGTCTCTGATCCGTTTTTAAATATTGATTCTGGCACCGAAATAATACCGCCAAACATGATGGAAGCCTGAGCACCCATGATAGCTGCTCCTGATGCCCCGTTTATCAAAGAATAGGACCCATCGCTTGATCTCGGCAAATCTAGGTTATCGATATTATCAACCAATGATAATGTGGAGTTAAGCCTTTCGGCACCTGATTTAGATGGAGCAACAACTGCTCCAGCAGAATAAAAGCCAGTAAACTGCCCTGGCGTTGCGTCACTTGTAGGCGCCAACCCGTTTGAACCAACGGGGTCGCCAAATGTAGCGGATATAGGCAGCCCCAGCTTTGACTGAAGGTTGTAAGTCGTCTTATGCGGCTTCAATTCAAGCAGCTCAGCCTGGAGGGTTCCAACACCAGCTGCCGATAGAAACAAAAACCCAGAAATTGTACGCTTAAAATATGAAGCCATCACTAGTAAAGTTTTTAATTCGTTAATCGCATAGTCGCATCCATCAATGCGATTCTCACTTAACTCTCATTATGTAATACACTGCGTAATAAGGCGGCCTGTTCTCGTGAGCCCACCCTCTCCCGGCATTGTTTGTCCACATGCCATGGCCATGATGCCCCCCCCAATGAGTATTGTGATGAGGTGCCCAGCGGCCATTGTCACCATCACCCCAGCTTGGGCCCCAACCACCGGAATCGTTCCAGTCATCCTGACGTGTATATATTCCATGGTAGTGATTCCCTCCGCCGTGGACACCCCCACTGTGACTATGCACAGGCATTTGATTCCAACTCAATGCAACTGTATTAGCCCCACCAGTTGCGCCAAGTCCGTACCAATTGCCTGCTCCTACTACAAACCGGTTAACAAGGTTTGGCGTAGATCCTCCCCCATCACATAATCTCCATCCCGCAGGAACAGTTCGCTGTGTCCACATGATTATTCCATTAATCGGAACAAAACCCGAGGTAACCCGGGTTGCCTTGTCTGCGAGTTTTGCACTGTCAGCCTTATGACCTCTAATGGTGTCTACCTTTGCAGCGGCATCAGCCCTGAGAGCACTATCTGAACGTCCAGCGGTATCTGCCTTATGACCTGAGATACTTTCAACCGTTTGAGCATGACCTGCAAGTATTGAACGTTGGCTCAATACTGCGTATGGAGATGCAACATAACGTAGCCTTGGATTGATGTCTGTGCCTTCTACTCTAATTCCGATAAACCTCTCATCAGATTTATTCCCCTCAAACACTTTACTAAAGACAGTAGAGGGTGGTCCAGGCTCACCCGGTAATGAGGTTCCTTGCCCCAATAGCACACTAAAATACCCCTTGTCGACCGTAACAGTTTGCTCCTCAGCATAAACAACATCGCCACCTTGCTCGGCAGTAAATATACGAAATTGAATGTTTTTTGATTCTGGAGAATCAGCACCTACAGGCTCTCCTTGCGCGTCAACTAAATGACCTTGATACGTCATCAGTGAAGGCGGACCATCATCAGAATGAGCACTCACTGCAATCATACCAGTCAAAACGCACAACACTGTTTTTTTCATTTTTTTAATCATGTTTTATTAATATTTATTATCAGCAATAAAGTCAGTCCCCTCCGTCACCGTCACCCTCGTCATCATCCGGTTTTTCATTTCCGTCTCCACCTGTATCAGGAGTCTCCGGGTCGCCATCCTGAACATCAACCTGTTCTTCGTCTGCCTGCTCAGGGACTTCGCCTGCAGGTTCAGGGTCAGAATCGTCGTATTCAACGACCTCATTTGATTCATTTACGCGATTTAGTTCAAAAATTCCCTTTGCATGATAAGCTTTCTTTTCTACACCAACTCCAGTGAGTTCCACTTTCTCGTGAAACTCCCCACTAAATTGCCTGCCAACACTTACCAGACTGTTGAAATCATCTTTTGGCTCATCTATCCTGAATGTCATTTCTCGGTTGATGCCCCACGATTCATAGCCCTGGTTAAGTTCACTCTTGAATTTTGCATCCAAATTATCGTGGTCGGGGTGGTAAGCATGTATAAACGGGTTTGAGATACGGTCGTTATAAGGGAGATTCACCTTAACGGTTGTTTCCTTCCCCAAATCAAATTCACCTGAACACTCCCAGCCGGCATTAGCCTTGGACCATGGCAAGTGGGCGGAGGCAACTCTTCTTGCAGTTTTCAACGACTTCTTGTCGAGAGCCCTTTCATCATTAGTGATTATAAAATCAGTCGACAATTCAGCCCCTTTCCGAAGACCATAAAACAATCTCTGATACAACGTGGTTGTGGGATTATCAGAGTTGTGCCTGTGAAAAATAAAACGTAGCGGATAATTCTCCCCTACAGCACCGTAAGTGTCATTAATTCCCTCTGATATCGCCTTACCATCTTCATCTGTCTCTACTTCTTTCTCATTTTTCTTCCTGAAAAATGTAATATCGTGACGCACAAAACCGACCTGAACACTTCCTACCCATAAACCTGAATTAGCTGGAATAATAGCTGAAATTGGAACCTCATACTTTATCAATCCAAGAGAATCCGTAAATTCCAGTATGCCGCCAAATAAATCACCTGGCTTGCCGTCCATATTATGCCTATCAATTCCGATGATTATTTCCTGAGATGAACCAGCACCTACCGCACCTGCTTTCGCTGGCGACAAAGTCCACACTGATGGTCCCTCCTCAAGTTTTTTATATCCATATGACAAGTCTGTAAGGTTGGGCTCACCCTTGACCAACACCTTGATTCCATTCTTAATTTCGGGTTGCCCCGATGGCGCTTCCTCAGTGCTCCTTAAGGCCATAGTTACGCTCAGGGCTTCTTCAACCCTATTACGTATTAAAATCCGATACTGTTCCTTCGTCTCGCCGAAATGTGCCCCTTTCGTTTCTTGTAACACTAGATCAAAGGAACCAAAATAGGAATTAAATGAATCGCCAACGCGCATCCAAAAAGCCTCACCTCGTTGTACAGGTGTGTTTCTTTTGGCAAAAACCTCAGCTGGGTTTTTGTCTTCGGCTTCATCGGACAATTCCCCACCTCGGTAAGTATAAAACTCAGCCGGCGATTCACCGTTTAAAATGCTAGCCGGGAAGAATTTCTCGAATGATGCACCCTTATCCGGATCGTCTGCTAAACCAAAAAAATTCAAGCCTGTTGATGTCCAACTGTAATTAGGAGGGACAGGAACTCCCTTAATATTCCATTTGGCATTCACGTCTGGTGCCCAAGTACCATCCTCTGCCTTTACCCCGTACTTGACCAGATAAGCGGCATTGCCCACCAATCTTTGTAAGGACGATGATGGCCCCAAATCCTTGTTCCACCTGACCCATCGACTCTTGCCATCTGTTGGAATATCAGGATCCTGAATAAATTGGTCTGATTTTAGTTTCGGCTTCCAAAGCCAAATGTCTGTGATATTTGGATCTAACCCTTCTAAATCGCCAATATTCTGATGAGACGGATCAACATGCAGGTACACCCCATTCCAGCCTGGCAGTAACGTAATCGTCTGGGTCCTCCATTGCGCATAGGCATATTGACTGGAAATTGAAATGCATATCAGCGCAGCGATAAATTTTATAAATGAAAAATTAGATCTTTTTATCATAATTTCCGGTACAGATGCCATGTTTTTTGCGTATCTAGTAGTTGTGTGTCTGAAATTCTGATTTTCCGCCCTGTCCCTGTAGCACTTTTATTTGTTAGACCGCCAAAGATGACTAGCTGACTTCCTGTCCATTCAGAGGTGTGCTTAGTTCTGGGTGTTACGCCACCTTTTGTGGTTAAGGATCTCCAGCTATCCTTCAAAATGTCATACGCATATCCAGTGTTGGTTACACCTAGACTTGTTTCACCACCAAAAATAAGCATTTCTGTTCCAGTCCAATTCGCTGAGTGATCTACCCTTGGCGAAGGAGCCCCTAACGAAGCTAATTTCATCCAAGTCCCCTTTACCACCTGACCCGGCTTATCAAATTGAGTCGTACTCTTGTCTATAAGAAATTTAAACCCATCAGAGTAAGTGACATTATTTCCTTTTCCGCCCCAGACAAATAATTCTCCGTCAATCATCAATGCCGTATGCCCTACACGCGGTGATGGACCCGTGTTGTCTGCTACTAAATCAGCCCATATCGCGTTTTCTGGATCATAAACAGCTCCGTCGCCCAATACTCCCTGACCAGATTGCCCACCCCAGATAAACAAGAGTCGATCCTCATATACCGTGGCGGTGTGTCCTTTTCTAGCTGGTAAAAAATCTTGGCCCTTAATTGTGCTCCATTTGCGAGTTCCTAAATCATATGAAGCGCCGTCTCCAATAACATTAAATTCGTTGCTCCCACCCCATACTATTATTTTATGGCCTACAGCCGTAGCGGAGTGCCCATTACGAGCTGTAATTATCTTATTATCAGGAAAAACCAGTTCCCATTTGTCCTTGGAATGAGAGTAAATTCCACCATTGTTAAGATGCTGTCCATTTGAGCCAACCCCTCCCCATATCATCATGTTATCACCATACACGACAGCTGTATGACCGATCCTCTTACTGGGTGCATCGACCGGTGAAATTATACTCCAATTGTCAGCTATGGAATCATACACCCAACCGGAATCGGAGAAAAAACCCTCCGCAGGTGAGCCTCCCCAAATAACCATATAGACACCCTCGGTTGAATTTTGAAAAGCGACTGATGTATGCTGAACCAATGGCGATGGCTGACGGTCTGGATTGGCAGCCCCCCAAGGGGGTGATGAAATCTGCCCGAAACGAGTAAAGCCCTTTTGCTTTAGCTTTTGATCATTCACATTCGCGGAAACAACAGTCATGCCTGCAAAATCATCTGATAATTTTTTATAACCGAGGGATCCATCTACAACGGTATTTGCTACCTGTGAATGAAAAGAATAAGCTACCGTGGAAATTTTTTCATCTGGAGATAGTAGATCAAATTCTTCCTCATCGGGACTAAACCAAATCCTGAGGTATGTTTCCGGGTTATTGAAAACAGAAGGGCCCAAGGGGGTCATCGGAGAAGCTCCCAAAGCTACTTGAAACACGCCATTCTTTTGAGGAAATGGAATCTCCACATGCCCCTCGGGCTCACTACACTCAACGCTGCTCGAGTCATTACTCCAAAATGATATTTTTCCTGTTGAGTCAACAATTGCAAACTTGAAATAACCGCTAATCGCCGTAAACAGCCCCCCATCTTGATCGTTCTGGGATATTCTGCCCTGATAACTAATTTCAGAAGCCCATACACTCGCAATGGGTACGAATATCGATATTAAAAAAACAGCGAATATTTGATTTATTATTCTCAACTTATTCAATTAACTTGAAACAGAGTGACGATGTGTTGGTGATTTCCTTCTCTAGCGGCATCAATTGGCTTTAATCCCTTCTTTGGGCCAGCCTGAACCGTAGCTTCCTTATTGGCATTCTTTGCCAACAACTGCTCACAAAGATTTTTATGGCCAGAATAAGCCGCCAAATGAAGGCAAGTCACACCATCGGTATCCGCCGAATTAGGATTGGCTCCAAGCTTAAGCATGGTTTCTGCCATTTTTGAGTTGCCGGTTTTAATTGCCTCCATAAAGGCATCCCGTCCCTTGTACCCTTTTTCATTAATTTTAGCGCCCGCTCTCAATAGTAACTCAGCCATCTCGAGTTGATGGCCGTGCCTCTCATGACTTTCATCATTATCATCAGAACCATCCCCATGAATGTGATCAGGCGCAGTAATCGCCATAATTAAAGGGGTGCTCCCATTCGGGCCCTTTTGTTCAATGTTCACCTTTGCCTCCAAGAGAATTTTCATCATGGAAACATCATGGGTACTAATCGCCATGTGCAACGGTGCATAGCCATCTTTTACAACATTCACTGATTCAGGCAACCTTTTAACCAATAGCCTGATGACTTCCCTGTAATTAGTAAGCAGTTTATCGGCATTTTCCCCAATTGCTCTTTGGCTCATTGAGTTTAACGCTTCAATAACAACAGCCGTATTTCTGGAATCTTTCTGGGGCTTGTTCTTTTCAAAGAAGTATCGGAGGATATTGAGACTTCCATTCTTGGCTGCAGCCATAACAAACGATTGATTCCCTGGCAACTCCGAGGCAAAGTCAAAACCGAGTTCCTCCTGCTTTTTAAACAAATCAAGGGAATCCTGTTCGATAGACTGAATGACCTGTTCCGCTGTCGCTGTAACAACACCCTTGGATGTGGCAGGGTTGATGATTTCTGCGGCAACAGCCCTGTTCTCTACTAAAACCTTTATTGCAGCCTCGCTGCCAATGAACTGTGCCCGATTAAGCGGCGTTAATTTATCGTTATCCAGCTCATTTATCTTTGCACCTGCCTCAATGAGAGCCTTGATAATCTCCGTGCGACCATTGGATGCAGCGTAATGGAGTGGGGTTTTCCCTGTTTTATCCTTGGAATTGGGATCTATTCCCTCTGACAATAACTCCTTTACTCTTAGCAAATCACCAATCGCGGATGCATCTGATAAATTGGAATTTGTTTTCTGTATAAGGACAACCTCTTCCGAACCAGAATGCGACAAAGATTCAAAATCTGTTTTAGATGAATTGAGTTTACTTTGAACGGTAGCCAAATCACTCTGAATTTCATCAATTTTCTCTAGTTTCTTGCTGAATTCCTCAAGTTTCTTCAGAACTTGCTCATTCGAGACACTCTCAGTGGATGAAGTAGATAGATCAGTATCTTTACCTTCTGAATGACTACTATCCGATAAATTAGTTTTCTGGCAACCAATGGAAAGACACGCAACTGTTACAGATATAAAATACGGATTTGCCAATTTCTTGAAGAAACACCCGAAGCTCAATAAACTTATTATTCTCATCTTCAAACACATTGTTATATTTCAAAATAGGCGCAATAATTTGATTGGGACGCTGTGGCGTTGATGAGCATAAGTCAACCAAAAAATGACTGATTTGGTATCTTTCTTGAACAAAATATGATGGAATCCTTCACAGGAACTGAAATCAAGAATAAACACCCATATGAACTGATTATTGGACCATTGCTTGTTGACCTTTTATACCTTTTCAGCATCGACTATCTCAAGAAAGAATACAGCAATGAAGATTCGCCAACTATTGTTGGCCTATTATCCTAAAATATTGCATGTCCCCTACTGTTTCTGTCCAGTATACATATTCCTCTCCATAGTAATCTATAAATTCATCTGCAACATCCTGCCAAGGCCCTTTTACGCTTGAACTGCTTTGAAGTTTGTCGCCCACTGTGCCGTCATCACTCCACTCTACATAGATGAAACTAATGAATTCAGGGTCCATCTCATCAGGAGAATCCGCAAAATCATCAATGTATCTCCCGGTTTTTAGTGCAGGCATCTCTCTTTTGTATTCACCAACATATTCCAATTTTGAGACAAACTGATTATTTTCACTGACCTCACCAGTATCTGGAACAGTAATATTGTAATCAACGTATTGACTCCTGTTACCGAAATAATCTGTAACTTGTATTTCAAGCGAATAGTCTCCGCCAATAGCTTGGTTGTATTGAAGATAAATCTCATCGATCCCTGCTTCCGGAATAGTTATATACCCCTCTTCAAAAAAGAACTCACTGTAGGCCCACTCCTGTGTTTCATCATCCCATGCTTCGGAATAATATATTGGCCATAATTTGCCTCCAGGTTCCAACTGTAGCGAGGAGGATGCCGGTGTGGCCGCCACCGCCTCGCTATCGGGCAACTCTTGCCCAGAATCCTCAAGGATTGTGTGTAGAATACCAATTCCGTTGCTATCGAATTCACTGAATAAAAATAATTGAATTTTTTCTCCTGACCCAGGCGGTTGATAGTCCGCAAAGCTAATCATCTGGTTGCTCTCTCTATTCGTATACCAAGCACCTAAATCCAACCAATTATCTGCTGATGAACTAGTAATCATGGGATTAGTCCCTGGCCACATAAGCTCATATTCCCCCGGGGTTTCAATTCGAAACACCCCTACTTCCCCGATGTAATCGTAAATCAACCGATCTGGGCTCGGCAGAACAAGGGTTGCACTCAACTCAAAAGCGTCATCCCCAATGACCGCAAAGTCCAGAATAGCAGGGCTGTTTAGTGAAACCGTAAGATAATCAACTTCTGCATCTCCGAAACCGCGATTAGAATTAGAGTATGCCTTGGTATTATTTAATACATTTACGGAAGGAGGGCCAATGTCTGATTGGCTCATTAACCCGAAATACTGCAAGAAAAGCTTCCACTGATTACCGACGCCACCGCTTACAAAAGATAAATTTCCATATAATTTCTGATATTTTTGGTTCCAGTCTTCAGTGTTATGTGGGTATGCAATGGATAGGGCGGATACATTGAGTCTCTCGCTACCAACTGCTTTCGCAAGGACCATCTGCCCTATATTGGCTGACAATTCCTGTGCAGCACTCTTTAATGACTCATCATCCACGACAGTGGTTGCAACATTATCAACCAAATCACCAAGGTCAATGAAATGAGTTGGTGACTTTGCCTTGGACCGACTACTCACTGAATAATGCGTAGCCTCTGCCCTTATTTTGGGTATCTCGTTTTCTGCTGATTTTGCATAATCATTCAACAATAAACTAAACTCGTAAAAGGACTCTGCAAATGCATCAAACTTTTCCATATCAAATGCAGCATGCACCTTATGTGTTTTATCCATTGACGAGTAACTGTGATGTTCATCCCAAATTTGGACTTCGTTCAACGCAAATGTTCTAATATCTATATCCGGATTTGATTTTAGGTAATTGAGAGTATTGCCATAATCCCACCCATCTCCATAGTCGAGTTCAGCACAACCAAAGTAAATTTCACATAAATCATGGAAATCCGCTATGACTTCTGTTGCACCCATTAAGCAGGTATCAAATCCGATAAAATCGAACTTGTGTATACCGCTCTCATTGAGAGAGGACAATAGAGCTTCTCTTATTTGCCCACTGGTTAGTCCTTTCCCATGCTTCAGTGTGCCATTTTGCGTATCACCACCATAGCCAACGAACTGCCCTCCGTGATTCCAAAGAACCAGGCCATACCTTTTGGCTGGATAATTATTTATGGACCAATCGACAAAGTTTTTTAATTCCTCCGGGTTATCCATGTTATTTTCCTCCGGATATCTTTCAATAATACTAGAATTAAAAGTGTTCGCCTTGCCATCTGTATCAGGGCCAATCAAAAGTCTTGCAATCCCGTCAAAATCATCGGGATTCACCTTGTTCTTGAATTCCCACAATTTTGTGGCACGCGCCTTCGTATTTATATCAGTTTGTGTAATTATATTGAAATGGTCCGAACTTCCGGCTTGCTCCATTTCCAGCAAATCCTCCATCAGCGCTGATGTCAAATTGTGGTCAGCATGCGCATACACCATCACCGTCCAATCAGCGGGTTCTCGCTCCCTGACTGTGAATGTAGATTTTGCAAGAAGTTTGCTGGTTTCATCCTCAAAAAAATAAGCTGTATATTTTCCCGGATCGAGAGGCTCGAAAACAACCATGCCATCAGTGATCCCTATATCGGGTATCTCGGTAGTGCTTCCGTTTAAAAAGGCCCAAGCAATGCTATCTGTCTCCCCGGGTGCAGCAACATCGTGGGGATAAATCTCTATCCAATCCCTTATTTTCCCTGGCCCGTTATTGAATGAAATCGAAATTGGCTCTTCATATTCATACTCAGCCTTGAGCGCAGACAATGAAGGGCGCTCTAAAACGGTGATTGCCTCGCTGCCCAAATCGTCAAAAGTGTCGTTAATAAAGTAAAATACATTGTAGTTGCCCGGGTCCAAATTGGCTTTCAATGTTACTTGTCCTTCAGTTACCCCCACCTTCGGCGGTTCGCTGCTACCGTTGGCATATTGCCAAATCAAAGGAGCTTGCGAACCAGGTATCACCCCCTCGTTATATACGCCAAACCAATCCCTTGCATTTTTGGCCCCATTAATAAATTCAATCGTAAAAGTAGATCCTTCCCTGGGCCTGTTATTATCAATTTTAAATGATGGTATCAGATTCTCGCCAGATATTCGCGAGGAGAAATTAAATTTTCTCAATGAGTCTTCTTTTATTAACCACAGTGGCGTTTCATCCGTTCCGGAATTGACCCAGCAATACGCACTGCTTGATCCCACTTCTGGTTCGTTATTTGTTAATAAACCAACTCTACAGATACTGCTTAAACCCAAAAGATCAACGGACATAGTTATCGATTCACTCCCCGCTGGCACTACAATGCTGAATCCAGATATTGAAACCATATTAAATCCTGTTTGCACCGGAAAAGCATCACTCTGAAACAACATTTCTCCCGGCTTCCTGGGACCGTTCTCTGAAACAGGCCTTCCGTCATTAACATAGATACGGACAATGCATTCCTGGCCAGTTTGGAAAGAATTTAAAGCAGCATAATATTCGAATTGAATCTGCCTGATGAGTTTTGATTGGGTCTCCATCACGTTGATCGACAACTCATCCCCGATTTCTCCTTTAAACGGGTAGAATGAACTTTTTTGTCCTCTTGCATTTTCATATAAAATCACCTCTTTGGGAGAAAGTTCCATTTCGCCGCGCGGATCATTTTCTGGCGAAGTAAAGGTAAATGGTTCGGTCTTAATTATTTGGCCTATACCCATTATGTTTCCCGCGAGAAACAAGGCAAAACAAAGTATTAGTTTTGTGCTATTATCGTTCATGCTTAACACTGCCATTTCACTCTACGGCACGCACCCTATAGAACAAATGCTTCCCACTTAAAGCATCATCAATCGACGCATGGCCTATCCTTAGGTTTTTTTCTGTGTCTTCAACTTTGGTTGTTTCGATTAACCGATAGTCAACCCAATCAAATAAATTCGCTGAAGTTTGGATGTACCAGTACACATGAGACTCAACGGTAGACATGAAAATAGTTGGATTCTCCCCCTCTTCTGGTTCACCCCTGTATAAATAAATTAGCGTTTCATCCCCCTCCAGTGATCTGCTATTCTCCTCGTTAAACTCCTCAAAGCTCATCCTACCGAGGAAATTAATCTGATCTCGACTCAAGGGATAATCATAATAGACAACCCTCCTTAATTCATAACTCTTGTTGTCCACCTGCTGGTCGTAACCGACCTTGACATTCGTTCCAATGGAATGCCTTCCATCAATCATATTATTAATAATCCTACTGTTCTTCAGATTTTCATCAACATAGTAATTTATTAACTGATTTTCACCATCGACAACATAGGCAACACGATACCATTTTCCTGACTGAACCGCTGAAAGGTTAGAATAACTCCCTTGCCCCCCGACAGCCCCAAATGGATTAATCCATAGCTCGCTTTTTGTTGCTTCTTTACCATGGCTAGTGTTGAGAAGCGGTTGATTAATCCCGTATTGAACTCTAATATCAAAAACAAATGTGTACGCATTATTTCTTTTTGCCCAGTCTGCACCACTCTTATTTTCAGGAACGATTAAGTCTAGACTTGTTGCATTTTGAATCCTAACGCTCGCTCCGTCCGTGTAATACACTTTTTTCCAATCGTTCTCATTTATTGTCAGTAGCGGACTTTCTGACAAAACCGGCCCTTCAACTTCTCCAGCATATTTCCAATTACCGAGCTCGCTCTTGAGTATGTTTTCCATACTGTTAAATGACCACACCCGGATTGGAGGTGCAATTTCTATTTCGTTTACACCTTCAAAACTCCCCCTCCAATAGGTATTGACAATAAACGGGTCTGCATCAAATTTGGAAATAACCTTTACCTCAAATTCATCATATATGTATTGCCCATTGGATTCACCGCCAATTTCGATGATCGACTTTCCATTTGCGTTTTCCTTGAGCTCTATTTTTAATATCGTGCCGTCAATCACCGGCATTAACAAAAGCTTATTGCTCCAATCTTTTACAAAATAAGAGATTTCCTCACCATCCGCATCATAAAACAACTCACTTATATCCAAGACAATATCCTCGGCATTTTCATCTCTCTCTAGATCCTCAATCGGGTTGCTTAAAACAGGCGCATCTTCTATTCCATCAACTGATATCCTGAATGTAGATTCGTCAGAATACATTTGCCCGTCAAATGCAACCAGTGAGAAGGCCTCAATCAATCCAAATTGATCCTTTTCCGGCCTCCATTGGAGCGCTTCACCCTCTTCAATCCTGTATCTACCGTCTTGGTGAGGGGGCTTTTCAGTGTATATCAATCCTGTGTGAATTTTGTTTATAATGAGAGTTAAATCACCTCCCTCAGCATCGGACATGTTTACATACTTCATTATCGAGTCATAGTTTATGCTGGTGTCCTGATCCTCGCTACTACCAAAAAAACCGTCAACTACAGTTAGCGAAGGCGGATCATTAACATTGATTACATTTATGTTGACGATGGCATCTTCCGTTCTCTCGCTGTTTGCAAATCCATAAAAAGTAAAGAAATCCGCGCCGTAATAATTTGTTTCCGGTATATATAGTAGATTTGGCGAATCTCCGGTTAGCTTTCCGTGCTTGGGCATGTCCTTAACTGCAAATGATGTAACAGCGGCGTTTCCGGTAAGCTTAATATTTATGGGATTATCCTCTACAGCCTGTATCGATTGGCTGTAAACTAGTCTATCTTGATTCGGATCCATATGGGCGATATGAATTGCATTGATGAATCCACTGCTTAAACTAAAATGGGATGAAGTCCTGAATGTCGGTACAACTGCTTCACCCAAGGAATGGTTGTTCCCTAGGTTATCAACATCCTGAACGCCCCCACCCGAATTAAATGTGGGGGCATTTACATAATACTCTGTGGAATGTATGCAACGACCGAATACAAGGCATGAGATCAGGACTAAATATATGTTAGGATTCAATGCTTCACTCCCAATCTACTGATACTAATGAACTGTAATGTGCCTCTCTAAGGAGATGCCTCTCATACATTGCACCTTTATGATACAGAATAACTTTTTACCATCCTCGCTCTCTTAAAATTGGCACATCAAATCATTGATTCCGTACCAAGCTCTAATAATGCGATTACCAAAGTACTGCTCGATATTGCCCCGTGTCACACCATACAAAGCTTATTATTCGAAGATGCCTCATGGCAGCATTAATTCATTGTTGTTAAATGCTGGAAATTTTCTCATTAATCCTTGTGGATTGATTAATTAAGCAATTTCCTGATATTCTCAATTTCCTTTTTTGCTTTAGTGATGGCCTTCTGTTTTTCGGCATTGCTGCTACCCAACTCGCCCGTAAGAGAATCTACAAATGGTTTATATTTCTGGTTGAGCCAATTTGTTGCAATCCTCCTGTTATTGGGGTTCCTTATTTTACCTTTGGCTTGATTTACTTCCTTACTCAGTGAATTGACTTCTTCAATAACTTCTCTCAATTCCTTATCAACAGAACCAGCTGACTTTGCTGCAACTGCAGCTGCAACCGGTTTGCCAGAAGCTGCCTTCTTTGTAACAACATTTCGCTTTTTTCCTGAAGTAACTGGCTTTCTTCTTGCCGTGCCCGGTGTTTTGGTTTTGGATCGACTAGCGGATCTGGCAACTCGTTTTGGTTTTGCAGGGGCATTCGATGAAGTTCCCGTTTTCTTTACGGACCTCGCAGTCCCGCTCTGCCTTACACCAGATCTGCCACCTGACCTTCTTGGCTTGGCAGCGGTCGATACCGGCTTCTTAACGCCAGGTTTACCCGGCCTCTTCCGAACCTGATTTGGGGTAGCAGATTTTAAGGCTGCGTCTAATCCGCCGGCCCTTGATGCCTTTGGCTCTGCAGCGATCGATCGAGGTTTACTGGGCAGCCCAAATTCTGTTGCGGTCAACTCACCGCTTTTGTCCTTATCAAGTAATTTGAAGACATCTGAAATAACTTCAACTTCCTTCAATGATAATTTTCCATTTTTGTCCTTATCCAGCGCTGCAACTAGCTGTGAAACAGGATTCTTGGCAGGTGTAGATGCCCTAGCGGGGGAAGACTTTTGCCTCTCAGGTTTTGCCGGTGATTGTGCCAAGCCTTGAATTACCATTGTCAACCCCAGAATTGTAGCTATATATATATTTTTTTTCATGTTTTCGAGTTACTTCGCTTTATTCCAAATTCACCTGTTAATAGGCTGTGATGGATATGGTATTGCACAAAATAGATAAAAGCCACTATATTTATTGGCTTTTGCAAAATAATTATCCAGGCCTTAACCCATTGAAACCATCGCGACCGAATACAAGAGCCCCCCCCGCCCCTCACCTCGCCGATGAAAAGGCAAGTTTGTGCGCCTGATGGGCGATGTTTGATTGGTCTGTAATTCATTAAAATAATCACGCTTATAAATGCAACCTGTGGAATGGCTGCATACAAACACACTAAAATATAGACTTGTGATTATTCATGGGTTCCAGTACGATTTTGGCTCTCGGTTCAAATGAAACGTGAAATCGACATCCTGACCACTGGTGAATGCCACTCATTGCTCAGTGCCTGCTCAAGCAAAGCACCCACTGGCATCCGTAATCAGGCCATGATTGTGGTTCTCTGGCGTACCTGCTTACGCATCAAGGAGGCACTGGACCTACTCCCAAAGGATATTTCTGGTGATTCGATTCGTGTCCATTCCGGCAAGGGTGATCGGGCGAGGACGGTCGGGCTGGATCCTGAATCTTCAGCGGTCGTGGAACGGTGGGTAACCAAACGTCGGGAGATGGGATTCAAACCCTCTCAACGGCTATTCTGCACGCTTAAAGGCGATCCACTGGACACATCCTACTGCCGACATTTGTTCAAGCGTTTGGCCAAGAAAGCCGGACTTGAAAAGCGTGTCCATCCCCACGGATTACGCCATTCGGGGGCGGTTCACCTACTGGACGAGGGCCACAACGTCGTGGTGATCTCCCAGCAACTCGGCCACTCCAACCTGGCCACCACCAACACCTACCTCAACCACCTCAAGCCGGCTGACGTCGTTGCAGCTATGCAATCCCGTCCAGGCTGGGTAGAGGACCAAAAGGAACCAGACAAGGTCCAAGAGTTGATGAGCCAGTCGGATGAACAGCTTGGTGCTTTGATGCGGCAGTTCCTTCAAAGCCAATAGTTGGTCCTGTTTCAGGGTGAAGAAGCCAAGCCATCTAGCATAAGATTTACTTTATTAATGTACGTTTTGCATTAGCATTCCTTTTTGTGGTATTAATATACCGACCAAATGGGTTGATTTGGAGGTCAACCACAGGACCAAGTTACATCAATGAAAGATTTACAAGGGGAGAACGAGATGGAAATCCAGCCGACCATTCAGGTCAAACACCTGCCGCTACTGTTGCGTCCCAAGCAAACCTGCGAGTTGTTCGGCATCGATTTGAAGGCACTTCACAAGCTGGAAACCTCTGGCCGTGTAAAGGCGGTCAGGATCGGGCCGAAGAAGGTTCAGCGGCGATACAGCCCGGTGGCAGTTGCAAAGGCATTGGGCGTGGACCTAATGGCCGAGAACTACACCCTGGTTGCGGGTATGGACTTTACGAGGGAACTCGGCAGCAAACTGGCCGACTCCAGTGATGCCGTTCTTGCCAAGACAAGCCAACTGATCAAGGACGAACTCCAAGGGTTAAGGCAGTCGGTCGGTGAGATCGTTCGTAGCGAGATCAACAACGCACTCCAGAACACGGTGGTAAAAAGGAAGCCGGAGCCACGGCCGCAGGAACACCTGATCCGC
>Ga0066834_10000108_pt1 | contig 35642 bp, 28 predicted proteins | sample ETNtaG_30_FD_66729 | JGI IMG/M metagenome (GOLD analysis project Ga0066834, IMG submission 66729) | Marine microbial and viral communities from oxygen minimum zone, Eastern Pacific Ocean - ETNP201306PF43B | ecosystem: Environmental > Aquatic > Marine > Oceanic | place: Pacific Ocean: Eastern... | reverse complement strand
ACTGACGGTCGAATGCATGATAATGGCTAGACATCTGGAGCAGAACGGGCCTGCCCGCATTGTGACTTGTTCTCAGGACATTAGTAATCGAAATTTTACCCTTGGGCAACAAGGGGAGCGCTTTGTATTTCGATTGCGAACCCCGATGACCGGAGCAAATGGACAAGGGGCAGAGGTCTCGTTTGGCCAGGTCAAACCCGATCAGCCTATGCATGTTATTGTCAGCTACTTCTCCGGTAGCTTGTATTGTTATGTCGATGGGGAGCTAGTTCATGAATCAAAAGCAGTGCAAGGTAATTTCAACAATTGGAAAGCATTCCAGTTGCTGTTTGGTCAAGAATTTAATGGTGAACGCAGTTGGCAAGGCCAGTTGAGCCACATCGCCATTTATAACCGTTTTGTCGGTACTGATGAGGCACAACACAAATTCCGATTAGTCAAAGCCAATTAATGATTGGTTAGAATTTAATTTTGGGTGGTTTCTAGACATTTTATCTCGGACAAAAATAAACCAGGAAAAATGAGAAACGAAATATCAACACTGCATCGAGAAACAGGTGTTGCGTGGGACGCAACAGCCAAACTCTATGAAGATTCTGAAAAAAGCGACATCGCATTCCTACGGGATGGTGGAAATAATCTAATGGAACCTGAACAGCGGATCCTTTCTGATCTTGAAACTTGGTGCAATTGCGCTATTCATCTTCAATGCGCTGGAGGAAAGGATACATTGTCTTTATTGACACAGGGAGCTAAAGAGGTCATTGGCATTGATATCAGTCAACGTATGATTGCTAGCGCAAAAAGGAGATCAAATTCATTGCAAGCAAATGCTTCATGGTATTGTTGTGATGTTTTAGATGTTCCAAAGTCGTTGGATGCCATAGGCGATCTACTGTACACTGGGCGAGGCGCACTACCGTGGATAATGGATATACAAAAATGGGCTAAGGTTGTGCGCCGTCTATTGAAACCAAAGGGCAGACTATTTGTATTTGAGGGACACCCCTTGGACTGGATATGGGATACAAATACCTCAGATATCCGCTTCCATGTGGAGAGGAACAACTACTTTACTGAAAAGATAGTAGGTGGTGAACGCTGGCCTTTTCCCTTTCTTGCCAGGCAAGAGGATCCGGAATTGGTAAATCTTAGAATGCATGAACGGCAATGGACTCTGGGACAAATATTTGAAGCTTTACTGAACGTTGGATTTAATCTTATCCACTTTGACGAATATCCCATTCCATATTGGGATCAATTTCCGAACATACCAAAAGAAATCCTTACTCGACTTCCGCATACATACTCAATATTAGCAGAGAGAAACTAGATTCAGCGGCGAAATGAAAGTATGAGCCACATACCTTTATAGCTTATACTTCATGTATAAATAATTTAGGCAACACTCCACCCTTTGTACAAATCAGGATTGGCAAACTCCTGTCCCAATTGAAGAAACCCACGAGGTCCCCGTTGACCATATTCAAATGGATCATGCGTTCCCTCCATCCAGCGATGAAGACGCTCCTCCATTTCTTCAAGCATAGGCCTGGCCTCTGACGCATTAGCCAAGTTGACCATTTCTAAAGGGTCTTCTAATCGGTCAAACAACCACGGACCGCACTCGTTAGCATACCAACGTGCATACGTCCATCGTTCGGTACGTATTCCTCGCCAACGACCAACCCATCCATGCCGATTGGGCCAACCATGCGCCATATTTTGGAGATAAACCGAATCTGATCCTCCAGGAGTAAGCTCGGTATCTCTGGGAATACCCTCACCTCGCCAAACCCCTGAGATATCACGTCCCTGTAGTCCTTCAGGTAATGGTATACCGCATGCTCCGATCAATGTTGGCATGATGTCAATCGCACCAAAAAACGCATCGCTTCGCGTACCCGCCTCAATTACGTTCGGCCAACGGACTATAAAGGGAACATGAACCGATTCTTCATAAGGTGTTGCCTTGGATGCCCGCATCGACTCAGGCATCCAATTATCAAAAGGTTTACCATAACCATGACTCGACAAATGATCACCATGATCTGATGTATAACAGACAATCGTATTATTCTTAGCTCCGAGGCGTTCTAATGCCTCTAACAGCCGAGCCATTTGAGCATCGAGTCCTGTACAACAACCATAGTAATCCGAAATTTCTTGCCGTGCAAACGCTTCCATTTGTTTGGGTACATTGCCAGGTACATCTATATCAGCCAGATCGTATATAGAATGCTCATCGGGATATTGCTCATATGGCCAGTGTGGTGGTCTCCAAGAGACAAACAAAGCAAATGGGTCATCCGGCCGTGCATCCATGTGCCGCTCCATAAATTGGATTGCCAGATCTGTTTCTACTTTGGGAGCCCAACCGTCGAAAAGAGTAGGGCCGTTTTCGTTTTGATAATAACTCTGATTAAAATATGATCCTCCACTTCGTAGAGCTGCCAGATAATCCAGTCCGTATCGATCTTCCTCAGGATATGGGCCTTTACCCAGATGAAACGTACCTACATGCGCTGTGCCATATCCGTGTTGTCGTAAGGTGGCAGGTAATGTTGGTATATCTTTGCGCGGACGATATTCATTGTCAATGACAAGATTTTGCCAGCCATATCGTCCGGTCAGCAACATTCCCCGATAAGGAGAACACAATGGATGGTTCGAAAACATGTTATCGCATACCATCCCCTCTCTCGCCATGGCATCCAGAACTGGCGTTTGGATGATATCGTTACCATTGGCTCCAAGAGCGGAATATCGTTGCTGATCAGAAAAGACGAACAGGATATTTGGACATTGATTTCGGCTCATTTTTGTTCCTCCTAACATTATCTATTTTATGGCGCAACTTAAACAGATATTCCAACTTGTCAAACTTAATCAATTAGCAGATCAGCTTAGGCATTCTATCACAATCAGCACATCGAGGTAAAGTGAGGGAGGTTACTACTAGAAGTGGTCTAGAAATAATCACAAATCCAGTGCATTGACTCACCCTTTGGAAAAAGGGTATCCAAGGTTACGATGTCATTAGGTTCAAGCCTGAGTCCTTTGAAGTGGTTCAATTCCTCTAACTGACTAAATGTTGCATCCCCAAAAAGTACCTTGAGGAAACGATGCGTATCGATCCGCACCTTTGTGCCTCCGCTATTATCATTGGTAACAGTGACTTTTCCCTGATTTATCTTTAGTGTAGAAACTTGACTTTCAAGAATGAAACAAAATGAAGTGGGTATGGAATTCTCTCTGTGACCTGCTAATCTTTTCTCGAATTCAGGAATCATTTTCTGGAAGAGCGAATATAGAGAGACTATGCGGTACATTGCCTTTTCAGTGATGCTAAAAGATGGTTGACTTCCACTTTCTTCACTTAACAAGGCTATTAACGGATGATACCTATGTAAACGTCCCGAAATACTAGTTAGGTCTCTTTTATAAATAGAGATGAGAATTGCGCGGCAAAGTGCAAGAAGACTATCAGGGTGTTGACTACGATAGCCAACTTCCCGAAGATTGGGATAATACGTCGCCAGAAATGGATCCATTCCATCCAAATCCGTGGGGAATCCGAAATTTGCGTATGCACCGATGGTCCCATCCTTTTCGGCGACAAGCGAAGGTAAGAGACCAACTTGATGCGAATACGTATCTCGCCAATAACTCTCAGAACGCAGAACTGTCCCTGAACGAGTCTTATTGTGTTCATCATAAATTTGGCTGATCTGTGCCAAATCCGTTTCAGCGTCAAACGCTCGAACTATCCATGATGATGGCTCGAACTGTTTTTTGGCGTGAAGGTCTAATTCAAAGTTTGTCTGTGGAAAAGTCGCCCATCCAAACTTCATATAAAATGGCTGAATAGTAGTGAAAAGCAAACTAAGCTCGTAGCCAATTTCCTCCATGTATTCAATTGAATCCTGCATCAAAGCTGAGGCATAACCCCGATGCCGATACTCTGGTAAAGTCGCAACCATTCCAATACCCCCAAGACGTATAACAGAACGCCCTATCTGGATCGCCCTATCTGATACGCGAATGTGGCTGACAATCTTCCCATCGATGACACAAACGCGCGACTGGTGTGGTTGAAAGCTCGAATCATGATAAATTTGACTGGCATATCGAGGTCTGCATTTTTCCACAAAAACAGTACATATCAGATTAATAATTTCTTCAAAATCACTCTCTTTCGATGTACGAATTTCCATATTTTCTCCACATTGCTTGTTCATCGGTCCGAGTTGTTTTCATTTAGGTTGGATTCTCTACGGATTGGCAACTACACCAATCATATAGCCTTTGGCACGCTGGCCCACAATTCTCACCATATCAAACACTATATGGCACTGCCGTGGCGATAAAAATTAGGGATATCGATCCTTCTCAGCTATTTGCTATAGCGTTTGATTTTCCGTCTGTCCTCCATGGTGTTTACAGTATTACTGCCAAGAGGATTTATAGAAGCACAATGTTACCGTTAAGAGTCTTGCATTAACTCAGTACCTGGTTCTTCAATATTGTTTTGGGAATCTCGTCGGCCGAGTACAAGCGCACCAAAGATCAATAGTTCCGTGCAACGCAGAAATATCCAATTGTTTGTGTGGCGTCCGACCATAGGTAATGTCGCCCATGGGAAACCGAAAAAGACGAAGTTGAGTGAATAGTAAACTAGGGCACTAAGAATTAACCCGTAGCGTGCGAAGGCACGCCCACTTAAGCCTCTACGTCCGCCTTTCTCAAAGTAAAGTGCAGCGAGGGTCATTATTCCCAAAGGGAGAACGATCAAGAAAAATCGGTCTGTGTAAAAGTGTATGTTATCAGTCGTCTTGAGCGTAATCCCAGCAATCGGGAGGGCTATGAGAGGAAGCGATAACATGTAAGGCCAATAACGCCCGCCCAGAATGCAGACTGCGGGAATCAGTCCCATGATAAGGGGGAAATTCGCAATAGGATCAATTCCTTTGTATCTTTTGACACCCCAGAGATAGAGCAGGAAGGCATGTGCAACGATAAGAGTCCATTCAACTTGCAGAGGAATCTTAGCTTCTTCACCTGTATCTCCTGAAGCAACCAACTTACGGTTAAGCCAAAGTCCAAGTCCGAGCACAAAGCCCAAGACAAGACCAAATGTCGTTTCCATCATGTTCCACCAATTCCAACCCATAAGACTGAAGAATTTCTCAGGAAAAATACCAGGCAGAAATTCATGTAGTGACAGATCAAATTCGGTGAGCCAACCTGGAGTCCAAGAATGCTTGGCCTGAAGGCTCTGCCCGAGAGTAAAACCGGCCCCCCCAGCCAGCACTCCGACAAAAGCCATGTTGCGAGCCAACTTGTCTTTCTTGATGTATCCAACATAGGCAACCAGCCCTAAAAAGGCAGCCAAGAGACCACCCCAGCACTCACGACGAGGTTTCATTTCGAAGTTATCTGGTTCCCACTCCCAGTGATCTGAGAAATAGATCCATGGGAGAGCTCGCTCCGATGAATTAACCTCTGGAACGTAGGGGCGATTGAGAAGTTGTATTCCAACGAATGCTAACACAATTAACGCGGCATAAAGCCCAAGCATCTCTTTCCATCTGTATTCCTTACCTCCCAGACCAATACCAAGAAAGGCCCCACCAAAGCCAACCCAAAGCCCTCCCTTAACGAAAAGTCCGATCATCCCCCAATGATACGCATCGTGGTTTCCCACCAAGGGGGTATCGTGAGTTAACCCAACTGTCTGGCCATAAGTCATCGTTCCACCAAATGAGAATCCGAGAGCAGTTAGTGCTACGGCTCTCGCGGCATGGAGCGCAGTTGATCGCTTGCAGAAAAGAAAGACGAAAGTAAAGGCGACCAGGACACCTGGCACCATCACTCCCCACTCGTGCCCATACTGCCCTCGTATGCCCCAGCCCATTCCGCCCGCCGCCGCACCCATTATCGGTGCAACAAACAATGATATGAGAGGTGAAGCTGCATTTTCTTCGGTGTCAGTGTTGTACGGAACGAGATCCAAGATTCTTCTTATTGCGTCCCTTCCAAAGTTCATTGCGTTTAGTTCCTACGAAAAAGTTATCAAAATTGTTCTCAATTCTTAGTTGTGGTTTTGTTTTGAGAATCTGTTTATCATATAGTATTTGTATGCTACATCTCCTTCAAAACACAAAAAACAATGAAGCAGTGTTCTTTGCTACTGGTGGGGCTATGGCAATACTCTCTACCCCCTGAATGGAAGAAGGATTCTCTAAATTCGTTAGGTAGGACGACTCCTTCCTTGCACTTGGTACTTAACCAGTAGGCCCTCCAGTTGCTGGATAATCTCTGGCTGTTGAGACCACAGGTTTTTCTCTTCCTGTGGATCGTTGTCCATATCGTAGAGTTGACCCTTTATTTCCAGTGGCGGTTTTCCTGATTTTGTCCAACCTCCAGAACCTACTCCCTGGATCATTTTCCATTTCCCTTTTCGGATGGCAAACGTACCATCGATGGAGTGATGAACAATGGCCTCTCGAATCGGCTCGGACAGATTCTCTCCACATAGGGCCGGCAGAATATTGTAGCTGTCTTCGCCCGCATTTTCAGGCAGGTCAACACCGAGAATTCCAGCTATAGTCGCCATCAAATCTACCAAACAAATGGGTTCTTGACTAATTTGGCCAGCATTGATTCTCCCTGGCCAACGTGCTACAAATGGAATGCGATGGCCACCATCCCAAATATCGGCTTTGATACCCCGGTAAATATAGCTTGGATGGTGACCGAACCGTTTCACCGAATTGATAGCACCAAGCATGTTCGTACCGTCACGTCCAGGCGATCCATTATCGCTGGTGAAAATCAGTAACGTATTTTCGCTTTGCCCATTTCGTTCCAGTGCAGCCATTACTTGTCCGACTAACCAATCGATTTGATAAACGAAATCACCGTAGGCTCCAGCCTGACTTTTGCCGATGAACTCAGGAGCAGGCGCAATTGGAGCATGAGGACCTGTTAGCGGAAAATACAAAAAGAATGGGGATGCATTTTTGCTTTTGGATTGGTCATCAATATATTCAATGGCTTGACTGGTTAAGTCGGGTAGAATTTGAACCAGATCCCAATCTTCCAGCATCAGACCAGGATAATTACCGAACATCGTATCCGGTTTGAGTACGGTTGGAATTCCAACCGTACGATCGTTTTCGATATAACAATAAGGCGGGTAGTTAGGCACCGCGGTTCCAAAGTAGTAGTCAAAACCACGGGTGGTAGGTCCCTCACCGATGGCTTGGCTGAAATCGATCTGATAAACGAAATCTTCTCCTTTACCACGGGGTTGAGCTAATGTCCCATCCGCCTTTTTCCAATTCCAGCCTAAATGCCATTTGCCGATACAGGCAGTATGATAGTTATGCGCTTTGAGCAAAGCTGGTACAGTCAACCGCTCATCTTCAATTAGTGCCTGATCAAATGGACCTAACACACCCCGTTTTAGTCGTGACCGCCAGCAATAGCGACCGGTTAAGACACCATATCGAGTCGGGGTGCAAACAGCTGAAGGGGAATGAGCATCGGTAAAACGGATACCCTGAATTGCCAAACGATCCAGATTCGGTGTGGGGATCTTGGAATCTGGATTTTGACAGGCCAAATCACCATAGCCCATGTCGTCTGCCATGATCCAGATGATATTTGGGTTCGATTCATGTTTATTCTTCAACATTTTGCCCTTATGATTCATCAAGGGCGATTCGTCCAACACATCGGCAACGGAAGAGATATACGGCAAGGTGCTGAAGGTCAAAGAACCAAGGCCACTAAGCGATTTTCCCAAGAAATCTCTTCTGGTTTCTTTCAATGCCTCCTACCTCTTAAAAGGAGTGGGCTTGCTTAATTCGGCCCCAAGTGGCCCCCAATTTATCTAGAGGGGAAACCAGAAACAGATCCTCTACATTTCGCCCAGTGATTTTGATGTGATTAAACATTGGTGAAGCGCCTGCGGCTGCTAGGCCAAGACGACCCCTTGGTGCAGTTTTCTTCTTGAAAACGTGTTTTTCGTTCAGATTTTTACCCTCTGGTTTAGAGTCGCCGAATAAAAATATCTCTGTTCCCTTGATTTCTATTCGAATGTTGTACCATTCCTTGGCCTCCAGCGGGCTTTTTGTTGCTAAACCAGGAACGATGTCTGCACCCCATAAACCTCCCTTGGCCGCGGTTTTGGGTGTTAGCTGAAAGAATCGCCACTGCTTATTTCCAACCCCTGCACCAGCTGTATATACTTCATCTTCGTCTTCATACGAATAGACCACGGCAAAGTTTTGCCAATTGCCATCGCCTACATCACCGCATTGAGCTTCAATTACCATCCCATCCTCCGCCTTAATTGGTAGCAAAGTTAATGGAACCGTTTTCAGACCATCTTGCCCCGGAGCCCAATAATAGCCGTCTTTGATCTTCCAATCTCGATGAACTACCTCCCAGATTTCTTTACTTTTTGCACTATCGCTGAAGTCATCAAAAAAAGTGCCGCTGAACCCAATTGAAACTGAAAGAGATATTAAGAGGAATATTAAAACTTTGGTTGTAGTTTTCATCTGTGGGTCCTCCCAAATTACTATTAATGTGAATTTGAAGAAGTTTAGAGACGCCTTAGCAAGCTGAACATCAAAACTAAAGCTTCTATGAATTTCATAATCATGTCCCAATGCTGTTGCTACTATTCAAACTATCAAATTACCAAGGTTACATATTGATAGTGCATTCTATCACAGTTGTTGTATTTAGCTCAAGCAGTGTGAGTACTGCTAAAAATTAGCTCTGATGAATCTCAATCAAGACGAGATATTCTACAACCAAATTAATGGTTACCAGTTTTTGAAGGCGTACATTGGTTGGTTGGTAATCAAACTTACCACACTCCAGAAACTGCCAAGTACGAATTCTCCTAGAATCAATCCGATAAAAAATGGCAATGTTACTCGATAGATACGAATGCCCCCCAATTTTAAGATCAGAAACTTTAAGGCCCAACCGCATAAAACTGAGGACCAAATCCAGTTCATGGCATAATCATCTGCCAATGTATAACCAAGCGGATGGAACTGCCACCAAATTAACTTGGCTCGAAATATCAGCATGATTGAAGTCAAAAAGAAACCTACGGCAACTGCAATTAAAGCAGGTAGATCCGGTGGGGTAGGGAAGGTCAACCAGTTTTCCAATAAAGTATAGGGTTCTCGTCCAAAAGCTGAAACCGCATAGCTGGCGATTCCTTGAGATCCACCATCTTGATAAAAAGCGTGTAATAGTTTCCACCAAACCGTTATCGCTCCGATGATACTGCCAATAATTAAGGCAAAAAAGATACGACGAGTATGGAATTTCTGTGCTTGCGCTAATTTCAAACTTTCCAACTGAATTGGCATTGGATGACATCTATAAGCTCGATTAAACCAGGAAAAGATGGCCAGCAATGTTAGATTTTGGTTACCTACTAATCGAGTGCCAGTTGCTAAAACTACTAATTTTTGTGGTCCCAAGTGGTGGAAGTCATGAACAGGGGCTCCGAGTTCGGCACGAATCCGAGAAATACCAACCGACAACATAAAATACAGAACAAAAAAGGAAGTTGCCACCCAAACCGACATTCCAGCATAGGTAGCAAAACCGATCAGATAAATCCCACCTAGAATAACGTAGATAAATGCGACCCGCATTGAAATCGGGTCGTTGCTTTTTCGTCCAATTGATCGATAAGCGTCAACCAAAGCATGCTTGAAATGACGACGGCCAGCGAATAATGCAAAGGCGAATATGCCCATATAGGCACCAAACGATTGGTGGCGAGAATATGGGAATTCGGGTAAATTCCGCCAATCCAAAGTCACCCCTAACACTTTTAAACCTTTCATCAACCAATAGAAAAACCAACATGAAAACGAAAGTTCATGCGGAATTAAAAATGCCATCGAGACCACAAAAGGGAAGATTCTTAACGGGATAGATCCAATTGCATTCCAAGGATAGTCGGTGAATCTTAAATTCAGACTCCAAATCAACATTGGGATATTGGGAAATAGATAGGCCAATCCGTTGTAAAAAGTGATACTGGCTGTAACCAAAAAACCGAACCAAAACGGATATGATTTAAGCAGTTGCGTTTTCGGATCTAGTAACGAAAGTGGTAATTGTGTAATTGGATAGGTTAATCGCTCATGTTCTACCCATTGACGACGCAGGATAGCGGATAGCCCTGATGTAACGAAAATCATTGCTGTCAGAAAGCTAATCCACGCAACAACAATAGGTAGCCATGCCACTATGTGTTTTTTCAGATGAAATTGGTCACCGCCCCGATAGAATCCATGTAGGATCCCTCGATCGTCGACAGTCCACCAATTTGGCAAATAATCCAGAAACAGTTCTTGCCACTCGTTTTCTGGTGTAGCAAACCAAATGGGATAGGCTGTTATCGGAACTAACACCTGCAACATATCAACACCGGCAACAGCAGTACCAATAGACACAGCAGCATAGATAACCGATAATTCAGGAGTGGTTAAAGCGAACGGTTTCCACCAACGGGGTAAGCATCTCTGTAGCAGAACTAAAACGAAAAGAAAAGCCACCACATGAAAAAAGATGGACATAGCTGTTGGATAAGAAGCTCCACCAACGGCACTTCCTCCACCCTTTGTAGCACCACCACTCAACATTTCCATTTTTAGCATCCATATAACAGAGATTGGAATTAGGAAATAGCTGAGTAATTGTGCCCTTATTATACCAGTTTGATTTGCTGAGTAATTTCGATCTGAGATAGGCCCTCGCTAGATATCAAAATGGTAAAGACATGAAGTTGTTATTAACGTAAGCTAGTGTTAACTTGAAACTTAAATCAGGCAAACCCCTAGCGTCAAGTGTTATCATTAGTTAGGTTCGGATGCACAAAAATAATAAGGAGGGACAATTTGTTTCGTCATCAAGTTGAATGGATGGGATTTTCAACTTATGTCAATTTTAGCTTACGTCCTTTCCACCGTTTTCAGGTCCCAGTTTTGCCAATAGTATTTTAGTTTATCATTTGGATCCCAGTCCTGATAGATTTCCTCCCATTTCTGTCCTGCTGAGTGGGGCATTAGAGAATCAACTCGTACCGGGTGACTCATTGGTTGATAGCGAAAGTCGCAGGAAACGCGAAGTCGGTCACCACTTAAGTTATCTCGACCTTGATGAACCGTTAAACTATGGAGAATAACCACATCACCACAGGCATAGTCACCACCAACCCAAGTTTGCTCTGTTTCCACCTCTGCCTGACGGCCTCCGGGACCGCTGGCTGCTGTATGGTCTAATTTGCCATGTTGGTGCGATCCTTTGGCGATAACCAAACTGCCTAGCGAAACAGGACAATGCCCACAAGGGAGCCAAGCCGTCCATGTTTCTTCTGAACCTCCGATATGCCAATTGTCCTGATGAGGAGGGGTCGAATGTAAAGCTGTATTGGGAAAAACAAGGCGACAGATATTGCGACTGTGAGGTAAAACCGATTCACCAAAGAGAACCTCAAACACTTGAATTAGGTTGTCATCCAAAGCTAAGTGATGGAAATCTCGTAGTTTTTGTACATCCTTATAAAAGGCTCGCCATCTGGGATCTCCACTTTCTACTACCGTCAAGTTGGGATTGGCTAACCCCTCGGCTGAATTGGTTCCCTCTTGGGTCCAACCGTGGCTTTGACAAACCAATAGAATTTGTTCACGGAGATTAAGAACCTTAGCTGGATCCAGGAGGCCCGCAAAAAACAGGTATCCATCCTCAGCAGCTCGGTGTCTAAACGCTTTGGGCTGCGAGAGTAAATCTGTTGAATCTTGTAGGGGATTAACCTGAAACATATCTACCATTGCCATAAAACCACCTCACTATTTTCTAACCACAGCTTGTTATTATACAGGAAGACAGATCGATTTAAATAACGTTTCTAAGATACAAGTTTTTGGACGCTCATGACTGGTATCAAATTGACGTATTTATTGTAGTACTGATTATTATCCCAAAAATCGTTAACCTTAAGGAACGAAAACTTAGGGTATGTTTTGCCTGTCACTGAAGCTTCAGCTTCGAACATAAATGAAATTACCAGAAGACCATTCTTTTGATTGGATAAAACTTGTCCGGTTGCAAGTCAGCTCCGTGTCGTCTGACCTTCATCACCAACATGCTGATATATAGAAATGACTTCTGCTAACAGCAAATGCTTCAAAAAAACGAGGTTCGAAAAACGAATCTTCGTTCTCCCCAATACTATTCCTTATCGCCTGAGTCGGTTAAACCAGCACCGTTTGCAGGTTTATCTGAATGACTTAATTGGGTTAATCAATGGATTACGGATTGTCAGTAACAAGCTAAAACGTTTTGTCTGCCTGTTTTAGTGAAGCCCAGCATGTTGCTAATTTGCCTCTCGACTCAATAGCAAATGCAACCTCAAAGCTTTTCATGATAGCTTCGAGTTCATCCGTACTAAGTGCTCGGTCATAAAGGAAAACTTCGTCCATACCACCAATATAAGTTTCTCCACCATATTTACCTAAACCCAGAGGATTATCTGGATTCTCAATTTTACCTGTTTTCTTGACACTGATATCCAATTTCCCGTCGATATAAAGTGAAAGCATCTTACCGTCATAAGTTCCCGCGATATGGGTCCAAACCTTTGGCTTGACCTTTTTCTCGCCCCATGCTAAACCAATGCCTCCTTCATTTGTCCACACAGCGAAAACCCAGCCATCCGGGTTTTGTTCCCCACCCGCTTGATCTTCCAAGAGGTAAGAAGAATTCCGGCGATGTCCCGTATCGGATGGTTCATCAATACGGAACCATCCACCCAAACTCATTGCCTCTTTAAGACTGTTGAGACTATCGGTAATTGGAACGTTGACAGCCTTTTGAGGTTGGGTAACCACTGCATCCCCAAATTTACCTGCCTGGCCAGCTTTTGCTCCAGGATCAAGCTCCCCATGGTTCTTATTACCGGAGCTATCTTCAATATCTTTGTCTGCACCATCGTCAAAGAGCCAAAGACCAATAAGTCCTTCACGAAGGTCTGCTTTTACAGGTAAGGTACTCAATGCACCTACTATTGCAATTATTGCCAATCGAACAGCCCAAATATAACAACATGCTTTCATTGATTAGTTCCTTTCAAAGTAAAGTTAGAATTTTCAGGAGTTTGTCTAAATTGATGATTTCTTAATTCAATTATTGGCAGTAGCCCAAACAGTAATTTGAATATTGTTTGGGTTACTGCCTAATAGCAGCTAAAACTTCTGCCTATTTTTTAAGTGAGGCCCAACAGGTTGCTAATTTGTCTCTGGAGTCAACCGCTGTAACAGAGCTACTAAAACTTTTCATGGTAGCTTTGACCTCATCCGCACTAAGTGCTCGGTTATAAAGAAAAACTTCGTCCATACCACCAACGTAAGTTTCTCTACCGTATTTACCTAAGTTCAAAGGGACTTTTACCGGCAGAATTTTTCCGGTTTTTGGAATGCTCACATCCAACTCGCCGTTGATATACAAGTATATTTTTTTGCCATCATAAGTTCCTACAATATGGGTCCAGACCTCTGGCGTGACCTTTTTCTCGCCCCATGCTAAGCCAATACTTCCGACATCTGTCCATACAGCGAAAACCCAGCCATCCGGGTTTTTTCCCCCACCTGATTGATCTTCCAAAAGATACGCACCATTCCGGCGATGTCCTGTATCAGAAGGTTTATCTATACGAAACCATCCGCCAAGACTCATTTGGTTTGTAATACTATCCAGACTTTTCGTAGCAGGAACAGTCACAGCTTGTTTGGGTTGAGTAACAATAGCGTTCCCAAATTTACCTGTTTGGCCAGCTTTTGCTCCATTATCAAGAACCCCATGGTTCTTATTACCAGAGCTATCTTCAACATTTTTGTCTGCGCCATCATCAAAGAGCCAAAGACCAACAAGTCCATCACGAAGACCTGCTTTTACAGGTAAGGCCCCCAATGCACTTACTTATTGCAATCATTGCCAATCTAGTAAACCAAGTTAAACAAAATGTTTTCATTGATTAGATCCTTCTAAATTAAAGTTGAAATTTTCAGGGACTTGCTTGGAGTGCTAGTTCATCTCTTTACTTCAGAGGAGTAGCCCTGTTTAATCAGTCCCCAATTGGTCACCGAATTGCTACCTAGTTCAACATTTGTACTGTTACCTTTAATACCGGGTCCTTCAACGGTTAAATTGTCAAAACTTGCCCCAGCGTTGAATGTTCCAACACCCACTGCCCCTTTTGGAAAAGAGTCATCTTTAACATCAAATTCCAGTTTCCCATCTATATAGCATTTGATACTGGAACCTTTCACCACGGCTTTCAAGACGTAATCCGTCTTCGGTTTGCACGGTTTCTTCTTAGTAATTTTTATGATTTTATTGGGCGATTTAATCAAACATGGACCTTCAGTTGCCCGTTGATCAAGTCGGAAATGGTAGTAATTACATGCCGTCGCCCCCTTTTTGGGATCGTCTCCATTAACCCGGAAAAAGATACCAAGAATTGGTGCTGCTGGCCCTGACTCTTCAATTCGAACTGTAGCTTCTACCGTATAGTCGGTCCAGTTTTCGTCGCCAATATAGCTTCGGTGGTAAGTTGTGCAATCGGCTGTGCTGACGAATTTAATGTCTTCCTGCAGGTATTTCTTATTTTGAACAGACCATTTCCCCTGAAGTGGGGCCCAATCAAAACTTTTTCCTGCGGAAACACCTTTGGGTTTACCATTTGGTTGATCAAAATCAATGGTAATTTTTCCCGCCTCAATATGCGTCAGACAAGAAAATAAAATTGCCACCATAATTCCGAAAAAAACGAACTGTATTTTCGAATTCATCTTAAGTTTTCTCCTTAAATTGAAAAATTGATTTATATACGAACTGCCCTCATCTTTAATATACCTCCAAAATAAGGGTGCTAATACAAGGTTGAGGTCAACCCCTTCATTGGGATTTGATGTCTGCCCATGACGTTGCTAGTTTGTTTAAGGCAGCAACATCCAATATCCCTTTGAATCCTTTTTTCATTAAGTCTTTCATATCGGCTGGACTCAGTGCTACATTGAAAAGGCCCACCTCATCCAACAATCCATCAAGCAGTTCGGTGGTGTTGCCTGTCCATCCTCCAATGTGAACTTCTGCGTCGCCCTGAGGTCAATTTTGGCTTCACTTGGTGCTACTAGCATCAGACTAGCAGCGATTAAAGCAAGATAAAAGAAAGTGACTTTCATTTTTGTCTCCTTGAATTACATTTAGACATTAATATCATTCCAAATAAGGGTGTTAATACAAGGTCGAATTAGCGGGAAAACCTTCTCCAGTAGATTTATTCTTACCATCTGACCTTAATTGCTGACCAGATTTGGGCCAATTTGTCTTTGGAGTCTACGGCTTGGGGTATCTCCGGCCCTTCAACGGTCAAATTGTCAAAACTTGCCCCAGCGTTGAATGTCCCGACACCTACTGATCCTTTTGGAAACGAGTCATCCTTAACATCAAATTCCAGTTTCCCATCTATGTAGCACTTGATACTGGAGCCTTTCACCACGGCTTTCAAGACATAATCCTTATCCAGTTTGCATGGTTTGGCTTTATGGATTTCTATGATTTTATTGGGCGATTTAATCAAACACGGACCTTCAGCTGCCCGTTGGTCAAGTCGGAAATAGTAGTAATTACATTCCATTAGCCCCTTTTTGGGGTTGTCACCATTGACCCGAAAAAAGATACCAACAATTGGTGCTAATGGTCCTCCTTCCGTAATGCGAACCTTAGCTTCTACCGTATAGTCGGTCCAGTTTTCGTCGCCAATATAGCTCCGATGGTAGGTGGTACAATCGGCTGTGCTGAGGAATTTAACGTCTTTCTGAAGGTATTTCTTATTTTGAACAGACCATTTCCCCTGAAGTGGGGCCCAATCAAAGCCTCCTCCAACAAGCAAGCTCTCGGGTTTACCATTCGGTTGATCAAAATCAATGATAAACTTTCCCGCTTCGATATCTGTCAGACAAGAAAATGAAATTGCCACCATAATTCCAAAAACAAAGAGTTGCATTTTTGCACTCATTTTAGTTCGCTCCTTACAATTAACATTATATTTAAATTCTAGCACACATGTTTGATATAAACTTTGAAATTCTAGACCAGCAATGAAGAATCGTTAGTCTATCCTAATGAGTTGGGTGCTTAATGATAACTTTGCTGGGAAACCTCAATAGCAGTTTTATTTTTTAATTGGGCCTGTATGTGAAAGTCAGTCTCAGGTAGTGAAAGTGATTCTCAGTCCGGGTGCTTGGCGCAAGAACTTGTGAACTACAATAAATAGAAAGAGAGAAAACACGCTCAAAGGTTGGCTCTAAAGGGGGTATATATTTTATTCAGAACAGTAATTACATTTCCCTTTTGGATAATTCGTGTGCATTGTCATTTTGGAAGACGTTGGAAAATAGTCGCCTCAAAGCACATTTAGAATACAATCTTAAAGTTGATACAGTTACTAGATTTCGAAGGGAGTAAATAGACTTGTTTTCATGTTCAAATTGGGCTAAAATCGGCCCAAATATTATGTTTGATATATTGAGTTTCTTAAACGAAGACAGTTTACGAAGGCAATTTAATGTTTCAAAAAAAGGATTTACTTAGACTAATGACTTATAGTCTTGCATTTTTTTGCGTTGTCATGTTTAGCCAAATAACTTGGTCGGGAGAATGGGCTTTCGACTTTGAGGATGCCAAACAGGCGGATCAATGGAAAGTCGCTAACGGAACTTGGAAAATTCAAAAAGGAGCTTACTCTGAAATCTCAGCAGCGGAGAAAGCTGCCCATGTCCTATTTGGCGAAGATGATTGGGCTGACTATACAGTGGAAGCCAAAATACGTATAGATGCCAATAGCTGGACAGGCTTGGTGTTTCGGGCCATAAGTGAATATGAATATTACGTTATCTATCAAGAACCAACACCTGGAGTTTCAGCCTTTTTTCAGCATCATGGAAACGAATGGGGAAAACGAGCTCGGCCACAACCCAACAAAACTGCAATTAAAATTAAGAAAAAAATTGAAGTAGGAGAATGGTACCATCTTAAAGTTGTCGTCGAAGGAAACGACCTCAAATGGTTCGTTAATGATCAACTACAGGCAGAAACCAAACTGAAGCCTGTTGGAGATCTGGATGTTTACAAAAAAGGGAAAGTCGGCATTTGGGCTTGGGAAACCAAAGCGAGCTTTGACGACTTTAAAGTTTATGGTCCTGATATCGAAGGACAAGCCGTTGAGCCACAAAACAAGCTATCAGTGACTTGGGGGAAACTGAAGAGGTTTTACTAAATCATAATTTATGCCACGTAATTCCTGAAGACATTGGGTTATAGGGTCAGGCTTTGCTGCGCAATTCTAAGCTTGGCGAGGTTCGATATATTGTTGTTTTGTAAAAAGGAACAATTATATTTACACAAAAACATTGGTTTAGGTCTATGACTTATAGCCTCATGTTTTTTGCGTTGCCATGCTTAGTCAAATAACCTGAATACGCCTAGACGCTGGTGACAGGTGGACTGGCTTGGTTTTTAGGGCTATAAGTGAATATGAATACTATATTATTTATCCTGAGAAAACTCCCGGTGTTTCAGCCTTTTTTCAACACCATGGCGACAAATGGGACAAACGAGCTCGTCCAAAACCCAACAAAACTCCAGTTAAAGGGCAACGATCTCAAATGGTTCATTGACAATCAACTAAAAACAGAAACTAAGTTAGAAAAAGTTGGAGACCTAGATGTCGTACAAGGTCGATTAGCTCGCTTGACTCCACAAATACAATAACTAATCTCGATATATGATATTCCGGTCAAATTATTTTTATCCAGTCAATTTTCTACTCACTATTAGCATTTTCTACATTCTTAGATTACTAAAATAGTGAGGATTATGCTAGAATGGTTAAGATCAACGACACTGAGAAGAGATTGAAGAGCATTCGCTTTTAGCATTTAAATTATTTGTGTTATCAATAAGTCAATTCACTATGAGATACCATTACTAAATGATTGGAGAAACAATGAGTCCTGAACAAAAAGCCATTGAAATGGGAATTGAATTCCCTTCCTTAGAACCTGGATATCTGAATCTATGTATTAAGAGTGGCAACCAACTTTTTACATCTGGTCATACCAGCGATATCAAGGGTAAACTTGGTTCCGACCTAGACGTGGAGCGAGGATACGCCGCAGCAAAAGAATGTGCGGTTAAGATATTGCAGTCAGTGCATAGTACACATGGTACACTCGACGGTCTTCGAGTAATCAAGGTGCTTGGGTGTGTAAACTCAACCCTCGAATTTACCGACCAGCACTTGGTTATCAACGGTGCGTCGGATTTATTCCACGAATTGTATGGTAAGGATGGCGATGGGTATCATGCTCGAAGTGCACTCGGATTTGCGTCGCTTCCCACCGGCCCTGCCGTTGAAGTCGAAGTCATCTTTGAAATCAAGGAATAGGTTGTCCAATATAGAGGATGGCGGTGTAGTGTTTCTTACCCTTTCTGTGCTTTTCCGGCCTAGGCATTAGGGAGGACTTAGTCGAATTGCTGCTTCCTTTGACGACAAGCTTTGCCTTTGCCTCGAATGATGTCATCTCGTTTCCAAGAGTAAACCGCACGACAAACATAGCTGTTCTCACCCAGCATATGTTGTAGCTGGGATTCGGTGAACCAACCATAATGGATGCTACCTTTTATCGATGAATCGAAGGAGTTGTACCGATCTAAGTAACCATAAACGCGGCAGACACCTTCTTCCTTTTCTACATCTGTAATATAGGACATCCATGGAATTGATATGCCAAGCTGTGTTTCAACAAGCACTTGAAGTGAACCGATCCTTGACCCAACGTCCCAACCAACTAGATCCTCCTCTTCCCACCCTGTTCCACCGGGTAACTCCCAGAGGTCATTTTCTTTATCGTAAAGCAACAGAAATTTCGATTCTTGGTCAGAAATACAATCAATAAGTAATCGTGTTGTGGTGATAGACCGATCAAAACAAATGGGTATCAAACGTTTGCCTGCGTCGCTCAGTGCATTGAGGGCTACATTATTGTACGGATAATACCCTGCAGCAGGAGGAGCGTTGATCGCACAATACTTGTTGAAAAAACCGCAACGGTCTTGAGAAGAGGTACCAGTTGGTGCTTTATGCCAGGTATGTTGATTTGCAAGCAGTAAATCACCAGCCTTAAGTTCCGGATCGATAAATGGAGCTAGTTGTGCAATATCAGGACGGGTTAGATCTAATATGCGTGTCTTCTGATCAATAACCTGAGTCAGTTTATGAGATCTAGGGGCAACGAGAAACGGGCCATACTCCAAATCGAAATCAGTCAGTGGTATAATTGAGAACAGCCAGTTCATCGACGAACCAACTGGACGCCAACGTTTGTAATCACAATGTGCACCAGATCCTCTATCACCTAGAGTCCGCAAATAAGCAACGTAGGCAGTGAGATAAGCTTGCTGGCCCAGTAAGCATTCGACAGTTTCAACGATTGTCGGATGTTCAGCAATAGCTGATAACCCAGGTTCAGCCAGCTTATTGCCGCTGATTGTATATTTCCCCGCCTTAGGATATTTAAGTGAAGATGGGTACGAATTATGTTGAACTTGTCGTTGAACAATACCACGAAGTTCGACGATTTCATCAGAGGGCAGAACATTACGAATAATCAGATAACCGTTCTGGTTGTAGGCATCTATTTGTTGATTGCTGAGAGCCTTCATATTAACTATAGTCATAGGTACTTGAGATTTTTAATCGATCATCTGTTTTGGGATAACCCCGTTCAGACAGGAACATAACACGATGTTACACTATAATTTCAGCTGTTGATCTTTCGCGCTTGAAAATTAGTCCTTTGTCTGTACTACTTTGGTAACTCTAACTCAGAAAGTATTGGGTTTCTTCAACCACTGCTGCTAATTGGTTTTTATCAGCAAGCAGCTTCGTTTTTACAGTTGTTTAGAACCGGTGGATTGTGAACTTATATGTTTACAAGTTTAGGCGGTTCTCAGTTTTAGAGTGTCGGTGAATTTAACTATTTTACAGGTCATCGATTGGACGTTTGAAGTAGTTTTCCCACTTTTCCGTTGGTTCAAAGCCGAGGATTTGCCTTGCTTTTTCCACACTATATTTCCCATGACCTTCATAACTGAGCATATTAAAGTCCTGAAAACTTTCAGGCACAGATTCAATTTCGAGTGCCAGTCGGCAAGCTAATTGGAGATCTTCCCAGACAATTGTGAACGGAGGGAAATCTTGTTCGGTCATTTTTTCGGGAGGTCGAGGACCAAGGCCGTTGAAAACAAATGAAATGGTTTGGATATCATACTCACGGGCATACGCGCGACAGATTTCCATGGCTAAAAATTTGGTCATACCATAATACCCTACTCCAGGTGAACGGGGAACATCAACAATGTCGAAATCTTGATCGTAGGCGTTGCGAACGGACTGCGGTCCAGTATGAACGACCTTTTTGATTCCAAGCTCGGATGCCACTTTCATTACATGCCAAGCACCTAATGTATTGACATGGAAACTTTGATCCGGATCGTCCCGGACGACTGTGAAATTCATAATTGCGTCCATACCTTGGGCAACATTATAGACCTGCTGATACGATGTGATATCAACATTGATAATTGGCTTTTCGTCTGGATGAGGAACAATATCAGTTAAACAAAGATCATAGTATGGATCTAGACCTGGTAACAGATAAGGAGCGATGTTTCCGGAGGCACCTAGTATTAATACTTTCTTTTTCATGGAATTCTCTTGTCGCTTTGGAAATTATGCTGAGGTTGATATCCGATTTGACTAGCTCCAGAAATTAAAAACTTGGGGTTCTTAATTGGTGCGCAGATGTGATAGACAGCCCAACGTTGCGTCCACTGGACAGAGGAACTTTGGTCACGCTTTAGTGCTCCAGCGAAAGCTTGGGCTGCATCTCGCAAATCAAGCCACATCAAATCAAGATCCCTATCAGCAACATCTTCTTCCAAGACTAGCCTGCCTAGACGTAATGACGTAACTGTAACCATATATGTTCGGGCAAACTCTCGGCAGGTAAGCTCACCTAAATAGCGAGCCATTTGATAGATTTCCGGTGTCGGCAACGGTTTGTAAAATTCGCTGATGTAAGTATCATCAGGATAGCTGCCAAAAATTTCAAGTGTACTGCCGTAGATGAAGCGTTTGACTCCCGCGTCAACTGCGGCTTTGAAAAGTACGTGTGTACCCCGTGTGGCTAGATCCAAGAGTACCTGCTCACACTTAAGTGGATCTTGAGGTAGATTTTGGAGTGGCTCTCCAGTATGGATTAGAACATCAATGTTCTGTGTTGCTTCGTTGGCTATACTGGGGTCAACTAGACTTCCATGAATAAACTCGAGATTTTCATATTTGATATCTGGTGTGGTGTTGTCTAAAAGGCGAAGTTGATGACTAGAAGCTAACTCGGCGACAATTTTTTGCCCAAGCGGACTCGCTGCACCGGTAATTAAGACATTCATTACCAATTCCCTTCATATACTAGATAGAGTGTCAACTGTACTACGGGGTTCATTATGAGTCATATTTCACTTGAAATGTAAAGAAGTGTGATATCTAAAGAAGAACGTTTGCTTACTTTTCTCAAATTTCCATTATTAATTTAAGTGAAAAATGAGGAGGACATATTTAGTTATTATTAGCGTCTCAAGTGTTGGACTGGCTCACGCATTTTATCATGGTTCCTGTATTGAGGTAAAGTGGCAGCTTTACTCTTAGGAATTGGTCCTCACAAATCAGTTAGGCTGGCAACACGTCAGACAACTGGGCTAATAATCACCCGGTCTATCTCAGGGCACACCTTTCTACATCGCAGGAGCTAGCCAGAGATTATTTTATCTTAGTATTTCTTCTTTGATGAATATGGTCATTAGGTAAAACATACATCTGCCTGTTATGTTTAAGAAGGTGCTTATTTTGCGATTTAAACACTTTGCTCCATGTATCGACCATATTTTTCATGTTATGCTTATGTGTTGTCTATATTTAATGTCACTGTGCTAAACTTGATCAGATGAATCAATCAGAACCAAAATGTGAAATTTTAGGTTCTTCTTGTAAAATAGATGCAAAATTCATGTATATATGTATGACAAAACTAAATTGATTCCTATTTTCGTTATATTTTTACTTGTTGGCAGTAGTCTAGGTTTTTATTTCGCTGGTTTCAATAGTAACAATGTTTCATTTCCTTTTTGGGAATGGCATTCGAAATCTCCAATTGTGCTTTGGGCGGCTATAACGATCTCGTTCGTTATAGGAATAATTTGGAGGGAATATATTCTAAAGAGGATAAAGCTGAATCAAATGATGACGTAATAAAAATCACTGCATGAATTTTGGAGTAAACTAGCTCAATTTAAAAAAGAGGACACCTGACTTGATCCGTGTTATTAAACCCGAAGGGATGGGAAACATTCAACTAGAGGAGGTTCCAATTCCAAAGTTCAACAACCGTCAAGTGTTAGTCCGAACAGCTAAGACTCTGATCAGCCGTGGTTCTGAATTATTTCGTCGATATATTATGAAGGAAGCCGTTTCACCTTCAATAATGGGTTATTCGTTAACTGGAACAATTGAGGAAATCGGTTCGGAAGTTACTGAATACTATGTAGGGCAACGGGTTATGGTCGTTGCTCCACATGCTCAGTATGCGATTGGTGATATTGATTCACTTGTCAAAAGCAGTATTATGCCGCTAACTGAGAATGTCTCTTTTGAAGAAGGCACATTCTTGCTTTTGGCAAAAGAAGCAACCGCTTGGGTTGATTCATCTGGTGTCAAAGCTGACGACCAAGTTGTAGTTTTGGGACAGGGAGTGGTTGGCAGTCTGATGATGCAACTTCTACGCGGTCGCCAAGTAAAACAGATCATTACGGTTGATACTCTTCCTTTGCGATGCCAACTTTCCCAGCAACTTGGAGCTGATGAAGTAATCAACGCCTCCGAAGTCGACCCGGTTGAAATTGTAAAACAATTGACCAGTGGTCGAGGTGCCGACTTAGTTATCGATTGCGTTGGTGGTTACGCAGGTATAAAGTCGTTTGAACAAGCTCAAGACATGGTTGCTGATAAAGGAACCATTCAATTGATTGCTCTCTATCAGCAACAATCACTGCCACTCTATTCTGCAAAAATTATGCAAAAACGATTGGTCGCAGGAATACTAACTGAAGAACCTCCTATGAAAACGACCCTGAGAGCAATGGAAAGCATCGAGAAAGGAATAATTCAGGTTGGTAAAATGATTACTCACCAATTTCCTTATGCAGAAGCGAAAGAAGCATTTGACTTTTTGTGGTATACCCCAGAAAGTGGACTAGGTGTTTTGCTGGATTGGGAACTGTAACTCTCTACCCGATATGCTTACAGAATTCAGAAATATTTTTTATCGTTTGATACTTTTAAAGACAAATATAAGGAAACTAATAAACGAAAAGGATACTTTTCATGCCTATCGATTCGCGTTGGAGACTTCGAACTAATAATAATTGTTTGTTTGTCGATAATATCTCACATGGGAAAGTCATACTTCAACATAATGCTCGTCCGAACCTGCGCCCCTATATTCACCCACTTAGGTTAGCAGATGGTTCTGTTTGTCTAACTGAGGATAGCCCTTGGCATCATCCCTGGCAACATGGTATACAGACTGGATTTCATGGAGTAAACGGCTGCGATTTCTGGCTTGATCCCGGTCAACACCCCGATTTGCTGATCGGTACAATTGAGCCTAGTAATCCACGGATATCTGATGAAACTTCTTCTTGGATAATAGAATCTATCTGGCGGCATACGGATGGCAGTTTGCTTTTGGTAGAGCAACAAACTTGGTCTTTGGGAATGCTTAGAGAACACTTGTTTTTGGATCTAAACTGGATGTTGCAGGCCATCCCCAACATCCATATTGAGCAACATGCTTATGGTGGGCTGTTTATCCGTATGCCATTCCGACGTGATTATGGTGCTAGTGTTTTTAACTCAGCGGGGCAGCGAGATGACGATACTGAGCAGCAGGCAGCCAAGTGGGTCAATCTGCATATGCCTATAGAAAACAATCATGACGGTGGAGGTATTGTTGTCTTAGATCATCCTGCTAATCCTGGTCATCCTGTAAAATGGCGAGTAGATGGTCAGCGGGGTATCAATCCAGCACCGTGCATCTCAGGTGCTATCGAACTAACTGCAGGTTCAGCTATAAACTATTGCTATCGTTTGATCTTGCATAACAAACCGTTATCCTTTGATCAAGTAGATGGACTATGGGTTGGATATACCCAAGAATAAATGTAATAGCTGCTTTTATATCGTGTGTACACGATATGATTTGGCGAAAATGATTGGGCTGATCTAGAGAAACAATTTTTGTTGGCTATTCGGAGAATTTTTCTAGTCGCAAGGTGAAATTTGCAGTTCAAAGCAATTGAACAAAAAAACGAAATCATCAATAATAGTTGTTATTTTATCCATTTGGTTACCAATTAAAGGATAAGCAAAAATGTACGTAGGCACACAATATCTTGGCACATCGAAAGTGGAAATGGAATTTCTTGTTCGTCATGGCGTCACACATTTCGATGCTACCGTAGATGATATGAAGCCAGAGACACTAATTCGACACAAGGAAGAAGCTGCAGCCCATGGGGTAAAACTTGAAATGGTTCACATCAAACCGATGGATAGTATTCCAATGGCAACGGACCCTCAACGCCAACAGGATATCGAAACTTTTTGCCAGTATATTGAGAACGCTAGCCAGGCTGGGTTACGTGGCCTAAATTACAATTTCTGTGTGCTCCGCGCACCTTCAGGAGGGCTAGTACAACGTACCGATAGCAGAACAGGTAGAGGTGGATCGATTTACAGCTCGTTCGACCTGTCTGAATATGATAACAAGACACTTACCGAAGCCGGAGAGGTAAGCCGCAATGAAGTATTCGATCGTGCGGCTTACTTTTTAGAACGCGTGATACCGGTGGCTGAGTCGTGCCAAGTTCAAATTGCTTGTCATCTCAACGACCCTCCATCACCAGTCTTAAACGGTGTGGAGAAGTGGAACTGGCCTGTTTTTGAAGGATTGAAAAGATTTAGCCAATTGGTTGACAGTCCCTACCACGGATTCAATTTTTGCTGTGGGGTCGCTGCTGAAGGGTTAGAACCCCCCGCGACAGAACTTCCTCCTATCATCAAGTACTTCGCCGAGAGAAAAAAGATCTTCAACATCCACTTCAGAAATATTCGTGGTGGGTTGCACAGTTTTTGCGAAACTTGGCCTGACGAAGGTGACGTTGACATGTACCAAATTGTAAAAATTCTTCATCAGGCAGGTTATCCTTATATGTTGATGCCTGATCACGCTCCTTCCCACCCAGATGATATCGCCCCCAAAGGTGTTTCGAATCGTGTTAATCAAGCATGGGCATTTCAGTTTGGATACATCATTGCCCTGATTCAAGCAGCGAAAAACGAAGTGAGGAATTGACAGATCAAATTCAAAGAATGGTGATGCCGAACTGATGCAACCAGTTTCTCCTTTTACTAAATTCCTTTCCTTCTTAATGGGAATCGACCAGTCAGCTTCTGACAATTTTTTGGCCTTGTTTCCTCTCAGTTCTCATTCTCCTCGAAATGGAAGAATATAAGTGTGGATATAGTTGCTGTTTAGCATCATAACGCACAGAAGAGGTGACCCATTGGGAATTAACCAAGCAAAGTCTCTCGTGTTGAGCACATTAATAACAGAAACACTAATAGTCAGATGAATCAACGTCAGTTTTCAGGTTGATTTGCCCCTTGGATGATGTTCGTATTTAAACAAGCCAAAACTGCACCGAGATTCTCTTAGTAGTTACTACAATTAAAGTCACACATTGAAACGTATCTCAAGAATGCTATTCGCAGGGATGACATAATCGTGGTCGATGAGCGTGGTCAACTCCTTGGATCGTGCATCCTGCATGCTGTAAACTTTCATTATATCCTCATAACTCACAATTTCTGCTTTGATAAATCCGCGGGCCAAATCCGAATGAATCTTTCCTGCACATGTTGCGGCATCAGTTTCCTTCTCGACCAACCATGCCCGGACCTCTTGTTTCCCTACAGTGTAGAAAAACATCATGCTGGCTTTCTTCATTCCATCACGGCATATCAATGTTATATCAGCTGATGTTTCTTCGTAAACTAAAGTAGGAGTGCGGCTTAATAATCCCAAGGCTTTGATAACAGCTTGTTCAGTGTCGTCCCAACGCAAGTCACAGATTGGTTTCTGATCATCAAGTTGTACTAGACTTTTTTCGAGAACCTCTTTTTCAAACGGGTCCTTTGTTCTCGTTAGTCTACCTTCAATTTTTTCTATGTCGAGGATGAGAAGATCTAACAAACATTCATTGTTTATCATGATGAGATCAGCTAATTCATAGTTATCCGGAAAAAACTCGAAGTAGTATGGTGACACCTTTTTGGGTTGGAATTTCTTGACAAGTCCCACGAATATCTCGTCGTTGTACTTTATCTTACCTTGAGGAAGGTCTAATCCTGTATATGCTATTTTCATACGGCAGAAACCCCTTTTACTGTACTAAACATTTGATATCTACTTTGGATCATTTCCGAATCGCTAAAATGGTATTAACTTACAATTACTATGCTGGTGTATGCTATTAGCAGACGAAAACAAAAGGTAGACGCTAATTTTGGTTTATACCATAGATAGTTAGTTTGAAAGCTTTTTGCGTTTGAGAATTGTCCGATGCTTTGTTTATGATTGGTGTATTGCTTTTCGCGTAGGTTTCCAACTTCCAAGCCACACCATCATCTAAGAATGATGATGACACAGCTTAGCAGTTAAAATTTCGCAACTGTATTCTAAATTATAAGCTAAAATACACCCTTTTGCTATGGTACTTTTAACATAATGGCAAACGGCATATTAATATGATACTATGTAGCTTAAGCTTAAAATGCTTATCTGCTGTCTGATCACCAACCGAAAATACGATTCCTGAAATTTTATATGGTTATCCATAAAGTTGGAGGTTAACCCATGTCATTCACTCTAGCCCATGGTAGCGTGCCTCCGATGGTAACGCCCATGACTGAAGATGCAGCTTCGATCGACCGTGATGGTATTGCGGCCCTGGTCGAGTGGCACATCGAAGCGGGGACGACTGGATTATTCGTGGTTTGCTCGACCGGCGAGATGTTCGCTCTAAGCCAAGATGAGATGGTTGAGATAGTAGAGGCCGCTGTGATTTCCGCTGATGGCAGAATTCCAATCATTGCAGGATTACCTTTCCCAGATGTTAATCGCAAGGCCGAAATTGCGAAAAGATACGAAACAGTGGGAGTTGATGGTGGAGTTGCGCTTCAGCCATTTGAAAGCCCTGCTGACAATGACACGATGTACGAACATTATGCTCGACTGGCGGACGAAGTGAAAATCCCACTATTTATCTACGAGCATCCCAAATGGCAGTCAACTCATCTCTTAACGCCTACACTGGTTGGCAGGTTGGTTGCCAATGGGCAGTACGTTGGGATGAAGGATTGCACGGGAGATCTATCACGCCTAGTGGCTATGGCCGATGTGAGCGAAGGGCAGTTTGGAGTGATGCAAGCCGTTCAGGAACGATTGCTTCCATCACTGGTGTGCGGAGCAACCGGAGTCTGTGCAACAGCTAGCAATGCTTACCCACATCTCTACCGAAGACTGTACGACACTTTTCAGGCTGGTGATACCCAAAAAGCATATAAGCTGCAGAATACTATGCGTGTATTGCTTAATATGTACAAGGCATCTAGTGGCCCCAAACATATACTGAATAGACTAGGCCTTCCAATCAGCACTGCGGCGCGGCACACACGAGAAATTACTGAAGAACAAGATCAAGCGACAAATATGCTCGTGGCATTCGTGAAAGAAGAGCTTAGTGGTAAGTAAATGTCAGAACCTGACAACCAACCCGAAAATGATTTTGCTCGCGACATGATCTGGCATCAGGAGTTATTCTCCTTGATTTTTCCTAGCCGAGGCATGTTATCGTTGAATCCTTGGGATGATACCCCACGATGGATGGCTGTGTTGATTTTTTCGAACACCCCAAGTGTCTTTTCTGATACCAATCCGTCTTGGTAAACCTCTAAATTAAAGCTGGGCACAGTTCGGTGCTTGATGCATTCCCTAATACCCCATATCAGGTCATTGAGAGAGTATATCATCGATCCAATTTCAGTGTTCCGTTCGGAGTGAACCCAGTTTTCTTCAACAATCGTCATGATGTGTGCTTGTAGATCTCGATATCGTCCTCCGACAAGAATACCTGACCCGAGAACTTGCGAATACCCATGACCTTTGATGGCGTCGTAAGAAAAAGGTAATTCACCAAAGTATACATCTTGATAAGGGGTTACGCGACTGAACTCCCAAGAATTGTACGAGACGAGGCGTTGGTCGTAGCCTATCCTAGCTGCATCGGTCATCTTCTTCCATGGAGGATGGTAAGGATAATACGTGAAGAGAGCATCGTCGAAATACCATCCAGCAAGGTTGGCTCCATATCGTTTCCCCGTGTCAGCGATAATCTCACACCAAGTATCGAAGAAAGATTGTTTGTCACGTTCGAATCCAACTGCATCCCACCAAGGTTCATCGTCGTGTCCAGGGTGAAAGTAGAGCATCAGTCGGATCCCACGTTCACTTAAAGCATCAGCCAATTCGCTGATGAGATCGCGGTCACAGGACCTGTCGGGCATGATCTGATCGATGGCATCGTTGGGGCCTGGGAACCAGAATTCTGCGTGGCTTGTTGTCAATATAACGTGCCCAGCCCCCATTTTCTCAACGGTTCGCACAAAATGTTTTACGTTGAAATCACGTACGGCTTCCGGGTAGGGTTTCGCATGGCCATGACGTGGTTGGGACTGACTAGTCCAGTGGAACATGAATCCGTATTTACCTTCGATTAGCCAGTTTGTATTCGCTCTCTTTGACGCTGCATCTCGTTCCATTTGAGATGCAATATTTGAGCGTACTAACTCAATGGAATAGAACATGTGTAATGTCTCGGTATTCATCAATCGAATAGCCACCGTGTTCTTACCTGGTGGCAGGTCAAACTTGCCAATAGTCTGGCGCCAGCCAACGAGTTCACAAAGTTCTGTGGTAGTAACACTCTCACCTATAGCAATCTCAACGACCGGCAAAGCTCCTGAGGGACCATGTCCTCCTCCCAGAACCGCTAATTCATAAACGTCCGGTTGGGATACATCGATGTCCCACTTCACGGTGTTACCAGTTTCGTTGAAATTAATCAACCAACCACGCTTACCTAGACCCACGTACTGCTCAGTCATTGGACCGTGAATGCGACCTTCAGCCCCGAGTAGCACTGTCACGGCGTCTGGTTGTACTGGCAGCGATTTTTCTTCTTTTGGGTGCACTTCGCCCTACCTTTCATGTCGCTTTTTGTCGATTTATGCTTCGTTTCTCATACGCCGTAAGTACTGGTAACACTGCCCAGGAGATGCATCAGGTTCATGAATTTAAGGATATACCCTCGGATGTTGGCAACACCCCGCTTGTAGAAGTGATTCATCTTGAAACATTCCTTCATTCGTCCAATGAGGCATTCAATTTTGGGACGCAAAGCATACACCAGCTTGAAATGATAATCAAACTAGGGATTATCCCACTCAATTTGAGAGAGCACGCCGGGGAGAACTTGGTAGACTCTCCCCGGCGTTAGGACAGCATTCTACAAGTTGTGAGGAGAACTAGTTAGCAATCATAAAATAAGTCTCGCTTGATCCCTGACGTTGGCAGGTTCTTTAGCTAGCGGCTGACTTTCAAATAGCCCCAAGTTGAGGTTAATTTACTTTTTGGGCTGACTGCCAACACGCCCTCGATTCCTTGATCCATCAAGGTTCTGATCTCATCTTCCGTACGTGCAATATTGGAGATGCGGACTTCATCCATTCGGCCATCCAAAAATGGTCCTTGGCCTCGTCCTAACCAAAGCACATCATTGTTAGGTGTAATGGTTCCACCGATTTTAACTTTTCCGTCGAGTTTACCATCAAGATAGACTTTAGCTTGTCCTGACTTGGCATCATAGGTACCGGCCAGATGATGCCAAGATTTCGTTGGGATGTCGGTGTTGCTGGTAAGGGCTGCATTCCCCCAGTCTTTTTCATCCGTTGTCAGCCTCAGAACAGTTCTTCCGGCACTTTGCGGTCCGACCTTATAGGACTTTTCTTTGGTTGCTCCGGTTCCTCCCGCGGTAGACCAGAAGTTCAGGTAAACCCACATCTCAACGGTCAAACCATCCTTCAACCATAAACTTTCGCTATCCGGCACCACGATGTGGTCGCGTGGCCCATTTCCACCAAAGACCAGTCCACCACCGAACTTGCCTTTGCCCCAACTCAATTTTTCGCCAGAAAATTTCCCATCGTTACCTTTTCCTGACAAATCTTTGACAGCTTTACCTGTTCCTGTTGCAAAGGTATAGAGTAAAATTGTGTGATCATCTTGTGCTGAGCAGAAAACGCTCAAGCCAGAAACGAAGAAAGCTAAAGTAACAATGTTTAGACCTCTAAAATAGTTCATCTATTTAATCTCTCCTAGTGTGATTTTTCTAAATTGCGCAGACATAATTAATTCTCTTCTGAATATCTTGCCCTGTGGTCTAAATTACTAATGGATTGTAGTTTTTTTAAGTAGTTTCTGGTTTGATATAACACTTTGCCTTTGCCCCGAACGACGTTATCTCACTGTCAAGAGTAAATCGAACAACAAATTTTGATTTACCTCCATTTATTTTCCCTCCAGCTATTAGTATTTATTGATTGACACACACTGCGAGTTGATTGATGATAGAGGTACCATTAATCAACAGGTTGAGCATTTAGCTTTCTCCCTTTCTCATTTGACACTCCGAATCCAACCATCTACTATCGCAGTCTTGAACTACAGGATAAAAAAATGAAACAAGTAACAGAATCAGAGAAATTCCTTTTCGACATTCAGGGCTATCTAATCTTGCGAGATGCCATCGATTGTGATCTAGTTGAAGCACTTGATCATGCCGTAGTTCAAAATGAAGCATTTGACCACGACGAAAGTTGGGCCGATGGATTACCTATCGTCACGGCACAGCATTTTATCAAGGATCATAATGTAGAACATCAGGTACGATTGAACGGTTTACCCAGACTTGATCCTATTTTTGACCGATTGATCGGGCACCCGTCGGTGCTACCTTACCTCAAAGAATTTATGGGCGAGCCCCAGCTCGTGAACACCTGGTCGATCTCGAAATACGAAGGTCGTTCCGCCACCGGATGGCACCACGGCTTGCCAACGGAAGAGTATACCGTCCGTGATAGTATGATTCGATCGCCAATGTTGAATGTGGTCACTATGCTCACACCCAATCATCCAGGTGATGGCTGTTTCATAGTGATACCAGGTTCGCACAAGAAGAATTTTAACTTGAATCCACGATGGAGAATAGCCGGTCTGAACACTCCAGGTGCAATTGAAATCACTGGTGATCCGGGAGACGTCATGTTATTCACAGAGGCTCTGACACACGCAGGTGCAGCAAAGACCACCACACGAAGGCGAACGACGCTACAATACAATCATGTCCACCGTAATCGGGCATGCCCGATGTGGGATCACCACAACGCCAGACATTACTGGATGTCTCCATCCATTCGAGAGCGTTTTAACCCGGAACAAAGAGACCTTACTCGCTGGATGGATTACACAATTCCTGATCGCACTGTCCCCGGATCTGAGAGAATTGACGACTGAATCGGCACATCAAGATTTACCTCTGTTTTTTGCCCATAGGCTCAACGCAATCAACAATGAGTTGGAAGAAAAAAGTGATACCGACTGACGAGACTATGACCAATGTTTCCTATGAGACAGTTAATAAAGACTCAGGCACCAGATGAATGTCCAATTGGCTGAATTTTACATCCACACCAGTTCCAGCTTTGGCCTGTTGTATAAACAATTTGTATCAATTGCTGGTCGGTGATGGTAATGATGTAGACCTGTTTTATAAACCCTGTAGCATCTGTTTGTCTTGCGTTCTGGATCACCTTTTCACCATTAGCAATTAAAGAGATTGGGTTTTTAGCATCAACCCAGAAAAAGCAAGTAACACGATAATGGCCATTTGGCAAAACCACCTTAAAAACACCATCAGCCTTTGTAGTACTCATAATTGCATCTCTAAACAAGGGATCTGGTTGTTCGATCTGAGAGCTAGATGTTAGTTTGGATTCTGTCAACCAACCGTATTGATACGCTTGGTTTTCGTATTTGCTCATTGGAGATACTGAAATAGAGTTGGGGGCGGCGGTGCCCTTTTTGGGTTGAAAATCGAAGACTAATTCCCTTCGACTGCCGTTTGGTGTATCTGTCCACCAATTCATGTCCGGTTTATATTGGTTCAAATGATATAGGATGTATCGCTCGGCGGTATGGATACGTCGATAGTCTTGACCTAGTGTTTCTTGTTCCAATTTGCTGACACCAGCGGATGTCATTCGCCAAGCCAAAACATAATCAGCCTGTCGTGGATACGACGTTTTTGGACCAGAGTAAGGGCGGGTATTCATCTGATATTGGTAGTTGACGGGAAAATAGTCAAGTGCCGCTTCATAATTGCGAAGTAAAGCCACCCTGTTATCCAAGCAATAGTAACTGCCAACATGTAGAAAGGGTTTGACGTAATCTATTTCACCCAATGCAGCTGAAAATCGCTGGCCGGGTTTGTCAAGATACAGCACTATAGTCGAGTTTTCTGCTATCAGATCGACACTCTCGGTCATCTCAGCGATCTCTCGGTCTAAGAAGAAATTGTCATGGACTGTATAAGCCAGATGCCAAAGTGACAGGCCAACTAGAATGGCAATCAAAATGTATTGCAGGTGACGATGGAAGGCGATTGTCAGAAATGGAAGTAACATCAAAACGAGGTAGATGTGAACTCGGTCGTTAATCCAGCCCCCACCCGATTGGATATTGTTGGGCGAAATGTAGTAGATAAGGGTCAGGATCAAAAACATGACCAAGAACAGATCAGTTGATTCGAAGCTAAATCTCGTTTCAGCTGAGGATTTACCGAGGAACTTGGTGCCTCTTCGCCATAAACTGCAAAACAATAGTACTGCCAACACAACAAACAGAAATTGACCAATCCAAATGTGATTGTTTCGGAAATAGACCAACGATTTCAAGTTGAAAAAATATTCATTCAGCCAAGACAATTTTCGGTAATTTCGGCCATAACCTTGTGTTTTGGAGAAATAGTAGGTCAATGCCACTGTATAGACAGGGGCCATATAAGTTACGAAATAGAGCAGTGGTCGTAGTCGGCCGGTGAAACTCAGCCCCGTTTTATCAGTCCGAAGTGAGAACAAAAATAATAAACCTGCAAAGACTGAGATCGAAATGACCAACAGAAAAAATGACTGAAAATGACTGAAATAGGTCAGTGTCAGTAACAAGTAAAAACCAACTAAAGGCTGGCCACTGGCCAGTCTTTTGGGAGTTATGTTGCTTCTGTGTTTCCACCAATAGCCAAGTGCCCAGAAAAACACAGGCACGCTGAGCGAGAAGTTGTAAAAGCCCATCATCAGTAAATAATGGTAAGAATATATAACACCAACCAGACTGAGAATAACTTTGCTGCGATCAATAACCCTCAGAAAGTAAAACAAAGCCAGTGGCAAACCGAGGACACATAGACTCAGTACGATCTTTTCGCAAATCAAGGGAGGAAAAATGTACATTAACATGGCCATCAGTAGATGGGTTGTCCAATTTGGAAAAGGGGTCCAGTTCAGTTGGTAGACATCTCGGATGCGGAAATTTTGATGATCGTGGTACTCCTTGAACAACTGTGCATTATAGATATGACTAGGACCATCTTGGGTGGGGAAGTACTTAACAATCCAAATCGGTAACAAATGAACCAGTAATAGGAGAGCAATTAATAAATGTTTAAGGGTAATTTTTGGCAATTTGTGAAAGGGCTGACTATGGTGTTGGATAATTGACCTCGTTGACATTCGGCCTGAGGATCTTGCTGAATCTACCGCGGTCACAACAACTAACGCAGTTAGATATTTTAGCAATATTTTGAGATAGCGTAAAGCAAGTTAAGATCATACTGGTGTGGACGGTGACGGCGGATACTCCAGCCCCGTATTTCCCAAATTGATTAATTGGCTAAGTTTCGGATTATCTGTTTATTTGCGTATAAGCTTAGAGTTTATATTGCGTACCTCCTTAGTAGGAGATTTTGAAAGAACAAATTGACTAGGTGTTGGATAAGAATAAGGATACAACGATTTAATGCAATCCATTATATCTGACAAAGTTTGAACTTCCAAGGGTCCCAGTATGCTCATCACTTTAGGTGGGTTAGCTACAATTTGTCTCAATCAGACTTTGCAGTGATAAACCGCAAACAAATTTTTCATTCCCGCAAGAAAACTTCCCACTTCTTCCTCATCCACGGAATGCCAATCTGAACTGTTTATTCCCAACAAAGAAGATGCTTCCTCCACTAAGAGGTTGAAGTTCAATGGCAGCTTTTTTCTAACCTACTAGAACCACATGTAAACGCTATGGTAGCCTTTGGTGTTGGTAGAAGAACCAAAAGCTGGCTATTCCATTAACTAAATCATAGACAATATTCGGAATGGATGGAAAAATCTAACCACTACGCACTTCAATTTCTCGATCAACTCCAGAGAGGGGTAGATCGATCCAGACAGCGTTTTTACTGTGAGATACGTGGAAAGCGACAATCGCTTCGAGTGTATGAACAGCTTCTTCAGGGGCATAGGGAAATGGAACGCAATCATCTAACCAAGCAACAATCTCCGATGTAGCTCTGTCCATACCCGAGACATCATCAGAAGCATGCAACCAGCTTTCTTTATCGCCTTCCCAATATTCAAGGATCACTTCTCTGGAATCAATAGTGGCTCGGCCTTTAGTGCCATTGATCTCTGTTCGAGCAGGCGTCATAGAATAGTCGGGGGCGCTTACCATCACCATCAATCCATCGTTCATGCGCATCAGCCCCCAACCACCAGGATCACGAAACCCTTCACCTCTACAATCGGGTCTTCCCGAAAGATCAAGCGTTGCAGAAACCGCCTGAATACGTTTCCCCGACAGCATCAGAAGTGTATCAATCGCATGTGTACCCACATTGCCCAATCGTCCGGTAGGCCATTGGAGGAAAGCGGATGTCAATTCTCCTAGTTCCCCTTTACTAATCAGGGTTTGCAACCGACGATAGTTAAGATTAAACCTTCTCTGGTGATTAAAAACAAGCAAACCGTTTTTTTGTGCTTCAAGCATGCGCGCAGCATCCAGTAAGGTCGTCGCCACAGGTTTTTCACAATAAATAACAGGGATTCCATGTTCAGCACATGCAAT
>Ga0066834_10000105_pt1 | contig 35997 bp, 36 predicted proteins | sample ETNtaG_30_FD_66729 | JGI IMG/M metagenome (GOLD analysis project Ga0066834, IMG submission 66729) | Marine microbial and viral communities from oxygen minimum zone, Eastern Pacific Ocean - ETNP201306PF43B | ecosystem: Environmental > Aquatic > Marine > Oceanic | place: Pacific Ocean: Eastern... | reverse complement strand
TTTCTCAAATACCGGCTTAAGAACTTCCATAATTTGTGTGTTCGTCGTTGAAAGAGCTAGAGGCGTTTGAATGGCAACAGATTTAGACGTCATGGTTGAGAGGCGCGAAGTATCAAACTGATTAGGTGGCTTCTCAGGAATTTTACCAAATGGGAAAAAGTCGATATCCTGCACCGTGAATTTTTTTCGCAAGTTAAATAAATTATTGCCTGCGTAGTCCGGGTTTGGGGTCATGCCTCGATGAGTTACTTCGATCATCATCTGAATGGGAGTAACTCCTCCTATGTTAGCATGCTCACGTTGATTCCAAAAGGCTAGAGAAAAAGCGCCAATCAATCGACCATCAATATAGCAAGGGCTGCCACTCATCCCTCCAGCGCCACCAGTTTGCTTGAAATTTTCACTTAATCCTTTAATCCAGATGACGTGCCAAGTAGGTGTATAGTTATATTCAATACTGATAACTTCAAAATCAAACGGTTCAACAGTTGTACCGGAAAAGACGGTATAGCATTTGCCTTGCATGCCGGTTTTAATTTCCTCTAGTGGCATGAATTTCTCTGGGTCCCATGCGATCTGCGCTTCTGCTAAGGTAAATCCTACTAAGATAACCGTCGTAATTATGATGATCCTTCTATATTTCAATCAGTTCACCTCAATATATCTCTAACAGTCCACTTTTAATTATGCTTAAACACCGGTTTATCATAAACAATTGCACAGTTAAATGTCAAAATAAATCTCGCTTAGGTTGATGCCTTTTGTTTGTGGTATTCCGCTTCAATTTTAAACACATTGTCACGTTTTACTGTAATATGCTCTATAGTGTGTTTTTTTCTTAATATCTGGTTTTAGTTAGAAAATTTGTTTAAGTAGATCGACCAATATAATACCGTCAACAGCCAAAACGACAAATGCAAAGTAGAAACGTATTGAACTGGCATTTATCTTTTGAGTCGCTATCGCGCCAAATTGTGCTGATATGGTTGAGCCGACGAGCAAAATAGCAATTAATGCTAGGTTGTTATTCCCTCTTATTCCATGGGCAATAGTGCCGAAAAGAACAGAAAAAAAGACAATAAATAAACTGGAGCCAATTGCCATTCGGGTACGAATACCATAACCATAGATTAAGAGGGGTAATATAATTACTCCACCGCCAATACCAAGCAACCCTGGTATAATCCCGATTAATAGTGCGGGGTATGTAGCCGCAAAAATTGAGATTTGTTTGATTCCACTAGTTGGAAATGTGATGTAAGGAGGTACATGGAAATTCCTAAGGAAGCCATTTGGTGGATTACCGCTCTCCTGTTTTCTGGTAGACTCAATCAAGATTCCTATAGCGACAACCATCAATAGTATAAAAAACAGCCACTTCGGATAGAATTCAATTACCGGGATCTGTTGCTTGCCAATCTCTATTTGCCCCATTAATTTAAGGTGGTCAAGAATGCGAGCGCCAATTTCAACACCGATTATGCTACCTCCACCGAATGTTATCGCTAGCTTCAGATCCACATTGCCAAGTTCCCAGTGTCGGAGTGCAGCTGAGAAAGAAGTTCCAATTGCTTGAGCAAGTATACTGCCTACACAAATCTCAAAAGGTATGCCGAAAAAGATCTGAAGGATTGGGGTGATGAGGGCTCCGCCTCCAATTCCGAAAAACCCGGAGAAGAAACCGACGGTACCTCCCACAACAAATAGTCCCAACACGTTGGCAGATACACTACCGTCAATAATGAGTTGCATTTTTAGATGTGGTATTCAATTTGGGAGGAGGGCTGGTGTGGTTTTTTGGAACGGCGCCAGTACAAGTTGAATATCCAATTTACTGTCGTTGCCCAGACGATTGGAAAAAAGAGGCAGCCCAAAATATAAATTAATCTCATTCTACCTCAGAGTATAGGTTGAAGCTAAGCACCATGTAAAGCAGAAAATAGGTGGGTTTGGTTTAGTGTTGGTTTTACAGTCGAAAGTTAGGCGTACTATTTAGACTTGTTATGAATTAGAAATTGTATTCCATAATGTTTTTATGATGAGCAACTAGCGATTAAAAGCAAACGCGGAAGCCAATTACGAACTCAGTATATTCTTTACTGAATAGATCGTATCCAATACAGGTTGCGTGGTCGTGATTATAATACCAAGCTCCCCCCCGCACGACTCGAAAATGTTGGTTTTCATCATACCATGTGCTAGTCCATTCCCATACGTTTCCAAGTAGATCGTAACAACCAAATTGACTGATGCCTTCTGGGAAGGTGCCGACAGGCGTCGTTGTCCTAGCACCTGCTTCGGCCGTATTGCAACGAGGTTTATCGATTTTGTCTCCCCAAGTGAATAGCCTATCATCGTCGCCACGTGCGGCTCGTTCCCACTCTTCGAAGCTGGGAAGACGTCCACCTACCCAATCTGCATAGACCTCTGCATCCTCACTGCTGACCCAAATGACTGGATGGTCACCAGTATTGGGTAGGAACTGGTTATCTTCCCAAGAATAAGGATCCCGATGGCCCGTTGCATCAATGAATCTTTTGTATTGTGCGTTAGTTACTGGGTAACGGCCGATTTTGAAGGCATCGACAAAAACTGAATTGAGATCTTCCCCTACGAGAACTGTACCTGCAGGGATTTTAACTTGGCTGTCGAAAACGGTAAGGGCCGCATCCCGAATGTCTGGATTGCTGTGTGACAAGGCCGTTCCCAATGGCGAAGTCAAAGCACCTAGTGGAACACTTAATTGGTTTGTTTCATTCCATCCCAGATTAGTTGCTAGGAGTAGCCTGGCAGCATCTGTAACTGAAGAGTCAAAGTGCCATGACCAATATTGATCCACGATGAATTGTAAATTTTCTGAAGTGTTGCTCTGCAGGGGGGGACGACGTGGCTGAGATACACCACATGGTTTTCTGTTACTGCCATCTAATTGTATTAGTTTTGCCATCTGGTTTTTTCGGAAACCCTCTAAGCAAAAGTACCATAATTTATTGGGTTGTGTCAACGGGAGACCTTGACAGCAGTGAGCCTAAGCGATATAATCGGCCGCAAATGCAGACTTACAGGTTAAGGTAGGGAAAGCATGCCAGCTCCAAGCACAATCTATTTCCCTCAGGTTGCTACCGCCGTTTGGGCTGATTGGATTGAAGTTGTAAATGTTGGCACAGAAGAAGCCAACGTCACTGCCTTAGCACGGGATCAGAATGGGAATGCGATATGGAGTGCTTCTAAGAGAATCGTGTCTTTTCAATGTTGGCTTGTCCCTGCGGAAGGACAAGCAGATAAGAAGGGTGTGGAGGTTTCACTCGAAGTATCAGCAGATCAACCGATTCTAGGTGAGCGGCACTGTCACCATCAGTCGCAGGTTCTCGATTTTCCCGGTGCCGCTGTTGAGCTAGATAGTGCTGGGACAAAACTTTTTTTCCCGGAAATTGCTTCCTATATTGAAGACTGGATCAGGTTTTTTAACGTTGGTGAAGCAGATGCGATCATCAACCTGATTGGTAGGGACCGAAGTACTGGAAAAGTGATCCAGCAATTGTCAGGGCAGGCCAAACCAAAAGGTTTTTGGACTGTTGATGATCGGCAAATGGGAAAACTTACTGGCACTTTAGAGGTTGTTAGCAGTCAGCCTATCATTGGTGAGCGGCATTCACACTATCAAGGTGGGAAGACGGCAATCGGCCAACTTGCGCAGGTAACTGAGGGTCGTGAACCAGCCCCAAGTACAATCTATTTCCCTCAAATTGCTGCTGGGGGATGGGGAGATTGGGTAATTGTTACCAATGTAAACAGCCATGCCCAAGCTAACCTGAACGCGTTGGCTCGTGATATTAATGGTCATATGGTCTGGAGTGGGACGAAAACATTGGAACCTTATCAGTGTTGGATTGTCCCTGTCGACGGTGTTGCTGACAAAAAGGGAGATGTTTCACTTGAAGTTTCAAGTGACCACGGTGTACTCGGTGAGAGGCACTGTCACAATGGTTCCCAGATCCTGAGTTTTGCTGGTGCTTCTCCTAACCTGGGATCTGTTGGGACTCGATTGTTCTTTCCAGAAATCTATTCTGGTGCCCACGATTTCTTTAGGTTTTTTAACACAGGTGAGGCCGATGCCCTGATCACTGTGGTTGCCAGAGATCGAAACTCAGCGCGAGTAGTCCACCAGATTCAGGGACGCGCAACCCCCAAGGGGTTCTGGACAGTTCCGGATAAAAGTATCAAGAGCGCTACCGGTACACTTGAAGTCATTAGCACCCAACCGGTTGCAGGTGAACGACATATGCATTACCAAGGCGGAAAAACGGCAATCAGTCAACTTGGGCAGGTGATTGCACTGTAGTTTTCGCAACTGGTAATTTGATGGTAATGGTGGTGGAAATGTTTTGACTTCCCGGAGTATGAATTATGACTTGGCGTCAGGAATAGCGAGGCACTTTTACGACTAGGGCTTAGTGGTCAATGTTAGGATGGTTGAGATGATTAGTCCCCAGTCGTTGCTAATCTATGGTATTGTTATTGGAGAGAGAATTAGAATCTAAGGACTAGTGTTTATGGCAACAGCAGCAGGAGCAAAAACGCTTTATTTTCCGGAAGTTGGACCACAATGGCAAGATTGGGTTCAAGTCATTAATGTTGGTTCTGAGCCAACTAAAGTCTTGGCTATTGCCCGCCATGCCAGTAATGGTCAACCGGTATGGTCGGAAGAGAAAACGATTGCTTCTTTTGAAGCATGGGTGCCAAATGTTGAAGCGATCAAAGTCAATTCTTCGATGCAATTCAGCGCCGATCAACCGATTGTGGCTGAACGACACATGCACAATAAATCGAACGTGGTTGACCTAATCGGTGCGGCAGAGGAATATGAGACAGTTGGTACGCGTCTCTTTTTTCCAGAGATCTCTTCAGGGGCGCAGGACTGGTTTCGTTTTCTCAACGTCAGTGAGGCAGATGCGGTTCTAAGTATGATTGTTAGGGATCGGTCAGGCAAGGTTATTTGGCAACATCAACATACTATTAAGCCTCAGACTTCATGGAGCGTCAATGAAGGTTTGATGCCACAAGCCAGCGGTACGCTCGAGGTAATGAGCACCCAAGCCATTGTTGGTGAGCGACATATGCATTATCAAGGTGGCAAGACCACAGTCGGTCAATTTGGTCAAGTGATTACGGATGGGGCTAAGACACTCTTTCTCCCGGAAGTTGGTCCTGTCTGGCATGATTGGGTTGTCGTAGTGAATCTTAGTCATCAGGAAGCCAAAGTGTCGATGATCGCGCGTCAGGATAATAACGGTCAGCCAGTTTGGTCAAAAGAATCAACCCTTAACCCGTTCCAGTGCTGGACACCTCCCATGGACGAGGTCAAAATAAAATCGTCAGTCGAAATTAAGAGTGATCAACCGATCGCAGCGGAACGGCATATGCATCGTGGTACGGAGATTATTGACTTACCGGGAGCATCGGTTGAAGGAGGGTTCGTTGGGCGTCGATTATTCTTTCCAGAGATCTATGCCGGTGCCTACGATTGGTTCCGAATTCTAAATATCAGTGAGGCAGACGCCTTGATTAGTTTGGTAGTACGAAATCGGAAAGGTAAAGTCACAAATCAAAGACGAGGAACAGTAAAACCTTTTCACTGTTGGGATTTTGACGATAATACTCTAAAGAATATAGTTGGTACAGTAGAAGTAATCAGTACCCAACCGGTGATAGCGGAACGGCATATGCATTATCAGTCTGGCCATAAGGGAGCGGTTGTTGGGGCATACGGTGTTGTCATTGGCGAATAGAAGCATTAAATTAAGCTGCTATTGAATTCTTTATCAGTTGATAATAAGTAAATGACTATGGTATAATGACTTTTCTCTGCTTCACTAAAATAGAGTGAAGCCACTAGTCCAAAGGGAGGAATAAAATTTGCCTCAGTATGAAGCGCTTTTCATCGTTACTCCCAGTTTCGATGAGAGTGAAATGGCAGAAGCGTCAGAAGCAGTCAAGGAACTGATTGAAACTAATGATGGGCAAATCCTGTTTACTGATTTGTGGGGAAAGAAAAGATTGGCTTACCCCGTTCAAGGACACGGAGACGGTTATTATGTTTTGATGGTGTTTAATGGTGATTCAGAATTACTAAATCGAATTAATCATCATTTTCGAATTACAGAACCGATTATCAGGCACCTCGTTGTGGCATTTGAAGATGATCTGGATAAATTAATCGCAAAACAGCAAGAAAAAGCTAAGCAGTCCTCTAAATCAAGTGCTCAGGATTCTAGAAAAGAACCCGAGCCTTTGCCCGATGTCGTTTCTGAAGACGAAAATGACAAAGAAAGTGAAGAGTGATTTTTAGCCCACGTGGAATTTTAAATTTGATAGGAGACCGATTATGGCAAGCTACAATAAGGTAATTCTGATGGGGAACCTGACACGAGATCCTGAGTTGAAATTTCTGCAGAGTGGTACGCCTGTTGTTAATTTTGCCGTGGCGACTAGCGAGTCTTGGACAGATAAGCAAACCGGTGAGAAACGAGAGGAAGTTTGCTTTGTTGATCTAGAAGCGTTAGGACGTCAGGCCGAAGTAATCAGCGAATATTTTAGTAGAGGAAAACCCATATTGGTGGAAGGCAGACTTAAATTTGATCAATGGGAAACTGAGGATGGTCAAAAACGGTCGAAACATCGCGTCAAAGTTGATCGGTTCTCATTTGTTGGGGGACGACAAGATGAGGATGCTGGTGACTTTGGTCTTGCTAAACCGGGAAACGAACAATCGTCTTCAAGTCAACCAGATGATAGTACTGATGATGATATACCGTTTTAGGTATGAGGTTTTATTTAATACTAGATGTAATGACCAGGTGGAGGTATCATCCGCTTGTCAGCTCTAGCCTGAGAGAGGGAGATTTTTTAGCTAATGAGGTTTAGAAGAAGACGTAAAGTCACACTTAAGTCTCGTATTGATTACAAAGATGTGGATTTACTTAGAGGTTTTATGGACGATCGAGGGAAAATTTTGCCGCGACGATTGACACGCCTTAATACTAAGCAGCAACGTCAAGTAACAAAAGCGATTAAGCGTGCAAGAAGCATTGCATTATTGCCTTTTACAAGATAGTGAGGAGTGGGGTTTTTTTAATGGAAGTTATCCTGAAAAAGACATTTGAAAAACTTGGAGTGGAAGGCGACATCGTGAATGTCGCCGACGGCTATGCACGAAATTACTTGGTCCCAATGCAAATCGCTATTCGTTCAACTGAGCGAAATCGTCGAATATTGGAGCACGAAAAGAAAGTTTTGGCTAGCCTGGCTGATAAGACGCGGGGTGCTGCAGAGGAACTTGCTGGACAAATTACGGAAGTTACCTGTACTTTCAAACGACGTGCTGGTGAGAATGATCGCTTGTTTGGTTCTGTTACTTCGACCGATATTAGTGCCGCCCTGGTGACAGAACTGTCAGTTGAAATAGACCGTCGTGATGTTCAATTGCAAGAACCAATAAAGGATCTTGGCGTTTTTACCGTGCCCATCCAACTCCATCCTGATATTACATCAGATCTAAAAGTTGTTGTTGTCCGAGAAGAAGACGAGTAACATCCGCTAGATATTTTCAAAAGTGTAGTAGGAATTCAAGGCTTATCACTCCCCTTTTAGATTTCAGAAGGTCAAGTTGTGCGTTCTGATTCCACCGATACTCTCCATGATCGCCAAGCAGAGCGGGCCGCACTTGGTTCGATGATGACGGATCCTGCCATTATCCCTGATGTGGTTGATCTTTTGGGGGAATCTTCTGAAGTTTTCTTTACCACTGATCATCAACTTATTTATGACGCTATTCTGTCTTGTTATGAACGGAATAACGCTACTGATTCCCTCCTTGTGGCAAATGAACTACAAAATGGTGATAATATTAACCGAGCGGGAGGTGCTGTCTATCTTTACGATTTGCAAGCTGAAATTGTTGAAACGGAAAACACAAGATATTATGCTGAAATCATACACGAAAAGTATCTTCGTCGCCGAATGGTTCAAGCCGGCCAGCAACTTCGTGAACTAGCACGTGATCAACAAACTGAATTGACCGAGCAGATTAACGATGCGCAAGAAATGGTCTTTGGTCTCAGTCTATCTAATCAAAAACGTGGCTTTTCAGGTATTTCATCGATCATAAAAACTTCCCTCGATGAAATAGCGGATTTTGAGGGTGATGGTGGTTTATCGGGTATTGCTACCGGGTTTCAGGATTTTGATCATCTGACAGCTGGTTTACATCGTGGGGATTATTTGGTCTTTGCTGCCCGACCAGGGATGGGCAAGACAACTTTTGTCCTCAATATCGCTCAGAACATCGCAATTGCCAACAAGAACCTTCCTGTAGCTATCTTTAGCCTTGAGATGCCACGCAGTCAACTCGGGCTACGGATGCTTGCTGCGGAAGCTCGCGTTGACTTTGGTCGACTTCGTACAGGAAATGTCAACGACGAACATTGGACACTTCTGGCTGAAGCCTCTGAGCGTTTTCTTGATGCACCGATTTTTATCAATGATGAACGTGGATTGAGAATGCAGGCCATTCGATCGGAACTCCGGCGTTTGAAGGGGCAGCATAGCGAATTAGCGGTGGTCATTATTGATTATATTCAATTGGTCTCTGGATCAAATCGCTATAGTGGCCGTGAACAGGAGATTGCTGAGATCTCTCGGCATTTAAAGCAACTGGCGGGTGAATTAGAGCTCACGGTCATCGCTTGTTCTCAATTGAGCCGTGAGGTAGAACGTCGTCCTGATAAACGTCCGTTATTGTCAGATTTGAGGGAATCTGGGTCCATTGAGCAAGATGCAGATCTAGTCGCCTTTCTGTACCGAGATGACTATTACAATGAATTTAGTGAAGAAGAAGGAATTGCTGAGTTAATTATCAAAAAGCAACGAAATGGTCCGACTGGTGTCGTTGAACTGGAATTTCATAAGGAACAAATGCGCTTTTCGGATAGCTTTAGAAGTATCTAATGATGAAAAAACCGGCAATAATTCAGTCTAATCCAGTGTTGTTGATACGATATGTTAATCAAGTTGGTGTTCAGGTCGTCAATCTAATTAACTCAATTGGATCTGTATCGATTCTTATTTTTTCTGCCATAATTCTATCGTTTCGCCGTCCGTTACAGCTTAATCTTATCGTCCGCCAATTGTTGTTAATTGGAGTGAATTCTTTGCCAATTGTCCTGATTTCAGGTCTTTTTACCGGCATGGTACTTGCCACTCAAGGTTATCATCAGCTTAAGCAACTCTCCGCTGAAGGTACTGTTGGTGGTTTTGTCAGTGTTTCAGCAGTTAAGGAACTCGGCCCTATTATTACAGCTGTTATCCTCGCCGGCCGGATTGGGGCTTCTATAACAGCCGAATTAGCTACTATGAAGGTAACTGAGCAAATTGATGCTCTAGAAGTGATGGCAACTAATCCGATTAAGTATTTAGTTGTACCAAGGTTTATCGCTTGTACCATCATGTTGCCGGTTCTGACGAATTTTGCTACTGTGTGTGGAATTGCTGGAGGATGTTTGGCTGTAGTTGGGCTCTTTGATATGAATGGCCATTTCTTCCTCAAGCAAGCATCAGATTACATGTTCATGAGTAGTGTTTTTGTCAGTTTGATTAAAGCGACTGCGTTTGGGATGGCTATTGCGGCAATTGGTTGTCATAAAGGCCTTTCCGTATCGCCGAAAGATGGAGCAGAAGGGGTAGGGAAAATGACAACGGGATCAGCAGTTAGTTCGATTTTAGCGATTTTAATCATTGACTTTTTCCTTAACCATATTCTATACACAATTTTGGGAATGAAATGATTCTGATCAAGGACATTTGGAAAAGCTTTGATCAAAAAGAAGTTCTTCGAGGTTTGAGCCTGCAGGTCCCTGCCGGAGAAACACTGGTGATTATGGGACGTAGTGGTTGTGGTAAAAGTCTCCTGCTCAAGATGATTGCCGGATTGTTGTGTCCAGAGCGTGGCGAAATTTTTTATAATGGTCAGGGACTTAACAATCTAAACCGGCAAGATATGAATAGGATTCGTAATAAAATTGGTTTTTTGTTTCAATCGGCTGCCCTCTTTGATTTTATGACAGTTTCTGAAAATGTTGGTTTCATGCTTTCGCAACATACCAAAATGTCAAGGTTAGAAATCGAAAGGATTGTCACCGAAAAACTGAGTTTGGTCGACTTGAGCGGAACAGAATCACTTAAACCTGCCGAATTGAGTGGTGGGATGCGAAAAAGGGTGGGTCTTGCCCGGGCGATTGTCTCTGATCCGGATTTGATTCTTTATGACGAACCGACTACGGGATTGGACCCAATTACTTGCGTTGAGATTAACAATCTCATAAATAATTTACATGAGACGCTGGAGGCAACTTCAGTCGTTGTGACTCATGATATTGATAGTGCCTTTTCTGTTGCGACACGTATCGCAATGATTCATCAAGGCAGAACTATCATTGACGGAACACCTGATGAAATTATGAATAGCACAGATCCTCATGTGCAGGAATTTGTTTCTCAGGAATTCAGAAACCAATCAATATAACATTAAAGGAGTCTAAATATTGGATTGGTGGAATTTACATTTTAAGGTTGGAGTTGTCGTACTCGTCAGCTTTATTTTATTTGTCTTTTTGCTGTTAAGCACTTCCAATTCTCCTTGGAGTGCTAGTGGGGATATATTGGAGGTTCACTTTGATTTTATTAATGATCTCCGTGTTGGATCAGATGTCCAAATATCAGGTGTTTCCGTTGGTAAAGTTACAAGTATTGAATTGTTGAGTGATGCTAGTAAAGTGAAAATTAAATTTAGTGTTGAAAAGGGGTATAGTCGCCTGCGTAAGAACCTACAAGTAAGAATTGGGACAATCGGCTTTGTTGGCGAAGCATATATTTTGTTGATAAACAGTGAGGTATCAAACTCATATTTAACTGAGATGGATATGCCACTGACCGGTGTGAATCCCGTTGGTTTGGAAAGTATACTGAGCAAAGCTGAGGGGCTTACCAATGACTTAACACAAATAGCGCAGAACATAAATCAGATTGTAGAATCAAATAAAACAGTGGTTTCTGAAAGCATTATTCAATTGCAAGAATTGATAGCAAAAGCGAATGGAGTACTGGATCAGCTTGAGAACACCAGTTGGCATACGGTCGCAGGCTTGGATGACTTGGTTGACGATGTTAGTCAAGAAACGCAAAAAACGTTCGCAAAATTGAATTATCACCTTGACCAGATTAGTAAGGATGTTTCAAATGTTACTGAAAACGCGGCACGAGTTACCCATGATGTCGCCCATTTGGTAGGTCAAAACACAGAACCGATCCAATCGGCCGTTTCAGAATTACAAATTGCAGCCAGTCAGTTTCGTCAGTCAGGTAAACAGATTAATCGGGATGCTACTGATTTAATGGGGCAACTTTCTGAATTAATCACCAAAAGTCAAAATGTGATTGAAGTTGAAACTCCAAAGCTTGATCATCTTCTGGAAAGAGTCACAATCTCAACTGAAAATTTTGATCAACTAAGCAACAATTTGGTTCAGGTTGTGCAAAAGGTAAAGGAAGGGGATGGTAGTATCGCACAGTTGTTGAACAAACCGGATGTTTTTGGTGACGCACGCGGAATTCTACGAAATGCCAATAAAACACTTACATCGTTACAGGGTTTGTCACAGGAACTAACAAATCAATCCAACAAAATAAAACTTCCACGTGTTACGTGGGACTATGAACTTCGCTACCTTGATTCAACACAGTACCTTTACAATGAAATCGCAGGGTTGTGGTTGCCAACCACCAGAAGTCGTTTGCGTTTAGGATTGGGGACTCGTGAGGGAGATACTAAGCTCGAGTTTCAGTACGGATACAATTTGGCGTCATACTTGCGGGGACGTTTGGGGTTTATGCGATCAAAGCCAGGGATTGGAATTGATTTGATGCTGGTCCAAAAATCACTTGGATTGTCTTTCGAAGTTGGGCAAATCACAGGTTCTAGTCTGGATCTCGATAGTGAGATTTTTTGGCGTGTGCTACCCAATGCACATTTGGTCATAGGTGTTGAGAACTTGGCCTCTAAAATTCACTATACTGCTGGATTTCGTCTGGCTGGCAAAAAATGGTGATTTAATATGGTAAAACAACGTCATCAGTACGTTTGCCAGGAGTGTGGATATGTATCCCGTAAGTGGTATGGTCGCTGTCCTGATTGTCAAAAATTTAACAGCCTTATTGAAGAGGTTGCTCCGGCGAGCCATTCTTCTGGCTCACAACGACGAGGAATAGCGGTTTCTTCTAGTAAACCGCAGCTGATTGCGGCGATAACTGCAAGTGATGAAGACCGTTTAAGGACAAATATTAGTGAACTCGACCGTGTGTTAGGAGGAGGGCTTGTGCCTGGATCCGTCGTCCTGATCGGAGGCGATCCGGGTATTGGAAAGTCGACTCTCCTGCTCCAGATGGGAAGTCAGCTTAGCCAAACTTACAGTCCAGTACTTTATGTGTCAGGAGAAGAATCTGCTCCCCAAACAAAGCTGCGTGCAAATAGGCTTGACATAAACCCAGATTCATTGTATGTTTTGTGCGAAAACAATTATGAACAGATAGAGTCTCACATCTCGGACCTAAATCCGCAGGTGGTGGTGGTTGACTCAATTCAGACTATATACTTGGCGCAAATTCAGTCTGCTCCAGGGAGCGTAACCCAGTTGCGCGAGTGTACCGGGCATTTGCTTTTACTCGCCAAAAGTAAGAATATCCCGATTATTTTGGTGGGGCATGTTACAAAAGATGGGACGATCGCAGGCCCGAAAATTCTTGAACATATGGTCGATACCGTACTCTATTTTGAGGGGGAGCAGCAACAGATTTATCGTGTATTACGTGCTGTTAAGAATCGGTTTGGATCAACCAATGAAATCGGGGTCTTTGAAATGGTTGCCAACGGCCTCAGGGAAATTAGGAATCCTTCTGAACTTTTTATCGAAAACCGGCAGGAAAATTCGTCTGGATCGGTAATCGTGTCAAGCGTGGAAGGTACCCGTCCACTGTTACTTGAACTTCAAGCGCTTGTTTCTCCTTCGAATTTGGGTATACCGCGAAATACAACGACCGGTGTAGATCGCCATCAAGTGGCTCTTCTCGTTGCCGTATTGCAAAAGCGTGTTGGTTTTAGCATAGGTGATTCCGATGTGTTTGTTAACGTGACAGGAGGGATGCGGTTGAATGAACGGGGAATTGATCTTGGTATTGCTTTGGCAATTGCATCGAGTCATCGTGACAAGCCCATCGATTCGTCAACTGTGGTTCTAGGTGAGGTGGGTCTTGGTGGGGAGGTGCGGCCTGTTTCACATATAGAACAGCGGCTTCAGGAATCGCAAAAACTGGGTTTTACCCGTGCGGTATTCCCCGAGTTTAACCGAAAAGGGATGAAGACGTTAGATGGAATTGAACTTATCGGCGTTAAAGATCTATATGAAGCACTCGGTGTTGTTTTTTAGTACATGTTTCGTGCCATGACAATTATAGTTTTTGGGTTGATTCGGATAAAAATTTAACTCGTATTTTCTTCAACATACCATTTAGTGTTTGTCCTTCCCGATGATGAAGATCACTGATTTAATGGTTGTATACTACGAAAACAGCTGCTTAGCCTGAAACACACGTAATTGTATTTCAGGTGCCCCAAAAATTATGATGACCGTATTTTAGTTCGAAAAAAGAATTCCATGCTTTGGATAATACGCGCTTTATTTATAATAGTCGGTATAGTTTCTGGCACTATCGTTTCGGGAACTTCCGGGGGAATTATTGCTTTTTTCGCTGTTGCGATTTTGATTGGTATTGAAATCTATATTAAACAATCACCAATTGCGGACATATTTGATTGCCTTGTTGGATTGGCGCTAGGTATTACTATTGCTGGATTACTAATCTATATTACATCAAGGTTAGTCAAACCTGAAGATTTAAGTTCGAAGCCATTCCCGATACTTTTTACTGTTGTTACATTGTTGCTCGGATATCTTGGCATGATAACTAACTATCGAAGGGTTGGAGAAAGCGGGTTTTTATCAGTTAGTTCGTCAAAACAACCAACTAATTCAACACAGAATTACAAGATTTTGGATACTAGTGTTATCATAGATGGCAGGATACGTGAAATTTCGCAGGCAGGTTTTATCGACGGTGTAATGCTAATACCTAAGTTTGTCTTGAATGAGCTTCAGCATATTGCCGATTCGACTGATTCCTTTCGGCGCGACAAGGGACGGCGTGGTTTTGAAGTTATTCGAGCTATGCAAAATGATCCAGTGGTTGAAACCGAAATGATTGAAGAAGATTTCCATGATGTGCAGGAGGTAGATGCTAAGCTAGTCCAGCTAGCGTTGAAGCTTGATGCGAAGATCCTTACCAACGACTTCAATCTTAACAAAGTTGCGGAACTTCAGGGAATTACAGTCCTAAATATTAATCAATTAGCGGGTTCTGTTCGTCCTAATGTTGTTGCTGGTGAGGAGTTGACGGTCAAGATTACACGTGAAGGGAAAGAGCATCATCAAGGCATCGGCTATCTTGATGATGGTACAATGATTGTTGTTAAAAATGGACGTCAATATTTGGGTGAGATTGTAGATATCATTGTGACACAAACTCTACAGACGAATGCGGGCAGAATGATATTTGCACGCCTAAAGGGAGATGAGACTGAGTCTGATGAACCAGAGGATTTGCACCCTTATTCCCGCGGCTGGAAGCGGAAATCGTATGGGAGACCCTCATACTAAGAAAACATATCTCTCTTTGCTGGATTTGCCAGTGTTGAGCCAGACAATTCGAGTATTCGATCTAAACCCGATTATCTCTGACATTCTTGTGATTGTGAGCGAGGGCGATTTGAGTAATTGCCAAGCTGTGGCAATTACTCCGTATAATTTTAGTAAGGTTTTAAATCTGGTTGTCGGAGGATCTACACGGCAGGAGTCAGTTTACAACGGGTTGAATTTCGTGCCTGAAGACACTCAACTCGTCATCGTACATGATGGAGTGCGTCCGTTTGTAACAGACAAAATGATACATGAATGTGTCTCATCAGCAAACAAATTTGGTGCGGCGGCAGTCGCCGTGCCAACCAAAGATACAATAAAAGTTATAGATGAGAATCAATTTTCTGTTGAAACTCCTAACCGAGATCAATTATGGGCTGTACAGACTCCACAGTGTTTCAGGAAAGATCTGCTGGTTAAGGCCCACCATCAGGCTAAGGTAAATCAGGTTGAAGTTACAGACGATGCAGCGCTAGTTGAACAACTTGGTTTTAAGGTGAAGTTGGTGATGGGTAGTTACAATAACTTAAAGATTACTACACCGGAAGATATGGTTGTGGCTAGAGCGTTTGCCCATTTGTCCAATACTGCAGAAAGCATATGATTCGCGTTGGTATAGGATACGATGTCCACCGCTTAGTTGCTAATCGAAGGTTTATTATGGGTGGCGTTGATATCTCTTTTGAGAAGGGGCTTCTTGGTCACTCAGATGCTGATGTTTTAACACATGCGGTATGCGATGCAATCTTGGGAGCAGCGGCTCTTGGTGATATTGGGCAGCATTTTCCTGATTCAGACCCTGCTTATAAATCAATCGATAGCCTTATCTTATTGAAGAAAGTAGTGGGGCTAATTTCTTCGGATTTTGACATAGAGAATATTGATAGTACGATTATCTGCCAGCGTCCAAAACTAGCACCGCATATTCCTGAAATGCGAAATCGGTTGGCTAGTATATTGGAGGTTTCCCTCAATCAAGTTAACATCAAAGCTACTACGTCTGAAGGTTTAGGGTTTGTTGGTGCAGAGAAAGGGATCGCGGCTCAGGCCATTTGTGCCTTAAGAACAAAATTGTAAGATATCCTCTATAGATATTAAGGAATACACATGGGGCTAAGAATTTATAATTCATTAACGAACCAAATCGATGAATTCGTTTCCATTGAGGATGGGAAAGTATCGATGTACAATTGTGGCCCAACGGTTTACGACTACTTCCATATAGGAAATGCGCGTACTTTTCTGATAGCTGACGTAGTTCGTCGTTATCTGGAGTACAAGGGGTACCAAGTAAAATTTGTCCAAAATTTTACTGATATTGATGATAAGATTATAAATCGCGCCAACGAAGAAGGAATAAGTGCTTCTCAGCTTTCAAGCAAGTATATTGATGCTTATTTTGAGGACTCACAAAAATTGGGAATTCGTCCGGCTGACGTACATCCAAAAGCAACCGACCATATTCCAGAGATGATTCAGCTTATTGAGCGAATGATCGATAAAGGAATTGCTTATGAAGTTGATGGTGATATATATTATCGTATCCATAAATTCCTGGATTATGGGAAATTGTCAAATCGTAAATCTGAGGATTTACTTTCAGGTGCACGTGTGGATATTGACAAACGGAAAGAAGATCCACGGGATTTCGACTTATGGAAGAGTGTTAAGCCAAATGAACCGAGTTGGTCATGCCCATGGGGATGTGGCCGACCAGGGTGGCACATTGAATGTTCTGCGATGGCGATCAAACATCTTGGTGAATCAATTGATATTCACGCAGGCGGCCAAGATCTTCAGTTCCCACATCATGAAAATGAGATTGCTCAAAGTGAAGTGTTAACAGGCAAAACTTTCGCTCGTTATTGGATTCACACGGCTTTCTTACGAATTGGTGGTAACCGTATGGGAAAGTCCGAACAGAATTTCATTTTTGTTCGTGACGCACTTAAAGACTATTCAGCAGAAACAATTCGTCATTTCTTGGTTTCAGCCCATTATCGAAGCCCACTCGATTATAATGGAACAAGTCTATCAGATTCAGATAGTGCTATACGCCGCTTGAATAATTGTTTATCAAGGATCAGGTCTTACTCAGAGTTTGCTGGTTCCGGAATAGACATCGGCAACTCCGAAATTGATCATGCCACGTCGGCAATGTTGACTGATTTTGGGTTAGCAATGGATGAGGATTTTAACACGGCTTTGGCTATGGGTGAAATATACAAAATGGTTGGCCTCGTAAATCGTTTTCTCGCTCAAGAAAAGTTAATTCACGCGGATCAAGTCGCTCTTGGAGTAGCATATCAATCGTTGATTGAAGTTTGTATGGTATTAGGGATTTATACTGAATTGGAGTCAACAACTAATGGGGACACACGATTAGTTAATCAGTTAATGGAATTGGTTATAGATATTCGTAATGATTCTAGATTACGTAAGGACTGGGTGATGGCGGATAAAGTTCGAGATCAGTTACATGAGATTGGAATTGAGCTACAGGATACGCCATCTGGAACAAACTGGAAATGGGAAGACAACTGATCTTTCCATTTCATAATTAAGGAGGAAATAATAATGACTCGTTTTACACTATCCATCTTCGTTCTTCTTTTCGCTGTCATTTGTACTGGTTGCATTTTAATGGGGCCAAAAGTAATTTGGAGCGACAATTTAGCCATTCAGGCGAGTAGCAAAGACGAAAAAATGCATGATGATAATATGTATACCGACGGTGAAACTTCCCCTCTTATTTCGGAAAGAAAGGATAAGAAGGCAGTTGAGGAGGCGGATAAGTATACTCATGCAACACTTAGTTGGATCCAAACGCAGAAAGTTGAAAAGATCGTGATTAAATCTGATGAAGGACAGCTTGAGTTTTTTGAAGCATTATACAAAGATGGTGAAGGAAATTGGAAGTCACTCCGAAACGTAAGAGACAACCTCAAAACTACATATAGTATTAACCTGCTTGGCAGGCCGATCATGACGACAGCAATTCGTTTGAAAATACCTAGGCGTTGGGATTCACGTCGAGTTGGTGGGCAAAAACGCAGAGCGCGCGGCGAAACGGGCGCTCCCCAAGGCACATCTAGGAAAATTCGTGAAATTGAGGTTTATCATTCAATAACACTTGAGCCAGAAGTGCCGTCAACAGAGGAATAAAAATTCAAATTCGGGAACTATGCTATCAAATGAAGCAAAAAGCTTAATTCATCTCAACATTATTCCCGGCATTGGATTACAGACGACTCGTACGCTTATTAATGTTTGGTTCGGCAGAACAGGTGTTGGCTTTACAGAAGCGAGATTTGGAAGCCGTGGACCTAGCCGATGATGTATGTCAAAAATTCATTAATGGCAGGCAGGTCAACTGTTTCGGTTGAGCAAGAACTTGAACTGATTGAAAAGTTCAAGTGTCAGGTTGTCACCATTGACGATGCGGTTTATCTTCAACCTCTCCGGAAAATCTGCAATCCCCTTTAATATTGTATGTGAAAGGGGAGTTGCCTCAGAATATTGGTTATAGTTTAGCTGTTGTTGGTCCCCGTAGGCCAATACGTTGTGGGAGAAGGCTTAGCTATGACATTGCTTATGCTTTGACCTAGAATGGGTTGGAAATTGTTCATGGAGGGTTTGGTGGTGTCGATACATGCGCCCACCGAGGTGCGCTTGATACAGGGGGTCGCACAATAGTTATAATGGGATGTGGATTGAGTATCTTATATCCAGCGAGAGCAACTGTTTGAAAAGATTGTAACTTCAGGCACTCTCATTTCCGAATACTCAATGGCCATGCCTCCTTTTGGGTCGAATATCCCACGCCGGAATCGTTTAATTAGCGGGCTAACACTTGGCACTATTGTTGTCGAAGTGACTGAGTCTAGTGGTTCGCTTATCACTGCCAGATTAGCTGCCGAGCAAGGTAAAGAAGTGTTTGCCGTGTCAGGGTAGATCGGAGCTGATATGTCAAAAGGCACCTATCAGCTAATCAGTAGTGGAGCTGTTCTGATTCATTCTATTGATGATCTACTTAGTCAGTTGTCTCAAGTTGGTAATATCCGACCCAATATTACTGACGGACGAATACTTTCTGACGCTGATGAATTAATTCGGGGCAATAGTCGATATTCTGCAAATGTCAACTGGAAGATTGAAGGAAACATTAAAAAAAACAGTGTCTGTGACTGAAACCGCATCAGGTGCAAAAGAAGACAAAATTGTAATCTCGGTCATTGGTGCAGACAAAATTCACATAGATCAAATTGTTCGGAATGCTAATTTGCCAGTTCATAAGGTTTCAGGTATTCTGACAATGCTTGAGATAAACGAAATAATTGAGCAACTGCCGGGGAAATTTCACAGAAACCTTAATCAATAGCTTTTAGTAGAGGATGTAGAGTGCAATCAAAATTAACGTTTGAGAAACCTTTAATTGAACTTGAAGAGCATCTTAATCAGTTGAAAAGCTTTGCGCAGAAACATCCGGACTTGGATATTTCTGAAGGTTTAAAAGCACTGGAGAGAAACACAAGAGCTCTTAATAGAAAATCAGTACAAACACTAAGCCGGTGGGATAAGGTATGGTTTGCGCGCCATGAACTTCGTCCTCAATCATTTTCTTATATTGAATCGATTTTTGAGAATCCAATTGAACTATATGGCGATAAGTTATATAGTGATGATCGAGCCCTTGTTGGAGGACTCGCTTGGTTTGAAAAGCAGCCGGTTGTTTATTTGGCTCAGCAAAAAGGGAGGAATATCTCAGAGCGTCAAGAGATGAACTTTGGCTATACGCATCCTGAAGGATACCGAAAAGCGCTACGACTCATGGAATTCGCTGAGAAGTTTAACCGTCCTGTGATCTGTTTTGTTGATACTCCCGGCGCGCACTTCGACGGAGGATCTGAAGAGCGTGGTCAGTCAATTGCGATCGCTGAAAATTTGGCTAAGATGTCACAGCTACAGGTTCCTATACTTGTTATTCTGATTGGTGAAGGTGGGAGTGGTGGAGCATTAGCTATTGGTATTGGGGATCGTGTTCTCATGATGGAAAACTCGATTTACTGCGTAGCTCCTCCTGAAGCGTGTAGTGGTATTGTTTGGAAAGATGATGGGGAACATGCACCCGAAGCGGCTGAAGCACTTAGGCCACTTGCCACGGATCTAATTGAATTTGGTATTATCGATGAAATCATCCCGGAACCAGTGGGTGGAGCACACCGTAATCCAACTCAAGCAATCAAAAATGTCAAAAAAACCATGACTCGGCATTTTCACCAATTACTCGAGGTGAATCTTGTGAACCTATTAGAAAATCGATACAATCGGTATCGGAACATTGGCGTTTTCGATAGTGAGCAATTATAGTTTTATTCAACAATCACGGTCAATAACTTGATAGAGAAAGGAGACTAATTTAGCTGTTGAGACAGTGGAAGTGGGCGTATCGGCAAATCCCTGATATCATTTAAACGATGGGAAAAACTGAAAAAGCGGTTGACATTACATTTCAGATTTGCTATCATTGCACAAGCTTTTGTATATAATAAGGGGAGGTGGCATTTTTGGCTTCACCTATTGGGCAAATCTCGGATAGTTCTCCAGCAGTTTTGAAAATGAGTGGGGTTGGATCGATCTCAGGGGGCGAAGCTATGTCGCGCCTTGAAGGTAGCTATGCCGCATTGCAAGGCAACCCTATAAAATCTAGGGGCATTCAAGGTCCTTCACCTTCTCCGCTATTTCAATCACGTCCGTTAAATACAAGTCATATGTCTGATGTCTTGAATGAGAAAGCTAGTCAGAGGGTTGGTCTTCTTGTTGATGGGCAGAAATAGGGAAGCTAGCCATTGAGTTGCTCTTCTCGTCTAATTTGATTGGAAATATCTTCGTAACATTCCTTAGATACTCAGTTAGTTTTAGGTCGGCGCATATTTGTGTAGAGAGAAAGCGTCGATTTTTTTTTTGCAAAATTCTCGTAGAATAGAGTTTTGAAAGCAGTCCTTCCCAAACATGCACCTCATGTCGGAGCATCTTGGCGAGCTATTTTAGTTGGTTTGCTGCTGATTCCCCCCAATACCTACTGGATTATGGATTCAGCAGGTCAGGGTTATCCTACCACCGTTTCCCTCTATTTTAATGTTATATTCTGCGTCTTTGTCATAGCGGTTCTTAATTATTTATTGACGCAGATTAGTTCAAGGTTTGCTGTTAAGCAGGGAGAGTTGCTGACCATTTACATTATGTTGGCGATTGCTTCTTCGGTGGCTGGTCATGATATGCTGCGTGTGCTAATTCCAATGATTCCACATGCCTTTTGGTACGCAAGCCCTGAGAATGATTGGGCTGATTTGTTTCATCGTTTCGTTCCTAGCTGGATTGCAGTTTCCGATCGGAGGTTCCTAACCGATTATTATCGTGGTGAGTCAGATTTTTATCAGTGGGAAGTTATTCAAGGCTGGTCGAAACCGATACTTGCTTGGGGAGGATTTTTATGCCTAATGTTGTTTTTGATGGTTTGCATCAATAGTCTTGTTCGTAAGCAATGGACTGAAAATGAGAAACTAAGTTACCCGATTATTCAATTACCCCTTGAGCTAACTATTGGTGGAGGAACATCAGGTATTTTAAGAAACCGAATTATGTGGGTTGGATTTATCGTAGCAGCTGCAATTGATATCCTGAATGGACTCAATTTCCTGTTTCCGAGTGTGCCTAGCTTGGGTGGGAAGTTATATGATCTGCTCCCATTTTTCTCGCTCCCCCCTTTGAACGCCATCGGTTGGACTCCAATTGCTATCTTCCCTTTTGCGGTTGGACTGGCGTTTTTCATTCCACTGGATCTTTCTTTTTCATGTTGGTTTTTCTATCTGTTCTGGAAGTTTGAGCGAGTGATTGCCAGTGCATTTGGAATGAAAAGTATCCCTAGCTTTCCGTTTGTGGATGAACAATCGTTTGGTGCCTATATTGGCCTGTTTGTTATCGCAATAGTAGGATCGAGGCAACATCTTGGTGAGGTCATTACTAAAATTCTCAACAAAAATTCAGAAATAGATGATTCAAGTGAACCACTTTCATATCGGGCCATGATAATAATGATGGTTGGGTGCATAATTTGCATTGCCTCTTTTTGTAAGGCGTTGGGGATGTCGCTTTGGGTTATATTGCTGTTTTTTATTATTTACTATGCGATTTCAACAGCGGTTACCCGAATGAGAGCTGAACTTGGATCGCCTGTTCACGATTTACACTTTATTGGTCCTGATGAAATGATGCCGAAGATGTTTGGAACACGGCTACTTGGTGCGCAGAACCTAACTATGCTGGCTTATCTCTTCTTTTGCAACCGTGCCTATCGTGGGCACCCAATGCCACATCAACTTGAGGGGTTTAAGCTCGCTGAACGCACCAACATAAATAATCGGCGGTTGCTGGTTGCCATGTTAATCGCTATCATTGTTGGAACCTTCTCCTCTTTTTGGTCTTATTATCATATTTCCTATGTTGAAGGTGCAAGAGATTGGTTTGCCTGGCGTCCTTTCAACCGTCTTCAGAGTTGGTTAATTTCACCTCTCCCTCCTAATTATCCTGCAGTGATTGCCATGCTCATTGGGCTTTTGGTTACGTTTTTTTTGATGATTATGCGTATGAGCATTTTTTGGTGGCCTTTTCACCCTGCAGGTTTTGCTATATCTAGTAGTTGGTCGATGAATGTTTTCTGGTTTTCAATCTTGGTAAGTTTTATCATTAAGTGGATTATTTTAAAACATGGAGGAATGGGAACCCACCGAAAGATGATTCCTTTTTTCTTAGGACTCATTTTAGGAGAATTCATTATTGGAAGTGTATGGAGTTTGATCGGTGTAACCACCAACCTACCGATGTACCGTTTTCTCTTTTAGCTTTAATTCACAATCTTTAGAATGAATTCCTGAAAAATGTAATCCATTTTGATAGATTGTCGTCTATTAGGGTAACGAGAATTTTATTTGATACTTAAGGACATTTTGAAATTATGAAAGCTAGACTCAAACTTGTCAGACTCGTCTTTTCCTTGGTGGTGTTATTGGTTTTTACATCCCAATTCCGAGCAATTTCCGCCGAAGGAGATGGATCCGCAGATGCGGAGGGGAAAATTAAGTTTAATAAAAAAAACGAAAAAAATAAGAGCCTAAAAGTCCAAAAAGCAACAGTTAATTTAGATCAAAACGATCAAAGAGAAGAGGAAAAAAGAAAGAAAACGGCAGAGCCTGTGCAAGAAAAGGATTCCAGACGAGAACAGGTGCGTGAAAATGGATTGGATGGAAATAGAAAGGTCAATTTCAGAAGTATCTCGACGGAAAGTGGAGAGGAATACTACAAAGTCATTGTTGATAATAATTTGTTTCGGCCACTAGGGTGGCGACCACCAAATAATAAACCTCGTTATACGTTGATCGGTACGTGGATTTCTTCCAATAGTATGATAGCTAAAGCTTTGATACTAGAACAACGTTCAAACCAAACTTATTACGTTTCAATTGGTGAGAAGGTAGGTGAGGCTACTGTTGAAAGCATTAAATCAGACCAAGTAAGTTTGGATCTGTCTGGCGATATCAAAATGGTTAAAAGTGAATCGATGCAATTTCTTAGTGGTGGTGGAAAAAATAGAAAACGTGGAGGAAAGGACGGGGAATCTAAGTCTAAAGGGAAAGCCCGTGAAGATGGTGACGAAAAACGTGGTAGTCGTAATCGTGGTGCTGCAGGAGGTGCTCGTGGGAATTGGAGTGGTGGTGGCTCAGAGGATTGGCGTGGCGCAGTTGAACGGTTTAGAAATGCATCTCCAGAAGAACAACAGAAAATGCGTGAGCAGTTTATGCAGCGGATGAGAGAGCGTGGTGGAGGTCGAAGCGGAAGAACAGGAAGAGGTGGTGGAGGTCGAGGAAGAAGAGGACGTTAAAAATTAAGGGGAACCAATCTTAATCATGTATGGAACAGGATCGAGACATCTATCAGAGTGTCGCGAATTCTCTGATAAGCAGACTGGTGCGCACATTTTTCAACTGACCGACCATCCGTCAATTAATCATAATTTATATTTTCTGACTTCGTCTTTTACTCGAGATCAGGGCCAATTGATTTTCACCTCTTATAGATCAGGAGAACCTAATTTTTTTATTCTGGGGTTTCCAAACGGCGAAATTGTTCAATTAACAGATAGCGATGGCATCCATGGTTACTCAGGTATCGTCTTTGAATCACAACTTTTCTATACACAGGATAGCTCAATCAAAGCAGTCGATATCAATTCGCTTGAGGAACGTGTATTAGCTACATTCGAGGGTGGTAGTCTTGGAGAGTGTAGTATCAACAGTACAGGCGAATTGATTGTGACCGCAATGAAACGTGATGATAAATCACACATTACTGTTACCGCTACCGATGGATCAGGTGGACAGGTGATTCACACTGCTCCCGATCAAACAATCATCCATCCTCAGTTTCATCCGAAACATCCTAGTTTGATAGCTTACTCTGGTGATCCTGCTCCGCGAATGTGGACAATTCAAAGTGACGGTTCAAAAAACCAGTGTCTGTATATGCATGACAACAATGAGTTTCTAGTACATGAAACATTTTTAGGAGATCTTGATGAGCTGATTGTCAGTCATTGGTATTATGCGTTGCGGAGGATATCGTTGAAGACTTTGGAGATGACAACAATCTCACCCTTTAATGCTTGGCATATTTGTAGCAATCGTGCAGGAACAAAAATACTTTGTGATACGGTTCATCCAGATATTGGTTTGCGGTTGGTTGATGTTGAAACAGGTAACCATGTTCACATTTGCTATCCGAAAAGTTCATGTGGTGGAAGTCAGTGGGAGAAGGATCGTTACGCTTTAGCAAAGGATTGGGCTGCTGCACAGAAAGATAGGGATCGTTCACTCAGCTGGATGGAAATGAAAGTGGATACTGTTTACGGACCTCAATGGTCACATCCTCATCCTTCGTTCAGCCCTGATGAAAAAATGGTGGTTTACACCTCCGATGTTTCAGGACACCCACAAGTCTACGTTGCTGTCATACCCTGAAAAGCTAATTTCCTTGGTTCTCTGGTTGCTATCGGCAATTTATGCTTTTGCGGGTGGGACAATTGAGTTTGAGGAAATCACTGTCACACCCGGCCAATTTACGATCCAAGAAGGAACGCGATCAGCACTCTCCCTATCTACACGAGAAGTAGGTTTATACCCGCTAATTGACAATGATATTATGCGTGCCGCCCAAATCTTTCCTGGTGTTGTTTCCAATGATTTCAGTGCTCGATTCAGCGTTCGTGGCAGTGAAAAAGATGAAATTCTGGTTCGTCTAGATGGCATGGAGCTTTTTGACCCATATCACCTACAGGATTTTGGTGGAGCAGTTTCGATTATTGATCTTGGATTAATCAGTCGCGCTGATTTACTGATGGGTGGATTTCCTGCGGAGTTTGGAGACAAGATGTCAGGTGTTTTTGACATTACCGCTAGGGAAGGAAATCGGGAACAAGTATCTGTGAATCTTGGGCTTGACCTCATTAATGCACATGCTTCAATCGAAGGTCCCTTATCTGATAAAGGTTCATGGATTCTCTCTGCCCGGCGAGGCTATATAGATCTTATTCTTGCTGTAATGGATACTGATGAAGATCTTAATCCTCGTTACACTGATCTATTCGGGAAATTGGCGTATGACTTGACAGATCGGGATAAGCTGACCGTCAATAGCTTTTACGCGTGGGATAGGAATCTAATCTGGGGTAATGATTCGGAACATAATCTCGATTCAGATTACGGAAATGGTATGTTGTGGACCAAGTGGCTCCATTCTTTTAGTCAATCCATTTGGTCAAATTTATTCCTTTTCAATGGGAAGGCAAGCCGTAATCGTCTGAAAGGAGTTGGTGGGATAGATCAGCGAGATTTTAGTTTTTTCGGTACGAAGGGCGAATTTGTTGCACAGATGTTGGATTCACATACAGTTCGATGTGGGTTAGAATGGCGCTGGTCTGGGGTAGAATATAACTATGCATCTACGGCAGAATATAACTATGTAGTTCGTGCACAAGGTGCTGAAATTGAGCAAAATCAGCATATCAAGACGGAAATCAATGATAATGGAAATCTCATAAAAGCTTATTTGCAAGATGAGTGGCAACTTCATCCAATAGTTGCTATCAACGTTGGTACACGCTACCTGATGCAAGATTATCGTTCTCCCGGTGTACGACCATATGAGATAAGCCCTCGGGTCGCGTTGGCGATAAATCTGAGGGAGAATCTAGTCTTGCGGGGGGCATGGGGAGTTTACCATCAACCGATTGATTTAATGACAATTCCTGTTGAAGATAATACTCAAGATGTTGATAGAGCGCAGACTGCAACACATTACATTTTTGGGACAGAATATACTTTTGGAAGGCAATTCATTATTCAGGCTGAAGTATATTACAAGAGACTGAACAACCTTTCTGGCCAGATTCGAGATTTCGGTCGAAAAACGCAAATTTTTAGTAACCCGGAGTCGGGAAATGTAAACGGATTCGACATTTTTACCAGTCAGGTGATATCTGATCAGCTGACTTGGAGTTTAGGTTACGCTTATGCTATTGCCAAAGAGAAATTGGGAGATCAGGAGTTCTATAGAAAATCCGATCAGCGACATTCCATAGCTCTCAATAGTAGTTATCAATTTTCGTCAAGGTGGCATTTACATGGCAGTTGGCGGTTTCATACAGGTAATCCCGCGACAAAGCTAATCCATTATGATAATAAGCTTGTTACTGATCGTGTAGAGTGTAATCGGCAATTTGGTGATTATAATGGCCAACGATTACCAGCATATCATAGCCTTGATCTTAGGATTACAAAATCGAGTGCATTTAGGAGTTGGGATCTAAACTGGTATTTTCAAGTATTGAATCTTTACTGGCGTAAAAATGTTCATGAGTATGCATTCAGCAAAGTGCATAACACAGCTACGAATGAAGTAGAAGGATGTGAAGTGAGTAATGAACTACTTCTACCACTTGTCCCAACCGCAGGAGTTACCATTAGATTTTGAACTGTATATCCTCTCCTGACTTGACATTTCTGCAAGATTTAATTACTATAGCGACTTTATTGAAAATAAGGAAAGATAGTAGATGTTAAAATCATTCCAGAGGATTCTACGTAGGTTCTTAGGTAAGTTTCAAAGCAATGCAAGTATGTATAGGCTTCCTAAAGCGGCGCCGAGTGCTGAAGAGGCTATAGTACCTTTCAATCCAAACGAGCATGGAATTCTACCCCAAACACTGAAGCAAATGATGGATGAGGAGCGAGATTTTGTTCTGCTTGATGTTCGGGAACAACACGAGTATAAGATAGCTCACATTGAAGGAACGAAATTGATTCCGATTGGTCAGATACCACACCGTGCTACCGAGTTGAATCCGTATGATGAAATTGTTGTGTATTGTCATCATGGTATACGGAGTTTGGACGCTACCTATCTATTGCAGCAAATTGGGTTCAAGCGTGTTTCTAGTTTGGTAGGGGGAATTGATCGCTGGTCAAGGGAAATCGATCCCAATATTAACCAGTATTAGCTAGGTTTTTTGACTGTTTTTCCTTAAAATCCCGACTGTCCAAATTATAATTTTTCATCCGGTTCTGTAATTTTCGCCGTGACATCCCGAGTAGTTTAGCTGCCTTTGTTTGGTTCCCTTGAGTCTGGGTTAGCGCCGATTTGATATATTCTTTGATAATGTCTTCCAACGAAACCCCGCCCTCGGGTATATCCGAGTTAATATTTGATGGAGGTAACGATCTATCGTGAATTTCAGCCGGTAAGTCTGTCAATTGGATAGTTGGATTTTCTGATAGGATAAATGCCCGTAACAGACAATTCGCAAGTTGTCTTATGTTGCCAGGCCAATCGTAACGTTGCAAGGCAGACATTGCTTTTGCCGAGAGGGTTTTCTTTTCAACCGATATATACTCATCTTGAAATCGGGAGAAGAAGAATCCGATCAGAGATTTTAAGTCCTCCATACGATCTCTTAAGGGTGGTAGGTGAAGTGCAATTACGTTCAACCGAAAGTAAAGATCTTCGCGGAAATTACCCTCTTCCATTTCAGCTCTCAGGTTTTTGTTTGTTGCTGCTATGATGCAAACATCGACTTGAATTGGGTTAATTCCGCCAACACGTTTTATTTCTCTTTCCTGTAGAACACGTAAAAGCTTACTTTGCATCTGAAGAGAAATGTCACCAATTTCATCTAAAAAAATGGTGCCTCCGCTAGCGATTTCAAACAGCCCTCTTTTCATCTGATCTGCTCCTGTAAATGAACCTTTTTCATGACCAAACAGTTCGCTCTCAATTAAGTCTTCAGGTACAGTGCTACAGTTAATTGGCAGGAACATTTTTTCTTGTCTGCTGCCATGTTCATGAATTGCTTTGGCTACAAGATCTTTTCCTGTACCAGTCTCCCCAGTAACAAGAACTTGATTAGCGCCGCGATTAATCACCAGCATTATTTTCTTAAAAAGTTCTTGCATTAGTGGGCTGTCTCCAACAATTCGATCAAAATGGACTTTTTGAACATCGGTATTATTAATGTTAGGCTCTTCCACACTTAAGGCGCGTTCTACTTCGCTTTTAAGCGTATCAAGATTTATTGGCTTTTCAAGATAATAGAACGCACCTTCTCGTGCCACAAGATCAATTGCATCATCGAGCTCAGCAAAAGCAGTAACGATTAGTACTGGCAGGTCCGTCCATCGTTCCTTAATTACCTTCAACAAATCCCGTCCGGTCATTTGTGGCATACGCATGTCACTAATCACCAAGTTAAATTCCTTTTCTCTTAGGAGTTTTAGTGCAGTCTTTCCATTATCGGCAGTTTCAATTTCATGCCCTTCGCGTTCCAGGACGCGCCTTAGTATTGTACGCTGACTCTGTTCGTCGTCAACAAGTAAGATCGATGGCATAAACTTTATTTCTTATACTTTCATTATGGTTTTTCAGCATTTGAAAAAAACTTTGAATTCTGTTCCCATACCAACTTGGCTCTTGACTTCAATTTTTCCACCATGCGCCATAATAATTTGATATGCTATTGCTAGCCCTAAGCCAATACCACCCTCTCGTTCCTTGGTGGTAAAATAAGCTTCGAAGATTCGTTCTTGTATCTGATGAGGAATTCCAACTCCTGTGTCTCGAATGCTTGCTATTATCCAGTTCCGACCAACATTTTGTTCAATGTTAGTCGTGATGTAGATGCTGCCATTCTTGGGTTGGATTGCCTGTATCGCATTTTGAATTAGATTGAAAAAAAATTGTCGGATCTGCTCGTTATCAAGCTGTGTTTGAGGTAATTCTGAGTCGTAATTGCGTAGGATCTTAATTCTTGAATTGTCTGTAATAACTTTAAATTCAACAAGCACAAAATCCAATAACCTGTTCAGCGAAACAACTTCAAGTTTTAGTTGCCTTGGACGATTTAGTGTCAAAAATTGTTCTGAAATTTTCTTTAACTGCTCAGTTTCGTAATTCATGATGTCAAGTAGTTCGGTTACTTCATTTAGATCTTGTTGGTTGAGTTCTTTTTGGAAAAAAATGTTTTTAAGATACTGAGCAGTCATGCCAATAGAGTTTAGTGGATTTCTAATTTCATGGGCAACCCCTCCCGCAAATTGACTTAGTACTTCGAATCGCTTGGCATGTGCCAATTTCAATTTAGTCAGTGTAAGTACGAGGTCATTTGTTATTTTTCCAATTGTCCCTGATGCTGTTGGTATCTCAGTTCTCGGAAAATCATCAGCTTCTGCGTGTTCTATAATCATCATCATATTTTCGAGAGGTTGCATAATAAGCCAATTCGTCGTAACCCAAATTACAACACCCAACAACACAATAACGACGAACATGGCAATAAGGCGTATTAACCGGAGTTTTTGGATATATTTGTTAATATCAGGTGTGGCAAAGAGAACTTGGATCAAACCTGAAACTTTGTTTTCATTTGATTCTTCACCAATTAAATCTACGTCATAAGGTAGTATCATCTCGGAGGCGTACTTGCCATCATCCAGCTCAACAGTGTTATAGACTTGTACACGTTTTTGCAAAATTTCCTGAAGATCAGCTTCAGTGAAATTGATATAGAGACCAGCATCCTTTCCTTGCTTCAAACTGGCCTGAATAGAAGCATTAATTCCGAAAGTGATGTTAATATCCAAAACGTCTGTCATGTCAGGGTTATTTTCCTGTAGTAACTTGTGTAACGATGCTTCGATCGTTGCGCGATCAAAATCTTGCATCCATCTAATTTCCTGTTCTACACGATTGCGAATTGTACCTGACACGTTTCTGAAGGTAGCCCCGCGCTCGAAGTCTTGCACGTGTAATATTTCCAAGTAACGTCGTGCTCTGTAATCATCGATAACGTAGAATGCTACTAGAACAACAGACACTGATATGTTAATGATTAGTGCATACTTCCATTGTAGGCGCATATGGTCAAGATCTGGTAGTTTTTCCGATGGTAATTTTGATCAAGCGAATAAATGTTGCGCATCTAGCAGTTTTGTATCGTAGCATATACCAAAAATGAAATCAAAGGCAAACCAAATCCTATGCTTCATAGGCGTGATAATATCGAGTTTCCCTACGCGAAATGTGATATACTTTGAAATATCAAAGGTGGGGATATGCGACACGTCATCATCGGTACTGCAGGTCATGTAGACCATGGGAAGAGCTCTCTGATTCGGGCGCTGACGGGAATTGAAACGGATCGGCTCAAGGAAGAGAAAGAGCGTGGGCTTTCGATAGAATTAGGATTCGCTTACTTCGATTTGCCAAATGGGTTACGTGCGGGAATCGTTGATGTGCCGGGGCATGAAAAGTTTATCCGGAATATGCTATCTGGCGCATATGGTATGGACATCGTACTGCTCGTTGTTGATGCTAAAGAAGGTGTACAGGAGCAAACGTTTGAGCATCTTGAAATTATTGATTTATTGGGTATCTCGATAGGAGTTTTGGTAATCACAAAATCAGACTTAGTTGATTCTAATCAGCTTGAGGACTCAACTGAAATGTCTCGGGAAGTTTTGACAGGCACGACGCTTGAAGGTTCACCAACTGTAGCTGTTTCTAATATAACAGGTCAAGGAATTGATCGATTAAAACAAACTATTGTAGACCAAGTCGAAAATGCGACCAAAGAAGGATTTGAAAATGGAATTCCGCGCCTTTACACAGATCGAATCTTTTCTATGCCTGGATTCGGTGCGATTGTGACTGGTACCTTGACCGGGGGCTTAATTCAACAGGATCAAAGAATGAAGATTCTTCCCGGACGAAATGAAGTCCGTGTTCGTGGAATCCAAGTTCACAATGAACCAACAGCTCAAGCTCTACCGGGGCAACGTACGGCTATAAATCTTTCTAATGTGACAGAGAATATTAGCCGTGGAGATGTTCTTTGTCCCATGTCTTTATCAGATCTAACAGACAATGTTGATGTGTCAGTTAAAGTTTTGGGATCTTTCCCGAGGATTTTGGAACATTGGACACGACTCAGATTATATATTGGCACGCGCGAGTCCATTTGTCGGACGGTTATGCTTACCGAGGAAGCAATTTTTCCAAACGATGAAGCATTGATTCAATTGCGGCTTGAGGAACCGATTTTGGCTTTTCGAGGGGATCGTTTTATTCTTCGGGATTTTTCAGCTCAGTATACCGTTGGTGGTGGATGGATAATCGATCCGTTTGCACCTCGCCATAAAAGATTTACGGAGCAAACGGCAGAAATATTAAATTCATGGGCAATAACGACGGATCCACAAGAACTTGTTAATCTTATACTTGAGAATAATGAAAATCTTTGTGTGCCGAAAGATTTAATAAGATACTACTTGTCGCTTACCAATCAAGCTTTAATCGATTTGCTTGATCACTTAGAAAAAGTGGAGGAGATCCTTCAGTGGGAAGGAAATTTGCCGTCTGTTACCAGTTTCGAACGCACACAGAAAATAGGATTTCAGTTGTTGGAAGCACTCGAGGGTTTTCATGAGCGAAAACCGCTAGCATTGGGGCAAAATTTTTCTCAACTTCGGTTGCAACTTGGACTGAACGAATTTGATTTTGAAAAAATTGTCAGCTATCTGCTTAGCAAAAGTCAGATAGTAAAAGATGGAAACCTAATACGGCTATCAAGTCATGAAATTGCCTTTTCTACACAGGAAGAGGTAATTAAATTGAGAATAGAAAAGATTTTTTCTGAGGCAAAACTTAATACGCCAAATATGGCGGAAGTAATAGAACAGTTATCTGATTACCCAGTCAGAGCGATCAATGAAACGTTTTATGCTCTGGTGAATTTAGGAAGGTTAGTGAAAATCCAGGAAGAGATTTTTGTACATAAAGATGCTATTGAGCAGATTGAGAACTTACTGATAGGCTATCTGGAAAAGCATGATATAATCACTGTCGCGGAATTTCGTGAACTGGCGCAAACTAGTCGGAAATACGCAGTTCCGTTTCTAGAATTTTGTGATGGTGTTGGACTAACAGTCCGTAACGGAAATCACCGACGACTGCGCAAAAACCGTTAGCAATGTGGGGGAGAATAGGGTCCGGTGGCTCTACTGGTCTTCAAAACCAGCTTGTCTACGCGAGTGGATAGGTGGGTTCGACTCCCACTCTCTCCCGCCATTCTCTCTTAAATCCTTGTTATGACAGGGTTTGGCATGGTTACATACTTGATTTTGTTCATTTTGGACACACTCAAGGACACACTTTCATCATGTCAAGCACCTATCTTGTTCATCGTAAGCAAGGTTATTCCTACCTATTTCGTTCAATCATTCCCAAGGATTTACAACCACAATTAGGAAGTAGACAATTTCAGTTATCTCTCAATTGCGGGATTCTGGGTCAAGCTAAATCCATATCTCACCATTTATACAATCATGCTCAGTGTTTGTATGAGAGAATGAGAAAAAATGGAGATGAATTTCAAGTCTCAATAGATCAGATCAAAGATATTCTCAGGTCAGAACTCGCTAATCTTGTACAACCCATCTCCAAATTGATTGAAAATAAGACTTCAGAAGTTAGTTCAATTAAGGAAGAGACAGAACTCACAAACAGTATTTCTCTGTCTGATCTATCAACTAAGTTTCTCAATTCTAAAACTGAAGCTAATTATCCTGAAAAGACTGTTAATAGCTATAATGACACTCATAAACTAGCCATTGAGGTTCTGGGTAATGTTCCGATAGATTCGTTAACACATGAAGATGGGAGGGATTTCGTTGAGGTATTAAAGAAGTTACCAGTCAATCGTTCTAAAAGTTATCCAACTTTGACAGTTAAAGAGTTACTGGAATTAAAAGAAGTTAAGATTTTAAGCTACAAGAGCATTCTAAAGCATACAGAAAGAATATCAACTTTATTTAATTGGGCAATAAAGCAAGGATATACTAATCAAAATGTCTTTAGGGGAAAGCTGGAACTGACTAGAACGGTAGAGGTGGTAGAGAAGCATTTTACCCAGCAAGAGTTAGATTTGGTTTTAGGTAGTGCATTAAAATCAGAATCATTGACACTGAATAAACCAGAGAGATATTGGGTGACAATGATTGCTTCTCATTCTGGTGCGAGGTTGAATGAGATTTGTCAGTTGGATGTATCTGATATTCAAGAACATGAAGGTATTTGGGTGATGAATCTAACTGGTGATTCTGGAGATAAAAGTATAAAGACTCATGCTGGAAATAGACTTGTTCCTTTGCATCCTAAATTACTAAAACTTGGATTCTTGGATTATGTGGAACAGACTAAAAGTAGCAATCACCAGAAGCTATTCCCTAACCTAAAGAAGATGAGAAGCACAGGATATGGAACGATGATCAGTCATTGGTTTGCTAAGTATTTGAAGAAATTGGGAATCAAGAAGAAAGGCAAGAACTTTCATTCCTTTAGGCATACAGTGGTCAATAAACTAATCACCAAGAAGGTTTATGAACCATTTATAAAAGAATTGATTGGTCATTCTCATGGTTCAATTACTATGGATGTATATGGAGGGAAGAAACCATTGGATATTTTGTTGAAGGAATGTGTAATTAAGATTTAAGGGTTGAAATTCTTCCTAATCTAATTGACTCTTTGAACAGATAAGAAATGGGCAACAGGATAAAAAGTACCAGGTAATTTCTCTTTATATAATATAAGAAGATTTTACCTGGTGAACCTGCAACCTCGCTTATGGTTTCTAAATCTGGATGTCCAAACTATCTAGATCAGTAGAAGTATTGATATGACTGGCTTTAGGGATTTGGATTAGAAACTGTCAGGTAAAGAAACATATACCATTCAAGCAGAGGTTACGCACTATCTAGCAGTAAATCTTGTTAGTCTTTCAGTATCTAGTTGAAGATCTGATATCAACTCAAAGGTAATGTCTATAGTCTTTATCCTTCCTATTTAATCCAAGATCAAAGATAAATTGCTTTTATAAATCTACTTGTTTATCTCTAGGATAGATAAGGTACTGGAGAGATGTAAGCAGTTCAATTTAATAATGAATATGATTTACATCTACTGCCAATTCAATGTTAGTTATTGCATGTTATACTTCGCCACTTAAATATTTTTGTCGTTCTACTTCACTGAACTTTTCGATGGCGTACCGCAGCATAGTTCTTGGCATCTTTTGATAGTGAACCTTTAGAAACGTAACCTCTGTAGCTAAGTGTCGTTTCCCAACTTCTCTAAGCATCCAGCCCACAGCCTTATGAATCAGGTCTTCTTGGTCGCTGATCAATTGCTCAGAAATGTGCAATGTATCGCTAAATTGGTGTTTCTTAATAAAGTAAAAAGTAGACATAATTGCTATCCTGCGTTCCCAAAGTGAATCCGACTTTGATAAATCATATAGCACGGTTCTATCTCTGTTTTCTAAATAAGCACCAATAATATGTTGGGCCGAGCTATCAACTAAATCCCAGTTGTTAACGTACTGGATGTTTCTCAAATACAGATAATAGATTTCGTCTTGCTCATCGGAGCTAGGTTTGGAAAAGCGAAAAACTAGAAGCTGCAAAGCGTACAATCGAACTTCATGGTAATCAGACTTTAAGAGCTTTTCTATAGTGCTCAATGAAGCAGCTTTAAATTTTTTGACCGCTTGGCGAATAACTGGAACCCTGATACCAAGAAACTTATCACCAAAACCATATTCTCCCTCTGCAGTCTTGAAGAACCTCTGAGAGTGCTTAGCTATTTCTGGATTAGCGAAACCATGTAAATGATCAATTATTTCCTGATATGTCATATTAACTTTCACTCAATAATGCATTTAAGACCAAATTCAGTATTGCAGTTTAATCTATTAAGTACAAGCAGGAATTGGGACAAAACAATCATATCAAAACACCACATTCTTGTAAAGCTGGATTCATATAGATCTTTTAGAGTTCCTTGCCTGTCCATGTTGATAATGCAGATGCAGGATTAAACATAATTTGGCAAATGAAATAGAAAAATCGAATTTAAACCTAGATAAAAATCGAATTACCTTTATAAATGTAGTCGTTGATTCTCAGGATAGGTTAGGTACTGGAGAGATAAAGATAGTTCAACTTAATAATGAATATGATTTACGCTTTACTGCCAATTCTATGTTGGTTATTGCGTTTGCAGGATTAAACATAGAACAGGCAGTAATTTATAAGGTAGCCATGAAAACGTTAAATCAGGATAAAAAAGGGAGAGCTAGGAAATGTTTTATGGAGTTGGAATTCTGAAATCTGAATTACATCACTACGCCTGTTACACCTGCTTTTTGGAGATTCAGAAAAAAGTAACCACTCAGAGTAATAAAATATTCTAATCTTTAAAAAGTAGATGTAGTAGACGTAGGGGCGTAATAAACCTTTAGAAACCTAGGTATAATAAGGGTTTGAGGAATTACGCCTGCCGACCTTCTTCTCTTTTTTGGGTGTAAGAGGCGTAAATTGATTACTTTAGAATCACCATCTTGCGTGTTTCTGTATAATCTCCAGCCTCAATTTGGTAGAAATAGGTTCCTGAAGATACTTGTTCACCATCTTCA
>Ga0066834_10000104_pt1 | contig 36194 bp, 30 predicted proteins | sample ETNtaG_30_FD_66729 | JGI IMG/M metagenome (GOLD analysis project Ga0066834, IMG submission 66729) | Marine microbial and viral communities from oxygen minimum zone, Eastern Pacific Ocean - ETNP201306PF43B | ecosystem: Environmental > Aquatic > Marine > Oceanic | place: Pacific Ocean: Eastern... | reverse complement strand
TTTGACACTTTGTTTTTTAGTTGCCATAACTTGAATTTTTATTGGTTATAAATTTATGAATTCTGTCCATAAAGATTTAAACCAATCTGTCCAAATTAGGGTGAAGACTTACAAAAATTTCCACCATGCAAACCGAAATAAGAATCGGTTAAGATGCCACCACCCGTAACATGGAGTTTGGAAGAGGCACTCCAACTGCCAATTGCAACATTTCCATCATTCGTCACATGAATAGCTGGATCCTGTCCGAACATGAAAATACTCATTAATAATACCATCATTAAAATTGTAAATTTTTTCATCTTTTTTCCTCCTACTTTGTTAATTATAGAATAATTTGGTTAGTAAACTTGAAACCAAAGATAATGTGCGTAAAAAGGAAAATTATGGTAGATGAATAAGCGGTAAGGATTAATTTAAATTCTACATCTCTGAACCCAAATTCGGTAAGAGTAAAATAGGAATCCAGTAAAAACCTGGAATAAATTGATAAATAGGGAGTTGGATCTATAAGTGAACCTCCAGGAGTTTTGACGTTGTTTTTGGCACAAGTTCAATCTGGCTTATTAATGCAGGCACAATTACTGCTTCACCAACATCAATCTTAATTTCTCCTTCATCCCAAACAAGGATTGTATTTCCTTCAATCCCAATGTAAATTACAAATGAGTCCAGAGCCTCCAAGTCTTTATAGATGGTTTTATTAAAATCCACAATGTTTGTGGTAAACTTATCACATTTTACTACTTCATTTGTTTTATTTACTTCAGACTTATACTGAGTACGATATGAGTCATACTTTTTAAAGTTGATTGCATCAAGTGCTTCTTCAGTATGTAGTTGCCGAGAATCTCCTTTATCGTCAACTCTGTCCCAATCAAAAATTCTATAAGTAATATCAGAAGTTTGTTGAATTTCAGCTAATAGTATCCCAGGACCAAGAGCATGTACTCTTCCGGCAGGCATAAAAAAGGCATCTCCCTTTTTTACGTTTTCATAATTAAGGATTTCTTTAAGAGTACCATTATTGAGATGCTTCAGATAAGTTTCTTTATCCATTTCCCGATTAAAACCGCTTATCAACTGTGTATTATCATCTGCCCCAAGCGTAAACCACATTTCGGTTTTCCCCTGGCCTATTTTCCTTTTAGCGGCTAGTCTATCATCAGGATGAACCTGTACCGAAAGCCAGTCGTTCGCATCAATAAATTTTATAAGTAATGGAAATTCATCACCAAATTTATCAAAAACTTTTTCTCCAACAAGATCGCCCATATAAACTTCCACAAGTTCGTTTAGCTCATTATCTTTAAGGAAGCCATTTTCTACAACTGACTGGTTATCCTTAACTCCTGAAATCACCCAGACTTCACCACAGTTTGGAAGTTCACCGTAATCCAATCCTAACTCGTTTTTAATCTTCTGCCCACCCCAAATTTTATCTTTAAAGATCGGTTTAAATTTTAATGGATACAGCGAATTCATAATTGATCTGATTTTATTCAATACAGCAAAATTAGCTATTTTTGGTACGGCAACCTTAAAGCAGATTATTAATGAAAGAAAACAGAAGAAATTTTATTAAAACTGCAGCTATTGCAGGAGCAGGATTAACAGTTCTGCCACATGTCGCATTTGGAAAAAAGCGTTCAGATACAAAAGTTAGACTTGGTTTTATTGGTCTTGGTTTACGAGGTTCGGTACATTTAGCCAATGCGCTTAAAAGGAATGATATTGAAGTTACAGCTTTGTGCGATATTGATCCAGTACGAATAAACATTGCTCAGGATGAGCTTCGAAATTCTAGTTATCCAAAAGCTAAAGTTTTTGATAATGGGGATTATGACTATCGTAACCTTCTTGATAAAAAAGATGTTGACGCAGTTATTATTTCAACGCCTTGGTTATGGCATGCACCTATGACCGTTGATGCCATGAAGGCAGGAAAATATGCTGGCACAGAGACTAGTGGTGTTACATCTCTCGAAGAGTGCTGGGATATTGTTAATACGCACGAAGAAACCGGAACTCATATGATGATCCTGGAAAATGTTAATTATCGCAGAGATGTTATGGCTGTATTAAATATGGTACGCCAAAATGTGTTTGGAGAACTTATCCATTTTCGCTGTGGTTATCAGCATGACTTACGCGCAGTTAAATTTAATAACGGCTTGCAACCTTACGGTGGAGGCGTGTTGTTTGGAGAAAAGGCGGCCTCGGAAGCTAAATGGCGTACCTTGCATAGTCTTAAGCGTAATGCCGATTTGTATCCCTCACATGGAATTGGACCAGTTGCTGCTTATGATAATATAAATAGAGGAAACCGATTTGTATCACTTACTTCTCATGCCACAAAATCGAGAGGTCTACATGATTATATTGTTAAAGAAGGTGGCCCTGATAATCCAAATGCAAAATTGCGATGGAAGTTGGGAGACATTGTTACAACTACAATTGATACAGCTAATGGCGAAACAATTATTGTAACGCATGATACTAATTTGCCACGTCCATATTCTCTTGGTTTCAGGGTGCAGGGTACCAAAGGTCTGTGGGAAGTTGACGGAAACAGAATCTATATTGAAGGAATATCAGATCCGCATAGATGGGATGATGCTACTGAATGGTTACAAAAATATGACCATCCATTGTGGAAAAAATATGAAGACAGGGCAGTAGGAGCAGGACATGGTGGCATGGATTTTTTCGTGCTTAATGCTTTTATTGAAAGTGTGAAGAATAATGTGGCTCCTCCACTTGATGCTTACGATGCTGCGACATGGAGTGCAATTACTCCACTATCAGAAGTGTCAATCACAAATAATGGTGAGGTTCAGGATTTCCCAGATTTTACTCGTGCCCAATGGATAAAAAGAAAGCCATATGATTGGATGAAAGATACTTATTGATTTAATGGCTTCCCCTTGTCTTCTTTGAGAAAAGTCAGTACATGATTGGAAAAATCATAAGGATATTGATACATTAATCCATGTCCACCTCCCGGAAGGATGAGTATTTCTGAGTTCTCTATAAGAGGTTTCATTATTAGTGTATTTTTCCATGGTGTGCAAATATCCTGATCTCCCGTAATCAACAATGTCTGTTTATTAAAACTGCCAAGTCTGTCAGTTGTGCCACCACCTTCTGTGAACCAATTCCTACAGGCAATGTCTTGCCGTTTTACTATATTGCTATCTGCCTCTGGGAAATCTTGCGGAAAATATGCTAGTGCATCAGGTCGTTCCAGCCAGTTTTCAGGAAATAATACTGACAAAATAACTGTGTCTGATGCATTGGGGTCTGATAGTATAGCCATTACAGCAGAATCAGGCTGTATTGTGATATCATCACCACAATCAGCTGCATAAAGGATTACTTTATTTACCTTTTCGGGATAATTCAATGCAAGCTCTTGGGCAATATACGTCCCCATAGACCAAGCCATTACATGAGCTATTGAAATATCCAAAGCATTCATAAGGTTTGCGGCATCCTGTGCAAAAAGCTTCATGCTAAAAGCAGTTGTGTCATTTATTATTGTTGAATATCCCATCCCACGGTTTTCGAAAATAATCACTTTGTAATGGTTAGCCAATTCGTATAATACTACCTCCGGCCATATGTCCATAACTCCGGTAAACCCCATACAAAGTAATAATGGGTATCCTACTCCAACAGTACGGTATGCCATATTTACATCGCCGATAACTATATATTGAACTTCACTAATTTGTGGAGATACTACCGTATTATCATCCTTCTTATTGCAAGATATAAGTAGCAATTGAGTGATAATAAGAAAGAATAGGAGCCTTGAAATATTATTCATGAGTCAGGGTTATAAATCAAGAAATGAATTTCATGACAAATGTATAAAACAAATCAATTGAAACCCAGAAAGATACTATCAAAAGTAAACCTTAGTGAAGTTATTTAACAATCAACTTTTTACTTTCACTTATTCCATCGAAAGCAAGGTTAACCAAATAGGTTCCGCTTGACATTTCTGGAAGTTTAATGCTGTAGTTAATATTTTCAGAATGGCACTCAATTTGATCAGTATAAATAATCCTGCCACTAAGGTCAGTAATTGTTAATGATAAAGGACCTTCAATTTTTAAATCTGCCGAAATTGTAATATTATCAACTGCAGGATTTGGGTAAATATTAAATGTACTTTCTGTAAACTGATTATCCACAATCCCAACATAAATATCTTCCAAATATTCGGCAGTAAATAAGCCACGGCCATGTGTTGCTGCTAGTACAATATCATCTCCATTACGAAGTTTCAGCATATCAATACGAACGTTTGCCATTCCATCTACAGATGGAGCCCACTCAGTATCGTCTTCATTAAGTGTGTTCGTCCACCAAACCCCAATTTCTGTAGCCAATATTGCTTGCCCGTTGTTATCAGGATGAAATAAAGCCCAACGAATTGGCATATCAGGCAGGTTTGATTCTTTTTCCTCCCAGGTTGCGCCACCATCTTTTGTTAACCAAACAGAAGAAACACCATAATTAGAGAATGTAACTAAAAGATTATCTTCACTTTCCCCAATAGCAACACATGAAAGGTTTGCTGTTGGAAATTGCGTACTTCCAATTTCGATTGTTTCAGGTTCACTTTCTGCATTTGTCACTTTGTATAACCTTCCAGATTGTGTTCCTACAAATAATGTAGAAGTTCCAATCGGTGAAAAGCGTGAATAAGTAACATGAGAAAAAGGCACAAATGTACCTGTTCCAAGCTGAACCATTTGAGTAACTACATTATAAGGAATATTGCTTGCCTTCAAAAGTCTATTGCTGTTTCCACCAAAAAAATCAACTGCATTTGAATAAAGAATGTTTTCTTTATAATCGTAATCTGCAGGGCTAATAAATGTTCCTGAATATCCACCAAAATTATCTACGGCAGTATCACCGTAATATGATGTGTAGTTATTATAATAAACAGACGTAATATATATATTTGATTCATTTTGATCCCAAAAACAATAAGCTCCATCCCCACCATCAATCATATCGTCAATATCCAATGGTTGACCCTTGTGCAGTAAGGTACCATTGTCTTGTAAACCTCCAAGATAACGTTGAGAAAAAGGTGTGGGTTTTATGGCGCAAGTATAAAACTGTAATGTATTATACCCTTGGTTTCGTTCAATAAACACAGGCTGTGAATAGTTAGCAGTATTTGTTAAAAACACTCCGCCATCACATGAAAAAATAGCAGTTGTATTCGAACCAGGTTGAAACTGAATATTATGCTGATCAGCATGAACATAATCATCACCTCCTCCATAATACATTAATGACCAATCGGAAATTCTATTCCAGTTTGTACCAGAGTTTGAAGATTTATACAAATCAAGTCCGCCAGTATATAATGTAGTGGGGTCAATAGGATCTACTTTGAGCACAAATGCGTGCCATGCTAATGTTGACCAATCAGGGTTTGGATAACTGATTTGGTTCCAATTAGTACCTCCATTATCTGATTTTGCCATATACCTTCCTCTGTAATAAACAAATCCATTGTTATAACCGGCAGCAAATTGTGCATAGATCACATCAGGATTGGAAGGCGAGCTAGCTACAAGAGTACGGGCAGGTATATTATAATATGATTCATTTGAAATAACATCATTATAATGATCATATATTGTCCAGCTTTCGGGTAGTCCGGTGTCAGAATATAATATGGTTGCACCACCCTGCTTGTCAAGGTTTTCCATTGTTCCTACTAAAATTCTTCCATTAGCAGTAATTTCAATATCGGCAGGTGTAAAAGGTTTATTTGAAAGAGTTTCGGGGATTAATGGTAGTACTTGCTCCCATGTATCACCACCATCATCTGATCGAAATAAGCCATCAGATGGATCACTTTCATGATCTTCGCCCATATATGTTCCAGACGCAACGCAGGCATAAATTACACTTGTGCCATTTTCATCTTTAACAGCGATGTCGGTAATATAATCAAAACCATCTGTACTAGCCATTAAGTTCCAAGTAGATCCACCATCATTAGTAGTATAAATACCTGCACCTAAACCAGATGATGCTCGGTAAATAATCCTCGCGGTTTGTGCCTCGCCTGTTCCAATATAGAATGTTTGTGTATTATTTGGATCATAGGTTATACAACTAATGGCAAGGTTACTCCAAAAGTCACCAACGGGAATCCAGTCGTCGTTTATATTTGTTATGTCGTTCACGTACCACAAACCACCTGTAACACCACCAGCCCAAACTTTTTTATTGTCGGAATCATTTGGATCGAACATTAGAGCACGTGTACGTCCTCCCATATTTGCTCCTGTACTTTCCCAATCCATTTCTATGCTAATATTTCTGGTTGCTAGTTGCTCAACTTGTAGCGCTTTAGTTTGCTTATAAGCATCAAGCAATCTATCTGTTGGTACTTCACCAGTGGCAGGATCAGCTGTCATAATATACTCTTGGAAAGCAGCCATGTCTGGCTGGTCAGGTGATTTGAGTTCCTCTTTGTCTATTTCAATTTGTCCCTTTAGAGTGCTTGCTTTTTGGAGGATGCTATTCTCGTATCGAGTTCTTGTGTCAGTTTGTTGAATCATTATTGTGTATCCTCCAAACAGCACCAGGAAGAAGGTTATTACAATACTTGAAAAAGTAACTTTTTGCATCTTAGTTTGGTTTTAATTTTGATGGTGTAAAGATAGACAATGTGTTAGTTTATTTGGTTGTCCAAGCAAGGTTTTTGAATTTGCGCCAAATGTTGTCATCCTAGCAGGTTTTTTCCAACCCAATGGGTTGCAACATGATTCTTCATTACATCAAATTATTTGATTCAAAAAAAGTAATTTAGACAGATTCTAGCATCAATAATTGGTCTAAATTTATTAATTTTGAACCTTTTGATCATAGACATAATAAACACAAATATGACCTACGAAGAAAGATTACAAAATGTATCGGTACTTGGTGCCGCAGGTAAAATGGGTAGCGGAATATTGCTGCTAACTGCAGTTGAAATGGCCGACCTAAGCATGAAGCCTGAAAACAAGGATAAGTCATTTGTCTTAAATGCAATTGATGTATCGCCTGCAGGCTTGGCAGGGTTGATGAAATATCTACGTGAACAAATACGTAAAGTTGCTGAGAGAAAAACTGTACAACTGCGTAAAGTTTATGCTGACCGTGATGATCTTATTGAGAATTACGATATCATTGATGAGTATATTTTTGATGTAATGAATGTAATCAGACCTGTTACTAATATGTCAGCAGCTTATGATTCCAACTTGATCTTTGAAGCTGTAAGCGAGAACAGGGCTTTAAAAGTAAAATTACTGTCGGATATTGATCGTAATAATAAAAATAACCCATGGTATTTTACTAATACATCATCGGTCCCAATAAGTCTTATTGAAAGCGAAGCTGGAATTGATGGACGTGTAATCGGGTTCCATTTTTATAATCCGCCGGCAGTACAGCGTTTAGTTGAGTTGATTAAAACTAACAACACGAAAGAAGAAGTTGTTGAGTTTGCCCATTTGTTTGCTAAAAATCTCAGAAAAATAATTGTTCCTTCTAATGATTTTGCAGGATTTATAGGAAACGGACATTTTATGCGTGATGCTCTTCATGGCATGAAAGAAGCTGAAGCTCTTGCTGCTGAAAAAAATATCCCGTTATATCAGGCAATTTACATGATAAACAAAGTCACACAGGATTATCTTGTGCGACCAATGGGAATATTTCAACTTGTTGATTATGTAGGTATTGATGTGGTTCAGTTCATACTTAATGTGATGAATCCGTTTGTAAGTGACGAAGACCTTCATAGTGATCTTCTTGACAAGATGATACTTCAGGGAGTTAAGGGTGGACAGAAATCTAGTGGTGCACAAAAGGATGGTTTCCTTAAATACAAAGGATCTAGAGTAACCTCAGTATGGGATATTCATAAGCAAACTTATGTTGATATTGATGAGTTTAAAGATGAGTGTGACGACATGCTAGGAACTCTTCCCGACTCAGCGGTTGCATGGAAGTCTATTCTAAGAAATAAAAAGAAAGGTGATCTGTTGGCTTCATTCTTTAACGATCTTAAATCGTCGGATGCTTTGGGTGCACTTACGGCAGTAAAATATGGACGTCGCTCAAAGGAAATTGGTGAAAAGCTTGTAGCTGATGAGGTCGCTAACGAAATTGACCATGTTAACACGGTTATGCTTACAGGCTTTTTTCATGCTTATGGCCCGGTAAATAACTTCTTTGATTAACTCTTAAATTCAGAAAAATGAGAAAAAAAGTATATATGACAGGCGGTTACAACACCGTATCGATGGGAACAGGACGCAATGAGTTTCATCCTAAGAAACCTCGCCCTGATTTGGAACATTATATCAAAGAAGCCGGACAGGGAACACTTAAGCAAATTGGCGGTGCTGACAATGTTGACGAAACTGTAATCGGAAATTTTATGGCTGCACGCTTCAACAAACAAGCTCATCTCACAGGCTTTGCACCAATAATTGATGATGGTCTTCAATGGAAGCCTGCTATTAGTGTTGAAGGTGCATGTGGTTCAGGCGGACTAGCACTTATGAGTGGGATAAAATCGGTATTAGCCGAAACAGCTAATGTAGTATTATCACTTGGTGTTGAAGTTCAAAATACTGTTAAAGCAATTTACGGTGCTGATATTCTGGCTGGTGCCGGATGGTATAAAAATCGTAAAAACGGACATGCATATTTCTTTCCAGGACAATTTAGTAACAGGGCAGGGGCATACTACGAAAAAGTTGGTTATGATCGTGCTCGTGCCGGCATGAAGAGATGGTTTCGTAATGCTATGGAAAATGCACGGTTGGATGAAACAGCACAAGAACATCATAATAAGACTGCTGATATTGATGCATTATATGACAAAATAAAACCAAATGGTGCTGCTTTTGTTGATAACCTCAGTGTTCTTGATTGCTCAAAAGTTAGTGATGCTGCATCGGCAATAGCAATATGCTCAGAGGAGGGGCTGAAGAGAATAGGTATTGATAAAAAAAATGCTGTTGAAGTTGTTGGATTTGCACAGGTAGTTAGAAATATCACCAACGATCCAACGGACTTGACAGAACTTGAAACCATTAAAAAGGCTGCACACATGGCATTGAAAGATGCTGGAATTACTATCGATCAATTAGCTACTATTGAAACACACGATTGCTTTTCAGTAGCAGGGATTCTTACAATCGAAGCTCTTGGATTTGCTTCACCAGGTGAAGGTGCTGATTATGTGGCTGCAGGAAATACTGCCCGTGATGGTGCCATCCCAATGAACACAACAGGTGGCTTAATAGGATGGGGTCATCCAACTGGTGCCACAGGCGTTCATCAGGCTGTAACTATCTGGCAACAGCTTACCGATAAAGCCGGAAAAGCACAAATTGACATTTCAGATGACCGCCCTTACGGAATGACTATAAATATGGGTGGTGATGATGTAACTGTTATTGCAATTATTTATAAAAGGGGATAGTAAATTAATACCTAAATCTTATTTCATTTTATCGATTGCCTCTGTAATAGTTACAACTATATTTCTATTGCTACGAGGTCCGTCAAATTCACAGAAAAAAATATTCTGCCATGTTGAAAGACCTATTTTTCCATTAATAATAGGAATGGTTTCGGAAGGACCGACCAAGCCAGCTTTAAGATGAGAATCTCCATTCCCATCCTGTGCATCATGTAACCAAATACCTTTCGGTATTATTTTTTGGAAAAAATTAACCACGTCTAGTTGCACACTTTCGTCCCAGTTTTCTTGTATCATTATAGCTGCTGTAGCGCCCTGAGCATAAACGTTAACCAAACCAGTTTCAACATTTGAATGGTTCACAATTTCCTCCACTTCACGAGTGATGTCGTACAAACCTTCTCTTTTGTGTGTGCTAATTGTGATTGTGTTCATTGTTTTCTTTTTAATCAGGAATATAATTATTAGCTAGTTTAATGTATTGTTGAATCTGGTTTTTTCTCCATCTACGACCTCGACGCAACTCTTTATCCATAATCTTAGCAACAATTGGAGCAGACTCTATACTTGCTTTTGCATCGAGAATTAAAAGCTGTGTTCGACGTGCTAAAAAGTCCTCAATATTTTTGGCCATTTCATTTCGGACAGCCCAGACTATTTCACCTTTACGAATTGTATGTTCAGGATGTAATAACTCACTATATTCATGTTTCTCATTTAGGAGTTCTTCAATTTTGTTGGCATCAGAACCATAGTGACTTAAAGCACCATAGTTATGAGAATTTTTATGATACCCATGAATTTGTAGAGTACCACTTACCGATTCACTTTTAGGTAGATTCCTAAGAAGTATTGCTTGTTCAATGGCATCTTCGCCCATTCTTCTATAAGTTGTCCATTTCCCACCTGAAATTGAAATCAGTCCACTTTTTGAAATGGATATCGAATGGTCTCTGGAAATAGACGCAGTATCATTATTATTACTTTTTGTTACTAATGGGCGTAAACCTGCGAATGCACTTTTTATGTCACTTTTTTGTGGGTCTTTTGTTAAATACTTGGCAGCGTGTTCTAACAAAAAAGTTATTTCACTTTCAAAAGGTATCGGTTCCAATGTGTAATTGTTTACAAATGTATCTGTTGTTCCAATTAGTGTTCTTCCTTGCCATGGCACTGCAAAAAGTACTCTTCCGTCTTGTGTGTGAGGTACCATAATTCCCGAGTCTCCAGGCAAGAAAGATTTATTAAGGACTAAATGCACTCCCTGGCTACCAGTTATAATATCCTGCGTCTGATTATCATCCATTTTTCTAACAGAATCCGTGAACACACCTGTAGCATTGATAATTACTTTTGCTTTAATATTGAAGTTTTTACCTGTATCAATATCCTGAGCCTCAATACTTGTTATACGATCATTTTCTTTAGTAAACGCTACAGCTTTAACATAATTAAGCATAGTTGCCCCTTGTTCATTAGCTGTTTGAACCAAATTAATTAATAAGCGGGCATCGTTAAACTGACCATCGTGATAAATAATTCCACCTTTGAGACCTTCGATTTCAACTGTGGGGATAGATTCAATTGTTTCCTCTTTGGAAAGAAATTTCGAGGGACCGAATCCGGCCTTTCCAGCAAGCATATCATAAATCTTAAGCCCAATACCATAAAACGGTCCTTCCCACCAATCGTATACAGGAACAATAAATGGGAGTTCGTGTACCAGGTGAGGAGCATTATTACGCATAATTCCCCTCTCTTTTAATGCCTCAAGAACTAATGAAATATTTCCCTGTTGTAAATACCGCACACCTCCATGAGCTAATTTTGTGCTTCGGCTGGAAGTTGCTTTTCCGAAATCTGACTGTTCGATTAATAAAACCTTATATCCACGTGATGCTCCTTCAAGAGCGGCACCAACACCTGTGGCTCCACCTCCGATAATAGCAATATCCCACAATGTGGTTGATGCTATTTTGATAGCAATTAGATTATCCCGTTTCATATTCTATTGCTTTTTGTGAATTTGTATTTAATCACGGTAACAATTTGTATGATGCTACGAAATACTTTTTGTTTCAAAGTTAACTTTTCTGTTTGGATAAAATCGTTTAGAATATTTGAAAATTCAGGAGTTCTTAAATATCCATAAGATTTATGTGGGTTTCGTTTCCCGTTAATTTCATAATTATTAACCACTAAAAAATCAATTGGGATAACTCTGTATTTGTTCTCCATGAAATCGTCAGTCAGTTTATAATTAAAGGCTACTCTGTCAAGAATATCGGAAAAATTATACCAGTTCTTAGTTACATTTGGAGGCGTTAACATAGTATTTTCATCGGGTAGCTTCTGTTTCTTTTCAGCGGCAATCTTACTTATTACTACTGGTAAGCCTAATGGAGAGCCTGTAGTTATAAAAGTGTGAACAGGGGTGTTAAGTGCATGAAAACTAAGGACATCGAATGCCACAATTGAGCCCATCGAATGGCTAATAAGCATAATTCGATCAGACTTATACTTTTTTAATACTTGAATCAGTCGATTTTTAATTAAGTCTTGTGCCTTACACAACCTATCATCGTCGTCAGGACAATCTTCTGTATAATAAATTTCTAAATCTTTAAAAAATTTACTTACAATGGCATCGGCTATGAATGAATAATTCAGGCTTAAATCTTTGTTCAGAAAAATACTATTAAGTTGTTTTCCTAAAAAATCAACAATCTTTTTCCGCGTATTATGGTTTTCTATAGGAAAATCGCCAGGAGCTACTACATATTTTTCTTTCAAAAAAAGTGGACTACCTTCATCCTTTTCAGCAACACTTTGCAATTCTTCATACATTATATCGGCCCAGTAGACCAGCTCAAATTTTGGCAAAGTAGAATGATAATTGTATGTTTGTAATCCTTCAATCATTGCAAGTTTCCACCACTTTTCTAATGTTTTTTTAGGTGGTTTGTTGCCTAGCCCATGAATTCCAATTATAACATTTGCCATATTGTTGGTAATCAGTATTTCTTTAATTGTTCCGTCATCCAGTATGCTCTGTCGGTTGATAGTCCATCAATACCTTCGTTAATTAGTGACCTAGCTTTTTCCGGATCGTTAACTGTCCAAGCGTATAAGTACAATCCAGCTCCTTTAAATTTCGAAATAAAACTACTGGTAAGGAGTTTTCCTGCCCATACATTTACTCCATCAAGTTTAAGTTTTTTTACTTTGCTAATGATTCTTCTTTTATTAATCCACGCAAGCCACCATGATAACTTATAATCAAGTCCAATTAACCACAACATTCTATATTCAGGCATCAATTGTTTGGCTTTGGCTAAAGTAGTTTCGTTAAAGGCTATTAGCTCTAATTGTGTGGTACTTAGATTTGTTTGAGCTAGTTCATTTGCTAGTTGTGGGAGAATGCTTTCATCGCTTTTAATTTCGATAATCAGTTTGCAATTGGGAGGAACAGTAGCCAGCACCTCACGAAGACAGGGAATATGTTCACCTTGCCATTTTTCATCTTTATGAAAGCCAGCATTGAGAAGTTTTAATTCCTTTAGCGATGATTTTCTGATTATCTTTTTCTTTCCCGAAATTCTTAAAGTGTCTTTATCATGAATAACAACAATCTCATTATCATTGGTTAATTGAACATCAATTTCAACTGCTTGCACCTTTCTTTTCCAGGCAAGATTTATAGCAGCAAGTGTGTTCTCAGGTGCATCATACGATTCTCCTCTGTGTGCTATTATTATATTTTCTGCCATTATTTCACAGATCAATTATTCTGACAATGACCACTCTACTGCTTTTTCTGCATGTATTGTTGTAGTATCAAAAACAGGAATATCAACATCTGATTCAGATATTAACGATGGAATTTCAGTACATCCTAGTATTACTCCTTCAGCTCCCCTTTGCTCCAGGTTCTTGATTATTTGTTTATAAATTTCTCTGGAATCACTTTTAATATTACCCTTAACAAGTTCCTGATAAATTATATTGTGAACTGTTTTTCTCTCCTCATCTGTAGGAATAATTACTTCAACACCAAACCTGTTGAACAAATAATCTTTGTAAAAGTTTTTTTCCATTGTAAATTTCGTACCCAATAGACCAACTTTCTTTAAGTTTTTGTTCTTAATTTCCATGCCTGTTGCTTCTGCTATGTGAAGGAAAGGGATTGAGATATTTTCCATAATTGCAGAACTGCATAAATGCATAGTATTTGTACATAGGATAACAATATCTGCCCCTGCTAATTCCAGTTGTTTTGCTGATTCTGCCATCATTTTATCTAAAGCCAACCATTCATTTTGATGTTGTAATTTTTCAATTTCAGCAAAATCTACCGTAACCATTATGCTTTTACAAGAATGAAATCCGCCTAGAGTTTCCTTTACTTTTTTATTTATTAATTTATAATAGACTGAAGATGATTCCCAGCTCATCCCACCAATTAATCCAATAGTTTTCATGAGTTTTATTCTCTTTGTTACATTACAGTTTGAAAATGGCTTCTACGCATTCTTTACATTGATAATTTCTGCAGCAATGCTTATAGCAATCTCATCAGGCGTTTGACTATGAATAGATATTCCAATTGGGGCGTATAGCCTACTTAATTCATCATCAGTTGCACCCTCATTTTTCAACTTTTTCTTTAATCTTGATACTTTATTTTTGCTTCCCATCAAGCCAAGGTAATTAACTTTTTTATCAATAAGTGCTCTAAGAACATCAATATCGTGTTTATGATTATTTGTCATAATTACAACATAGGAGTTACTTCCATGTACAACATACTGGTCAGCTTTTTTGTAGTCTATTACAAACTTTTTGTCTGCAAACGGATTTTCATTGAACATTTTAAAGTTATTTCTGTTATCATACAAAAAAACTTTAAAACCTAATTGAGAAAATAATTTTGATAATGCAAACCCAACATGTCCTGCACCAATAATGGAGATATTGTTTTTAAAACCGATTATTTCCTTATACAACCAATCATTATTTTTACCAGAAAAGAAGAACTGAGATTCTTGAACGTCTTCTGATAAAGTAAAAGAATATTGATTTTCGGTTAAACTAAAAATACCTGATTTGTTATTATCAAGGCAGGATGTTATACGCCTTATGTTTTTCATATCAGAAGCAGATAAATGTAGAAATGCAATAGTTTGCTCACCGGAACACATCAGCCCGGAGCTATCCTCGTTACTTCCATTATGTATTTGTTTTTTAAGGAAAATATTATGTTCATTATTTCTAAGCAACTTTTTGCAATACTCCACTAGCTTGTATTCCATAGATCCTCCTCCGATAGATCCATATAATTCGTCATCACTGCTTACTGCCATGCTAAAGCCTGGTTTGCCGGGACTGCTTCCCTTGCTGTCAACAACCATCATTAAGTAAAGAGAATTTTCTTCGCTCAGTTTGTCTTCTATAAAACTCCAAATATTCATTATTTAATTAAGTAGGTTTAGTAACAACTTGTTTTTTCGGTTTTCTTTTCTAATTCAGCAATAATAGTTATTTCTTCATAAACTCGATAAACTCATTATGAGAATTAATATTGAGTAATATTGAATCATCTTGTACTTCAACTCCTTTTGTTTGGAACTTTTGCAGGACTTCGTTAAGATTAAGATTATGATCTTTTTCATGCACTATATAATCGCAAACTTTTTTCGAGATTAGAACGGGATGGCCTCCTTTACCTGCAATAGCAGGTTTAATTACATCTGCTTCTGATCTTGCATTATAGAGCTGATCCAGAACTTTTTTCCTGGCAAAAGGATTATCAACATTATGAATAAAAGTATAATTATTGGTGCAAAATTGAAGTCCAGTTTTTATTGAATAGAACCTCCCATATTCGGGATGTTGATTCAACACAATTTGGGTTTTAGGCGGAAGGTTTTGAGGATGCTTTTTAATTTTCTCAATTCCATCACTGTTTAGAACAACAATAATATTTACACTTCCAAACTCATCGTATTGTCGTATTATATTTTCAAGAAAGGAAGCCCCATTACCAAATTCGAGTAAAAATTTTGGTTTTCCCATGCGGGATGATCTGCCAGCAGCAAGTATAATTACAGAGCAATTTTTCTTCACCTTCCAACCTTTTAAAATATAGTTCAAAAATAATTGATAGTCTTTTGATATAGGTCTAATATCCTGTGCCAGATCCCCCGATCTGCTCAATAGGGTGCCACGTTGTCTTAATCTCTTGTATGTCCCTTATCATATAAGGATCCTGAGCTTTGTCCGAAAACCAGTTGGAGCTCCAATGAATCACCCTCTTCATGTTTTCCGTTGCATTGATCTGAATCTTCTTTAATTCTTCTTTATTGGTTCTGGAATATACAATTGCATTAACATCCATATGAGAAGAAAAATGACTAGATAGCTCCTTTGCATTTCCGGTAAGTATATTAATTACACCACCCGGAACATCTGAAGAATTAATAACTTCAGCAAAAGTAACAGCACAAAGTGGCTTCCTTTCAGATGCCAACACAATACAGGTATTACCCCCAGCAATTACTGGTGCAATAACTGATACTAATCCCAGAAGTGAATTTTCTTCCGGTGCTATTATTGCAACCACGCCCATTGGTTCACAAACCGAGAAGTTAAAATATGATTCAGACACAGGATTTACAGAGCTGAAAATCTGTTGGTATTTATCACACCATCCTGCATAATGAATCAGTCTATCTATAGCAGTGTTCACCTCTTTTTCGGCATTTGCAAAAGTTGAGCCCTGGAGCTTGAGTTCTTCAATAAACTGTGCTCTTCTTCCTTCGAGCATCTCCCCAAGTCTGTATAGTATCTGACTTCTGTTGAAAGAAGTTCGTGCAGACCAACCTCCAGAAGCACTTCTTGCAGCTACCGCCGCATTTCTGAAATCTTTGCGAGAACTCAGGCAGATGTTTCCCAATATATTACCTTTACTATCAACCGGATTATAATACCTACCTGATTCTGTACGAGGAAATTTGCCTCCAATGTAAATCTTATACGTTTTCAAGATTTCCAATCTCTTTTGATTCTTATCTTTTGTAACTTTCGACATACTGTTTTATCTTTATTTCAAATTTAAATACGCTGCCAATCCGTGTAGCCCTCCTTCTCTTCCAAAGCCACTTTCCTTATATCCTCCGAAAGGAGAAGCAGGATCAAACTTATTATAGGTATTTGCCCATATTACGCCTGCTTGTAATTGACGAGTCAGATTAAATATCTTTGATCCTTTGTCAGTCCATACACCTGCCGAAAGTCCATATGGAGTATTATTAGCTTTACTTATCACTTCTTCAATTGTGCGAAAAGTTTGAATTGCTAGTACCGGACCAAAGATCTCTTCTTGTGCAATAGTATGGGATTGGGAAACATTGAGGAATAGTGTTGGTTTGCACCAATTACCCTTTTTGGGAAGAGTACAGGAACTTTGATACATAAGTGCTCCTTCTTGCTGGCCAATTTTGATGTATTCGTTTATTGTTTTTAATTGTTCCTTAGAATTAATAGCACCTACATCCGTATTTTTATCCAGAGGATCACCAACAATAAGGCTTTCCATCCGGTGTTTTAATTTTTTTACAACAGTTTCGTAAACGGACTCCTGTACGAACAATCTCGACCCGGCACAACAAACATGCCCCTGGTTAAAATAAATTCCATTCACAATTCCTTCTACCGCCTGATCTATCGGGGCATCTTCAAAAATTATGTTAGCAGCTTTACCACCTAATTCCAGAGTAACCTTTTTGTGTGTGCCGGCAATAGCTTTGTAAATGATCTTTCCTACTTGCGTAGATCCGGTAAAGGCAATTTTATTAATTTCAGGATGGTTCACAATTGCAGCTCCAGTTTCTCCAGCACCTGTAATAATATTCACAACACCATCAGGTAATCCTGAATCTTGAATTAATTCTGCTAATTTTAAAGCTGTAAGAGGAGTTGTTTCGGCAGGCTTTAGTACTACAGTATTTCCGGTTGCTAATGCTGGGGCTATTTTCCAGGAAGCCATCAATAATGGAAAATTCCATGGAATAATCTGCCCCGCTACTCCTAAGGATTTTGGGTTTTTGTTAGGGAATGCATATTCAAGTTTGTCGGACCAACCTGCATGGTAAAAGAAATGATTGGCGGCTAATGGAATGTCTATATCTCTCGATTCTCGAATTGGTTTCCCGCCATCCATTGATTCAATGATTGCAAATTCTTTGGCCCTCTCCTGAATCATGCGTGCAATACGATATATGTATTTAGCACGTTCAAGAGCAGGCATTACAGACCACACATTTTCATAAGCGTTACGGGCGGCATTCACTGCTTTATTAACATCTTCTATTGTACCTTCAGCAACTTCAGCCAGTTTTACTTCCGTGGCAGGATTTATGGTAGCAAAATATTTTCCTTTAACTGGCTTAACAAATTTTCCATTAATGAAATGTTCGTACCGCTTTTTTAGCTGAATATGATCTGTGCTTTCCGGTGCCGGAGAAAGATCCCAGCTACTTCCTGATTTATCTTTAATTTTCATTGCCTTTTTTAATCTTTTGAAAAATAATCATTCGACTGGTATCTTCCTGTCCTCAATTTCACAATTTGTTTCAACACATCGTTGGCTAAGCTGCTTGCTCCAAATCTGAACCATTGATTGGTTAACCAAGTATCTCCCAAAACTTCTTTTACCATTATCAAATAGTGCAAGGCCAGTTTTGAGTTAGATATTCCTCCGGCTGGTTTCATGCCAACCATAATTCCGGTTTTTTCATGATAATCCCGAATTGCTTCAAGCATTATAAGAGTAACAGACATTGTTGCAGCTGGTTTAATCTTTCCTGTAGAAGTTTTAATGAAATCAGCTCCTGCAAACATAGCAATATCACTGGCTCTTCGTACTTTGTCGAGTGCTCCTAATTCACCGGTTTCCAGTATTACTTTTAGTCTAATATCCTGACAAATATTCTTAATCGTAGCAATCTCATCAAAAACATAGTTGTAATCACCTGAATGGAATCTGCCTCTGGAGATAACCATGTCAACTTCGTCAGCTCCCTGATCAATAGCAAATTGTGTGTCAGCTATTTTTACTTTCAAGGGTGTTTGTCCGGCTGGGAAAGCAGTAGCTACTGATGCCACTTTTATTCCGGTGCCGGTCAATTCCTTTTTTGCCACACTTACCAGCGATGGGTAAACACACACAGCTGCGACAGTTGGAAGATCGGGGACAGAATCATGTAAGTGCCATGCTTTGTAGCACATCTGCTTTACTTTACCTTCCGTATCTTCACCCTCCAAAGTGGTAAGGTCAATCATACTGAGAACCATTTTCAATCCAGCTTCTTTTGCTTCATTTTTAATACTTCGCTTGGTGAATCTACTAACACGCTCCTCCGTTCCGACTTGATCGATAAGTGGCGTATTTCTAAAATCAGGAATTATTATCTCGTTATTATTTTTTATTGTTGTCAATTGCTTTAGCCTTATTAAGAAACAAATTCAGTAAGTAATAAACTTGCTATTTAGTGATCAACATTAAGCTACAAATCTCAGCATAAAAAACGTATAATGCAAGGAAAAACATTAATGACCTCAATATCCTCACTTAGTAAAATATGTCTAAATTTTTAAAAACTCATGAGGATAATAGCTTAAAGATTTTAGGAAAAATAGGTCTTAGTGAGTATATTTGCAAGGCAAGGCATAAATACAAAAGTTCAAAGATGGAAATTCGAAGGAAAGTCACACAAAAAAATTACTTATTGAATTATATTAAGATTATTCTGATAATAGTCCTATTTCTTCAAATTTCTTGTTATGCTCCCATGAGTGAATCTCAGAATACAGGATCGGATAATTTTAGATTTCTAGAGCAGGATATAGGTCAAATTCAACAAGGATATAAAGACGGTAACTACACTGTTAAAGAGTTAATCCAAGCCTATTTAGACAGAATTGAGGCAATTGACAAAAGTGGTCCTGCAATTAATTCAATTATTCAAGTAAATCCTGATGCCATAAAAATTGCAGAAGAGTTAGACAAAGAAATTAATGACGGAAAAATACGAGGACCTCTTCATGGCATTCCAATAATGCTAAAAGATAATATAGACACACATGATGGCATGGCAACAACAGCTGGTTCCAGGGCATTGATGAATTCTTATCCTTTAAAGGATAGCTATATTGCTAAACTCCTAAGAGAAGCCGGTGCTGTGATAATTGGAAAGGCGAATTTAAGTGAGTGGGCTAATTTTCGTGGTGAATTATCTTCAAGTGGTTGGAGCGGTGTTGGTGGTCAAACAAAAAATCCATATGATTTGAGTCGTAACCCTTGTGGATCAAGTTCAGGATCAGCAGTTGCAGTATCTGCTAATCTCACGGTACTTGCAATTGGTACCGAAACCAATGGTTCCATTGTTTGTCCTTCATCCAGCAATGGCATAGTTGGAATCAAACCAACTGTTGGACTCCTAAGTCGATCCGGTATTATTCCAATTTCCTTTACTCAAGATACTCCTGGCCCAATGGCACGAACATTAAAAGACGCAGTAATTTGTTTGGGAGCATTAGTTGGTATAGACTCTGCAGATGAAAAAACCTGGGATAGCCATGGGAAATACTATAAGGATTACACACAATTCTTAAGGGAAGATGGATTAGAAGGCAAGAGAATTGGATTATACAAAGCTCCTTTTGGGATAAATTATAAGGTTGATAGTTTAATGTATCAGGCAGTGAATTTTCTAAAAAACAAAGGAGTAGAAATTATCGAGATAGATAAAATTTACGATGATGAAGTCGATAATTATTCATTCGAAATCATGTTATTTGAATATAAAGATGGGTTGAATAATTATTTTAGATCTTTAGGACCTGATGCTCCAATAAAAAGTTTAGAGGAACTTATAGCTTTTAACAAGTCTGATTCGATAGAATTAGAATATTACAATCAGAAATATTTGGAGATGGCTCAGCAAAAAGGTGATCTGTCCTCTAAGGAGTATCAGAGTGCACTAGCTGACATGCTTGTAGGAAGTAGAGAAGAAGGATTAGACAGGGTAATGGATAAACATAATCTAGATGCAATAATTGCCCCAACAGGAAGTCCTGCCTGGAAAACAGATTGGGTTAATGGCGATAGTTATGTTTTGGGAAGTTCATCTCCTGCTGCCCAGTCCGGATATCCAAATATTACAATACCCATGGGTTATGTAGATGAGTTACCGGTTGGATTATCTTTTTTTGGTAGAGCCTGGAGTGAACCTGTATTAATTGAGATAACCAGTGCATATGAGTTTGGAACCAAGCATCGCAAAGTCCCAAAATTTCTGATATCTAATTAACTTGATATTTATTGAACAAAAACTAATTATTATAAAATCAGAAGGACGCCTATTATGTCTTTTCCTTTGTCACATAATTATATTTGGCTTGAAATTAACAATCAAAAAATTAAACAAATGAAAAAAATTTCTTTACTCTTCATTGCGACACTTTTGCTTGGGCTAACAGTAAATGCACAAATCAACACTCCGGTAACAGGAGTTGTAAATCCGGCATACTATCCAATCTGGATAGAAATGATGCAGGATCAGGATGCAAACTTTTATGAAACAGTAGATGTTTTTAACGAATACTGGTCTACAAGACCCGACCGTAAAGGAAATGGGTATAACCCATTTAAGAGATGGGAATGGTATATGAGTCATAAAATAAATCCTGATGGATCACGAAGACCGCAGGGCCTCGATCGACAATTATATTATAACTTTATTGAGAGTCAACGTTCAGTTCCACTTTTTAGTGGTGACTGGACAAACATAGGGCCCATCCAACTGCCGTCTTCACCGTATGATTTTTGGGGTAATGGAAGAATAAATGGTATAGCATTCCACCCAACAGACGCTGATATTATCTATATTGGTGCTCCTGCAGGAGGCCTTTGGAGGACTACTGATGGTGGTCAGAATTGGACGCCACTAACTGATGACCAGCCCACACTTGGAGTTTCGTCAATTATTGTCGATCATAGCAATCCTGATATAATCTATATTGGAACAGGTGATCGTGATGCCGGTGACGCTGAAGGACTTGGTGTATATAAAAGTACCGATAATGGAGCTACCTTCAACGCCAGTAATGATAACATGGGCAATGTTACTGTTGGAAGGCTAATTCAACATCCAACAAATGCCAATTTGATTTATGCCGCTACGAGTTCAGGAATTTTTAAAACTACCGATGCAGCAGTAAACTGGAATCAAACAATAAGTGGTAACTTCAAAGAAATAGTTTTTAAACAAAATGACCCAAATATAATTTATGCCTCCAAGAGTGGCAAATTTTATAAATCTATTGATGCAGGTGATAATTGGACCATGATTACCAATGGAACACCATCAGGTGCGTCACGTGGAGTGATAGGAGTGTCAGTAGCAAACCCAAATTTTGTGTATTTTTTTGCAACTACAAGTAGTGAATATTATGGAACTTATCTTTCTATCGATAATGGTGAAAGTTTTATGTTGCAATCTAGCTCACCTAATGTAATGGGCTGGTCGTGTAGCGGTGGCTCTGGCGGACAAGCCTGGTATGACCTCGATATTGCAGTTGATCCTCTTAATGAGAATGTAATATATGCTGGAGGAGTTAATTGCTGGCGATCAAATGATGCCGGACAAACATGGACTATGGCCTCTAACCAGACCGGTAATTGCGGAGCTGATGCTGTCCATGCAGATCTTCACGTATTTGAGTTGAACCCACTAAATAACAAACTTTATGTTGGTAATGATGGTGGAATATGGTGGACTGATGATGGTAATATTTGGAATAGAATAACTAATGGATTGGCAATTGGACAACAATACAAACTTGGACAAAGTAAACTTCAGCAAAACCATGTTACTACTGGATACCAGGATAATGGAATCTCCCTCTACAATCTTGATACTTGGATTCAATCCGATATGTATGCCGATGGTATGGAGTGTGAAATGGACAACCATGACACCACGTTGAGTTATGGCTGCATGCAATACGGTCGTATGTATCGTATGGTAAATGACAAAGCCGCAGAATTGATTGCTGGAGATGGGGTTAATGGTATTAATGAAAGTGGTCAATGGGTAACTCCATTTTGCCAGCACGAAAGCAATCCTGAAGTTATGTTTATAGGCTATAATAATCTTTGGAGAACAACAAACCTTCAACAAAATTCACCCTCTTGGACACGAATATCTCTGAACAATGGCGGCGGATCTATAACGGTAGTGGAAAACTCACCTGCTGATGGAAATCTATTTTATTATGCCACTACCGGACAAAGTCTTGTAAGGTCAGAAAACATAATGGATAGTTCTCCAAATTACGTTGATCTTAGAGATTTACTTCCAGGATCTGGTGCTATTACTGATGTAGAAGCTCACCCATGGGATGACAACATTGTATACATAACTAGGAACAGGCAGGTTTATAAATCAGACGATAAAGGATTAAGTTGGGAAACTATTACGGGAAATCTTCCAGATGTTAGCCTAAATGATATTGCTTATTATGATCGAAATAGTGTTGAAGGTCTCTATGTTGCATCTAATATTGGGGTCTTTTTTAAAGATGAGTTTATGACCGATTGGGTGATGTTTTCTGATAACCTACCAGCTGCAATATTAGCTACTGAAGTTGAGATATATCTAGCTCCTGTAGACCGAACTCAAGATAGAGTTAGAATATCTTCTTATGGACGTGGACTATGGGGTTCTTCAACATATTATTACTCACCGATAGCCAATTTCGAAGCTAGCGAAATAAACATTCCGGCGGGATGTGCAATAGATTTCTATGATCGTTCACAAGGATATCCACATAGCTGGTCATGGACCTTCGATGGGGGAACACCATCCACTTCAGATGAACCAAATCCGACTGGTATTACTTATGAAAATGAAGGAAGCTTTGCGGTCACCTTAACAGTTACAAACCCTGATGGAAGCGATACTAAAACAGTAACCGAATATATTACAGTAGTCGAAGGTATGTTGCCAGTAGTGAATTTTAGCACACAAGATACAGCCCAATGTTCAAATGCACCAATTTATTTTTACGATGAGTCGGAAGGGTGTCCAACCCAATGGTTGTGGTCGTTCGATCCTGACAACGTAACTTACTTAGAAGGTACTACAGAAGAATCACAAAATCCGATTATCTCGCTAAGCGAGACAGGCTTATATTCTGTTACACTGGCTGTGTCGAATAGCTCAGGACAAAGTCAATTAATTAAGGACGATTACCTCTTTATCGGGGGACAACTTTTGCCTTTTTCCGAGGACTTTGCCGGAAGTAGTTTTAATGCAATGGGTTGGAAAGTAGAGAACCCGGATCAAAGTCTTACATGGGGTCTTACTGAAGTAGAAACTGGTTCTGGAGTAAATCAGGTAAGCTGGATGAACAACTTTAATTATCCACAAATGGGGGCAAGGAATTATCTGGTTTCTCCTAATTTGAACTTTGCAGGATTTGCAAATATTTTTATGACATTTGATTACGCCTACGCAGAGCGTTATTCACCAAGTGATTCTCTTATAGTAAGCATTTCTGATGATTGTGGTGACAGCTGGACACAAGTTTATGCTAATGGACCTAACGGTGCAGGAATTTTTGCAACGGCTGAACCAACTTCTGAATCCTTTGTTCCTCAAAGTGGTAATGACTGGTGTGGTGTTGGTTATGGCCCAGATTGCCCAATAATCGACTTAAGTGCTTGGGCTGGTAACGCAAATATAAAGGTTCGCTTTGAAGCCTATTCACGCTATGGGAATAACTTGTATGTCAATAATGTTGAAATAAGTAATATGGTTGGGATATTTGATAATTCTAAGAACCAAAAAGACACTTTTATTTTGCATCCAAATCCAGCCAATGGTATTGTAAATGTTCTTGTTAAAAATCCTGGATATAACCAAATACAGCTATTGGATACTCGAGGAAGCATAATTATTGAAAGGGAAACGAATCAAAATAAAATAGAAATTGATATTAGAACTTTAAGGAGAGGTGTTTATTTTGTGAGGTTAATTGGTAAATCTTCTACCACCCAAAAGCTAATCATACAATAGAACTCTTTGAGAGAAGCTACTAAATTGGGAATAATCAATTGTGGTTATTCCCTATTTTTTATGTGATGTTGTCTAGTCGAGCCTTAATTTTTAAAAATCCAACAGATGAACTTCTTGCTTAAACATCTCTGCAGTGGGCTCTAATCTTTTTCTTTATTGTCAGAATAAACTTTAGCAAGTCCACCAAGAGCCGTTTCCCTGTATAAGCTTGGCAGATCTTTTCCTGTTTGTTTCATTGCTTCTACTACTTGATCAAACATAATCAAATGTCTGCCATCAGAATTAATAGCAAAAAGAGCCGAATCAATTGCTCGCTGTGTACCAAACGCGTTTCTTTCAATACATGGAATCTGAACTAAACCAGCCACAGGATCACAAGTTAATCCCAAATGATGCTCTAAAGCAGAAGAGGCTGCATATTCTATTTGATACATTGTACCACCTGCAATTTGAGTTGCTGCTGCTGCCCCCATCGAGCTAGCAACACCAACTTCACCCTGACACCCAACTTCTGCTCCTGAAATCGAAGCGTTTTGTTTAACGATATTACCTATTAAACCAGCCGTTGCTAATGCTCTAATTATAAAATCTTCTTTAATTTCTTTATCCCTGTAAAATAAGTAAAGTACAGCAGGCAATATTCCAGATGATCCGCAAGTTGGTGCTGTAACAACTATATTACCTGCAGCATTTTCCTCACTTACGGCTAATGCAAAAGCAAACAAAAAACTGTCATCTTGAACAAACTGGTTTTGCATCCTTGCCTTAAAATAATATGATGATGCTTTACGCAAGAGTTTTAATCCTCCGGGTAAAGTACCTTCTGTATTCAATCCTCTTTCAATAGCATCTTTCATTACTGACCATACTTCATGCAAATAATCAATTAAATCATCTTCTTCATTCCGGAAAACATATTCCCACAAAGCACCACCTTCATTTTTAAGATGTACTAGTATTTCAGCCATATTTGTGTGGGGATAAACAACCTTTGATTCTATCTTGTGGTCTTTGTCCATTAATTCTCCACCACCAGTGCTATAAACTACCCAAGAATCAGTTAAGTTTGAATCATTATCAAAAGCTTCGAAAAGCATTCCGTTAGGATGAAGGGGTAATTTATCATCATAATGCCACACAATTTCACATTTACTACCCAATGTGTCTATTATTACGACATCAGTCATATGTCCTTTTCCTGTATGTGCTAAACTTCCATATATATGAACCTTGAAATTAAATGCGTTCGGGTTTTTATCAAGGAAAATCGAAGCAGCTTTTTTCGGTCCCATCGAATGGCTACTCGATGGACCATTACCTATTTTATAAATTTTTTTTATCGAATCCATTGTGTAAAAATAATATAAATGATTGCCGAAATAAACTAATGGTCAAACAATATAATAATGAAGAAAAAAATAAAGGATATTTTGTATTTTAGCTGATATGAACGATAGAAAATAAGATTTATATAAAATGGAAAAGAAAAAATTTGCTGTAGTCTTATCAGGATGCGGTGTTTTTGATGGTGCAGAAATCCATGAAGCAACTCTGACATTGTTAGCTATTATGAGGCAAGGAGCAGAATATCAGTGTTTTGCTCCTGATATCCAACAACATCATGTAGTTAATCATATTTCAGGTGACGAAATGAGTGAATCTCGCAATGTGTTAATTGAATCAGCTCGAATTGCCCGTGGTGATATTAAACCGTTAAGTGAATTTAATGGAAATGATTTTGATGCTGTAATATTCCCAGGCGGATTTGGTGCTGCCAAAAACTTGTCATCTGTAGCTTTCAAGGGACCTGATGCTGAGATTAATCCTGATGTAGAGAAGGCTGTATTACAAATGGTTGAGTTGAAAAAACCAGTAGGTGCACTATGTATTGCTCCTGCTTTTATTGCTAAAATTTTAAAGGATGTAAGCGTAACAATCGGAACAGACAAAGGTACAATAGAAGCGATAGAAGCAATGGGAGCTTCACATGTTGAGACTGACCATGGTGACGTAGTTTTTGATGAGAACAACCTCATTTTTACAACACCTTGTTATATGCTTGATGCTACAATTTTGGATATTGATGATGGTGCGAATAATATTGTTAAGGCTATGCTGAAGAGGATGGGGTAAAATTCATTTCAATTATGTCATTCTGAACGTAGTTGACGTAGTGAAGAATCTCAGCAGGTTAGATTGAGATTAGGGATTCTTCCTGTACACATGAGTGTTACATTGTCTTGTGTTCAGAATATCAAAGATCGATTCGTTCGCTTACAATTAATCAACATGAATAAAATAACACAGCTGTTCAATATTAAATATCCTATTATACAAGGAGGAATGATTTGGTGCAGTGGGTGGGAGTTAGCCTCAGCTGTATCCAATGCTGGAGGTTTAGGTCTTATTGGATCAGGTAGCATGTATCCAGAAGTTCTAAAGCAACAGATAGAAAAATGTAAAAACGCAACTACAAAACCTTTTGGTGTTAATGTGCCTTTACTTTATCCTCAAGCGGATAAAGTAATCGATTTAATCATTAAAGAAAACATCAAAATTGTATTCACTTCGGCAGGAAATCCAGCTAAATATACGACCAAACTGAAAAACCATGGAATAAAAGTAGTACATGTTGTTGCAAATAGTAAGTTTGCTCTTAAGGCACAATCAGCTGGTGTTGATGCAATAGTTGCTGAAGGTTTTGAAGCAGGAGGGCATAACGGATTTGATGAAACCACAACTATGGTAATTGTACCTATGTTGAAGGAAATAATCGATATTCCTATAATTGCTGCAGGGGGTATTGGTTCAGGACAAGCTATATATGCCGCTATGGCGCTTGGAGCTGAGGGAGTGCAAATCGGATCGTTGTTTGCAGCGTCAAAAGAATCTTCAGCGCATGAAAATTTCAAAAGAGAAATAATTAAAGCTATAGATGGGAGTACATATCTTACTTTAAAAAAGTTAGGGCCTGTGCGTTTAATTCGTAATGAGTTTTTCAACAGAGTACATAAAGCTGTGATGGAAGGAAAAAACAATAATGAACTTGCGGAAATACTAGGTCACGGAAGAGCAAAAAGAGGGATGTTTGAAGGTGACACAGTTGAAGGTGAACTTGAAATAGGACAAATTTCCGCAATGATAAAGAAAATTGTACCGGCTGAACAAATTATAGTTGATTTGATTGACGAGTTCAACCAGGCATCATCAAGGATGCAAAGCATAGTTAGCTTTAAATTGTGAAGATATTGCAATTTAGAATCATTTCTAATGTTAACTTTTTTAAGTTTGTAGCGGAATAAATGATAAAATAAGAATATGAACTTTGAATTTACCGAAGAACAGTTAATGATAAAGCAAGCTGCCCGAGATTATGCTCAAAGGGAGCTTATTCAGGATGTGCTTGAAAGGGACGAAAAGTGTATTTTCCCCGCACAACACATAAAGAATTTAGCTGAACTGGGCTTTATGGGAATGATGGTTGACCCTGAATTTGGCGGTAGTGGAATGGATACTATCTCCTATGTGTTGGCAATAGAAGAAATCTCCAAAGTAGATGCTTCTACTGGTGTTATAATATCAGTTAATAATTCGCTTGTATGTTTTGGGCTAAACAAGTTTGGAACAGTAGAGCAAAAACAAAAATATCTGACTCCCCTAGCCAGTGGTCAGGTTATTGGAGCATTCCTGCTCTCTGAACCAGAAGCTGGTTCTGATGCCACACATCAGCACACCACTGCTGAAGATAAAGGTGATCATTATTTGCTAAATGGAACAAAAAATTGGATTACAAGTGCTAATTCAGCTTCTACTTACATAGTTATGGCCCAAACTCATGCAGAGAAAAAGCACCGAGGAATTAATGCATTTATTGTCGAAAAGAATAGCCCGGGAATTTCATTAGGGCCTCATGAAGATAAAATGGGAATGCGTAGTTCTGATACTCATTCGGTTATGTTTACAGATGTTAAAGTTCCCAAGGAAAATCGGATAGGAGAAGATGGTTTTGGATTTAAATTTGCCATGATGGTGCTGGAAGCTGGTCGCATTGGAATAGCAGCCCAGGCACTTGGACTAGCTTGTGGTGCTATGGAAAGAGCTGCTGCCTATGCAAAAGAACGTAAAGCATTCGGAACGGAGATTGCCAACCATCAGGCCATTGCTTTTAAGCTTTCAGATATGGCCGTAAAAGTTGAAAATGCTCGTAATCTATGCTTGAAAGCTGCATGGTTAAAAGATAATCATAAATCAATTACGGTAGCCAGTGCAATGGCTAAGCAATATGCAGCCGATATTGCAATGGATGTCACAACTGAGGCAGTTCAAATTCATGGCGGATACGGCTATGTAAAGGAATATCATGTTGAGCGACTTATGCGTGAGGCAAAACTTACTCAAATCTATGAAGGCACTTCCGAAATACAAAAAATTGTAATTTCACGTGATGTACTGAAGGATTAAAGATCTAGGAAAATCTGGAAAGTGATATTAAAAGTATGTCGACCTGGTAATTAATCGTAACAAATTTTTTACGAAATTTGTTGTTTTACTTCTTCTGAAGATTGACATCTAATATATAATAATTACGTTATAAAAATTTAGCAAATGAATATACTTGTTTTAATAAGCAATGTCCCCGACACGACAACCAAAATACGATTTGTTGGTGATAATACAGCTTTTGATGATATAGGGATTCAATGGATCATAAACCCTTGGGATGAACTTGCACTAACCAGAGCAATGGAGCTTAAAGAGGCTGGTGAGATTGAAAAAATTACAGTGGCTAACGTAGGAACCAAAGCTACTGAACCAACTTTAAGAAAAGCATTAGCTGTTGGAGCTGATGAGGCAATAAGAATTAATGCAGAAGCAAATGATGCTTATTTCGTTGCAAAACAGTTAGCTGAAGTTGCTTCTGACTATGATATAATTTTAGCGGGTATTGAGGCTTCTGACTACAATGGTTCTGCTGTTGGTGGGATGTTAGCGGAAATACTTGACTTTAATTCTGTATCTGCTGTTTCCGGACTAAATATAGAAGATGGTGAGCTGATTGTTAATAGAGAAATTGATGGTGGTGTACAAATCCTTACTATTGGAGCTCCTGTTGTTTGTATAGTACAAAAAGGTATAGCTAAGGAACCAAGAATTCCGGCTATGCGAGGTATTATGATGGCACGTAAGAAACCTTTAAACGTTGTTGATCCTGTAACTGTCGAAGATAGAACGTCATTCGAGAGTTTTGAACTACCTCCTCCAAAGGCTGCCTGTATAATGGTCGAAGAAGATAATGCACAAGATTTAATCACATTATTGCATGAAGAGGCGAAAGTCATTTAACTAATCAACTTAAAACAAAAAGAAATGTCAATATTAGTTTATACAGAAAATTGGGACGGCAAGTTTAAGAAATTAAGTTATGAATTAGTTTCTTTTGCTGCTGCAATTGCCAAAGAATTGGAATCATCTGTTACAGCAATTTCTATCGGTAATGTATCTGAAGAGGAATTGAAATCTCTTGGTAACTACGGTGCAAATAAAGTATTAAACCTGGTTGATGACAAGTATAACTCGCTTGATAATAAGGCTCTTTCATCTGCAATAGGATCTGCCTCCATTGAAGAATGTTCCAAGGTAGTGCTTTTCGCTAATAACAATCTTGGTAAGGCTGTTGCACCGAGAGTATCTGTTAAATTAAACGCAGGGTTTGTTTCAGGTGTTACTGCTTTACCAGTAAATTACGATCCGTTTGTTGTTAAAAAGAAAGTATTTACGGGCAAAGCAACCGCAAATGTTAAATTTAACACTGATGTTAAAGTAATTACTTTTTCACAAAACTCTTACGAAGTTGTAGAAACTGGCAATAACGTGATAATTGAAGCATTTAATCCAGCTGTTGGCGAAGGTGATTTTACAACAGTTGTTAAGGATACTAATAAAGTCACAGGACAGGTTCTTCTTTCTGATGCTGAGATAGTTGTAGCTGGAGGTCGTGGAATGAAAAGTGGAGATAATTGGAGTGGTTTGGAAGAACTTGCCACATTACTCGGTGCAGGCTTGGCATGTTCGAGGCCCGTTTCAGATGAAGGATGGAGATCACATAGTGAGCATGTTGGACAAACAGGAAAAATAATTGCCCCGAATTTATATTTCGCTTTTGGTATTTCAGGAGCAATACAGCACTTGGGCGGCGTTAGTTCGTCAAAAGTAATTGTTGCTGTGAACAAAGATGCGGATGCGCCAATTTTTGAAGCATCTGATTATGGAATTGTAGGTGATGTAAATATTGTTATTCCAAAATTAATTGAAGGTTTACAAGAGTTGAAAACATAATTAATTGAAAAACGAAGAATAAACTGTTATATAAAACCTGGGTGCCATTGCAGTCAGGTTTTTTTAATTTAAAGAGGTTATAAATTTAGTTATTCTTTTCATCAGTGTTAAAATTGAGTAAATTTGACACTCTAAATAATTACCATTATGATTAAGATCTATCATAACGCAAGATGTAAAAAATCACGGTCCGGATTGCAATACTTAAAAGAAAGGACAGATGATATTGAAGTTGTTGAATATTTAAAAAATCCTATTAATGAGGATACAATTCACAAACTGCTGATTATGCTTAATATCACTCCCCATAACCTCGTTCGCACTCAGGAGACTTTGTATAAATCTAATTATAAAGGCAAGAATTTTACAGATAACGAGTGGGTCAAAATTATGGTTGAAAGTCCCAAACTAATTAAACGTCCGATAGTCGTAAAAGGAAATAAGGCTGTTCTGGGTGATCCAGATACTAATCTTTCAGTATTTTTTTCATAAAATTCAGATATAAAAAATTGAACCATTCACATATTTAATCATTCAAATAGTTTATCATGAAATATAGAATCGAACACGACACAATGGGTGAAGTACAGGTTCCTGCCAATAGTTATTGGGGAGCACAAACTCAAAGATCAAAAATGAATTTTCAAATTGGACCTGAAGGTTCAATGCCTGAGGAGATAATTCATGCATTTGCATTTTTGAAGAAAGCTGCTGCATTAGCGAATGCAGAACTTGGTGTTTTGTCAAAAGAGAAAGCTATGCTAATTGGCAAAGCAGCCAATGAAATACTCGAGGGAAAGCTTGATGGTAACTTTCCTTTGGTTATTTGGCAAACCGGATCAGGAACCCAGTCGAATATGAATATGAACGAAGTTATTGCTAACAGGGGTCATGTAATAAACGGTGGTTCTCTTAATGATAGTAATAAATCCCTTCATCCAAATGATGATGTAAATAAATCACAATCATCCAACGATACTTTCCCAACAGCAATGCATATTGCTGCGTATAAGCTAATTGTTGAAAATACTATACCAGGAGTGGAAATGCTCAGGGATACTCTTGCTGAAAAGTCTGAAGCATTTGTAAATGTGGTAAAAACAGGACGAACTCACCTTATGGATGCTACTCCTTTAACTTTAGGTCAGGAATTTTCGGGATATGTTACTCAGCTTAATTTTGGATTGAATGCACTTTCAAATACTTTGCCTCACTTAACTGAGCTTGCTTTAGGTGGAACTGCTGTTGGAACAGGATTAAACACACCAGAAAACTATGATGTGCTAGTCGCGGAAAAAATTGCATCATTAACCGGATATCCTTTCGTGACGGCACAAAATAAATTTGAAGCTTTATCAGCTCATGATGCAATTGTTGAAACGTCAGGTGCTCTTAAACAACTTGCAGTAAGTTTGATGCACATCGGAAATAATATTCGAATGCTTGCCTCCGGTCCGCGTTGTAGTATTGGTGAAATTCAACTTCCTGCCAATGAACCTGGCTCTTCTATTATGCCAGGAAAAGTTAACCCAACACAAAACGAAGCCCTTACAATGGTTTGTACTCAGGTTATTGGTAATGATGTTGCAATCACAGTGGGTGGTATGCAAGGTCATTTTCAGTTAAATGTATTTAAACCTGTCATGATTTCCAATCTTCTTCAATCAGCCAGATTACTTGGTGATGCTTGTGTTTCTTTTACTAAGAATGCTGTTATTGGTATTGAGCCTGTACATGGTATCGTTAAAGAAAAATTGGAAAATTCTCTCATGTTGGTTACTGCGCTTAACACACATATTGGTTATGAAAAAGCAGCTAAAATTGCAAAGAAAGCACATGCTGATGGAACTACATTAAGAGAAGCCACACTCGACCTAGGATATCTTACTGATGAGAAATTCACCGAATTGGTTGATCCTGCTAAAATGATTTAATTCGATTTTTCAAAATGGAGAAACCAATAATTGTTCAAAAAAAATCTCTTAAGCTTGAGATGGAGCCGGGAACGTATTTTTGGTGTGCTTGTGGAAGAAGTAAAAAACAACCTATGTGCGATGGATCCCATAAGGGAACACATTTTAGGCCTGAGAAGGTTATAATTTCTGAAAAACAGGTTTTTCCATGGTGTATGTGCAGGCATAGTGAGAAAGGTGCAAGATGCGATAGTAAGCATCGTGATCTTTAACCCGGATTATGCAGTAGAACTTTGTGATGAGAGTTACAAGTACAACCAGCCTGACTGCTGGCAGGTAAAATATAAGGTTTTGAAATGAAAGCATAGCACCGCTATGGTGAGGATTCAAAATCTTGCGGAGCAATATATTTTGCAGTAATTGTAGCTCGGAATAGATTTTCTATGGCATATTCTGGGTTTAAGAGACTAGCAGGAAATTTTTGCCTTCTATAAATCCTTTTTGTAATAAAAAATCTCTAATTTCTTCTTTAGCATTCATTTGTCTAATGTATGTAAGTACAAATATTTTTTCAGACGAAGGAATTTCTTTATAAAAGTATACCTTGCGGTCAAGTTGTCTCTTATTTTCTTTTGTGTCAATATAGCAGCAAATCTCAACCCCATGAGATTCAAGAAGGCGAGCTCTCCTTCGAGAAATTTTACTGGCTCCCCACACAGCAACTTTTGGGTAAAACGGATTATGTTTTATAAGCCACTTTGCGAGATATTTGGTTTTGATTTTGTAAAATGAACTATCGCTGTAAATTGGTTTTGTCCTTGTTAGTCTGTTGTCAGAATCATACCAGTCAAGTAGTACGTTGTTCAATTTTTTAATCTTAACTCCATAATCAAGCCACCTCAACCACATTTCATAATCTTCGGGAAAGTTTCCTTGTAAATACATGCCATATTGCTGAGCCGTTTTCCTTCTCCACATAGCAGTAGGATTAACAATTGGAAGTTCTACAAACCTGTTATTTAGTATTTCCCGATAAGTAACTATTGAATTACTCCATTGAACAAAACGAGCCATTCCTCCGGTAAATTCGGAATGGCTGATATGTTTAACCAATGATGCGACGGCGTCATAATCCGAATTCATATCCAAAAAATCATTTTGCATTTTTAGTCTATCAGGATATGACCAGTCATCAGCGTCCATTCGAGCAATATACTGACCTCTACTCGCTTCCCATCCTGCATTGGATGCAGAGGTTACACCTTGCTTTTGTTCAGAAATTAGTTTAAATCGATTGTCAGAATCAACAAACTTCTGAGCGATTTCTTTACTTCTATCATTAGAATTATTGTCGATAAGTATGCATTCAAAATCTTTAAAACTTTGCGAAGAAATGCTTTTGATAGCTCTTTTAAGGGTTTTTTCGGCATTGAAAAATGGTAGTATTACTGATATTTTAGGGCAATCAGTTGTTAGCATTTTTATCAATTGTACTTAATGGATCTTCAGGTATAGTCTGCAGGTTTTTCATTCTGAAAACAAAAGCACGTTTTGCCACTTTGCCGTTTCTATATATTTGAATTGTATCTGCAGGAATAACTTTTTCAAATAATTTGTAAAAAATACTATCGGGTGTGTTATATTCTCTGCTGTCAGTTAAATAATAAGCATCCATACCTTTGTAAAAGCCTCCACGTTTCAAGTTTATCCATGCATATTTATGGATATTACCAACCTCGCCAATACCAAAACTTCTCATACCTGATGGTGAGGCTAAATAATAATCGTAATTAGCAAGAGGATACCAGTTAGTACCAATGAGAATACTGTTTTTCGACATTAGATCAAGATTAATATCCCGTTCAATTATTTGGCCAAAAGCTTTGCCTGTTTGCTTATAACCATATATATCAAGGGTAGGATCATTCATTCCGATACGATGATAATCTTTGGTCTTATCTATTGAAAATACTCCATAATTAATTTGGGATAAACTCAAAATAATTATTACAAGAATTAACAAAAGTGCTGAAACTATCGCAACAGGCAAACCGCGTTTTTCTTTTGATCGATGTTGTGATAAATAAACCGCAGCCAATGGTATTAACGATGTATAACCCGGACTTGTCCAGTGAGGAAGTATGCTTCTGAAAACTGAAAACACTAAAAAAGTTACAATTAAGGGTAATCCTGAAAGTAGAATTAACCTTGTGTATTTTTGGTTAAGCGAAAGTTTTCCCCTAATTGCAGCAATTACACTCAAGATTATTAGTATAAAATTAACCGGATTGTTGTATAGGAATTCACCACCTAGTTCAGTCAAGAAATAACCTGGATTTATCGAATAACCACCCATGTCAACTCTTCCGGAATGAAAAGATAAGCTTATGAAGTCGTTTTGCAAATTCCATATTATTATTGGAAGCGTAATAATAACGGTTGTTAATATAGAGATGTATAACCATCGGCTTTTTAACCAACTACGATTGTAAGCTAATATATAAATAGCAATTCCGAACCAAAGAAACACTGTTGTGTACTTTGATAATATACCTAATCCAAGAATAATTCCGATTTTCATAATATTGATACCCGACTTTTGTTCTTCTGGACTTTTTGGAATAATATTAATTATCAGATAAATCGCCCACAACCAAAACAGGCTTTGAGGTGAGTCGGGCAGGATAAATACACCTGTAATTATTGTTGCATAAATGGATGCTGCGTATAATAGTGAAGCATAATATCCTGTTTGCGAATCTTTTATTTGTTGTCCTATTTTAAATATTATCCAAAGGTTGAAGGCCCCGATAATAACTGCCCCAAGCCTTAAAAATAACTCACTTTGAAATAGTAAGTTAATAGTTGTAAGTTGTATAACCAGTCCCACCATTAATGGGTGGTCGAAATGCGACCAGTCAGGAAAAAGTGCGTATAGTCTGTAATATACCTCATCGTTACCTAATTCGAGTACAAACGCAAGTAATCCACGTATGATTGTAGATATAATAATCAGGTAGATTACATAACGGCTATATTTCTTGTGGTTATCCATATGGTTAATTGCGTTTTTTTCGCATTCTAAATCTGGAAATCAAGTAAGCGATTGAAAGTACAATTAGGAAATAGACAATCCTTAACTTCATCGTAGCAGAACTATCGACTTCAGCTGTTTTAAATGTAAGAGGAAATTCACCACTATAACGTATTATAGGATTCAGATACATTATTGAACTGTCAGGAAATATAATTTCTGTACGTACATAGCGATCC
>Ga0066834_10000103_pt1 | contig 36286 bp, 28 predicted proteins | sample ETNtaG_30_FD_66729 | JGI IMG/M metagenome (GOLD analysis project Ga0066834, IMG submission 66729) | Marine microbial and viral communities from oxygen minimum zone, Eastern Pacific Ocean - ETNP201306PF43B | ecosystem: Environmental > Aquatic > Marine > Oceanic | place: Pacific Ocean: Eastern... | reverse complement strand
TCGGTTTTTTACGTCAATTTCAATTGGCTTGTCTTCAAATTTGCCATCCTTCAACATCTGTCGGAATTTCTCTCGCGTGCGGGAATACCTTTCGCGTTCGAGATCAACTTCCACTTCAAGCTGACCTGAATCCTGCATAGCATTTGCAGTTTGATTTTCTTCTTCTATCAAGAAATCGCTGATCTGAATCTCAAATTGGATTTCATCATCGCCTTGGTCCTCATCCACAGATTGATCTTCAGGTTTTTCCTTAACTTCCTTTTTTTTGTCTGGACGTGCAGGTGGTGGAGGTATCAGAAAATCCAGTATGCGCTCTTCAACCAATTCAATTGCCTTTTCTCTTACTGATTCAGTCTGCTCGGATTTCACCATGTTAATTGACAGATCGCTAAGATCACGGATCATCGATTCAACATCACGGCCAACATAACCAACTTCTGTGTATTTTGATGCTTCAACCTTAATAAATGGTGCGTCAACCAACCGAGCTAACCGACGAGCAATCTCTGTTTTTCCAACACCTGTTGAGCCTATCATAATGATATTTTTGGGAGCAACTTCATCTTGCATGTCATTCTCCAACATTTGACGGCGCATTCGGTTGCGGAGTGCGATTGCTACTGAACGCTTAGCTTCGCTTTGCCCAATAATATATTTATTTAATTCTTCAACAATTTGCTTGGGTGTAAGTGTTTCTTGTAACTTGTTCTGAGAAGGTGAAGGTTTACTCATAACCTACACAGACCTCCAATCTACCTATGATTTGGTTTATTTTGCTAATTCTTCAATCTTAATCTGGTTATTAGTATAGACACAAATTTCACTTGCAATCTTGAGTGACTCAGACACAATTTCCACAGCACTCAATTTTGAGTGCTGTATTAAGGATCTGGCTGAGGCTAGAGCAATATTTCCACCGGATCCAATTGCTAAAACCCCATCATCGGGCATTATGAGATCTCCATTGCCCGAGATTAAATAGGAACTATCAGCATCTGCGGCAATCATCAAAGCTTCCATACGTCTAAGGATGCGATCTGTTCGCCATTCCTTGGCGAGTTCATGTGCAGCTCTTTGAAGATGTCTGTGCTGTTCTAGTTTATTTTCTAGCATTTCGTATAGCGTTAGTCCATCCGAAGCCGATCCCGCGAAACCAATCAACACACGATCATCGTAGATCTTCCGTATTTTCTTAGCCCCATGCTTAACGATAGTATCGCCAAGTGTCACTTGACCATCACCGCCAATTGCAACGTCACCATTTCTTCTAACAGTAATGATTGTTGTTGATTTAATCATCTTATTCCTTTTAGCCAATTAATCTCTTCTAGTGTCCAATACCCAATCGGTCAGCATGCCAACTTGGGAGTCCTTCTTTACGGATTTTGTCCTGAGCACTACGAATATCATACTCAATTCGTTTCCAATAGATCATTTTTTCGTCGGTATCAAGAATCGCGATACTTGCCCGTGAGTCAAGATCACGTGGTTGGCCAACTGCTCCGGGATTGATCAGATAGCGCTTTTTCTTTGAAAGAGGATAATAAAAATCGTTTTCTGGATAGAGTGTTGAAACCTTATCGTCAATCGAGTGCATCACTGCAATATGCGTATGCGCAAACAGGGTAATCCAGTTCTGAGATTTCCGAAATGCCTTTTTAGCATCTCTTCGGTTTAAAATATAATAATCTCTTCTATGAGGACTACAGTGCACAATTCCAATACTATCTTCAATCTTTACTAATCCGTCGCTAAATGCAGCTAAGTATCTTTTGTTATCATCTGTAATCTGTTGTTTTGTCCACAATATACTGTAGCGCGCAAGCGTCTGAAAATCGACCACCGGCGTGTTGCGAGAAATCATCCGATCGTGGTTTCCACAAACCGCAGAGTGCAAGTCGATTGTTTTCAACAATTCAATAGTTTCGTTCGGTTGTGCACCATATCCAACAAGATCCCCCAAGAAAAGAGATTGATCAACCCTTTCTTGCTTGAGTACTGATAAAGTAGCTCTTAAGGCTTCAAGATTCGCGTGAACATCAGCAAAAACGAAGTAACGCATGGAATCCCCAACTTCATATGCAATTTCCTTCCCTTTTTCTCAAATCAATTTTAATTTTACCGGCTATGAATGGACGATTTTATTCGAATATGAGATTTGGTTCGAAAACAGCATAAATACAAACAACATTAATCTTCAGCAGTTGGAACAAATTGATGTGCTTATGTTTATCGTATGGACTTTATTCTTTTCGTAAGCAAAATCATTTACAGATTAAGTATCACCAAAATGTTGATAGGCAAGAGCTGCGCACTACTGATCGGATATTTTAAATATACTTATTGCGCACCCACACAAACAAATTTGATTATAGCAGAACGCTTCAATCAGTAGCAAGTGAAAGTAACCAAGAACCTAGCTAAAAACTTACAGTCATCTTACCATCTGTTAGATCCAAAACCCGTATTATTTCATTATGTCCACTACTAACAAGAATGTGTTTCAGAGCCATTGTCTGTGAGCTAAAACTCCAACTACTCAAATTCTCCTGGAGATCGCCGACGGCAAGAACTCAATGGCCCCCATTCAAGAAGATCAGAAATCTAGCCAAGTCAACGTAACTTTAATACCGTTTTCCTAATCACAAGTTCCAATCATCAATAAGACTTAAAGCCACAAACCTAATCAGGGGGACCAAAGCGCTTACAAAACTGTCACTTTTAAGCCGCAAGGGTAAAACGACAAACGAGGTCACCTTCATTATTGTTTCAAAACTAAGTAGATCTATGCTACAATTTTCCACTATAATAATCACCCGCCAAGATTGCTGGTTTTCAGATGGTTTATTACTTGTTTTTTGAGATTCTACGAGAATATTTCCCGCCATTCAACATCTTCCGTTATATTAGTTTTCGAGCGATTTACGCGACCATTACAGCTCTTACTATTTCACTTGTTTTTGGTCCTTTTGTTATTCATAAACTAAAGCAATTTAAGATTAAACAATTTATACGTGATGATGGTCCTGAAACGCATCAAGACAAAGCGGGAACACCTACAATGGGAGGCTTATTGATTCTAACGTCAGTACTAATCTCAGTATTGTTATGGTCACGACTAGATCAACCTCCGGTTCTTATACTACTTCTCAGTATTTCGTGGTTTGGATTGCTCGGTTTCATCGACGATTATTATAAAGTTACTAGGCAGCAATCGTTGGGGCTCAGTGTAAAGCAGAAGATTTTGTTCCAGTTGCTTGGAGCACTAGCAATATCAATTTATCTTTATCATACTGATAGTTTATCGAGTCAAGGTACTCCTAAGACTGCCCTTGTTTTCCCTTTTTTCAAGAACTTCCGGCCGGATATTGGAATTCTATATATACCTTTCGCATCGATTGTGATTGTTGGAGCTTCTAACGCTGTAAACCTAACAGACGGACTGGACGGTTTGGCAATCGGATGCGTCATTTTTGTGGTGGCAACCTTTGGGGTGCTTGGCTACTTGACAAGTCATCAAAGGTTGGCAGATTATCTTGATATTGTCCATCTTTCGAAAAATGGAGAAGCGGCAACTATTTTTTGTGCAGCTCTCATTGGTTCTGGACTTGGTTTTCTCTGGTACAATTGCCATCCCGCGCAAATTTTCATGGGGGATACTGGTTCACTGGCACTTGGTGGCGTAATTGGTACTATTGCGCTGTTGATTAAACAGGAAATTTTGCTTGTAATTGTTGGAGGGATATTTGTTGCCGAAGCATTGTCAGTTATTCTACAAGTTAGCTCATTTAGAATCCGCGGCAAGAGAATTTTTAAAATGGCCCCACTGCATCATCACTTTGAGCAGATAGGTTGGAAAGAAACAAAAGTTGTTAACAGGTTTTGGATTATCGCATTAATTTTGATGTTAATTGCACTCAGCACCCTAAAAACGAGATAAGAGAAGCAAGCTCTTAACCCAATTCTTATGGAACTATGCAAACGTCTTCGTTCAAAAACATGTGCGAGTCAATCTGATTGTGCTGTAGTTCAGCCTGAAAAGCAAATAAATCAATGGAGGATTACGTATTGAGAGGGGAAATTCCGAATATTGTTCTTGCCTCTGCCTCACCGCGTAGGGCAGATTTGCTACGCCAAATCGGACTTGAATTTCGGGTTTTGCCAAGTCAAATTGATGAACCGAGTATTAAGAGTCAGCCTATTGAAGCTGTTAAATGCATCGCTTATGAAAAAGCTAAGGCTGTTGTTGATCAAGTGGAATCTGGGCTTGTTATTGGGGCTGACACAACGGTGGTCGCAAATAATCAGGTAGCAATTGGCAAACCCACCAGTTACCAGCAAGCAATTGAATTCCTCACAAAACTGAGTGGAGGCCGTCATCAGGTAATTACTGGTGTCGCTTTAATAGATGTCAGTCAAAAGACTGAAACAGTATGGTCCGAGACAACTTCAGTTTTTTTTCGTCAATTGCGCAACAAAGAGATAGAAGCGTATGTAGCAAGCGGTGAAGCAAATGACAAAGCAGGTGCCTATGGGATTCAGGGGAAAGCTGCTACTTTTGTAAAAAAAATCGAAGGTTGCTATTTCAATGTAGTTGGGTTACCGTTAGCTAGTTTAGCTGAGAAATTATACCAAACTTACTGGGCATAATTCTACAACCTCTCATCCTTAACCTCGATTTTTTGACGCATGGCACTGTACCAATTATTGTAGGTAGCGCTCTTCTTGGATTGAAGTAGGGATTTCCGTACTTTAACTTGTTCACCGATTTCATTTTTTAGCTTATCCATGTCTGGATCATTAATCTCTATCAGTTGAATGATAAAACAATCACTGTTCCCTTGTATTGGACCACGAATTTCGTTTGTCTTCATTTGAAAGGCACTAAACATAGCTTCGCTTGAAGATCCCATGTTCGAGATATAATCACTGCTGACTGAAAGTGCGAATAGGCCACTCTCTTTAACTTCCAAATCCTGTCGTGATATCCCTTTAGGAGCTACGTACCTACCTATTAGATCTTCGAGGGTCTCTCCATCAGTCAATTGGTTGAATAATTTATTGGCATCCTCCAACGCTAGTTTTTTTGCTTTTTCACTTTTTAAATCATCAATAACTTTATCCTTGACATCCTCATAGGAAGGGATACCTTCAATTTCCTTATCGGTAACTGTAGCAATAAAATAGGCTTCAAGCTCCCCTGATCCAGAACTCTTTTTTACTTCTATTAAATCGACATTACCTACTTCCACATCGAAGACCTTGTCCAACAGATCCCCGTAAGTCCATTTTGATCCGATATTTGGGATTGTACTGTCATCTTTGGTAAAAAGCCCTGTTTCTTCCACCGTTAACCTTAACTCAACATATATCTCATTTTTAACAGCTTCATTGTAACCATCCATATCAACATCGAATTCAAGTTCTTCTGCCATCTGCCTTGCTGCTGAACTCCCTTTGATTTTAACCAGTTTGTCCTTGATATTCTTCTTCACTTCGATGAAAGCTTGCGGTTGGTTCTTTTTATCCTCAAGCTTGATAATATGATAACCGAACTCTGATTCCACTAGGTCACTGACTTCCCCAATCTCAAGTTCATCAAAACATGCACGTTCAAACGGCGGGACCATTTTCCCACGTTCAAAATAACCAAGTGAGCCTCCATTTGCCTTTGAAGGTCCTTCGGAGTACTCTTTGGCGAGATCAGCGAACTGTTTGTTTTCGTCAATTGCTTCTTTTACAGTAGTTAGTAGTTCTTCCGCTTCTGTTCTAATTTCCAATTTCTTTTTATCATCAGCTCCATCCGGAATTTTTTTAAGAATATGGCTGGCTTTAACTGAGGTGATTTCTGAATATCGATTTCTATTGTCATCATAATATGTTCTAACATCGTCATCTGACACAAAATCCTGCGGAGAGATCTTAACGAATTTGAGATTGATTTGATCTTTCTTATAGTATTTTTCCTTACTATTTTGTTCGAAATATGTTTTGGTCTCTTCATCAGGAACTTCCGTTGCATTGTTATAATCGGAATTTCGGAACTGAATAAACTTCAGTTTTGCCTTATGATTCTGGCGACGGTACTCGTTTTCAATCTCTAGGTCTGTGACCAACTCCATTCCTTGAATTTGGTCTCTTAACATAGATTCGCTCAGCTGACCTCGAATCTGATCACGATATAGGTTACTATTACCTCCATTTGCATAAAGATTGTACGTCGATAGCCAATTTGGATCATTTTGGATATGACGATCCACTTCTGGATCATCAAGCTTGATGTTTTGACGTAATATTTCCATCCTTATGAGCTGATCTTTAACTTGATTTTCTACTGTTTCTCTGTCAGGTAACGCACCACTTTGGTTCTGTTGCTCATAATAACGGGTGACATTTGAAACATAGTCCTCGAAATCTCGTCGCGTAACTTTTGTGTTACCAATAGTCAGTATAGTTTCTTCTCCTAAGTTGCCTGTTCGTCCGAATAATCCATCTAGAACGTTAAAGCTACTGTCAAGAAGTAGAACCGATCCTCCAAGAAAAAGGATGGTAACTGCTACTAAGAAAAATTGGGCAATACCTTTTTGCCTCAGAAAAACAATCATTTAAATTTTGCTCCCAATTAGAATTGTATTGAGACTTACTTTTCAATGGTTTTAGCCAGATGGCAATTTCGAATAATTATTTGAATCAGCTGAGAAAATAGAATAGCATGCATGTTAATTAAACATATTGATCCACTCTGTAACTTAAGATACGCTATGATAGCATTAAGGAATTAGGCTTTTCAACTCAAAACACTATCCCAAATCTAATCAGATCACATAGTTAATAAGTAAAAGTGTAATGTTCTTGAATAGGTGCAAAACTAAGCGTATAATCAGTTAAAACGAGTTTAAGAATTATGGAAGGTATTAGATGAAAATCGTAGTTTATGATCGTCTGGCAGAAGATCTACGGCAGATGATTCAAGAAGCCGCGGATGGCCACACCGCGGTCTTTCCAGAATCTGAAGAAGCCTTGAGGGAAGAGGGATTTGATGCAGAAATTTTCTATGGTTTTTGTCACGAAAGGATCTTTCAATTCCTATCCAGTCTTAAATGGATTCAGTCATCCAGTGCAGGGATGGATAAACATCTGTATCCTGCACTCCGAGATAGTGAAGTCCTATTAACCAATGCCGCGGGGTTGTACGGTTCTCACGTAGCCGATCAGGGGTTTGCCTTGCTACTTGGCTTAACTCGAGGTATACACCATTTTGTTCATAACCAGAATCAAAAAATATGGGGTGGCAGCAAATCTCCAATGGTTGAGATTGGAGGTTTAACCATTGGTATCGTTGGTATGGGCGGAATAGGACAGTATATGGCTAGCCGTGCTAAAGGTTTTGACATGTATGTCATTTCCGTAGATGCTTATAGAAAAGATAAACCAGATTTAGTCGATGAACTGATGCCAATAGAACAACTCTCTGATCTGATGCGTAGGTCTGATGTAGTGATGATTGCTTGCCCTTTGACCGACGAAACTCGCGGCTTGATAAATAAGGAAAACCTAGTCCAAATGAAACCAACAGCCTATTTAATCAACGTCGCTCGTGGACCAATAATCAATGAATTGGCACTTATCGATGTCCTACAACGAAGAAAAATCGCCGGTGCAGGACTCGATGTTACCGAGGCTGAACCACTTTCTCAGGAAAGCCCATTATGGGAACTAGATAATGTAATTATTACACCACATGCTGCTGGTGGTTCACAACATCGACCTCGCCGGACGGTCGAATTCTTTTGTCAAAACTTAAAACGATATTTTAATAAAGAACCATTGAAAAACTTGGTTGACAAAAGGTTGGGATTCTAAATGTATCGATAATTTCTTAAGTTAGTTTATTATATTGACAGCTATAGTAATCCTTTTCTGAGTCGTTGTGTCCAGCCCACTCAAAAGGATTACTACAGCTGTCAGTTGCAACTGCGCAAGCCATTCCTTAGTCACAACTTTCAAGTGGGTTTTTGTGGCCTATTTTTGCCAACGCATAAATCCGAGGCGCTACCTTATTAAACAAAATTCTCAAACTAGTTTTTCATTTTTACAGTTGCTGCTTGGGCCATCGCTTCCTCCGCTTCGGAGATCATACCCTTTCGCTGGTAGAACATAGACAAACTACTATAAGCTAAGCTATCGTGTGGATTAAGATCTATTGCGTTTTTGACTGCTTCAATAGCACCGTCATAATTTTGCATCCGTTCATATGAATGTGCCAAACCCATATGCCCTTCGATATAATCCGGGTGCTTTTGGGTTATATCAAGAAATACCCTAATTGCCTCTTCCAGTTCGTTCTGTGCGAAAAGGGTTAAGGCTTGATCGTACAGTTCTTCTTTAGGTTCCATTTAATTTCCTTATCTGGCCGTCATTAAATCCCTGGCATCAAGCGTACCACAGAACATAGCTACTGACAAATAAATGAGGAGTTTTTTGACAATCCACATTTTCTATTTTCTTTCCTTGTTAATAAGGATTGTAACCATTCAGAAATAATCTCGACACATTGATTTGAGAAATTGAGCATGGTAATCCAAATTGGATTTGCTTCGTCAAACGCTTAAATACTGGATTCTCTCCTTAACAATCCAAGAATAAACACTACAGTGGTTCCGTCCATATTTTTTGTTATCTTCTAAAGATGATCCTGTAAAGATGATCCTGAGTATTTTATAACAAAACTGGACTTTTGGACAACGCGCAATTGAAGTTCAAAGTTTAGCTAGATGGTTTGTGCCACCACTGACTGAGAGTGTCTCGTGGCGAGAAACCTAGAAGACGTTTGGCCTTCTCATTGGAGAATTGTTGGTGTGGCAAATCAGTGAAAATATTAAAAATTTCACATTTGGATGGTAAATTGGATAGGTTCGTTTCCAACCCCAATCGAAAAGCCTCAGCCGCATCGTTCCAAGAAATGGAGAAAGGCGTTAAATCAGCTCCCACTAATGGTTGATTTGGATCACGAAAACTATAAAAAAGATAACAGAGCACATGTACATCGTTACCTTCAGTGAATACCTTGCAGATTTCCTGACCTAGTGACTTAGTCAAGGCATAAAGATTTGTACCAGGTTGTGGCGGAATATCAGGATTGAGTTCGTAATCAAAAGTTTCGTATGTTCGGCCCGCTAAGACGAAATGTGGTCCTGTATTTATTACTCGATTGATACTGTGGGTGACAGCAGCTTGCATCATGTTATAGCTACCTCGTGTGCTGACATCAAAAGCTAGTTTTCGATCTTGGCGTAGAACAGAGAGATTAATAATTGCGTCCATTCCCTCCGCAGCGCGAACGACCTGTTCTTGTACTGATGCGTCTACCAATATAAATTCGTGTTTTGTTTTCATTGGTGATATATCGGTCAGGCGCAAATGGTAATTAGCTTCCAAGGTTTTAACAACGTGGGGACCCAGATTGCCTTTTGCTCCTAGAATTAAGACTTTCATAATTTAAATTTCCGTGATATTTAAGATCTGTTTTTTTCTAAATCCAACATTTTAATTGTACCAGTTGCTACCCAAAGCGAGGCATCTAAATTCTCAAGATGATTTTACCAAAATTGCTGTTAGATTCCATATACCGATGAGCCTCATCAGCCTTTTCAAGAGGCATAATTGTATCAATAACAGGATTAATAACACCTGTTTGTAGTAATGGTAACCATCGGTCGACAAAACGTTGCGTTATACTGATTTTCTCTTTCAGTTCCAGTGGTCTCATAATTGAACCGAAAATCTGTAGCCGTTTTCTAAGAATAATCCCTAAATCTATTTCCGCGTTTGGGCCTCCCATTAGTCCGACGATGAGCAACCTACCATTAGGTTTGAGGATAGAACAGTTTTTTTCGAGGTATGGCCGACCGATAAAGTCTTGCACAACATCGACTCCTTCTCCCTCGGTTAGATTTTTGATCAATTCAGCAAAATCATGAGTTTTATAATTAATTCCTTCTGTACAACCAAGCATCTTAGCTTTTTCAATTTTCTCATTAGAACCAGCAGTAATAAAAACTTTTGCTCCTACGTTATCTGCCATTTGGATGCCTGCCGTTCCGACACCACTTCCACCAGCATGAATTAGCACACTTTCATCAGAAGATAGACAGCCTAGTTTAAAAAGTGTCTCATTGGCGGTAAAAAAAACCTCTGGTACTGCCGTAGCTTTTTCAAAACTCCAATCATCTGGGATATGCATGGCCATCTGGTAGTCAATAATCGCATATTCAGCGTATCCTCCACCACCAACTAAACCGAAAACGCGGTCGCCAAGTTCAAAACCGGTCACAGCAGCACCTTTTTCCTCAACCACGCCAGAAAGTTCTAAACCAAGAATTTCAGACTCCCCTGCTGGAGGTGGGTATAAACCTTTCCTCTGAAGTATGTCGGCTCGGTTAAGTGCCGTTGATTTGACATTGATCAGCAACTGGGTTGATTTTGGCTTTGGTGTCTTTACTTCACCTAACTTTAGTACTTCAGGCCCACCATCACCTATTTTGATAATTGCTTTCATTTTGTATACCTAAACTCAAAATATAGATTATTAAGACAACAGATAAAACCGACCTTAAACTGCCAAAACCAAAACTTTATGCCCCCATGTTGTTAAAGGAAACAATTGTAGTAACAGGAAAACTTTGCATTTAATGCTAATATTATGATATATTTATGCTCTTGTGCTTCTAGACAAATAATTAAAAGTTAGAGAATAAGGAAGTGGAACGATGGCGCGCGTATGCCACTCTTGTGGAAAAAAAGTGATGTTCGGCAACAAAATCAGCAAATCAAGAAGACATACTAAACGCAAATGGCTGCCGAATCTGCAAAAAGTCCGGGTTCAAACCCCCGAAGGCAATAAGCGTGTTCGTGTCTGTACGCGGTGCATTAGATCTGGGAAAATCACCAAAGCAATTTCAGGTGGTCAGCGCGTTGCATACGGAGCATAGATCTAGGTACTGAGAACAGTGCTTAACTGCGCGAGACGCGGATAACTTCTTTTAGTTGACGAATTGCTCCCATTGCTTGTTCTAACTGTTTCAAACCGGTAACTTCTAGTATCATTTTGTTATATCCGACCCTTTCGCTCGCTAAATTCGTGTTAATGTTTCCGTTTAAACTAGCCGGTCCAAAGCTTCCTTCGCGAATATTTATTTTTCGTTCAGCAATTGCGGTTGTAATCTCACCCAGTATACCTGATCGGTCTTGAACTTCTAAAGTAATCTCCGTTGGATAAGATAGCTCCACAATTGGTTCCCAGTTAACTTGGATTAGTCTGTCTACTTCCTCGCTGGGAATACGCCGACAATGGTGTCTGTGTATCGATATTCCTTTTCCCTTTGTTAGATAAGCTACAACTTCGTCTCCCGGAATCGGGTTACAACATTTCATAATGCGGATAGAATTTGGCTCCAAAGTGTTTAGATCAATAGTTGGAGTTGAATGGAAGATGGCGTCATTGGTTAATTCTATGTCCTTAGGAAGGTTATCAATTGCAACTAATTTCATTATATCAGCTGGCAACTGTTGTCCCGTACCAATATGCTGTAATAGGTCTTCAGACGATTTCAGATTCAATATTTGGAGAATCTCTGCCACTCTTTCCGATTTTAGCCACATATTTATATCGGTTCGTGGTCGTTTCATTTCAATCTCGAGGAAACGCTTTCCAAGCTCAATAGCCTGTACTCGGTCCTGCTCTCTAAACCACTGTCTAATTCTGTTTTGGGCTTTGGCTGTTCGCACCCACCTAAGCCACTCTCTGACTGGATGAGCGTTAATATCAGTGATAATCTTTACTCGGTCTCCATTACGCAATCGATAGCGCAATGACATAATCATTCCGTTAACTTCAGTTCCTTTACATGTATCACCAACCTGAGTGTGGATCTTATATGCGAAGTCGATGGACGTCGCTCCAGCTGGTAACTCTATCACGTCACCGCGTGGTGTGAAGACATATACTTGATCTGCAAGAAGCTCATGCTTCATTGATCTTATAAACTGGTTAGGGTTTCTCAATTCGCGAATGTCTTCCAATACACCGCGTAACCATTTGAATATTGTTTCGCTTTCATGTGTTGAGGGGACTCCTTCTTTATAACTCCAATGGGCAGCTATGCCATCTTCAGCAACTTCATGCATAGTATGTGTTCGGACCTGGATTTCAATCCGACGACCTTCATCCATAATCGTTGTATGCAGAGAACGGTATCCATTTGCTTTGGGAAGACCAATAAAGTCCTTGAATCGTGCAGGAACGTGGTGCCAATTTTCATGGATAACACCTATGCACCGGTAACAATCAACATTGTTATTAACTAAAATGCGTAATCCCATTAAATCAAAAATGTCCTCGAATGCAGCCCCTTTTTCTTTCATTTTCTGATGAATACTATAAATGCTTTTAGGCCTGCCATAGACTTCTGCTGCTACTTCTGATTTTCTGAGTGTACTCCTAATTTCCTCAGCCATCTGGTTGGCATAGTCTTCCCTTTCAACTAATTTTTGGTTGAGTAATTTAGCAATTGATTTATATTCTTCCGGATTAGTGTGTTTGAAAGAGAGATCCTCCAACCGACTTTTAAGCCTCGCGATCCCAAGACGTTGCGCCATTGGGGCATATACTTCGAATGTTTCTTTAGCTATTTCTCGTTGCCTAGATTCTGGTTGGAATGAGAGTGTCTCCATATTATGCAAACGGTCTGCTAACTTGATTAGAATGACCCGAACATCTTGAGCTGTTGCCAGAAGCAATTTCAAATAGCTTTCTGCTTGCCTTTGCCGTGCCCCTCCTCTAAAATGATATTGACTAATTTTTGAAACCCCTTCAACTAGATCTGCAACCGTTTCACCAAAACGCCAAGCGAGTTTATCGCGTGTTATTTCCTCGTTATCTTCAATCGTATCATGCAATATAGCAGCACATATTGTATAGAGATCTAACTTTAGATCAATCAAAATCTTCGCTGTTCCAATACAGTGTGAAAAATATGGGTCTCCTGATTTTCTTTTTTGTCCCTGGTGGCACTCTTCCCCAAATTTGTATGCATATTTAAGCAAGTCAAAATCGGCTTCAGGATTATAATTTTTAATCGATTGAACTAAGCTTTCCAAACTCATAATTTATTCTCTTCCATATATCTTCGCTACTTTTTCTAAGTATCCCTGCGAAGTCCTCACTCATCATTTTTATTTCTTCACCATGTTGATAAATTTTTGAAGCGTTGAGTTCACATTTCTTAGAGGATAAAACCTTGATTTCACTAGAGTCCAGATGATTAGTGACTAATTCGAGGTCCGCTAAAACAGTAAGTGCATTTAGAATAGCATCTTCGGAGATATTTGCGGATTGCATAGTGGACGAAATGAACATTCCCCGTTCAAGGAATTCCCTGTTTTTTGCTAGCAACCGTAAATTCCGATATACAGCAACTAAAATTTCTCGATCAGGGTATTGTTGATTTAATAACTTTTGTTCAAAATCAAAATCCCTATCATGGTAAATTAGATGCAGATCGGTAGTGTAATCACCATTAAATGCAGATTTACATCGATCAAAAAACAAATCTGGTATGGAGAATGGATGACAAAGCACAATATGTTGAACTTTTGGCAAAAAATCAATCGTTTCAGCTGAGAGGATCGCCTTGATTTTATCTTCGGCCAGCATCTCAGCCAAAATCTGTTTTTTATCATTTGGTGTTCCTACTTCGCATTTACCAACCAATTGTTTTCCTGATGACTGCATGAGACCTAAAAGCTGATCTATCGCTTTATCATTTCGAACATAGATTAGAGCAGGTTCGTCTTGATCCAAAATTTGAGATATATACTTGGGTTTATCACCCACACCACGCTGATCTACGATTCTAGCCGGACTTTCAACATTGAGCGGAGGGTAAATTTTTTGCTTAACGCGACGATCAATGGCTTGTATTTGGATATCCTTGACCATTAATTGAGGCGATGCTCTTCCTTGCCACTCATTAATTTCAGGTGAAAAAGCAAGATTTATAAGACTGTCTTTATTATTGATGGCAGTCATATGATCAGCCATATTAAAGGCGATTGCTTCAATTGTGTAGTGACCGTCCGTCGCAACAAATTTAAGATGCTTTTTGTCTTGGCCAATAATTCGTGGTTGGCCATGAAGTTTCAAGTTTTTCATGACTAGCACGGGAGCATCATTACCTATACCACGAGGTTCAAGACTGCCTAATTCCTCAATTGTTTCTAATGTTAAATTTGGTATTTGAACCTCAAAATCGTAGTGCAATTTCGGCGTTAAGTTCTCAGAAGAGAGATTTTTTTGCGCATATTGGTTGAAATAATCTTCAAATAATGGGATATTCTCAGTTTTTATAGAGAAACCTGCAGCAGCCTTATGTCCTCCATGCTTAATTAGCAAATCACTACAAGCATCTAGGCTTTCAACCAGATTAATCCCGTCAATTCCACGCCCAGATGCGTATGCTTCATCATCCTCAATAGCAATAAAGAAAACAGGACGGTAGTACCGATCTTTGATGTTAGAAGCTACAATTCCAGTAATTCCACGATGCCAACCCCGTTTGGCAATGACCAATCCGTAAACCTGATTCAAATCCTTTTTCTCAATCTGACTGATTGCTTCTCGTTCAATCCTTGTTTGAATTTCACGACGCTCATAGTTGAGCTGATTTAGTTTATTAGCAAGTTGAAGGGCCTCTTCTTCTGAATCTGTGGTAAGGAGATCAATCACTGTTTTGGCGTGATCCATTCTTCCCGCAGCATTCAAACGGGGCCCCAAAGTAAAACCTAGCGTTTGGCCGGTAATATTTTTATCGGGGCCAACGTCCGCTACTTCACATAATGCTCGGATACCCAGTCGTTGACGCTTATTAATCACTTCCAATCCTAATTTTGAAAGCACGCGGTTCTCGTCTACCAAAGGAACCATGTCAACAACCGTACCAAGAGCCACAAGATCAAGCTGCGATACAAGAAATGAATTCAATTGGCCGTCCATCAACCCGTGAGCGAGCTTAAACGCTAGTCCAATTCCAGCTAAGCCATCGAATGGATATTGGCTTCCTTCCAACTTGGGGTTAATAATTGTGTGAGCTGAAGGAAGTCCCTTGGGGGATGGAAGGTGATGATCAGTAATAATTGTGTCAACACCAAGCGAATTTCCAAACGCTACCTCCGCAATAGATGTAATTCCACAATCAACTGTAATCAGGAGGCCGCATCCTGCGTTTGCTATAGACTGGATAGCTTCCTGATTTAAGCCGTACCCTTCATCAAAACGGTCCGGAATATGGCATTCAACAGAACAACCAAGATAACGGAAGGTGTTTATCAAGAGCGAAGCAGCTGTAGTTCCGTCAACATCATAGTCACCAAAAATCCAGATTTTTTCATTTGTGTTGAGGGCTGATTTAATGCGATCAACTGCATCTGACATGCCAGGTAACAGAAATGGCGAATGGAGATCATTCTCGGTTGGATACAAGTAGGATTGGGCTACTTCAGGGACTTCGATTCCTCGGCTAACAAGCAATTTGCCCATTAATTGCGACACACCAAGTTGCGATGCTAGACGAAAGCTCGCTGCAGTATCGAACTCTTTGCTTTTCCATATTTTTCGCATCATATAATGGAAATGTGGGACTAAATTGCCTTAGGAACGACGATTGATTAAGATACCACTTCCAATTAAATTCCCACCTGCATCGCGTCCAAGCCGAATTCGTGATGGAGAGGTTGTAAATGAACGTTTTCCGATTGCGGTCTCTACCTGAGAACTCCGAGAAGCTTGGGTAGCAACAACACGAGACCTCTGAAAATCAATCATTTCCAGTCTGTTCATCTCACCAAGTTTCTGGGTTTCCACGAATTAAGCTCCACTAGTAATTGAATAATTCAAGCTGCTGAACGGATATTAGTTCTAGTATTGTGAAGATCGAAGCATGCATACTGATTATCATGCATAATTTGTGTTGCTATTGCCATCGCTTGCTTCTCATTCATGTAATCGTCGTCAATTTCAGCTTCAAGCGCTTTTTGAATCTCACGTCGAGCCTGAAAAGCATAGGCGACACTACTCGTGGCCCAACCGGTATCCCCACCATAAGTAAAAATCTTGTTAATCGGTACTGCATGAATAAAGCGCCGCAGAAAATCGCGAGAACTATAAGGGTCTATGCTCCACGCCCAACACATGTCTACCCAAACGTTGCTGTAGTGCTTAGCAATAGCAACCAGTTCATCACTATATGGATACGCGATGTGCATTAACACAAATTTAGCCTCTAAATATCTGGCCAATAAACTGCACATATTTCCAGCGGGAATACGACTGACTGGCATGCGGTCACTTCCTGCATAGTAACCTGTGTGAATCTTGAATGGCAGGTTATATTCAATTGACAAGGCAACTCCTTGAGCCCACGCCCAGTCGCCAAGACAAAGCCGCGTTTCTATATCAATTCCCTCTTCTGGTTTCCTCAGAATATGATCCAAAGCTTCTCTAGCTTCTTGATCACTTCGCTCAACCCAGTTCAATGTCCGGTTGTAGGCATGTTGGGATTTGACTGCAATAGCAATTGGTGCATGCTTGGAAAAAATCGCTTCCATTCCTTGTTTCAACGTTGCTAAATCGGTTACTTCAATTCCAACCTCTTCATGAATCGACTGAGGATCAACTTGACCATTACAAAACCCCGCCCATGACAGATCGTACAGGAAAAAATCAGGACCGGAATCATCTGGATAACATTGCCAGCAAAAATCATCCGTCTGTACATGATCTAGATTCGCAACATCGTGCAAAAGGCGGTAACGCTCACCTGGCTTTTGAAGATCTCTGTTCTTGCCTTGTGCTGCGGCTAGACTTTCGCCTGTTATTTCATCTATGCCATAGACCTCAGAAGCAATAATTCGTACCGCTTCACCATAACCGGTAAACTGCGTAGCTTCCCAAGCCTCTCTGATACCGCCAAAACGAGCAATGATGTCGGGGTTAGAGCTGTCCATTAAATCTTTCATAGCCTGGCCTGAAGCACCAGCTGTATGCAAATCTGCAGGGACATAATTACCAAAAAGATCCTGCAGTATATCAGGACCATTATTCAACCATTCAGGTTCCTTTCGCAAGTGTTCATGCGTATCAACCAATTTTACGGATTGAATATGGTTTGAAAGATCTGTTTTCATGCTATGCCTATTCTTCCTATTTCGATCATCTGCTGATTTGCGACACACACCACCAATACAATACCCACACAGTACCAGATTATATCAAAATCCAGGCAGAAAGTCAACCTTGTTACAAGTGTTAATAATCGTATCAAAGAGAGTTTTCAACATCAGGGGTAAAAAATTGCCTTTTATACTGTCACATGCTACCTTGTTATTAGTTTGCATTTCAATCCGCCAGTCAATTCGTCTGCAATTTTGGTGGATACTTGCATCTATGATAAGGTGTTGATCTTGTTAGTTAAGACTACTACGATTAATTAACATTCTAGCTCGATTTGATGGTAAGACCGTAAGGTGAATCTGTGTTTGTTGCTATACTCGCTGTGTCGATCGTTCTGGCAATACTAATTCCGATTCCACCAACTGTTGTCGATTTTCTGATTGTTTTCAATTTTGCATTCTCGATTTTGATCCTGATGATGACAGTTCTAGTTCCGAAACCAACTGATTTCTACGTTTTTCCTCCGCTCTTGCTATTAGCAACTATTTATCGATTGTCGCTAAATATTGCATCTACACGCTTGATTTTGCTTAGTGCTTCACGACCATTTGGCGCGGGACTGGTGATTCTTACTTTTGGCACTCTAGTGACTAACCAAAATCTGGTTGTTGGATTCATCCTTTTTTTGATCCTGCTTACGATCCAACATATGGTTGTGACCAGTGGTGCTGAACGGATAGCAGAAGTTCGCGCGCGATTCGCGCTAGAAGCGGTTCCCAGCAAGCAATTGTCCATCGATGCGGATCTGAACGCTGGCTTCATTACCACCGATGAAGCTTATAAAAAACGGCGAGCAACAGCAATCGAGCAGGAGTTTTATGGAACCATGGACGGAGCCACTAAGTTTATTAGAGGCGATGCAACCGTTGCTATTATTAGCGTGCTTGTAAATAGCCTCGTTGGTCTACTAATTGGAATTGGGCAGGATGGTCTACCAATTGGCCAAGCATTACAAACCTACACAATCCTGACCATCGGAGACGGATTAGCTTCTCGGATACCAGCGCTGATACTATCCGCCTCCACTGGGTTTCTGCTTACCCGCAGTCGAGTGATATCCAGATAAGCAGAGACTACGAATGCCCATTCTGATGGTGATATCGAAGCAGATCGAAACCGAAATCGTCGTCCAAGTGTCGCCATATGGAATGGATGTGATTGGCATTGTTTTGAACATTGTCATATTCAACAAAAAACGAATGTCCATGCAGGCGATAATAATGTGGTTGACCGCGTTCTTCACCACCCGCCCAAGCAAAGTGAATAGAGTTAAGATCAGCATGTTGTAGTTTCTTTCTTTCAATCCCCGCCAGTTGATCTGGCATACGATCAATGTACTCATAGATCAGATCCATTGTCATTTGGCGCTGTTCGGTGGATAAAGATTCGATGGCGATTCCTTCCGCGTATTGAATTTCGACCTTAGGATTATCTCGAGTCAAAATATCAGGTGGAGCATCCGTATTAATGACTGTTTTTGAACGCTGATCAGGAGTTAGGGATTTGAGCAGCAAACGAGCTAAATCCTCTTCTACTGACAAAATCCGAAGACCTTTATGTTCTCCTTGCTTGACTTCACCGGGATTAGAACCAAAAAATGAAGGATTAGGAGAAATAAGTTTGCCATTAACAATCGTAAAATGAAGAGAAACATGATGGCCTTCTACCCGCCATCCCCAAGGCTGTCTTCCATCTGGGTCACCGAAAACGGTAAAAAAGTAAAGCTCTGGTCCACGCGGGTGGTTATAGGTTCCTTGTTCTCGCTCAATATCGCCTAGAATTGTTTCTAAATTTATGATTGCGGTCGCTTTTTGATACCCTTTCTTACTTAGCCCGGTTTCTAGGAGTTTAAATGCGGAATCCTGTTGTTTCTGGCTCATTTCCTGGATCAGCACGCCCTTCCTCTCAAACATATCAATCGGAACAAAATGCCATCGGAGTCTTTCTCCTTGATCGAATGGAATTTCTGCTTTTCGGCGGAGGGCAGGACTCAGAGTTTCAAGGAATCGCACACAGGCTTTGGACATCTCCTCAACTGTTTCCAAAGCTGGAATAATTAGCGGGGTTACTTCGTGTTGGTGATGGTGAGTATGTTCTGCCACTTGTAAAACCTCCTGATTTACTTAATAAATGAGATGAGCTTGTCGCTTTTTGTCAAATTGCATGCTTTTATGTTGCCAACTTTGGCTAATTTCAGTTATGGATTTGTTGTTTAATAATGCCTCCTGAATTTTATCTGTACCTGTCAACAGATTAAAAAAACGCGACCGAAATTCAAATTGATCTGGATAAGATGCTATTACTATCGAGATCAGATGCAATGAGATCTCGGTTGGCCTAGCGGTCAATCGATCTGTAATGTGGATTTGTACACCGCCACACATCTCTTTAGCATACTTTGAGAACTCTGGTTTAAAGTGGATTTGTCGAAACAATACGCCGTCTAGGTTCAGCCGATTCAACTTTTCAGCCAAATCGTAACTGTCAATCCAAGGCGCTCCAATCCATTCGAAAGGCTTTGTGGTTCCACGACCTTCGGATAGGTTAGTACCTTCAATCAGACACATTCCCGGATAGACCATGGCTGTTTCAATTGTGGGCATGTTGGGTGATGGCGGCACCCACTGCAGTCCTGTTTGATCAAACCACATCCATCGTTCCCAACCTTCCATGGGAACAACGGTTAATGAAAGGTCAAGATCCATTTCTGCCCTGAAGAGTTGAGCTAATTCACCCACAGTCATACCATGCCTGATTGGCGTTGGGTGTGGCCCCACAAAAGATTGAAACTCTGTGTCCAGTATGTTTCCTTCAACTAGAATCCCGCTAATCGGATTTGGTCGATCAAGCACCACGAAATCAATCCCATACTCACTAGCAGTTTCCATTGATAGAAACAAAGTCGAAAGATACGTATAGAAGCGTGATCCAACATCCTGAATATCATAAATCAACATATCCAACCCGTCAACCATTTCCTGTGTCGGTTTCCGTTTATCAGCGTAAAGACTATGAATAGGAATGAGATGCCTTTTGTCAATCGAAGAATTAATTTTCTGACCATCTTGAACATTGCCAAAGAAACCATGCTCTGGTGAGAAAAGAGCGGAAATACAGCAAAAAGCAGATAGGAGATCCACATTGCAGTCTAGATTCTCGTTTACACCCGTTTGGTTAGTGATGAGGCCTACCCGCCGCTGTTTGATGGTGTCCTGTTTTCCATTCAATAAAAGATTTAAGCCAAGCTGAATCATAGTATTTGAATAAATCTATAAATCTGTTAAGGGCATCACAGTATAGAAACTGAATACGTATTTATTTGGAGTATTAATTTTCACTATTCCAAGGACTTTATGGTTTTGACTTGTCAATTTAATTTTGGTAGAGCCATTATTGGATGATTTCTGTCACGATCCCAATGCCAATTAACTGATTCGTCTTTTTAATCTCGAATCTTGTGCACACCTGCATTGCCATTGGGATTTCTAATTCGACCAAAACGATGGCATGTTCACCTGGATTTACAATGGGAATGCCTGGAGGAAGTGTGATGTGTCCACTAACATCAATTGTCCATAGGTGAATATCAGGTTTATCGTTTCCAACAATCGGCATGTGAATACCAGATTCTTCAACTGTCATTAGATAAATAGCCGCCTTAAACTGATTGTAGGACCTAATCTGCTTCGGAGACGAAACAATCTGTCCAGTTGTAACCCAACCTGGTTCTGCGTCAATCTGGATTCTGGTTTGATTATACCCAACACAGCGTGTTTGTATTCTATCCCCTTTTCCGACAATGTCAACATTCTGTCCAATTGCTAACTGCCCGCGTAACTTTTCACCTTGGATTGTTGTCACACCTTTTTTTTCTTCTAAGATTTTAGAAATTGGTACTATTAATGGCAATTCATTAGATAGAACAGGATTTAGTGTGTGCTGAGCAAGGGAAAAGATAAGATCGACAATTGGTTGCCAATCTGCTGCACCAAGATCTTTCCCTTTATATTTTAAGGCACTATCAATATCACCAATAATCATTAACGGTTTTTTCTCACCGGTATAACCATACTCAGTAAGGAGTTCCTCTGTTTCGTCTTGACACATGCCGATAAGTTCCGGATCTTCTGTCATATTAACTTTATTAAGAAAGGCAAAAACCGTTCGAATACCGATTTGATTGGCCAATTGGATTTGTTCGATAATTTCCTTTGTAACCCCGTCGGTTGTTCTGACAACTAAAATGGCTGCTTGGATTTCTGGTGAACTGCCAATAATAGCTTTGATTAAATCAGCGTGAGATTCACTGTCGATCAGCCTATAGTGTTTCCCGCTGGTTTCAAATTTAACAGTTCGAAAAAGAGTTGAAAGTTGTTCCGTTATTCGATAACTAACTGGATCTATCTGCTGAAACTGGGTGTCTTTTATCTCAGTTGCGCCTATATGTTGAACTACTTTCAGCATTGCGGTCGCTAGAGTTGTCTTGCCATGTTTGACACCTCCGAACATGCAAATTGTGGGATAGGATTGATGTCTATCTTGCATTTGGATTATCCTTTATTTTCCTTAGCAGGAGCATTCTAATACCAAAATAACCACCTAGGGGATTTTCCAGGAATTTGATTCCCAAATTTGTTGACTTGTTTTAGTAATTGGGGGTTTCCGATGATAATGTCGTGTGACCAAATGGAAATGTAGCTCCACTAATGTCGAGCTAATGGGAATGCTGTGATTACTGTAACATAATTCGCTGTCCTGCGGTTGCTGAGGTGACCGCTGCTTCGGCGATATTCACTACCTGGCGCGCATCTTCAGGAGAAATCAACATTGGTGATCCGTCCAGCACAGCGTTGATGAAATCATCTACCTCCAGCTGCCAAGCATCTACGTCGGGGATGGGTAAACACACTTCACCAGTAGTTGAAATCTTAAGTATGTTTGGGGCACCATCTTGGAACTCGAGTGATCCCAGGTTTCCGACAAAACACCGTCTGCCTCCACCGAGCTGGGATAAACCACGGGCATAGATAATTTGACCGATACCACCTTGTGCGAAGCCAATTTGCATTGTTGCAACACAGTTATCAAATCTCCCAGTTGTATCAAGATTTTGAAACGAAGAGTGTGCGTTAATCCACACGGCTTCATGGCATAAATCAAAGAGCGGGAAGGCTAAGGTTGTCCCCATAAAAAAAGGGTGACCGCTAACCTCCATTTGGAACGCCGCATTTTGCTTTGGATCCACGGTTTCGCTCCAATGGACATGCATTACTGCAAACATTATTTTCCCGATCTTTCCTATTTCCTGCTTCATTAGCGTATGAACACTGTGCAAAACGCTGGTATGTCCAACACGCAGAATCCGGTTTGTATCTCGCACACACTGGATCAGCGCATCTGCATCGTCTGTACACAACGCCATAGGCGACTCAGTAAACACATGCCTTCCTCCTTGTAGGGCGTTCAAACTTATCAGCGCATGCGTGTTCTGATGTGTTGCGACAAGGACAGCATCCACATGATCATGTGAAATGAGTGAACGCCAATCTGGAAGGAACGGCACTCCATAGGCATTAGCCAATTCTTGACCTGTTGAATGGTTCCGGGAAGCAACACACGTTAGTTGAGAACGAGGATTTTTAATAATCCTTTTGGCACGGGCATGCGCCATCCCACCAGAGCCAACAATTCCGAAGCGTAGAAAATTCACTGACTATTCCTTAATTTTACTCAGGTTTCAACTTACAAAATGCTATTCTCTACAAATGCATCTTCAAAAATGACGCTGCCTTTTCCCATAATAGTAGATGTCCATCTGGATGAAGAACATAGTCAAGGTTGGATTCGACATCCAATAAACGATAAGCACACTGGACTATTTTTAGCATAGCATCTCGATCAACTGGTGTAATTAGCGGGTCATGCCTGCCTGCTTGAAGTTGCATTGGACGAGGGGCTATCAAACTGAAAATTTCTGGAACATCGCCGTATTGCAGAAGACCAGGCAGATATTGGATACCGCAAGATGAAAGTTTTAAGGATCGTTCCCGAAAGGTATTCATGCAGCCAGCTGGAACACAGACTTTTATTCGTTGATCAAAAACGGCTAGCCACATTGCCGTTCGACCACCATAGGAGTTTCCAATGCAACCGATACGGTCATCATCTACTTCAGGACGGGAAGCAAGAACGTCAATCGCTGCTTGACCGTCTTGGATATGGAGATCGAGTATGTTAATACCATACATCGACGCTGCCATTTGAATCACGTTACACCGGTCACGATTGCCTACATGATCTAAATGTCCATCTCGACCGACCCACCCCCACCAAGCTGGTGCCAGTACCACATACCCGTCACGTACAGCTTCAAGCGCATACGCCCGACGATTGTTATCTTCTTCTTCCATCCCGCGAACTCCACAGACTGAATCGATCCCGTACTTGGCATGTCCGTGCGAAACAATTAAGCCGGGTCTATTTCCGGTCGAGGCAGGATCTCGCGGAATCAACAAATATGCAATCAGCGTTGAAATTTCACTGACCTGGATACGAAGCAGATGGCGCATATGGTTTTCGACTACAACTGTGTCTATAGTTTCAACCTGAGGCGTTGTCCGTTTTGGTAATGCTCCTCGCAATGTTGCTATCTTTTCCTGAAAACGTTGTTGCCAATCAGAGAAGTCTTGTCCCTCATGATATATCATGGAGGGTAGATTCGCGTCTCCATACGCCTTAAGAAAATCAATAAAAGATTCGGCAGGCATTTTCATCTTGGTTGCCTTTGATCTGTTTTGTTGTTCGAGGTTTTTGGAAATTGGTGTAAGAATGTCATCTTCAAGTTGAGAGCTATCAATTTCCGGATGACTAAGAATACCCTCAAGGTTCTGCAATCCATGATTCCGATTTTATTCGATGGTAATCTGCTTTTCTATTTTAGCGCTATCATAAAGTCCGTCCAAAATCTTCATAAAGGCGTAGGCATCCGTTGATGAGATTTCTGGTTCAACTTCCCCAGAAATCGCCATGGCAAAGTGTTCAATTTCATAGAAGAAAGCTGGAACATCGCTCTGCAATTCGGTGTGAGGGATATCTGATAATTCGTTAATCTCTTCATGCTTAAATTCGCCATTCTGAAACCGAGAGATTTTGCCACCAGTTATGGCACCTGTAGTACCATAAAGTTCAACCACCGTTGGTGAATCGGAATGGTTCATTCGGGAGCAATCGATCTGGATTGTCTTATTACCCTCAAAACCGACGATGCCCGTAAAATAATCTTCTGCAGGGCCTTCAGGGCCATCGTAGACTGGATAGAGGGCATGTTTCGCTCCAAAGGCCCACATCGGGTCAGGACATCCTATCCACCACCATGCCAAATCTAATTCATGTGAATAGTGTTGTCCTAAAGAGCCGCCTTTGTAACCGTAGGCGTGCAACCAACGATTATTTTGATCTAACGGTGGAATGGAATTGTATTTTCCAAAAATACGGGCGTGATAAGGATCTCCGATTCTGCCATTAAACACTGCCGCCCGGATTTTCCGGTTATGTGGAAAATGGCGCATAAAGTAGCAGAACTGTAATACTTTACCGGCGTCCTTAGCCGCAGATTCCATCTCTAGAATCTCTGGTGCGCGAATTGCGTGTGGTTTCTGGACGAGTACATGTTTCCCTGCTTCAAGTGCGTCGAGTACCACTTGTAGACGACCATCAGGTGAAGTTGCAAGATACACGGCATCAATTTGTGAATTTGCAAATAGACTGTGACAATCCTCATACGTTTCAGGAACTGAGAATTCTTTTGCTACTGACTGGCATCGATTCGGCTGGATGTCAGCAACAGCAATAACTGTTGTTCGCGGGACAACCTTAGCTGCTCGCACTGCCTGACTGCCGGCCCATCCGCAACCGATGACACCTAACTGAATTGGTGATTTTGCCATACAGTTCCTCCATCTGGTAAGTTTTCACCTGTTTAAGGCATGCTCCTAATCAGTTTTGCCTTTTTGAATCCATCAAAGGTTGCTATTAACAACTAAATTTTGGGATACCTGTCAGTGTAGTGGATTTTAAGTAACCACGTGATTGAAATTATAACACTATTTTGCATAAGGCAGTACCTTTTCAGTAGACCAAGTTGGGCGCTTGGGCTAAAATACTAAGCTGTTAGCCGGAACCAAATGGTATGGAGACAAACTATTGAATGAAGAACGGTGATGGATTCAGTTCGATTTGGCATTCTAAGAGCTGAGCGTGGTACTGAACTAGCCCTGACAATGCGTTATGCGCCGACCTCCGAACTGGTCACAATCTGCAGATAAGGGGCGGTTGGTTGCCATGGCTGAAAAATCGCCAGTTTTAAAAACCTATACTTTGTGACAGGCAATACTAGACAGTGAAACCGACGCTGTTATTGTCGCAACTAGTATCAAGCAGTGCTAGCAACTACGTGAAGCGGTTTTGTCCTCCAACCGAAAATACATGCTAGCTTCTAACTATTGCTACATACGACCGTGGAGCATTGTCAGGGGACTGGCCAAGACAGGTAGATTTGGTCGCTCTACTATGGTAAAAATGTCCCCAATTTCTCAAGAGGTGCCTAAGTCACAGCTCAGGCGATTTTGCTTATGATAAATTTAAGTCTATGGAGGAAAAGTCTTGATGGCATTCTCATTTGCTTATAGCACCCTTTATTGGCAAAGCCCTAATTTGGAGAAAGAACTGACACTTCTAAAGACATCTGGATGGCACGGGTGGGAAACTCGGCAGTCACTTGACTGGCTTGGATCTGCTCATCGAGTTCGCCGAATCTGCCAAGCGATTGGTATAGAAGTAGCAGCAGTTTGTGGTCCAAACGTTACTCTAAATACAACTAACGCGGTTCATGAAATCAACAAACGTCGAATTGAGTTTGCGTCGGATCTTGAAGTTCCGATCTTTATGACTAAGGGACCTGGACGGCTCGACAGATCAACAACTAACCAAGACTTGGATCAAATGGCTTTTGTTTACGAAGACCTAGCCGTTTATGCAAAGCCTCTTGGTGTTACTGTTACTTTTCATCCACATGTTAATCATCTTGTTGACAGTGCTGATGAATGGCGGCAGTTTATGGGTCGGCTTGATCAATGTCAGCTTTGCTTTGATATGTCCCATGCGGTTCATTGGGGGTGCGATCTCACTCAAGCAGTTTATGATTTTCGCCGTCAGATTTCTTATGTTCATTTGCACGACTACAAAAATGATAATAGTGTACAGTTGGGTGAAGGGATGATGTGTGATTATCCAACATTTCTTTCAACCTTGAAAGACATCGACTATAAGGGTTGGATTACTGTGTGTCCTGGACAAGCAGAAGCACCAGTGAGTGAAAAAATTCGGGTCAACCGTGCTTATCTAAAGAGCATTGGATACTGATTATAGCTATAGAGCGCAATCCTGCCCTCAAAATCGGTATCGACAGTAGTGTTTAATTGGATGGCTCTGATTATTGTATCAAGAAATTTCTGGCCGGGTTTTAATGCCGTGTCGAATAATTTCCAATATAGTTTCTCGTTCATTTCCCTTTAGTTCCAACCGCGGAGGACGAGTGGCTTCAGATCCCAAACCGCACTCAGCCACGGCTAGTTTGATATACTGAACCAACTTGGTGTGTGTATCCAAGTGAAGTAAAGGTGTGAACCAACGATAGATTTCCAGAGCTTCTTGATATCTTCCGCTTGTTGCTAGATTCCAAAGTAATATATTTTCTACTGGAAAAGCGTTAACCAAACCTGCAACCCAACCGACAGCACCTAGCATTATACTCTCTAATGCTAGGTCATCAACGCCACTAAAGAGAATGTACCGATCGCCAACAGTGTTAATCAAGTCTGTAATCCTCCTAACGTTTTCGGACGATTCCTTGATGGCAACAAGTGTCTCTTGATCACTCATTTCAGCGAACATGTCCGGTGTAATATCTACATGATAAGCAACTGGGTTGTTATAACACATAATTGGCAGGTCTGTTGCCTTTGCTATTGACTTATAGTGAAACATCGTTTCACGTCGATCAGATTTATACACCATTGCGGGTAAAACCATCAGCCCATCGACGCCTGACTTTAATGCATCAACTGCATAACGACAAGCTAAAGAGGTTGTGTACTCTGCTACACCTGTTAGAACTGGGATGCGATTATCAACAGCTTCCACTGTAGCTTTAAGCACATCCAGTTTCTCCGAATATTCCAGAGAACTGTTTTCTCCAACGGTACCTAGCATAATGACACCATGGATACCAGCTTCAATCATTACTTCAACATGTTGAGTCGTAGCCGGTAAGTCAAGTGAATAATCATCCTTAAAATGAGTCGTGGCAGCGGGAAAAACACCTTGCCAATTTAGGTTTTTCAATTTGGAGTCCTTAAATGATCAATTCATATTTAGCGGATTTCAAAAACGGGATCGCCTAGAACATCGCTCCGCAAAGTTACACCCAACCCTGGTTCATTGGAAGCAGCCATGCGGCCGTTTTCACGTTGTGGTGCCCCTTTTGCCGTACTAACTGTTACGTAACTATTGAAATCAGTTGATGTAAACAAAAAGTCCGGCGGGGTACTGTGTGCAAGATGGGCAATAGCCGCAGTCGTTAAATCTCCTCCCCAACTGTCTTCTATCGTCATGGCAATGCCAAGTTCAATGCAAAGATCTCTAGCGAGTTTTGCTTTGGTTAACCCGCCAAACTTACTAATTTTGATATTAACAACATCCATGGCTTGATCAGCATGGCCTCGTAACAAAACGTCAATATCAGCTATTGATTCATCCAAGATAAAAGGATGATCGGTACGTTGACGTATAGAAAGGCACTCTTGGTAACTTAAACAGGGTTGTTCGATATACACGTCGACATCCTTGACAGCTCGAACTACTCGGATAGCTTCATGTTTCAACCATCCAGTATTTGCATCGGCAATCAGCTTATCACCAGATTCCAACCTTTCGGCTACGGCATGAATACGCTCGATATCAATTTCTGGATTGGCTCCAACTTTCAACTGGAACCGTCGATAGCCCTCCTCCCGATAGCCAGCTACTTTCCCTGCCATTTTGTCAGGAGATTCCTGTGATATTGCGCGATATAAGACAAAATCTTTTTCGTGTCGCCCACCAAGTAGTTCACAGATGCTTTGGCTGGACGCTTGTCCCAAAATATCCCAACAGGCAATATCAATAGGTGACTTGACATAAGGATGACCTTTTAGTGCAGCATCCATTAATCGGTTTAGAGGTCCTAATTTGGTTGGGTCTTGGCCAATTAAGTGCGGTGCCAGCTCTTTAATCCCAGAACGAGCGCCACTGGCATATGCGGGTAAATAATATGGCCCCAGAGGGCAAACTTCACCATACCCAATCAACCCTTCGTCCGTTTCTACCCGAACGATTGTACTATCGAAGACAGAGACGGATTTACCTCCAGACCAATTATAACTACCTTCTTTTAGCGGCAAATTGACTTGGTAAGTCGCAATAGATGTAATTTTCATTGTTTTATAATACCTCTAACATTTAGGAGAATATAGCATTCCTTGCTGTTTCTGTCAATGACATGAACTTTTGCTAACATAAAATTAAAGTACAAATTGGAATAGCAAGTAAAAAATGTAATAAGAACCTTCTTTAAAGTCGCTCAAACAACACTTCTTATAGGTGAAGAAGATCAATTAAAAATAGGGTTGATTAAGGATGAAACTCGACAATGGCAACCACAATTCCACTCAGAGAAAGGGGCCTTCTTAATTTTTCGATTTCTTCGGTCATCGGAGAGTAGGTGATGTTTGAGTATTAGACTAAAGTCTTGGTAAAATCCATCAATTTAGCAGAAGAATGATATAATATTGAAGGGTTCTCTCTGTTTTTTTGACGGAAACAATTTATGGAATGCCAGAAGGGAAAATTCTTGTCCACGCTGAAATCCAGGTTGTGTTAGGGTAAAATTTAATGCAGACAAACTACTACCAAACTTATCCTTTAAATTGCGAGCATTTGCTCTTTTGTTGATATTTTATTTCGCTTAACTGGGTTCTTCAATAATCCCTCCCATGAATATAAAACAAAAAACTCTTAAGAATCGAGACAATCAAGCTTCTGATATTTCTAAGTCAGTAGATATTGAAACCAAAGTAAATCAAGCGATAGCTTGCCATCAATCAGGTCAACTACAGCAGGCCGAGCAAATATGTCAACAGATACTTGATATTGACCCCCAAAATGCAGAGGTCTTTAATCTTTTTGGATTGATTGCCTGTCAGGCTGAGAAATACGAAATTGCAGTTGACCTCATCAATCATGCCCTAGACATATCTCCTAACCAACCACTCTTCTTAAACAACCTTGGTTTGGCATTGAAAGAACAAGGCAAAATTGAAGAAGCTATTGAAGTTTATTCTCAAGCCCTTGCCATACAACCTGAAAGTGTTGGAATCTACAATAATCTTGGTGTGGCCCTATACAAGCAAGGGAAATGCGATAAAGCGATTGAAACTTACCAAAGAGCTATCCAAATCCAACCTGACTTTGTAGAAGCTTATAATAATTTAGGCAATTTATTTGAATCAGAAGGAAGATATGAAGAAGCTATTGAAGTTTATTCTCAAGCCCTTAACATGCAACCTGAGAGTATTAAAATCTACAATAATCTTGGCGTTGCTCTATACAAGCAAGGGAAATGCGATAAAGCGATTGAAGCTTATCAAAGAGCTATCCAGATCCAACCCGACTTTGCAGAAGCTTATAATAATTTAGGTATGGTATTAAAAAAGAAAGGGGAATTAGATGCAGCAGTTCAAGTGCATCATCAGGCTCTAAGGATTCAACCCGACTTTGCAGAAGCTCATCGTAACTTGGGAGATATTCTACAGAAACAAGGAAAGTATGATAAAGCAGTTGAAGCTTATCAAAGAGCTATCCAGATCCAACCTAACTATGCAGCCGCCTACAACAACCTTGGAATTGCATGGCAGAAGCAGGGCAAATTAGAACAGGCTAGCCAAATCTATCATAAAACTCTCGTCATCAGGCCGAATTATCCTCAAGCCTATAACAACTTGGCAAACACACTAAAAGAACAAGGAAAATTGAAAGAAGCTGTTCAAGCTTATCACAAAGCTATTGAAATTAACCCCGACTATATTGATGCTCATAAAAACCTTGGTATTGCGTTGTTGCTTCAAGGTGATTTCCAACGCGGTTGGCAGGAATACGAATGGCGACTGAAATCTGAAGACCTTTGTGTTGCAAATCGTGCTCAGACAAGATGGAACGGTTCCTCACTTAGTGGGAAAACGATACTTCTGTATGCTGAACAAGGATTTGGTGACACCATTCAATTTATTCGGTATGTACATCTACTAGCGGAATACAACACTGAGATTATTGTTGAATGTCAATCAGAATTGGTGCCGTTGTTTAAAAATATTGGTGCCATTAAAAAAACAATTGTTGCTGGAGAATCCTCCCCAAAATTTGATGTAAACGCTTCATTACTTAGTTTGCCGGGGATACTTGGAACGGATCTTAATTCCATCCCGGTTAAAACCCCTTATCTCTATGCCAAGTCAGGATCACATACCAATCTCGAAACGTGCTCTGAATACAAGGTTGGTATTGTTTGGGCGGGCAACCTCAAACACCCAAATGATAATAATCGTTCCGTTGAACTACAGCAGTTTTCGGTTTTATTCGATGTAGAAGCTTGTCAATTTTTCAGTTTACAGGTTGGAAGCAGAAGAGATGACATTATTCGATATTATTATTCTAATACCATTATTGATTTAGGTGGTTATTTTTCCAATTTCTCCGATACAGCGGCCGCTATTTTGGAGTTGGATTTGGTCATTAGTGTTGACACAGCAGTTGCCCATCTAGCGGGTGCTCTAGGTAAACCAATATGGGTATTACTGCCATTTATGCCAGACTGGCGTTGGTTGTTGGAGAGGGAAAACACACCATGGTATCCAACAATGAGGTTATTTCGGCAGACGGATACCAGAAATTGGGCTGAAGTGTTGCAAAAAGTTAGATTCGAACTAGAGAAAACAAATATAGGGAAAAAAAAGAAGATAATAATTGATACCAAGCACATACTATGATATACAAAAGTTGATGAACTTCTTCCAATAGTTTTTGAATAAAAAACCATTAAGTACCTAGCTGGATTTTGGGAATTTTTTACCCTTGAGTTTAAAATCAAGAATTGACTATGAAAAAGCAAAAAGATCAAATTCCTCAATTGTCAAAATATGAGCTGGTTGGCGGAGCTGCTGAGACAATTATCACGCCTGATGCCGAAGGGACATTTCTTATTGGGCCAATGCAACCAAGTACTGGAATTAACGATGCATTGTGGGCCCGAGCCCTGGTACTATCAGATGGCATAAATCAAATTGCTATCTTGACTCTTGACTGTCTTGGTTTTGATTTTGCTTATAACGATATTCTGATTCAAGCTGCGTCCGAATCCTCCAATATTCCCGCTGAAAACATAATGATTAATTGCAGTCACACTCATAGTGCCCCAATCACCATACCGTGGGGACCCTGGGATAAAGAAAAGGACAAACCCTTTCACCGTTTTCTACCAGAAAAGATTGCTACGATTACGAAACAGGCAAGCCTATGCCTTGAACCAGTGCGCTTACGGTATCGTCGTGAAACTACTCAGATTGGATTTAATCGCCGATTCTTTGACGGACACAGTATAAGTATGGCCCCCAATCCAAACGGAGCAATATTGCCCTGGGTTGACGTTTTGTCAGTTGAACGAATCGAAGGCAAACCAGTTGCTGTTCTTTTCAGCCATGCAGCTCACCCAGTGATTGTCCATGGAGCAAGTACCTTGATTAGTGCCGATTATCCGGGGTTTGCTGTCGATACGTTAATACGTGAGCAAGGTGAAGAAACAGTGTACATGTTTGCTCAGGGCTGTAGCGCTAATATCAATGGATTTCCGCTGCGTGGTGGTATAGACGCAGCTAATGGCGCGGGTCGAGATTTAGGCCTAGCGGTTTGTCGATCGATTAAGGCTATGGAAGAAGAGATTTCAGTCGAAAACATTCAAATCGAATCTATGGAGCTGGAACTTCCACTACAGGATCCACCTTCAGTCGAGGTATGCCAAATGATGCTAGCACAAGAAAAAGATGCTGACAGGCGACGAGCTTTCTCCGAGTTACTTATCAACAGTCAATCTGACCAATTGCCATCGGTTCGATTCCCGATTAAGGCTTTTAGTATTGGGAGTCTGTGCGTTCTTGGTTTAGCGCACGAAATGTTTGCTGAATACCATCACTATATCAACGAGGTCTCACCCTTTCCTGATAACATGGTTTTGGCTTATACCAATGGAGTAGAATGTTATGTTGGTACTGAAAAAGATTATAATCTTGGTGATCGTGGAGGTTATGAGACATCATCCATAGGAGCAGCCTTTCTCTATCAACCTCGGTTACCTCTTTCTCCGCAATCCGAAGAGTTAATCCAACAGGGCTTAAAACATCTTCTTGATCAATTGGTAACTAGATAAAATTATTTGGGTTTTCTCCTGTTACTTTCTCTCTGCCTATAATGGTGAGCGAACAAACAGCACTGACAATAAAATGGTTGCAGAAAGCATAAGTTTTTTTTACTACTAAGTTTATTTTGGTATTCTGCGCTATTTTCATATGGTCGTACGTCTAACCCGATATGACCGAAGAAAAACGATTGAATAGATATACCTGTCTAGTTCTGAGAAAATAGTCAATTAGCAAACTTTCCTACCATTTTTCTTTTTGCGTCTGAATTCATACTTATCAACGTCACACATCTAACGATTTCCACGTCCCATGGCCTTGATTTATTAGACAGTTTGCTTTGCAAATCGCTTAATCTAGATTGTAGCCTTGCTTCTCCCTCAGAACCAGCCGATACAATCCAATTGTCGGAATCAGGGTAATGGTCGAGGTTATTAAGGCGACCTGAATTGAGACAAACTTGCCGATAACTCCTATCGTTGGGCCACCTCCGATCTGCCCAAGCGCATCCGCTTGCGCTTGTATCGAAAGAACGGTCGCACGAGTGGTTGATTCAAGATTCTGATTTAACAATGCTGTGAACAGAGGATCTTTAACTGAACGCAACATGGCAACACCAAGGTAAGCCAACAGTGCAATATAGAAGTTGCCGGCAAGTGCAAAGGAAAACGTGAAGGCAGCCAGCAGTGCACTAACGATAGTTAAGATCATAACCAAATGCCGATAGTTCGAGGTATCAATAAAACGCCTAACTATGTCCACAGCGACAAACGCGAGTACTGTTGAACCGGTGGACATCACTCCCCACCATATCACCGTGTCGAGTCCAACCAGAATAGGGAATTCAAAAGACTCGACTAAAAATGGTGCAAACAACCGATCATAGCCTTCGCTGTACATGCCTTCGCACATAGCAATGACGATAAAAACCCACAAGACCCGAGAGGATCGAACAAGTAAAACAACCTGGTCAAACATGCCTGCCAGTTGCAACCATGTTTGCCTGTTTTCTTCAGTTACTGGTCGAAAAAATCTTTCATCCATAAAAAAGAAACTGAACAAGCTAATCAGCACGAGGCCCAGACTACCCAATATGATGGGTAACCTTAAATCTATAGTTGCAAGTGCGATGCAAACACCGATACCAATGAGGCTGCCGATTTTACCATACTGGCTTGCAATGAGGAATAAACGGTTCGCCTTCTCCTCACCGATCTCGTCTGAAATCCATGCTTGGCTCGCACCTGACAAGAATGTGGAGCCCACACCCCATATAACCTGGCTCAGCAATATCACATCAAAGCGAGGGAATAATCCAAGCAACATGTATCCAGAACCCACCATAAAATATCCAATGATTATGGATCGTCTTCGGCTATAAACATCCGCGACAATCCCGGTGGGAATTTCAAACAAGAAAGCGGACAACTCCAATACCGTACCAACAAGCACCATCTGTAAAGGATCAAGACCAGCGACTGTGACCATAAATACCATCGACACCGTGGTCATCAGCGCCCAGTTAAATCGATAAGAAAAGGTAATACCGATAAAAAGTTTGTAACTGTTAACTTTTTTCAAAACACACTCCAGATCTTCCCACGTCCTTGTAGCGGCTATCAACCTACAGACAACAAGCCCTAACGGTTATATACCATTGATCTTTGGCATTTCAGGCGTAGACTTGCCAAAGCAGACAGCATCCAGCCAGTGCGTTTCGGGCAGGTTAAAAATCGATCGATTATACTTGGTACGATCACCATTCGACAGGTAAACCAAGTAGAAGATGGATGTTGGTAAGGATATATTGCTGAAGTAGGAATACCAACGTTTCCATTGATGGATTCTATCACAACTGCCACATCGAGGTAAAACGGCGGAGTCGCTGTCAGTTGGTTCTAACGAATCGGGAGGATACTTTCTAAATGGGGGATGTAATTACAGTGCTACGCTGTCTTGAAAGCTTGTCTTTTGCACGGGAAAATTATCCCACGTTTTGTATGTGCTGTCGTGGTGGATCGTGACTCGTGGGATAAGGAATAGCTCCTACTGAATCGTTTACTCCTATGGAGTATCAGACGGGCACCAGCGAATACCAACGCAATAGATAACTCGTGTGTATCATCTGCCTTAGGCTGCACCATTCTGGAAGTAAGTCTTCAAAGTTTGCTGAAGAAGATATGGAAGGCATAAAAAAGTTAATGGTCAACAATTTTGTTAAAATCGTCAATGGTAATTAGCCTTAATCGTTGCCCAGTTAGTCGATAACTTATCTCCAGGCTCTATGGCTAACGCCGAGGCCAAACCTTGTGTCATAATTAGTTGAATTTGCTTCACCGTTAGGTCCACACTCAAAATAGCCACTTCGTCGAAGGAGCCGTGCATAAAGACATGATTGGCCAAGCGTGCTCCCATCACTACTTCCTGTGACTTAGTATCTGTATTCATTGGCTGGGCTGCGCCAGCTTTTCCATTCAATTTGCCGTCGACGTAGATATTATGGTCTTGGACATTTTTGGCTCCTTTTGGGAATACCACTGCGTGATGGTGCCATTTTCCATCGCATACATTAGTATCACCCCAATTATTTCCTCCATTATTTTCAACCCGGAGATAACATTTAGCACCATCTACATGGGCACGAATGTAATACTTCTTAGTTGCCTGATTAACCCCCCATTTGACCCAGGAATGATCACGAGTACTTTCGCTTTTAAACCAGTAAAGGACCGTCCGTGGATCTGTTCCACCAATACCTCGATAACTCTCGACAACTAAGTTCCCATCCTCTCCATTGTAGACTAACCCCTTACCAAATTTGCCTGGCCCATATTTGACCCCGCCCTCTAAACTTCCATTTCTCTGGTTTGCAGAGGCATCCTTGGCTTTTTTACCTTTGCCTTCTTCAAACAAATATGCGACTTCCACTTTCTTCATATCTATTGGTGCTGCGAATGCTAGACAGACAAACGTTAAACAGATTCCGAAAACCAGCAAACCACAAACGATTTGTCGCATTTTAGTATTCCTAATACATACAAAGAAGATTAATAACTGTTTCTTATAATGGCCCAATTAGTCGACAGTTTATCACGGGATTCTATGGCTGTTGACTTGTTATTCAATGCGGATGCCAAACCTTGTGTCATAATCAGTTGAATTTGCGTGGCTGTTAGATCCACGTTAAAAATAGCTGCCTCGTCAAAGGAGCCATGCATGAAGGTATGGTTGGCTAAGCGCGCTCCCATCGCTACTTCCTGTGACTTAGTATCTGTATTCATTGGCTTGGCCGCACCAAATTTCTTATTCAATTTGCCATCGACATAAATTTTATGGTCTTGAACATCTTTGGCCCCTTTTGGGAATACCACTGCGTGATGGTGCCATTTTCCATCGCATACATTAGTATCACCCCAATTATTTCCTCCATTATTTTCAA
>Ga0066834_10000092_pt1 | contig 38199 bp, 28 predicted proteins | sample ETNtaG_30_FD_66729 | JGI IMG/M metagenome (GOLD analysis project Ga0066834, IMG submission 66729) | Marine microbial and viral communities from oxygen minimum zone, Eastern Pacific Ocean - ETNP201306PF43B | ecosystem: Environmental > Aquatic > Marine > Oceanic | place: Pacific Ocean: Eastern... | reverse complement strand
TTTGCATGAGATCTACCCATTCCTCCGCAACCAATTATACCAACACGATAAATCTTCTCAGACATAAATTAATTCCTTTGCTATTTATATTATAAATTTGCTGATAATATCTCATCCAATCCAACAAAGTAAACATGACAAAAAATGCCTAAAGCCATCTGTATACGCAACAAACAAATAGCCGCCAAATCCATATTTTCTAAATACAGCTTCCATAAACCCCATGTTTGTTCCCGATTACCTTTTATGTAGTTAAGAGATATTTTACCAATCATCCTCTCTACCCAAAATCTTTCGGCTCCATTCCACAGAAAACTAATGGATGATCGAAGGCAACACAGCTACTAAACATAACAAAACCGACAATGAGTAGCAGAGCTACAAAAGAAAACAAACATGACTGGTGCAAGAACCAAATAAACTTATCATAGCTGTCTTCAAGCTTTCCACTCATTCACTTTGAACAAACTTGGACAATATGAATGATATTCCAAGAAAAGTCAAGATCAAAATCGGCAACAACAATCAGTTTGACATACAGATGGCAATCTTTCTAATCTACAACACCGATACCCCAAAAAATATATATGCCATATGAGCATAAGTTCCTCTATAATTTTGACTATTACAACTAATTTCCTGTTCACTATCCAAGGACAATCAATCCAGAAAAATCCACACAAGCTACTAAACTGAATCAAAAGAAGAATAATTAGTGTTACAGAACCTCATAACAGGTTTTTACCCCTAATACATTAGGATAAAAAGGGGCAGGGAGGGGAAAGATCGCAAGTCTAGAATCGCCCGAGATTTTTCTGGACAGCCACTAATATGGCTTAAAGCGCATCTTCAATATAAACGGAAGGCTGCCAATTTCTCATGGTTGATCAGAAGAGAGCTACAGAAGTACCAACTACTGTTACATCACCCCAGAGAAACAGAGTAACTGTATTGCTCAAATTGTAAAAGGTTTCAGAATAACCACACCAAGGTCTAATACAAATTCTAAATCAATTATTCTATAAACTTCTTACCTCACCATGGAATCTACTTCTGAACTGATTTTGGTGGTTTGAGAATTTCAGATAGAATAATTGCTTGCCGAAATGTTTTCGGACTTAGGGGCAGGCCTGCAACCTTTCGTTCTGTAGAAGGGGTTGACGTCGGTACTGACGAAGCAGGTTCTTTTTCTGGTTCTGGTTGATTAGAAGAAACAGTAGGTTGTTCTGTCTTTCTTTGTTCCATTTCTGGAGGGGGCATTTGCGCTTGTTCTTGCTGAGGAAGTACTGGTTTTTGGATCTCGTCACCTTCGACCAGTTTCTCCAACCAAGATGGCAGTTTCATGCCATCTCCATCTTGAGACTCCTGGTCCTGATCAGCAAGTTTCTTCTTTTTAGCAAATCTCCGAGCTAGAACGAAAATCCCGAAGACTATGAACGCAATTACTTGAAAAATCTCTTCCATTAGGATGCCTCTACCTTAACTGAAAATCACTTACTAAGAGTATGAACTTTGGGTATTTCCCCGTTTACGACATGCCGATTGAATGGCTTGATCCTGTTGATTCCTGATCTGGGGAAGCGATTGCTTGACGCATCTCTGTGTCAGCAACAACATTACGTAAATTGTAATAGTCCATTACGCCCATTCTTTCTGAATCGAAGGCATCAGCAATTGAAAGCGGCACTTCAGCGTCCGCAGCGATCAACTCAATAGTACGTTCCTCTACCAACGCTCTCATCTCTTCCTCTTCGGCTGCTGCTAGTGCGCGCTTTTCCTCAGCCATGGCTTGAGCAATTTTCAACTCGGCTTCTGCCTGATCGGTTTGTAACTTAGCACCAATATTCTCACCAATATCAATGTCAGCAATGTCGATTGATAGAATTTCAAATGCTGTACCAGCTGCTAACCCTTTTTCTAGGACTTCCCTGGTTATTCTCTCAGGACTTTCAAGGACGGCTTTATGAGTCGTAGCAGACCCAATGGTAGTGATGATGCCCTGCCCAACGCGGGCAATGATAGTTTCTTCTGTCGCACCACCAACTAACCGATCAATATTAGCTCGTACAGTAATACGGGCTTTGACAATCAGTTGAATCCCATCACGAGCGACGGCCGTGATTCCTCTCTTATTTTCATGATCAGCAGGAACATCGATAATGGCTGGATTTACACTCATCTGAACTGCTTCTAAAACATCACGACCAGCCAAGTCTATTGCAGCTGCGCGACCAAAGTCAAGGTCAATATTGGCCTTTTCTGCTGCTATCAGAGCTGAGACAACGTTTGCAACTTGGCCGCCTGCAAGATAATGGGCTTCTAAATTATCCAACGACAGGCGTAAACCTGCTTTTGTCGCTTCAATTTGAGGCGTGACAATCTGGCCGGGAGGAACACGACGTAAGCGCATGGCAACCAAGTCACCAAATATACGCACCCGAACTCCAGCAGAAATTGCACTAATCCACAAACCAATTGGCACAAAAGCAAAAATAATCACAAAAAACAGAACAACTAAAACGGCTAAAACTGGGAATAATGTTGGCATTTCGTATGATTCCTCTCAATTTGTCATGTTAAGCGTTAAGGTTGCCTGAACGAAATGCAGAAGCAAGAGCGCGCGGCACCTTTGCTTCTGCTTCAACTACCTTTGCTCGCATCTCTTGAACTTTGGCGGTCATTTCCTGTTTGCGTGCTACGGCCATGGCGCGGCGCTCTTCAGCTTTTGCTTTAGCAACCAGCATATCTGCTCCCGCTTGTTCGGCTTTGAGCTCCGCACCGATATTTCTCCCGACGTTGATATCAGCTATATCAATCGATAAAATATCGTAAGCCGTTCCAGAATCAAGACCTCGGTCAAGAACCGTTCGCGAAATAATATCTGGATTTTCAAGAACGTCTTCGTAGGTTTCTGCTGATCCAATAGCACTGACAATACCTTCACCAACTCTGGCAATAATGGTTTCTTCCCCGGCGCCACCTACCAAACGCTGAATATTAGCACGGACGGTTACACGCGAAACCGCAATCAATTGCACTCCATCAATAGCAACGGCTGAGATTTCAGGCGTAGTAATGACACGAGGGTTCACACTGACCTGAACGGCATCAAAAACATCACGACCGGCCAGATCAATTGCCGTCGCTTGCTGAAAGCCAAGTTCTATGCCTGCTTTATCTGCCGCGATCAGCGCATTGACAACCCGTTCAACGTTACCTCGGGCCAAATAATGTGCTTCTAAATCAGAAGCCTGCAAACTCAGCCCAGCCTTTGTCGAACTGATAAGAGAATTAACAACAACTCCCGGGCTAACATTCCGCAACCTCATTCCAACGAGATCGCCAAAAATCCGTATTCGAACACCAGCTGCAAGCGCCGCAATCCACAATCCCACCGGTACTAACCAGATGAGAAACAGAAGAAAAACGACAGCTGCAATGGCTATCATAATGACAAAAGTCATAGGATCCAAAATTTAATCCTCCACAAAATTTAATCCTCCAAAAGGTATTATTATCGATCTTACTTAACTTAAGAATTGAATTACACTAAATTTCCAAAAAAAACGAACCGAGCTTTAGGAAAAACACGGAAACTATCAAAAAAAGACTCCTTAAACCATTATGCAGCTGACGACTTAAATAACAAGCAGTCTCAGAAGAATTCAGGAAACTTATCAGCAATCCCCATAAATTTCCTAAAGAAGTTTTTTCGACTGTTGGCGGTTTTTTTCAACCATAACCTTTGAACCTTCAACATTAATAACCTGAATCGGCACATCAACCTCAATGAAATCGCCAACACTAACAACATCAAGCCGTTTGTTTTCGATCATGGCAGTACCCGCAGGCCGAAGCACAGTGAGTGCAACACCAGTCTGACCCAGATATTCCGAATAATCCTCTTTAGCAGCAGAATTATACCCTTTGTCTGATCCTAACTCCGTACGCAATACCAAGTACTTTAACATTATAGTACCAAGCCCAATTACTATCAATAAAGCACCAACTCCGCCTACAACAAAGAAATCTGAAGATTCAACAATAACCAATTCTAAGAATAAAAGAAAAGCACCCAAAGCCAGCAGTAAAATTGTCAACCACTTCATGCTAATTCCTTAAAGAAGCTAAACTTTAGTCTTGGCGACTTTCTTCAACAACAATCTTTGAACCCTCAACACCGACAATTCGAACTGGCATATCAATATCGATAAAGTCGCCAACACTAACAACATCAAGCCGTTTGTTTTCGACCATGGCAGTACCCGCAGGCCGAAGCGCAGTGAGTGCAACACCAGTCTGGCCTAGATGTTCTGAATAATTCTCAACTGCGGAATGAAACCCTTTATCTGACCCTATTTCCGTTTGTAAAACAAGATGTTGCCATGCTTGCGTTTTAGGCAGGAAATAGCCCGCAACAAGTAAAAGCACCGTTGTAATTAGCACAGAAACTCCAAGAAAAAAAATGGCCTGTTCTGTTTGATATGCGTTTTCAAAAATAAAGAATACGCTGTAGACAATACATCCGATTCCCACAATGCCTGCTACCCCAAACCCCGGAATCACAAATGCTTCTATCACCAGAAGGCCTATCCCCAAAACAAAAGCAAGCAAAGCATATTGAGCTTCGACTTGGCTCAACATATGACCACCGAAGAAAAGGCCAAGGCATATCACACCTATCAATCCGGGCAATCCAAAACCCGGGGATCGAATCTCGATAAAGAGCCCCAACATACCCAACGAAAGCAGTAGAGAACTAATAATCGGAGCTGTAACAAAAAACGCAATCTCATCAGCAAAAGATGGATCAACTTTCCTAATTTCTGCGTCAGTTAACAAGGTTATTTCTTTGACCTTCTCTTCTCCTAACTCGCCTCGTTTCAACATGATAGCCTCTTGTGTTAATACCATCAATTCGCCATCAACTTCAACAATGGAATACATCTTTAGGATCTGTTTTCGATTCTCGGCAATTGCTTCCGCTAGATTATATTCAAGTGATTCTTCAGCTGTTAGTGTTAACAGCTCTCCTTCAGCTGCAAGAACTTTCATCTGTTTGTCTATTTCCAGTTCTTTTTCGTATTCTCTTGGACGTAGCGCGACGATATCACCACTTTCAGAATACTTAACCAGTGTAAGCTTTTTATCTACCATGGCAGCTGCGGTGTCGGGATTCCGTCCTTGGCGTTCGGCAGTTGCACTAATTTTGCCCCGTACATAGGAAACAGCTTTCTCTCCAGCCTCTTGCCCTTGGATCGAAACTGGCGCGGCATCACCAATTGTCCCTCCTCTTCGGATAACAATTTGATCGCATGCCAAGGATATCATCGCTCCAGCAGAAATCGCTTCGGTATTGACAAAGGCAATGGTGGGTATTTCCGACCGTTGGATGACATCGATAATATCACGCGCAGCGTCTAGTGCACCGCCAGGCGTGTGGACATCGAAAATAATGGCAACGGCGCGGTTAAGTTCAGCTTCCTTGATCCCTTTTTCAATGTAAACACGTAAACCGTTCCCAATTTCCTTACGAATGTCAATTTGGTAAACAAGCGTATCGTCAGCAAAAGCAGTAAAGACTATAAGTAACCAGAACATCTGGGTAAAAACCAAGGCTAAACAAAGGTTCCATTTCATGATTACGACCTCTTGGCGACCACAAGAATCAAGTGGTATTATATCGCTGGCCTAAATTACTGTCAAGCGTTTCGGGATGCTAATTCCTCACTAATCCAAGCATGCAAAATGTGATTCAAAATTAGATGAACGTCCTCAACAGGACCATACTGATCACTTTCCACAATCACGCTTAAATCACTGACCTCACCCATCTTTCCGCCACCAATACCAGTCCAAGCAATCACATAACAACCTACGGCCTTAGCGTACTGCATTGCTCGAACCACATTTTCTGAGTTTCCACTTACACTAATGCCTATTATTAGATCCCCGGGATTTACAAGATTCTTGAGTTGTTCCACAAAGATATCATCATAAGATGTATCATTCGACCATGCTGTCATAGTCGCCACATTATCTGTTAAACTGATTGCCCTAAACCGCTTTCGTGCAGGAACACTCCCCCCTCCAGGAACACTGATGGTTCCCTTACCAAGATCACATCCGATATGTGAAGCAGTCGAAGCACTACCACCATTTCCAATAGCAAAAATCTGCTTGTCATTTTCGTAGGCTGACATCACCATGTCAACAACCTCACGCACATCCCTAAGTGAAAGCATATCCAAAACATTCTGTAAGTGAGAAAGGTACTTTTGGATTCGTTCCATAACCACATCCTTCAATTTTTTTTAATGTATAACTTAAACAACAAGTGAAATAGCTGCTAAATCTCCAAGTCGTTGCCCAAGCTGAGCTGGCATAATTTTCACAATTCTCCCCGGACGCTGCATTGACATTTCCAGTACTGTCCGACGAATCGGGTCAAGCAACAAATCACCAGCAGCAACTGCTATTGTCCCAATCAAAACTATCTCAGGATTGATAATATTCACGAGGTTGGCAATCCCCCACCCCATATAGAAACTAATCTCTTTGACCAAATCAAGTGCTAATGGATCTGCTAATTTCGCCGCCTCCAGTACTTCTTCAGAACGAATCGCCTCGATATTACCATCAACCAAATCCAATATCTTAGTATGAGGATCTTTACGTATCTTCTCTTGGGCACGTTTTGCGATTGCTGGCCCAGAACAGATCGCTTCAAGACATCCACGGTTGCCACACCCACAAACAGGCCCATTGGGAATCAACACCTGATGCCCTACTTCCCCTGCACAATCAGACGCTCCATGCAGTATACGGCCATCAACAACAATTCCCGCACCAATCCCAGTACTCATAGTCATAAAGACAACATGATTATAACCACGTCCGGCACCAAATCGCCATTCGGCAAGGGCACCAGCATTAGCATCATTTTCAATTACCGGTCGAATCTTAAACTCAGTCTCCACAATATCAGCTAAAGGAATAGCATCCCAATCAGGTAAGTTCGGAGGGGAGTAAACAACACCAGTTTGGGTATCAAGAGGCCCTCCACAGCTAATACCAATTGACGATACCTGACTACGAGTGAACTGTTCTAAATGGAGTAACTGATCAATCATATCAAATATCAGTTTTATGGCATATTCAAATCCTTTATGAGACTCAGTTGGTTGGCGTACTTTGTTCAAGATCTGGCCATCGGTATCCGCGACAACAGCCGCCAGCTTGGTTCCTCCAATATCAACTCCAACCAAACATGAGTTCACTTTTCTTCTCCATGAACCTTGATTCAATTAAGAAATAATAATATACGGATCCAGTGGGTAACGACCAACACGTGCCCCATAAATCGTCAACCCTCCTGGATTTTCTGCCTCTGGATCAACTTGATAACCAACAGTAAGCTTATTACCCGACAAACTATTTCTGAGACTATTCAGCTGTTCGCCATCGACTTTAATCTTGGTAAGAAAACCGTATTTACCTGGAATCCCGTTAATATACGATAATGCCCCGCGTGCATCGGCTGGCGAACTCGGTAGCGTGATCGTTTTTAACTCAATACCGTTGATCGTGATCTTGAGATCTGATGGATGCTTTTCCCAATCGGTTTGAGGCGCCCCATCGACATACGAAGAAGCTTCAAATACAATCTCAAGACAATTAATCGATTCTAGCTTTATGCTGTCTGGCAAATCAACTGTATACTCCAATTTACCATTTCCCGCGAATTCCACTACTGGTGAATCTCCAATATCCAAGCGCATAATGGCAGTATTTTCGCTAGGATATTCAATAAGCGGAGGTTCTTTAAAAATTTCGACATTGATAAAGTTTCTAGCAACAACAGACTGGTTTTGGTCCGCAACCCAAACATGAAGAGTCCCAATAACCGGTTGGTTTGGCAAGTTAATCGACAACTGATGGACTTTCTCGACCTTGTACTGCGCGAATGAAATCGGAACATTTCCACTAACCAAATCCATCAACTCAGAACCTAATCGATCAATGCCGTCCAACCGCCAATACAATGTTGCTTGTTCAATCTTTTTATTGGAAAAATGGCTCGAGTGAATGTCTAACTCCAACAGATCCCCAGGCACAAAACTCAAACCTGGATGATGATCAATCACAATAAAATCAAGTGCATTAATCATAGTATAATCATAGCCAAACTCCTTGACTGTCCGATCATAATTCATGAATCCATTGTGTTCCCACTCAATGTCTTGAAGCTCGGTATAAATATAACCACAAATTTTCTGATGTAGTCGAAGCTCATTGGTCAAATACTTAAAACACCATGAAATATCTTTATCACCTGCACCTGCTCCAATCCCACCATACTCGCTGTTCATCATGGGTGCATTCGTTTGCTCATTATCACCGGTGTAATTGAACTTTGAACCAGAATAGGTTTCCTTAACTACATTTGCAATATGCTCACGTGCTTTCTGATAGTCATTGATATAAAAATGCCAAGAATTAATATCAGTTTCAACGTGATCATATAAACAGGGAGAATTATCTTCTACCAAGCGGGTTGAATCCAGTCGCTTGGTAAGGTGATACATTTCTCGAACCCACTCCTGACGATCTGGCATCTGTTTATAATCGTTACCACCAAGCCCCCATGTCTCGTTAAAGTTGCACCAAGCAATAATTGAAGGGTGATTAAAATCACGATCAACAGTCCCTCGAAGGGTCTGTTCCCAACGCTGTCTTCCTATATCGCTATATCCATCATACCCAAGGTTCGGTATGTCACACATAAATAGCATGCCCAGACGATCAGCCCAATAATACAATCGAGGTTCATCAATCTTGATATGCAGACGTAAAAAATTAAAGCCGAATTCTTTTGCCCGCGTGATGTCAGCTCGAATCTGATCGTCATCTAAAAATGTATAGACGCCTTCAGTACTGAAAGATTGGTTTAAGGCACCCAACAAATATATGGGTAAGTTGTTCAAATAAATATATTCATAATCAGTTCCTGGTAGCACTTGGCGCGAAACCTTCCGCATACCAAAATAAGTTGAGACATGATCAATTACATTATCATCTTTGACCAATTGAATATCGAGATCATAAAGATGCGGATTATCCATATCCCAGAGCTGGAGTTTGGCTTTTTGGATTTCTATAACGCACACCGCGTGGTCATCGAACATTTCAATATCTACTTTCTCTAGTGGGGCATCTGTATCCAAACGGAAACTAAGATCATTAAGATCGGTACCGCCGACTTGGATATCAACTCTTGCTTCAGCAACATCGATATCCGGATAGATCTTGAAACTTTTGATAAAGGTTTCTGACCGCGGCTCCAAATAAACGGTCTGCCAAATCCCGCTCGTTCGTGTATACCATCCATATTGTTTGCCAACTGGTTGTTGAGAATGATCTTGTGGATCGAATACACGTACCACGACACAAGAGGGAACATCATCAACTAAACTTTCGGTAATATCAAATTCAAATGGTAAATACCCATTTTGGTGTTCGCCAACGCATTTACCATTTACCCAAACCATAGTGTGCCAATCGGAAGCTCCAAATTTCAAGATGACACGCTGTCCACACCAATGACCAGGAATTGATATTTGGCGACGATACCATCCAATTGTGTGCCTAGGTTCGTCACGATAATTACCCCCTCTTTCCAGCCCACCGCAAGTGACATCATCTGGACTCAAGTAGGCCTTAGTACTGAGATAGTTCGCGCTTGTTGCTTGATCGGATTGGTTCCATGCGGCAAGACTTTCCCAAGGGTAAGGCACACATATTTGATCTATGCACCCTTCGAACTGAGGAAGGTACCAACACTCCTGCTTTCCAATATCATCAGGATCAAAAACGAATTCCCATGTACCGTTTAAATTAATCCAATCAATACCTTGGCTGGTCCCACGCTGAAAATCAGGTCGCGGATATTCTAACCGCGGTATACCTGAGAGAGAATCTGACATAAACACTCCTCAATTTGCTACGATTAATATCATCAAACCATGCTTTAACCATTGTTAGCAACATAAACAGCTACATCTAAATCGCGATCATCATCACGTTGGATGCCCTCACAATGAAAACCAAATTTATTCAGCAATTCTATTTTTCCTTCTGACCTTGTTTCGACATAACATTGAACTTTCGAAGATGGAATATCTAAAGAATCCACCAGCATTCCCGACTGAGCCCAAAAAAGCGGATGAGCGAAAATATCCAATAACATTATGTCTTCGTCTTGCTTTATCGTAGCCATGGCTACGATAGCACCAGAGGAACTCTGCAGCAGCTTCGCTGCATGATAATCGGTTCCGTTTTCGAGTTCCTTCTTAAAAGATAAAAACCCTCCTTCAAAATTGGATGGCCCATATATACCCAGAGCAATATTACGAATCTGGTCACCATTCGTGATTCCAGTGAGCGCTGTTATCTTCGCCCAATCGTGCCATTCAATATGATCCTTAACATGAACATCTAAATCCGAAAAATAGTTAACATCAAAGTCCTCTATAGCAAAATAATACATAAAACCAGATTCATCATATACACTATCAAAACCAAAACTTTTGTAAATATGATATGGATGCGAATCATATCCAGTCCCAAGATATAGTGCCTTCCCACCTCGACGTCGAAAATCATCCATCTGACATTTCATTATAGCTTTACAAGCACCTTTCCTACGCTGATCGGAAAGGGTAAATACATGACCAAGTGTGCCAATACCATCATATTCGGTAATCATGACATTTGAGATGATATGACCGTCAACCTTACCAATATAGAATCGGGTTTCCAGCAGATCCAAAACTTCATGAACACAACAATCAATATGCCACCTATAAGTCTCTGGTTTGTGGCCCAAGAATTTTTTCACCTCTTCAGCGTACTCGGCATCTGGGGCGAATACAACACCAACCTCCATTGATTGCCCAGTTCTAAGTTCGACATCCACAAATTTCTCGTACATTTTCACTTACCTAATTTGTCTAATTAACTTTAAGAGATGATCATCAATTCGAAACATGGTTTCTTTATCTCTTGTTTTAGCATACACTTCATTATTATCCTTTGTATGATGCAATATCAACACAGTGGGTTCAGCTTCCTTTGTATAAAACCTGACACGAATTTTAGCTTGAGGAAGTCCCTTTAAATTTTGCACTTCTGTCCCCTTCAATGCATCGGCAAAAAAAAGCAAATCTTCAACCATCAACTGATCAACAATTGACTTATTCGGTTCTGTCATCTGCCAATTTCCATCAGGTTGCTTTCGCAACACTATCTCCAAATCCGTCGACAAAATATCAATTTGCGTAGTTTCAGCACGCTGAAAATCAAAAACCCTTTTTCTGCTGTCTTTTAACTGAGATACGTTGTGAGCCGTTAAGTTGCGCAAATCATCCAGAGATTTCGAATAGTCCCTAACGATGCTGGACTCAATCAGCATGATTTTCGAATCTAATTTTTCTTTGGCATAGATAGAGTAGTTTACTGTTTTTTTGCCAATTAGAAAAGTCTTAGTTGATCCATCTTGCGTGAACAAGGATATTTTAACAGTTGGATCATCAAGTCCATACTCTAAAAGACTGGCAACTTCTATTCGACGTTTAATACGCTTTTCCAGAAGATCTGAGAGGAGTTGATCAACTTTTCGTTTGTCTGCATCAACAACAATCGGATTAATTAGCCGCCAATTATTTTGACTGAATCTCACTAAAGTATAGGATTGCTGAATCAAATCTTTTTGGGCTTCTTTATCAAAGTATTGCGAACGAGGGAAGATTACTTGAATTTTTTGAATTAGCTGCTTATTCAGGCCATAAAACTGGCCAACTTTTTCGGCGACATTCTGATCCTCTACTTGATTATCCCTTGGGATGAAAGAATAGAATGCAACCAAACATAAAAAGATGATAAGGGTAATTAGAGTGGTTCTAAAACTCACACTACCGTTCCAAAATCGGCATTTTACAATAGATATTGGGATATGGTATACTGGTTCGCAACTTGATGAAGAGCAAGGTTTAAGTCTATGAACAAGAATGAATCTAAGCAGAAAGAAATAATACAGGTATACGATAGCTTAAATCAACAACTTACTGACTGCATCAAGGAAAAAAAAAGAAAAGATGAGATAATAGATCAACTTACTAGAAACTTTCCGGAGATTGACCCTGCGGATCTAGAACAGCATGTTAACCATAATTTGGCTGGCCAATTAAAAATAGATAGAATTAATAGCAGTCGACAAGTTTTTCGAGGTATCTTCTGGTCCATAATTGGAATTACAATTTTCAGTTTGATCTACTCTTCACCCCTAGCCAACCACGAAATTGTTCGTCAGTTGCTGGGACATCAAATAAAGTTGTCGACTTTGGACGGTGCATCAGAAAGTCAGACATCCACTATTTCCTTTCCGCTTGTTTTAATCGCTGTTGCTATTGCTTGGGGAATTGTCAGTTTCGCGCATGGGATTTACCTATATCTGCGTCGGCTTTGAACACACACCTGCAAAGCGAATCACCCAAACTTAATAGCACTTCACACCACAGCTAATGCAACTGTATGGGTTTTCCCCTGTTTAACTTTTTGATAGTTCCCAAAGATTTCACTAAATTGTCGTTTGATATAGTCGCGTAAACCAGAGATGGTCACAACATACAGTTTCCCACTTGGTTTGAGGTGACCTTTCGATTCAACGAGTATGATTTTAAGTAATTCCTTCCCCACATTTGCAGGCAGATTGGACGCAATCACATCAAACCGTAGTTTGGGAACATGGCTAAATGCATTGCTCATGATCACTTCGCAATTTGTCACACGGTTCTGTTTTACATTCACTTCCGAGTACTTGACAGCCACAAAATCTTTGTCGACCATATACACACTTCCTGTTCCTGACAACCTAGCCATCACTATACCAACAGCCCCATAACCGCATCCTATATCAAGACATGTATCCCCCTCATTGATTTCAAGCTGATCTATCAACAGATGTGTCCCTTCATCAATAGACCTTGGCGAAAATAAGCCCCAAGTTGAACAAAAATGCAAGTCGAAATCTCTCAGTTTCGCGGGGAAAACAATATCTTTCTTCAGCGGTCTTAGATCCATCACATTGATGCTGCTTTACAATTAACATTACCTAAATATACTGAATATTCAGGTCAGGATACTGAAACGATTCAGGTAGGTCTCCGAATATTGGACGGAAGTATTCAATTCCTGCCTCTGAGATTTGGAAGTTTTCAGCATCGTAGAAACGCAGGTCAAGACTCCTACGGATGACGTGCCCATCATCCCCTCGTTTAAGTACCTGCTCCAAATGGAGTAATTGAGGCTCAATTCCGTTTTCAGTACGCATTACTGTGGCAACATAATTAATTTTATCATCCTTAATTGCCTGAACTGCTAACCTTCCAGCTCTAATCGCGGTATCTCGATCGATGGATATTGGACTTCCACACCGTTGCATGTATGCCAACACCTGGTGCCGCAAGCTGGACGAAGAAATACTTGGTAGACGCTCCTTCATATCTTGGGCAATAAGCTCTGAGCAACCTCCTGGTCGTGCATGACCAAAACTATCAAGTTCCTCAGATTCCGTTAGTAGTTTGCCATCTTTCCCTGTAATACCTTCCGAAACAACCACAACGAGATTACCAACTTGACTGTATTTTTTTTCAATGCAGGCAGCCAAGCTATCAGGGTCATATTCAATTTCGGGAACAAGAATCAAATCAGGATAACCATAAGCAGATGCTAATGTAAGCCAACCAGCATATCGGCCCATTGCTTCAACAAAAATAATCCGGTTGTGCGAATAAGCTGTTGTGCGAATATCACGAACATATTTAGCTATCAGGTTAGCAGCACTAGGAAAACCAGGACAGAAATAATTGACAAGTTGCATATAATTTACAGAACTGTCTTCAGGTGCATTGCTACCAACATCGTTGTCGATTGTCTTTGTAACAAAAGTGGTGGCAAAATCATTTGAGAGCTCAGAACCAACACTTAGCGTATCATCACCACCGATCGGTATAAGTGCATCGATTTTCAGTTTTTTTAGATTCTCAATTGCTTCTCCAATCTGACCTGAAGCTCTAAGATTTGTTCGTGAACTCTGCAGTATCGTCCCACCTTGATCCTCATCAATCATCTCAGAAGCCAAATGACAGTAAGCCCCCTGCTTCAAAACACCTGCCCAGCCCTGCATAAGCCCAATTAATTCGAACCCAAGTTCCTCGCATTGAAGGGCTATACCCTTCAATGTAGCATTCAACGCCGGAGTGTCTCCACCTCCTGTTAAAACTCCTATTCTCTTACTCAATTTAATTACTCACTAAATGAAATAGTAGATTAAAACTATAAATTTAACAATAAGATCCATAGTAGCATGAACAAACTAATTTAACAAGTAATTACGTGTTCCTCATCAACACCTTCTCCAATCAATTAAGAGCTCTTTAATATATAAACGTAGGCTAATAAACCCAACATAGGATTATCGTAGAAAAGTGAAATGGAAGGATGTAAAAACACCAAGAAAAAGCAAAAATTAGATGCTAAATCCAAACAATTTAGTATCTCCCAAAATCCAGCCAAAACGTTATTATCATATTTGTTGAAGCTCAAACTTTGTTGAAGCTCAAACGAAAATGTCATCTCCCTCCAGATAAAACGCAAAGACTAGCCTCAGTCTTGCACTCATTGCAGCGAAATTATATCCGCACACTTCTAACTTCCGCACACTTCTAACTATGGTACAATTCTTTAATTGCTGGGTGTAAAGGCCCTGCTTTTTGCATGGATGAGCGTCGAAGTTAACCGGAGCAAACAAGAAAACAATCAGAAAACACAAAATCATAACCTCATTTGATTCTACGGATTTCGGCTTGGTAATTTAATATCTACACTGAACCCCAAATAACAGGATATATTGTGATCCCACTAGACATAAAACACCAAAGAACAACGCAAAGAAAAGAACTATTATGAATAAATCTATGTGGAAATGGTACATTGTAATAGGGTTCGCGTTAAGCATGAACATACCGACTTGGGCACTGCTGAGGAATGGTGGTAACTACGAGGAAGAAACCAAAATTGGTCCTGACTCACAAACAGGCGGTTGGTTTATTAACCTTGGCATCACCGGTGCAAGGGGCAAGATGACGCCATCAGCACCAACCGTGATCGAAGTAGCCTATGTTTTCAAAGACACACCTGCTGATGGAGAACTCCAAGCCGGCGATAAAATCATCGGGGCCAACGGCAAGCCGTTCACCACTCCACATAAGTTTGGTTATGGTATGGAAAAATTCGGCTATGAAGGGCCAATGATGGACCTAGGTAATGCTTTGGATGAAAGCCAAGGCCCCAGACTAAACGGAAAAATAATTCTCCAAATCATTCGTGGACAAAAAAGGCAACAGATTGCGCTAAAGTTACCAACCAAGTACGGCAGTTTTTCCCAAACCTATCCATTTAACTGCAAAAAAACCGACACAATTTTGGACGAGCTATACGCTTACTTAATAAAGCGGCAACAAAATGATGGATCTTGGCATCATCGCCCTCACCTCAACGCAATCGCAGCACTTGCCCTGCTAACTAGCAGGAAACAGGAACACAAACAAGCAATCCAGAAAGCGATGCACTATTTTGCCAACAATACCAACGACAAGATTGACTATGCAGGATACGACTGCTGGAAATACGGTCTCTATGGTATTTGTCTCAGTGAATACTACCTATTAACAGGCGAGAATTGGGTTTTAAAAGAATTGGACGAGATCAATCGTTGGCTGGTTAAAGCTCAGTTTCAGCACCCATACCGGGACAGCATGGGTGCTGGTGGTTGGGGACATCGGCCCACTGGTAGAGAAGGCGGCAATGGTTACGGACCAATCTGTATGATCACCGCACAGGCTCTGGCAGCTTGGTCGCTCATAGCCGAATGCAATCTCGATATCAATCAAAAACAATACATGGCTGCTCACAAGTTCTTGGTCAGAGGCACTAACAACATTGGCTACGTTTGGTATAACGATAATAACGCCGGTGACAACAAATATGCCGATATGGGTCGAACCGGCAGTTCGGGCGTAGCACATGCTGTAAGCTCGCTGGGAGGAACAGAATTTCAAGACTACGCATTTAAAGCCGCCAAGTGTATTGGCACCAATTACAATACCTTTCCTGACACACATGGATCAGCCATCCTCGGTATGGGATGGACGGCATTGGGTGCTGCGGTTGACAAAGCTTCCTTCCGCAACCTCATGGACCATCACATCTGGTACTTCAGTCTAGCCCATTGCCCAAATGGAACCTTCTACTTTCAACCGAATCGAGATCCAAACGCTCAAGACTACCACGCTGCGCCACGTTTGAGTGCTTCAGCTGTCACAGCGCTGATCCTATCGATCAAGCATAAATCCTTACGAATTATGGGTGCGAAAGATGAATGGTAACTTTATTTATGTCCTCAGAAAATGTAAGGGACAATAAATGAGTTTATCAATAGCCAATTGGTATAATACAGCGAAAACCAACACGATTAAATTTCCAGCTTGGCGGTCTAGAATCACGAAAACTGACACGTATAAAAGCTGGGAATGTTTCGAAGCTACCTCCACGACTGACTCTTTCCGTGCCAACCAACTTATAGTCAGATAATACCTCTTCTAACAGAAGTTCGCCTGCCAAGGGATTAACCCGACCACTCTTAGAATAGAAATCGCCCTGAAACTCATCTACACACCATTCCCAGACATTTCCAGCCATATCATGCAAACCATATCCATTCGGCTCGTACACACCACCCAATGTTGTTTGTTTAATTGTATTACCATAATTTGCTTCCTCCAAATCAGGCTCTTCATTCCCCCAAACATAGGTATTGTGGATCAGACCACCACGTGCAGCATACTCCCACTCAGCTTCTGTTGGTAAACGCTTGCCTGCCCACTCAGCGTACGACATAGCATCATACCAATTAACCTCTATCATGGGATGATCGTCCGTAGGTGAATAACTCTCTACATCTTTCCAGACCGGCGGATTATAATCGGTCTCCTCTATGAACAGCTTGTATTGCCCCACAGTAATCTCATTCACATCCATGTAGAACGAACCTACCGAAACTGGATGAGTAGGAAACTCCTCCGGACTCTGATTCGATCCCATGTCAAACTCTCCACCACGAATAAAACGCATTACAGATCCATCTTTTAACCAGACAATTTCCTGATCCCCTCGAATCTCGTAACTAATTGAATTTTCTTCCACCGGAGGTCTGATTAAGCCTTCCTTATCTATAGGCACTTCCTCAAATATCTCATCTTCCAATATCTCATCTTCCTTTTCAATATCAAAGCCATCATCTCCAGTAACCCTTGCCACATAATCTACACCGAGCACATGGGGCATATCAATACCAGCATACCAAATAATGCGCTTATCAAAACCACTTGATATATTCAGCCCAACATCACCACTAAAACTCTCCGCCGGCACATTGAAAGTCTCACCGCCATCTGATGACATCTCAATAGCAATGGTCATCAAATCACCATCCAGATCCTCAAGATCATATAAAATTTCAACAAGCGTCGTATTCGGAACTTGTTGAACTCGAGCATTAGTAATAATTGGAGGAACATTAGCGTTGTCCAAAGAAGGCTCTTCAATCCTTCCATCAATTGTCCAGGTTACCAACCGAACTCGGTGCTCATTATGAATGCCTCCTGTTCGTGCACCAATACCCGATCTGATATTTGACATCCGGCTTTTATACTTTGGATCTAAGTAAGAAATTTTGAGCTCGCGATCTAAGTAAATGTAAAAGAATCCATGTCGAAATTCGACTTGAAAGTTGCGCCAACTCGCACTGGAAATACCTAGTTCCTGAATAGGAGAAATTAGATCTACACCATCATATTTCAAATGAATGGCATTCGTATACTCATTGTAATTAATCGAGTATTGACGCTTGGCATCATTCTCCGAAGTTGGTGTCCCTCGCGACCAGACATAAAGATAAAGCGCTTGACCGCCTCGACCACCACCAATCCAAAACTCTCCCTCTACTTTCCACCATTCTCCTAGCCTCAGTCTTCTAAATTCAAGCTGTCCGCTTAAACCATAATCCAAGGGAGTAAGTTGAATATAGTTACTCACCGATTGAGCATCTCCTTTTAGCGTTTCGACATACGCATAGCTTAACCGTGTCAAAACCATGAAAGTTCCACAGGCTAAAATCACGATAAATACAAACCGAGACACGCTTCCACGCAGCGCCATACAAATACCAAGCAGAATATGCACCAGTCGTTTCTTCAGCCCCTTTAAAGACGCTAACATATTAAAAACCATCAAAACCGAGAACATCAACAACTGAACTGTGCGGTCGAACCAAGTAGATCTTACTATCATCTGGCAGGACAGCAACCCCATAAGAGTTAGAATTAATTGGTATAGTTTCTTCGATCACTCGCCACTCTTGACCAGTCCGAGAAATTATTGAAACAGCACTATGTCCTTGATTAACAACATAAAGCAACCCAGATTCGCTTATAGTCGCCCGAACTGGGCGCAGGCCAATGGAGAGAGTCTTAATTACAGTTTGCGTTACCGTATCGACAATACTGATGTTACTACTTGAATTGTTAATAACATACAGATACTGCTCGCCATCCAAAATGAGATCTATTGGTTGGTGTCCAATATTCTGGATTGTACTAGTTACCTGCCCAAGTTCTGTATCAATAACAGCAACACCATGATCAGAAGAAAAGTACAGATGGGTTCTGACAAGTGCCAGACGGTTGGGCATTCCCTCGACTTCAATTTCAGTGATAGTATTCTGGTTTATTAAATTAATCACAGAAATGGTACGGGATAAACTATTAGCAACGTAAAGAGTATTGCGTATAGGATCAACAGCAACATCAACGGGACGTTTGCCAACCACTACTTTTTTTGACCGGCTAAAGCTGGGATCAACAATCGAAACGGTATCTGGTACCATGTCATCAGCACGTGCGCGAACCATCCACTCCGGTTCAAAAATGCTATTAACCACGTATATTTCACCAGTAACAGGATTTAAATCAAGTCCAATCGGTTCAAAACCATCACTGGATAAATCGAGCGTAGTCAACACTTTATCTGTATCGGTACGAATCTTTGTAATACTGTTGCCTTGCGTGTTAGTAATATATGCGAACATACCATCAGAAGAAAGGATTATTTCAGCAGGAAAATCAAAATCTCCGCTTTCTATCGTTCGAGTGAGTTTCGGTAATGGAGTTAACCAGACCGTTTTTTCCACGACCGCACTATTCGTGATGTTAACTCGAAGGCTATAGTCCTGATCAATATATCCTTCCACTTCAACTTTGTCATTTATAACTAGCTGTTTGAAATTCTTCAGCTCTACCATACCAGCAAAATCAGTTACCCCATCCAATGTAAAGGCATCTCTAATAGGAATACGACTACGAACATCTCGAACAATCACACGAATATCAGGTAACACATGAACGGTAACTGGAATTATAATCCTAGTCTCATCAGCTTTTTCTGCAAGAATTGCGAGTTGCGTACCATTCACTCCCTGTAACATTTCTTGACGACTAATAGTGATTTGAACCTCAACCCTATCATCTGAAATGGTGCCTTTTGCTGGTGTTGCAAAAACCCACTTAGCTTCCGGTGTCAAACCCCAATCAACTGGGCCATACCCATCTCTGGAAAGAATAATTGTTTTTGTGTCAATGTACGCGCTGAAATCGAGTCTTTTGGGAATCGTCAAGATGCGAGGTTTTCTGACAAACATACCAACCATCACTGTTCTCACCTCGACATTTGTCTCTATCGATACCGGTATTTTATATTCACCAGGTTCCGCCAAATTGCGATCTGCTCTAAGGTTAATCACGGAGGATCTACTACCTTTCGTAATACCTTGTTGTGGATCGGCTTCTAACCAATCTGTCAATGGGAATTTAAGCTTCCACGACAACTCACCAGTACCATTGTTTTTAATGATTAAATCCGTAACTCGAAGTTCTGAACCAAAATCAATACTTTCAGAAGAAACCTGTAACTTAGGTTGCATAGGAACAACCAATATAAACTCGACTCTAGCAGTACCACCGTTACTCATTACCTGAATCACCTGTTTGTAACGACCAGGTGCATTCAGTTGGGATCGGTCAATACGAATATTGACAACTGAGGGAATTTGGCGCGTTATACCCTCAAGGGGATTTAAAGACAACCATGTTTGCGTAGCCGAAATTCTCCATTTCAGTATTCCTTCACCAATATTTTCTATATGCAGTGTCGCACTATCTCGATCAGATCCAAAATCAATTTGCCTGGACGATATATCTAACAAAGCCGCTTTACTAGTTACATTTATTTCTACCTTCTGGCTCCCTCCATTAGACGTAACATGTAAAGTCTTTGATAGTTGATGAAACTCTAATACTTCTTGATCTATAACAATATTGACAACTGCGTTACTGTCCGTGATTTTCCCTTGAGTCGGGAAAATCGTTAGCCAATCTAACTCTGGATTAGTGATGGACCATGACAGTTCACCCGTACCTCTATTAGTAATGGTTACAATTTTATGAGTCTCATTTCCCTCAAATATAACAACATTATCTATAATCTTTATTACCGGTTGCAACCGGATCAGCTGAATATCTGCGTTGACGGGTTCTCCTAAACCAACCTTAATCTGTACACTTAAAGCTTGGTACCCCTCAACTTCAGTTGTAACAGTATATATCCCTGGTATTAGTTTCCTTGTAAATCGGAATATCCCCTGCTCGTCACTTCTGACTACCTCATCTACTTGGACTATTGTCAAACTAGCATATGGAACTGGTCCAGAGTTGTTTATATCTACGACTTTGCCAAATATTGTTTGAGAGCCCTTCTTTTCGAGCACAACATCATTGGATAAAATTTTGTCGATAATTTCGACTCGTGCACGATAAATATTATAGCCGACCTTAGTAACACTAATCTGGTATATCCCACTAGCAATACCACCAATAAAAAACCGACCCATATTATCCGCCGCAATGGATTGGTTTTCAGAACCATCTATACTCACAATAGCTGACGAGATTGGCTGCCCATTCTCACCAACTATAGCCCCTTCAATGCCAAATTCAAGCTTATCTTGACTACATCCCATACCGAAGCTCAGCAACAAAAAAACAATCAAATAAGTAAGATTTCTAATTACATACCTCACTATTTTACAATGACTAGCTGACATATTTGAATGACTTCATTTGCAGTGAATTTTATATAATAGATGCCATTCGCCACTCGCTCCCCATTGTCGCTGCATCCATTCCAAGATAGTGCCTTTGACCTATCACGATAGTGCCCAGCTGCCTGATGACCTAAATTAACCCTCTTAATAATGTGACCCGTAATATTATAAATTTCAATAGTGACGTCGGCATCTATTGCTAGATCATATGGAATCCAAGTTTCAGGGTTAAATGGGTTGGGATAATTTTGTCGTAACTGTGTTCGTTGTGGAACCAAGAGAGTTTCGAGAATTTCAATCGCGTACATCGTTCGGTTATCTGCTAATCGTTTGAGGGCAATGACAGATGAACGGATAGCACCTTGATTAAGGTTCTTGACAATACTAAGTTGTGGATCTAAGACAGATGGGGAGGCAGACACATTTTGCCCTAGATTCGATGCAACCTGCATCAAATCAAAAATGTTAACCACCCCATCACGATTTACATCCTCCATTAGCCCTTGTGCAACTCGACCAAACATAGAAGCAACTTGAACAAGGTCAAGTACATCAATTTCACTATCCTTGTTGACGTCAAGAGCCAAAACTATTATCTGATTAGAGCCCGTTACATTTCTAACACCATCTATGGTGAAGTGCACAACAGGCTTATCAAGAAGAGGGATTCCTCTCACAAACGTCGTCAACACAATGGTCTGTGGATGGATCGAACTCATTTTGGCTACTGTCTTCCCTTCGTTATCAGTCAAAGATGGTATTGTGACTGTAACTTTATCACTCGGACGAATTGCGACTTTTCTGCCTGACAGAGGAAATCCACGATCATCAAACAACGTCACATTAATAGTCACAGTCGATTTCCCATCGGCAGCAATATTAGCGGACGGTTCTACTGATACAATTGATTTTGATATTGACACTTTTCGTTGAATAAGCGAGATCTTCGATGTAGCAATTTTGCCATCTTCAGTCTCCGCCGAAATAATGGCGTCACCAATTACCAAAGGAGATATAAACTGTGCTCGATATACTTTCTCATCATGGTTGAATACAGGCGCATCAATTGTACCGAGGCTAGCAGACAATTTAACTAGCTCATCTGTGATCAACTGATTATCTTGATCAAATAATTGAATAGTAATTGTTGCGGTATTAGCGCCATTGGCAACCAAGGTTTTTGGATTAGTAGTTAACCGAATAACTGTCACTTTGGGTTCAACATACTGAAACCCATCCTCAAGGATCACAATCATCCCTCCCGGATTAATAACAGCAACGTCGACAGATGCTTGAAGACTACTTGGTGTCTTGAGGACAATCTCTGTATCAGATTTCACAACTATATCTAAACCATAGTTCTCTCCTAGCTTCACCGCAGTTCGCCCAACGACAAAGTTGGAACCGAGAACAGTGATTTCTCTTCCCCCAAAGAACGTACCTTCAGATGGTGATACAGATTCAATTGTTGGAGTAAGACGCGTATCAAAGGTAAACGGATCTGTCAATACATACCCAATTTCTGCCTCTAAAGACGGAAAAAACACAACAATTAGTAATCCAAAATGAATCAGTAAAACTAGAAAACGAATCCAATTGCTCATAATCTATCGATGGAAATCTTTTTGTTATTCAATTCTTAATTATCTTAAACTGATAAGATGGATGTAATTTCATCTTAGCTATAAATAATCCTCAAAACAGGTAACCACATAATGTTGGGTTCTCCGAATTCAAAGTTCTCTCGTTGGCATATTGTAACCAATTCAACCTATGTTACAACAAAAAAGCCCCCTAGTCCATTCTCTGGTTAGAGAATGGACTAGGGGGCTTTAGTGAGAAATCAACAATGAGTAGTTTGTTGATAGATGTATTATTAACTTCCAGCAATACATAAAGTCAAAATTATTTCATGGAACTAAACAGACAATTTTCGTAATAAGCTACATTATTGTTTTTGGGTATCTTAAAGTTGTTTGGTTATCCAAGTAATCTATCCTAAAATATTGAAGAACTAAATGTTTTTTGCGTCCACTTGCTACCATCTGCTGTATTGTGATATCATTTCTTCACAAACAATTTCAACTATTAACGGAGAAAATCGGCATGGCTGTTTTTCTACATACACGTGTACGTGTTAGCGACTTAGATAAGTCGATTAAATGGTATCAAGACCTCTTAGGATTTCGAGTGCTTAGCCGAAGCGACAAATCACCGGACGGCAATCAAATTGTTCACCTCGAACTGCCCGGCAACTCACATCATTTAGAGCTCACATATTCTGACGATTACGAGCTCAATGTACCGGAAGACCTTATGCACTTTGCCATCGGTGTCCCAGACCTGATAGCCTTCTGCGACGAATTGGAACAAAAAGGCATTGAGATTTGGCCTGATGATTGGCGTGAAACCTTTCCGAAAGGCCGAAAGATGGCATTCATTGATGACCCTGATGGATACGAAATTGAGCTACTAGAACGAGTTGAAGAAGATGCTGATGGGTATGAAAAAGAATTGTCATAAGTCATAGACATACATCTGATGACATTTAGATCAACTAATCCAGTTAATCTTGGGAAGTTGCTTACCGAGCAGAAAAATCAGAGTTCAGCTGATATTGACCTTAAATCGACAGCTGAAATTGTACAGATTTTTCATCAGGAAGATCGTACAGCACTAGCAGCAGTTGAAGCAGAAACTGATGCAATTGTCACGGTTGTAGAAGCAATTACAGCAACTTTTAGCTCCGGTGGTCGGCTATTTTATATTGGCGCTGGCACCAGTGGACGACTAGGAGTCCTGGACGCCTCGGAGTGTCCACCAACCTTTGGCTCAGCCCCTGATATGGTACAGGGAATCATCGCAGGTGGAGATGTTGCCTTGCGAAATTCTATTGAAGCAGAAGAAGATCAAGATGAAACTGGAGCGAGAGCGATCCGTGAGCACAATATTACTGACCTTGACCTTGTCATTGGCATTGCCAGCAGTGGCCGAACACCATACGTCCTCGGAGGTGTTATGGAAGCCAAAAAGATCGGCGCCAAAACAGCGATAATCTGCTGTACACCACCAAATAACAACGTTCAGGAAATAGCGGATTACATCATCGCACCGATCGTAGGACCTGAAATTATCGCAGGATCGACACGACTCAAGTCAGGCACAGCAACCAAGCTAGTTCTGAACATTCTGACAACCGCTTCCATGATTCAACAGGGCAAAGTCTATGGGAACTTGATGGTGGATGTTAAGGCTTCAAACCGAAAGATGACGGACCGGGCACTGCGGATCATCATGGACATTACAGAATGCGATTTGGCAACTGCTAAGCAAAAACTAATAGAAGCCGACGGTCGGGCAAAAGTCGCAATCATCATGATCACCAAAAAACTTAACAAAGAAAACGCCATGCAACTCCTTGAAAATCATAATGGGTTTCTCCGACCGGCACTTCATCATTGAGACTTTACACTAACCAGCCGGTACCGTGTGCGATCAATAATCTGTATTTCTTCTATACTTAATTCTTTGATCTGTTTCAACTCCTGACCAGTCGAACGGACTTGTGGATAACGGTTAAGATACCTTTTCATCAACAACGTCCAAGGCATAGACGTCCAGTCAGGGTCGCCATTTGATTCAGGATTCCATATGCTCAGATCTTCTTGTAGGTCATATCTCATGAGGTATAAACTCGGGTTAAGTCTGTAATCTTGGAGAATACTTCTGCTATCGACTAGTAAAAATACTTGCCAATCCTCCGGAATTCGGAATGAATCTTCACTCATTTCCGTGTCTCTATCGCTAAGATCCGTCCAGACACTACCAGGAGATTTATCAATACCTAATTTAGGAGGCTCATAAGATGTCATAGTCTTTGGCGAATTGTTTTTTCGATCTTCCACGATTTTCTGGCGCACCTGTTCTAAATGCTTCATGTAAAAGATGAAAACAGCAAGAATAACAGCTGAAGCTAGGAAGATCTGCAACACACGACCTACACTTATTTTCATGACATAGCCTCACCACAACTTTTTTCTACAAGAGAAGGAAAAAATAAATTGACAATTGCATATTTTGATTGCTTCTCCGGAATTAGCGGAGACATGATCTTAGGTGCACTAGTAGACCTTGGTATTGAGCCAGGTTCTCTAGCCAATGAACTAGACAAGTTAAACCTTGATGAATTTACTATTGATTTCAAAAAAGTAACCAAACACAGCATTGCCGCTACACACGCAGTAGTTGAAGAATGCAACCCAGATCAGAAACAACACAATAACCACCATCATGACAACACCGCTAACCACTCTAGCCACCACCGCCATCTCTCCGATATCTTTGCGATTCTTGATCAAAGCTGTCTTCAAGCTGACATCATCCACCAATCCAAACAGATTTTCGACAAGTTGGCTGAAGCAGAAGCTAAAGTCCATGACACCTCAAAGGAGCAGGTTCATCTACACGAAGTCAGTGGAGTCGATTCTATCGTTGATATCGTCGGCACCGTTATCGGTTTGAAGCTACTTGGAATCGAAAAAATCTACGCCTCACCAATTTCGCTTGGTACTGGCTTTGTTACTTGCGATCATGGAAAAATGCCGGTGCCTGTCCCAGGAACAATGGAGATACTGAAGGATGTCCCGGTTCGTCCGACAGAAATCCGAAAAGAGCTAACAACCCCAACAGGTGCAGCTGTTATCAGCAGCTTAGCAGAAGATTTCGGTCCAATGCCGCAAATGGTTATCAAGCAGATAGGCTACGGTGCAGGTACACGCGACTTAACTGAAGTCCCTAACCTTCTGCGAATCGTTCTCGGTCAGAAAAATAACTCTGATCAAGATGAAGTTTATATTATCGAAACAAACATAGACGATAATTCACCAGAAATCATTGGTCATGTAATGGAAAAACTGTTTAAGACAGGAGCTCTTGATGTTTTTCTAACACCAATCTTCATGAAGAAAAACCGGCCCGGGGTCAAGCTAAGTGTTATTTGCAATTTACATGATTGTGACGATATGGTCTCAATCATTCTAAATGAAACAACGACTTTCGGTATAAGACGTTACAAAGTTAATCGTGATAAGCTATCACGTGACTTGATCGAAATTGAAACTAAGTGGGGTACAATACAAGCTAAACGAGGATTTATGAAAGACAAACATATCAAGACTATACCAGAATTCGAAGATTGCAAAAAAATTGCGGTAGAAAACGACATCCCCATTAGAGAAGTTTATGAAACAGCCATCCACATCCACCAGAACAGTTAACAACTGCAATTCTTTAACACAAATAACCCTATTTAAAGAATCTACCCTAAGGTTACACTGCATAACCAACTCAAAATCCCGCGAGATAACATAATTAAATTGCACACTATACTAAATTATAACAAAGAAAAAGGAGACAGAAAAAAATGAAAATTACAGATATCAAAACAGCGCAAGCTCGCTATAGTTACGTCAGAGTTTACACTGATGAGGGATTAGTAGGAACAGGTGAATGCAGCCACTGTGGCTCAGGATGGAGAAAAATCGTTGAAGATTTAAAAGGAACATTCATTGGAAAAGATCCACTTGACGTTGATTGCCTTTTCGAAGAGGCACGTCGGGCACATATTTTCCGAGGTGCGCTTGCTGGTCTCTTTATCTCAGCGTTAACAGGAATCGAAATTGCCTTGTGGGATTTAGCAGGTAAAGCAATGAATGTTCCAGTTTACAGATTACTTGGCGGGAAATTCCGAGATCGAATCAGATTGTACGTTGATTCGGCCCATGGTGGAGCAGAAGATTTCGAATCCTACAAGAAAACAGCTGACTGGGTAAAGGAGCAGGGATTTACTGCCATCAAATTTGATTTGGATGACGGCAGTAACCCATACAAACTAGACAAATGGAACTGGTCAGTAACACCAGGAGAACTGGAAACCTTAACCGAACGCGTAGCCATGATGAGAGAGGCAGTTGGCTCAAAAATGGACTTAGCCGTTGATATGCATGGTTTCTATGACGGTTACAGCGGCTTAAAAATCGCCTGCGCAGTTGAGCCATACAACCTGCTATGGTTGGAAGAGCCAGTACCACCAGAGAACATTGACGCACTGTTACGAATTAAACAAGCAACTCAAACACCTTTATGTGTTGGTGAAAACCTTTATCTTCGATACGGTTTTCGGGAACTTCTGGAGAAACAGGCAGCAGACATCATTATGCCCGACATTTCAAAATGTGGAGGTCTTTCAGAATGCCGAAAAATAGCAAATATGGCAGAAATCTACTACATTCCTATGGCACCACACAACAACAGTGGTCCTCTTAGTACCCTTGCGGACAGCCATGTTTGTGCAAGTATACCAAATTTCCTAGCACTAGAATGGCACCGCATGGGCGATGAAACATGGGACGATGTTCTTCTTACAAATGAACCACTTATCCAAGACGGATACGTTGTTTTACCAGACACACCTGGACTAGGCGCTGAACTAGACGATGATTTTGTTCAGCAATCATCCACTGACACGCCCCTGTTCCAGTAAAAACACCCAGCTGTCACGCTAACTTCCATCAAACGGGTACCATTTGACGAACACCATTTTTGTATTCAACCCGATAATCCCCATCAGGTAAAGGTTGAGACCTAATGGCCAATTCCCCAATTGTAATCAAAGGTTCGGTTTGCTCTAGCAATTCATCTAAAGATTCTTGAGGGGACTTATCCGTTGTATCCAATACAATTCTTCGCCCTTTTTGAGTAAAAAGTGACTTATTGACTTCCTCTTCAAAACGTTGCTTGATTTCCGAAATATCCTCTTCCTGAATAATCTGGTACTGATGTGGGGAAGATTGCATCCGATCAGATATGACAGCATCACTAGCTGTCATATGGATAAGAACCACATCCGGCAGACGCGCTTCCAGAACCTGCGACTCGTAAAGCCGCTGAAAACCATAGTGGTAGTTCCCATAATAAGAACTTCCAGAATCAGCCCCATACATAGCTGAATAAATCGCTTCTTCAATATGCCACCCAGCAATCAAGGTATTGGGATAGTTCTTGATTACTTCTACATGATATTGGATTTGCATCCGTTGCATACGTTCCTTAATATCATCAGGTAAATTCACTAGCACATCTCGTGAAGCCGGGCTTAAGCTCGCATCCGGAATAGTGAAATGATCATCGAGATGAGTGTTAAGCTTAAAACGTTGATAATAAGCCTGAAGCAATTTTATCAACGTCGATTTCCCAACATATTCAATTCCTACAAAAATGCACCGCATAGTCTCGATTCCTTTTTAAACGTTTTTTCAATTGCCTCAATATTTCAGATTATACCACAATTAGCACTATCCAATTATGGAGTTAGATCTACCCACGGATACCAAGCTTTAAAGGAGTTAAAATTTCATAATACGAGTGTACACGCATAAAATCTAGGAGGACACTTGTTCCCTACTAATCGATCGAGCCAATCCTCACAGATGGAAAACTAAAACAACAAATTTAAGAAAGGGATGTAATCCTCCTAAAAGCTCATTCCATAACCTAGATTTCCAATCTACCTCCTGAAACTAAAACATTCTCGATAGACCGTGAAAAATTTTTCTCGTTAATTATTTAGATTTTTTTGCTTCAAAACTCGATGATCTTCTCTATCTTTGTCATAATATTAAGCATTAACAGATAGTTTGAACTCGTTTCCAACAATGTTGGAACTTCCACACTTTTGACATTATTAGTTATTATTTTCCATATCATATTCTTTATGGTACTATGACACTCTCTTAATTATCATTGCTGGAAAAGCTCGCCACAACACAGTAGCATAAAACGATTTTGATTTAGGTTAATTATAATAAAAATCTCAGTCAATCCAGAGAGGGACAATATGAGAGGAGTTGTGTTCTTAGGTGACCGCAAAGCAGAGGTCAGGGAATTCTCGACACCAGATCCAGGCCCCGGGCAGGTCCTAGTCAGAATGAAAGTTTCATCGATATGTGGAACTGATATGCATTTCTACCGCAAAAGCTGGACCGATTTAGTCGCCTTTCGACAGTCCTTTAATGGTTCATCAGACACCATCACTGGCCACGAGCCATGTGGGATTGTAGAAGCAGTCGGATCACACGTAATGGCTGTAAAGTCAGGGGACCGCGTCACAGTATATCAGCATGTTGGGTGTGAACGCTGTGGGTTTTGTCGAAAGGGAGATGTGATGTTCTGTCCCAATCGCACAGGTTATGGTTCCGTCCACAATGGCTCAGCCGCAGATTTCACCCTTGTACCAGAGCGGAATTGCTTAGGACTTCCAGACGCACTGAGCTTTGAAAGGGCTGCTGTCCTTTCCTGTGCTGGTGGCACAGCCTATCAATCCATCAATCGGCTGGCCCCCTCTGGAAAGGACATAATGGCAATCTTCGGTCTAGGACCAGTAGGACTTTGTGCTACGATGTTTGCAACGGCGCTAGGTGCACAAGTTATTGGTATAGACCTTATACCCGAGCGACTAGAACTAGCAAAGCAGTTTGGAGCAATAGAGACAATTGACGCCACTCAAGATGACCCTCTGAAGGTCATACAAGATTTCACTGGAGGCAAAGGCGTAAATACAGGAGCAGACTATTCGGGAAACCCACAGGCCCAGGAGACTATGTTGGCATGTGCAGGAAAAGGAGCCCGCCTAGCCATTGTAGGCGTCGGGGAATCCTTCCAAGTGGATACTTTGCGAATGATGATAATGAAACAGTTGACGCTAATGGGGTCATGGATTTACAACATTGGACTACATGACGAATTCGTCGACTTCGTGTTAAAAAAGGATCTCCCCTTAGAAAAGCTGATTACACACCGTTTCTGCATTGAGCAAGGACCTGAAGCGTTCAAACTCTTTGACTCCGGGAAAACGGGGAAAGTCATCTTCACATGGGAGAATAATTCTGACTAGAATCACCCTCATAATACATAATCTTCCATATAAATCCAGAAGATCTAGACAATTCTTCCCTGCTTGCAACCAACTCTAAGATGCAACTGATTACTTCAGCAGAAACCACGTTGAAGGCTCATATCCAAATGAGATAGTCACACACTCCAATACAACGTTGCACATCATGATCTTATATCTTTTCCCCGTAATTTGTCCTGAAACGAAAAAAAATGGAAATTAGGTTGCTAGTATTATAAGCGTAGAAATCTAAAAACCCTAAGCAAACTACCGATCCCTCTCCAAATTCGACCAAACATTAAAAAAATAAGTGGAGCTGTCAGAGAAACTCTTAGCCGTATTAAAAGACAATCATTCCCCGTGCCAGTTCTCCATCTGCCAGCGCTCGAAACGCTTCGTTCGACTCGTCGATAGTATATTCGTGAGTAATCAATTCATCGATTTTCAACTTTCCCGCCATGTACAGTTCGACTAAACGAGGAAAGTCTTCACGCGTCCGAGCGCTTCCATATTTGCAACCTCGCATAACTTTTTCATCCGACTGTAGTATCTCTGCATCAAACGTCACAGTAGCCCCTGTTGGTGGCAGGCCAATCAGAACACTGGTTCCCGCAGGTGCCAAACACTCCCAAGCCTGCTTGATCACATCCGCCACACCGACAGCGACAAATGCGTAGTCGGCCCCTCGCCTAGTGAGATCCATGATTGCTTCCACTGGATCGTCCTCTGAAGCATCCACACAGTGAGTAGCACCAAGTTGCTTCGCGTAGTCGAACTTATTCTTGTTCACGTCAACGGCAATGATCGGGTGCGCGGCCATAAGCGCACCTCCCTGAATACAGTTTAATCCAATACCGCCAACTCCGAAAACAACCATGCTCGCCCCGGCAGGCACTTGCGCTGTATTTAAAACAGCTCCAACTCCAGTCATCACCGAACACCCTATTAAGGCCGCTTTTCTAAGATCCATATCACTTCGGATTGGAATAGCACATGAAGCAGGAACAACCGAGTGGGACGCATAAGAAGCTACATGACCATAGTGATAGATAGGCTGACCCCTCAATGACATTCTCGTCGTACCATCAAACAATCCACCAAGTATAGGCACCGTCCGCTCGCAAAGTTGCGAGCGACCTGTTACACAATAATGGCACTGACCGCAGGTCGGAGACCACGACAAAATGACGTGATCTCCAGGTTTCAGATGTGTCACACCAGAACCTACGTCCTCAATCACTCCAGCACCTTCATCTCCTAAAACAATCGGCATGGGGAAACCAGTCCAACTTCCGTCTGCAGTGTGCAGGCAACTGTGGCAAACACCACTAGCGACCATTCCAACGACAACCTCATTTTCTTGTGGAGAGGCTAAATCAAGATCCTCCACTTCCAATGGCTTACCAGGCTCAAATAAAACAGCAGCTTGCATAACAACTCCCATTCCCACTGAATTCTTTAGAATCTATCTCCAATAATTTATTCATCCATCATACTACTTCCAACGTAAGTAATTTTACCCACTTAACACAATCAAACGAAATTATCAACAACCATAAACTGTACTATTAAGCAATCCACCTAATACACCCAAAAATAACAACCTCAACAGGGAACCCTTTGATAGCACTAGATCTCCCAGCATTCCACACTCACAACTATTAGCGCTTTCAAACGTATCTTCCCCAACTGACCTACTCAAACTCAGCGGGTATTCAGCTACTATTCTCCTCTTTAGAAAAGTCGACTCCGTCTAATCTGTCTCGCGTCTTAAATGATTTACGTCAATTCCGATAAAAAGGAAATCCAGAGCAACAGTTCCTCACACAGATCAAAAATGGCATAGTCAGTACAGTAATCCAAAAATGTAATATAACACTTCGGTGTCCTTATCACCATCACGCCAGTTCTGGAAACATTCTCAAACACAACCGCCGTATAAAACAAACTATACCCGTTTGGCTTTAGACTGACCACTAGCACAAGACCATCCCACCAACTTTTGCAGTCAACACCACTTCAGTTAGCTTTTCACCCACCTTCGAAGGATAGACTTCACCAATTAGTTTCCTTCAGACAATGACAAATATTAACTACCAATAATCTCGACAGTACTCTTGAAGATAGCCCCTTCTTCTCGCATCAATGTCAGCGATTCTTCACCTGTTTGTTCCTCCACCGGAGCAATCGCGTCTTCAACTACGGTAACCTCGCATCCACGCTCCAGCAATCCAAGTACTGCAGCTTTCACACAGTAGTCAGTTGCCACACCGTAAACCACATATTCTTCCGCTTGCAGTGAATCTATAACCGCTTCGGCATGTAGATTTGTGAAAACGTCAAAGGTCTGCTTCTCCAGTAGAACCTGATCGAAACCTGAAACATGACCAACCAAATATGCAGCTTCAGCTTCGTTTTTAATCACACTGTTGTTTTCAACAGTTGTCTCTTCAATCTTCAGTTGACCATCAGTACCAACTACGCAATGAGATGGAAAAATCTCAAACTCTGAATCATCCGGTGGATGTGCATCAGTAGAAGCAATAATCTTAATTTTATTCGCCAAAGCGAAATCTGTCAAAGCCTTTAGATTGTCGCGGAGTGCCCCCGCACCAGGCACAGCAAGATTACCCAAATCATGAATAAAATCAATTTGAGTGTCAATGTCTATAAAGACGTAGGTTTTCATTTTTCTATTGCCTTATTAGTAATTTATTGAGTTACAATATCAAATAATAATTAACTTCATCTTTAACATTTAATTACCTTCAATTTTGCTTATTCCAATTCAAACACCTCCAAAACTCATTCTGAAATTATATTGCTAATTGCTTTTGTTTGCAATTTACCTCCAATAGAGGTAATAATCATGTCTATTTATCATAGATTAACACCTTATCAAATTCAAAGGTTTCTTGTCGACAGTTTTCGTCTCTCTCAACTCTTCAATTCCTGTCAGATTCTGACGAACGCATACGGCAATTAGCTCGAGTGTATTTTTGATACACTAAGACATTAACTCTAACTATCATACAACCATAAACAATTTCATAGACTCAGTAACCTAGTATCCACTTTGGCTGATAGTAACCGAGACCTGATTTTCTTAAGTAATACAGCGCATTCCAGACCAAAACCATCCGTTGATTAGGCTACTGCGGACATAATAGATGTGAGCATTTTTCAAGCTTGCCCTTATCATTTACTCATTAGACCCTACCCTCTCTGTTTCTAACAACAACTCAGGCTGAAACCTAATCTTCTCACTGAAGATATCACCTTGTTTGGCATTCATCAATATCCTTCATGCTATCCAACCTACTTTAAAACAATCATTTTCCGTGTGCATATGGACGCACCTATCCTCAGCGTGTAGAAATATATACCACTGGAAATCCTTCCTCCAGTATCAGTTTTCCCTTCCCAATAGATAGCTCTTGATCGGCTTACATAACTCCCAGCTTCTACATAACCAACTCTAATTGTTCTAACTGGTGTACCCGAAATATCATAAATAGTTATCGAGACCTCGCCATCTTGGTTAATTTCAAAAGGAATCCGAGTTTCAGGATTAGAGGGATTTGGATAATTTGGGAGCAGTCTCGTCCGGTCTGGAATACGCCTTGGTTTCAAACGTAAAACTCGATATGCTCTAATAACATCTTGTTGATTAACATACATGACCAACGTTTCTGACACACGTGTTCCTCCCCGATCGAATACACTGATGTCGATTCTATCTCCAGTTTGAACAATAGATTTCTGATTCGGATCAATTAGGATGGCTTTAAACCGACCTTCCCCCACCTGACCCTCCCATTCAAGCCCATTTCTACTATTAGTCGCTTTCACCAAAGATAAATCAGGGAACTCAACTCTTCCGACTAAAGCAAAAACCCATGTTCGAACTATATTACTGATTAACGATGGCGACGTATCCACGTTGTTCCAAGCATGGCCCTTGAAAACAATATTGTAATCATCAAGCAAATTGACAATGTATCCTTTCCCACCAACAAGTTGGAAATCGGACCTATCAAAGTTTGGGATGAAAGAAACGAAATTTCTCTTTTCAATATCATATTGAATAATCAGTGTCGCTCCAACTTGATTGGCAAAGATACTAGCTGACATAGGAACGCCAGAATCCAAAGGGATGGAAATTAAGTTCAGTCCCCGTTTCAGGTTTAGAACAAATTTGTTTTCTTTAGCAGAAGTCCCAATTCCACCGATAGCAGTCACAAAAATATTTCCTACATTACTTTGAATGGTTATTTTTTCAACCAGAGGATCTTGATTAACTGGCCTAAACACAAGATCCAAAACCTTACTGTTCTCAGGATCAATGAAAAAGTTTGTCTGATCTACAAAGAACCGATTATCATCTGAAATCACCTGAGTAATCAACAGACGCTGTGAACCATCATTCTCGATTTTCAATGGTAGACGCTTGATAACCCCAACTGGGACAACACCAAAATCGATCTGTGCTGGCGTTACCTTGATATTGGCTGAAGGAAAAGCTATATTTAGTTGCTCGAAAGGATAAGTTGAAGCACCAGTAAAACGAACCAATTGATCCGTTTTATTCACGATACTTAGAGTTAAGTTTGAATCGGTTTCCGAAAACACTTCACCACTAATTTGTTCATAATTCGTATCTAGTTTGGAGGAACTAGCAACAAGATATCCTTGGCTATTGTAGAGATAGATATCAAGATCAAAATCTGTGTTCTGCCAGCGAATCCCTATATTTAAATCTGTTTCAGTACTTAGCTGATAATCACCAAAATCTGTTTGAACGATCTTTGGATAGATATAATAACTCAATATTTCATTTTCATTCACTTCGCCGATAAAGACGACATTATCCGATTTCACGATACCTGCGCCATAAGTATTATCTGGTTCATCAACAATATCAGTTGGTGAGTTAACTGTGCTTCTGATAATCGCACTTTTAACCTCAAATGGATGAAAATTCCATTGACCAAGATTATTCTTCCCCACCGCATCCAAAATAAGGGCGGCGACACCCGAGACATGTGGCGCGGCCATACTGGTGCCAGCGGCATAACCATAACTATTGTTCCACATGGTGGAATAAATGCCCAACTCTGAATTATTACTTACTCCACCCAGAGATACCACTTCAGGTTTTATCAATGGCAATTGATGCTCACTTGGACCACGACTGCTGAAAGAAGCAACACTTTTATCATCGATATTTATCGCCCCAACAGTAATTGCATGTTCAGCATAACCAGGCACGGTGATTGTCTTGAATCTTTGCTCCTCATCAACATTCAAAAATCTAGAATTTTCATCCAACCAGACTTCGTAAGTTTGGTTTTCCTGCACAAGAAACGCTTCGACTCTAACTCTTAATTCACGCGGCATTTGTGGTCTATACATAATTTGTTCATAATAAGCTCCATACTTCGTCTGACCCCCAGGCCTTCCAAACCAACCAAACACCCGATGAGTACGGCTGGAAATGATTTCTTCTCCATTGTTATTTTCTAAAACTAGATCCAAATCACTATTTTCCCCCTTCCACCAGAGGGTTACTTGCATAGTTCCAGTAACATCAATATCATGTTGATAGATCCACATTTTTCCTTGCTCAGGGTGCTCAGTCGCTACTCCCTGATCATACTGTTCGGAGCTATTTCCCGCAGCGATAACTACAACACATTTACCTTCTGATACGACGTGATTAATTGTTTTACTCATTGGGTCCAAACCAGCCCTATCATACTCCCACGGTCCCCACCCCATGCTAATATTAATAATATCCGCACTAACAGAATCTGCGGCCCAATTAATAGCATCAATCGTATCGGCATACTCACCTTGATACCAGAACCTGTGAGGGGCAATAGGTGCATCAATCAAAGATACACCAGGAGCAATTCCAGTAATGCCTTCACCATCATCACTTGCCCCAATGATCCCAGCGACGTGCGTACCATGCCAATGTGATGGATCGCGATCCCCACGTTTTGCAATCACTCTCCCTTCAAATTCTGAATGTGACTGATCAATACCTGTATCAATGATTGCGACCCGTACATCTTCTCCAAGAACACCGAATTCTTGAATAGTGTCGGCTCCCAACTGCGCAATATTATTGCCATTGACCGCCAGATTCGACTGGCCGTCGGACCAAACTCCCTTGATGAAATCATATTTGGCTAAGGCAACAATTCTATTTAACGGCATTCGCACTGAGAGACTATGGATACTATCATATCGATATTGTACACTTGCACCAAGATTTTTCAGTAGATCCAACTGGGTTGGATTAAAAGGTGCATGCGACTCTATAATTAAGGACAACGAACCTTGATTTACAAATTCATAAACACTTCTCTGAACGGTTCGATTTAACACGACATGAGCATTCTCTAATGAATTGGAATCAGTGACCTCTACCAATTCCTCTATGTCACCATGTCGTTCACGTATTCTCAGGTAAATTTCTGACCGGATTTTTACCAGAACAGATGGATGTATTTTGCTAAGTTCTTTTCTAGTTGCTATCGGAGTTTCTAAAGTAGATCCAATGAACTGATCAATAAGTCTAAATATTCTTTTTTTCAATACGAGATTTTTTGTTATAAACATTTCTCCTACAAACGGGACAGAGATTGCAAAAGGGAGGAGAACAAATTGCAAGCAAAAGATTGAGAAAAATAAATTGTGTTTTTTCACGCAAATTCCCCTACAGTAACAATGCAGACAAGCATATGAATTCTAATCCAGACTTCTCCTTAATATTGAAACGACACAAATGATGTCATATACAAGCCCGCAATTATATTATAAGACGAAAATATAGATTGATCGGTTCAAGGGGATTATGATTGACTCCATCGGTTTTTTTCTCCGCTAGCACGAGTTCCAGCGTCCCTCTCCAGCTGACAGGTCTTATATAGTTCAGCATAACCTCAATTAAAAACACAATCCTTCTCCATATACTGACCATTTTCCCCCTGTAGGTGCTTGACAATTTGTTAACCAATCCGCAACTTGAAACGTTCAGACGATTTTCAAACATCAATTACCTACACCTTCACAGAGCATCATGGAACATGCCCCACTTCGAAAGTCAACCAGCAAAAGCAGTTACAATAACTAAACGACCATATTTCCCATGTGGACGATAGCTCTCCAGAGTGCTTTAGTATTGACTAAGTTATCTACGAGCCAAATTAAAGATTCTTCTCTTTAATTTAGCTTAAACCACTGTAGTGTATCGGGTCAATTTAGCTCTGAAAGAAATCCATAGCAATAATTTTTGATATTGACAAGGATATTAGTTCCTTGACTACAAAAAAAATCCCGTGTATAAGTTTACATACATTAGGAGTTTTCGAATTCATCCATGTGTGAGTTAATATGAAATTTCGCAGATATTTTCCAGCGTTTTTCTTGTACTTTGCTATTTGTATTGTCTCTTTTGCACAGGAGACAATCTCAGTTCCATTCCAAAATACGTTGGTTTTTCCTTCGGGGGAAAATCCAATGATAATATGGGGTATCCGTAATGAATCGGGTTTTCACGAAGGATTTGCACTAGTTAAGTCAGAAGGAAAGTGGGGAGCTATTGACAAAACAGGAAAGGTCATCATTCAACCTCAATTTGATCAGGTAGAAGATTTTATTGAAGGATTGAAACTAGTCAAATTAGATGATAAGGCAGAGTTCACCGACAAAACAGGTGAAATAGTGATTCAACCCCAACTTGAGTGGATACAGAATACTATTGACATATTAAAGCTAGTTGAACTGAACACTGAATCGGGTGACATTGTAAGGAATTTCGTTGATGTATTAACACTAGCCGAATTAGGTCGTGAGTCAGGAGTCATTGACAAAACAAACAAGATCGCTATTCAACCCCAACTTG
>Ga0066834_10000087_pt1 | contig 38980 bp, 33 predicted proteins | sample ETNtaG_30_FD_66729 | JGI IMG/M metagenome (GOLD analysis project Ga0066834, IMG submission 66729) | Marine microbial and viral communities from oxygen minimum zone, Eastern Pacific Ocean - ETNP201306PF43B | ecosystem: Environmental > Aquatic > Marine > Oceanic | place: Pacific Ocean: Eastern... | reverse complement strand
ACAACTTATGATTATGATACTCATAGGGATTCGATTTCCCATACTTATGAAAATGCGGGTGAGTATATTATCCAACTAATTCTTGAATCAACACTTAGTGGTGTATCTTATCACGATACTACAACTGGAATTATTACGATCTATCCAACACCAAAATCTGCATTCGATGTAGATAATAATTGTTTAAATGATACGACGAGATACTATGACATTACCGTTGAGTATGGATCGCCTGTAGTTACTTGGCGTTGGGACTTTGGCGATACAAGTAATCCTAACGATACCTCTATCATTCAAAACCCATCCTATCTTTATGCAACTTATGGCACTTATTATACAGAGTTAAAGGTAATGAACCAATATGGTTGTAGAGATAGTATTACAAAAACTATAAAAATTTATAAACCACCAGAGGCAGCCTTCAGTTTTGCGGAGACGTGCATGAGTTATTACACCTACTTCACTGATGAATCTATAGATGACAGCTCCATTATTATTAGATATTCATGGGACTTTGGAGACTCTCTAACTTTAGATGATACTTCTAATCTGCAGAATCCAAATTTTATCTACAACGAAACAGGGAAATATATTGTACAATTACAGGTTGCTGATGAAAATAATTGTAATGATAAAATAAGTAATGAACTAGAAATTTTCTCAAGGCCTAAATCAGATTTTATAATAATGGATACATTACAGCAAGGCCAGATATATTTGAATAATGCTAGTTTAGATGCCATAAGCTACTACTGGGATTTTGATTATGATTATGGTGTGAGCAGTACAGAGAATAATCCTACACATCAGTACGATGCTGATGGCAGCTATACCATAATGTTAATATCCTATAATGATTTTGACTGCCCGGATACAACCTACAAGGTATATGATCTCCTATTCACCAACTTGTTTGTACCTAATGCATTTGTACCGTCAAACTCTAATCCAGAACTACGGACTTTCAAGCCAATAGGTATTAATCTAAGGAGTTATAGATTGGAGGTGCACAGTGCCTGGGGTAATTTAGTATTTGAAAGCACCAGATTAGAAAATGGAGCCCCTGCCGAAGGATGGGATGGTACCTATAAAGGTGAAGATCTTCCTACGGCAAGTTATATATGGAGAATATCTGCAGTATTTAAGGATGGAACGCTTTGGAAAGGAACCAACAATGGAGATGGGAATACGGCTACTAGTGGAACAGTTACTTTAATTAGATAGTAGGTTAGTAAAAATTTCATCAATTATAATTTTATGTAAAATCATGATAAATCTCCCCAAAAACTTCTAAATCTTAAATCTATGTATTTTCACCTATGTTGTAATTAAATATATATCAGTAATAATATTTTTAACTTTGCAAAATTAAGGTGAAAGGTAATTATCTCCATTGCTGGCATTATTATCAAAATAACTATTATTAATTCATTTATTACCATTAGTAAAAACTATGGTAGATAAATATCAGGTTTGTTAGTGTTTATTATCTAAAAATAATTGCTATCAAAGTCTGTTAACTGTAAAATTAAATTTTAACATTTAAATTCTAACTAAAAAATGAAAAAATCTAAACTTATTATTATAATTTTTGTAGTAAGTAGTATTCTGCTACCAAAATCAGGTATTAGTCAAGTAAGAACCAATGTTGAGGCCTTACTGAATTTTTCCAGAGAGAAAGCAATTGAATTTAATGAAAAGAGGGCTCAGGCAGAAGAATATGCGAGACAAAATGATATCCCCATAATTTTTGAAAATGATAAAGGGGTCTTTTTTGAACTTCAATATATTTCGGAAGAGGGTGTTCCAATGTATTACAAAACAGATAATAGGAACGCTGCTAAAACAGTTTCTACTGATAAAGTATATCCCGGTGGTGGAGCTGGGCTTAGTCTTGATGGCACAGGAATAACACCTCGAGAATGGGATGCTGGAGGTATTCGTTTAACACATCAGGAATATGGAGGACGTGTTGTTCAAGGAGATAATCCATCATCAACCCATTGGCATTCTACTCATGTTGCTGGTACTATAATGGCGGCAGGCGTGCAAGCAGCTGCTAAAGGCATGGCTTATAATGCTAATCTACGAGCTTTTGACTGGAATTCAGATAATTCCGAAATGGCATCCGAAGCAGCACAAGGTGCATTGATGTCAAACCATTCTTATGGTTTTGCCCGAGGATGGTCGTGGAATGGTGGATGGATATGGAACGGAACACTAAGCATTAGCACCGAAGAAGATTATAAATTCGGTTTTTACGATAACGAATCAAAAAATTGGGACATGATTGCTTACAACGCCCCATATTATTTAATTGTTAAATCTGCTGGAAACGATCGGAATGAAGGTCCAAATGGTGGTCAATATCCTAAAGATGGACCTTATGATTGTATTGCTCATGGTGGTATCTCGAAAAATGTATTAACCGTTGGAGCAGTTAATGATATCCCGGGTGGCTATAGTGGTCCGGGTAGTGTGAGTATGAGCTCTTTTAGTTCATGGGGTCCGGCAGATGATGGCCGAGTAAAACCTGATATAGTTACTAATGGTGTCAATTTATACTCTACTGAGAATTCTTCAAACGCCAGTTATACTAATTCAAGTGGAACTTCAATGTCTGCACCTTCAGCATGTGGATCAATGGCTTTATTGCAACAGCACTGGGAAGATTTAAATGGTACAGGAAATTACATGACAGCAGCTTCATTAAAGGGATTGGTAATTCATACTTCAGATGAGGCTGGTAGTTCTGATGGCCCTGATTATAAGTTTGGTTGGGGTTTAATGAATACTGCTAATGCAGCTTTAAGAATCTCTGAAGATCAAAATATAAATGTGATTGAGGAAGCATATCTTAGTGAAGGAGCAACATTTGAAATGGTACTTACTTCAGATGGAACTGAGGATCTAAAAGTAACAATTTGTTGGACTGATTTACCTGGTCAAACAATGGGCCCCCAATTGGATCCTTTGAATCCGATGGTAATAAATGATCTCGATCTTAGCATTACTTCCAATGGCAATACTTTTTACCCATGGAAATTAAGCAGAAATTCACCTACTGCTGCTGCTACTAATTCCAGCAGGAATAATGTTGACAATGTGGAGATGGTTTTTATTGAAAACCCTGGAGCAGGAGAATACCTTGTTACTGTAAATCATGACGATACATTATCCAGTGATATCCAGGCATTTTCAATAGTTGTTAGCGGCGTTACAGCTACTGCTTTGTTACCAACAGCTTCTGCTGGTGCAGATGATGATGTTTGCGAAAATAATAGTGTAACTCTTGGTGGTGGCTCAACTAATAGTAATTCAGTACTTTGGACAACTATTGGAGATGGTGTATTTGATGATCCGACATTATTAAATGCCATGTATACTCCTGGAAGTAATGATTTAATCAATGGGTCTGTAGATTTAAAATTGACAGCGTATGCTTTACCGCCTTCAAACGATTCGGTTTCTGACAATATGATTCTGACAATAATATATAATCCAATTGCTAATGCTGGGGACGATATTACAGTGTGTGGAGTTGGAACAGCACAACTTGCTGGTCAGGCAGAAAATCAGGAATCTGTTCTTTGGACATCAAGAGGGGATGGTACTTTTGACGATCCTTCATTGTTAAATGCAGTATATACACCTGGATCTGAGGATATTTCTGATGGTGAAGTTAAGTTAAGCCTACTTGCAGCTGCCGCAGACCCCTGTACACAAGATAACCTTGATAATATGTATGTATATATTTCTGACGGTCCAATACCAAATGCAGGAGATGATGATACAACTTGTATGTCTGATCCTTATCAACTCGAGGGAACAGCCATAGATAACGATGGTGTTCATTGGTCAACTTCCGGAGATGGAACATTTGATGATACTTCTCTGTTAGATGCTACATATACTCCTGGTAGTAATGATGTAGTTTCTGGTACTGTTTTGCTAAGTTTAACTGCCTATGCTATACCACCTTGTAGTCCAGATAATACTGATGATATGGTATTGACTATACAGGATTTCCCAACTATTAATGCCGGTGCTGATGATATAACTTGCTGGAATAATGATTTTCAAACGGAAGGGCTCGTTGATAATCCTAGCTCTGTTGAATGGTCAACTTCCGGAGATGGAACTTTTGACAATAATACATTGTTGTCAACCTCATATTTGCCTGGTGCTCTTGATGCTGAAACAGGTAATGCAATTTTAAGGCTTACAGCTTATTTTGATACTGGATGTGAGATGGGTTATGACGAACTAGAACTTGGTATAGCTAAAAGTGCTATTGCTGATGCCGGACAAAATGATTCAGTCTGTAAGGATGCATCTTATACACTTAGTGGCAATGCGGAGTATCATAGTAGCATTGAATGGTCTACTAATGGAGATGGCACGTTTAGTGATTTAAACCAGTTAACAGCTAGTTATAATCCAGGAACTAATGATATTGAGAACGGTGAGGTTGTGTTGCAACTTTCAGCATTTTCGGTTTTGCCATGTTCTGGAATTACCATAGCGAATATGACATTGAAAGTGCTTGGTTGTGATGCTATTGGAGAGAATTTAGTCCATGATTTGGGAGCTATAATTATTCCTAATCCGGCAAATAATCAATTCGAGATATTAGTAAATGATATCGGTGCTAAAGATGTGATGGTAATGATTGTTGGAATTGATGGCAAGATTCAATTCCAGAAGGATTACTTAGTAGTTGGCAATGATTTCAGAACAAATATTTCTAGTATTGATTTTGCCAATGGAGTTTACAATGTTATTGTGAGAACTCAAACTAAGATTGGAACCAGCAAAATATTAATTCATCATTAAGTAATGAAATAATATAATTTCAGAATTTTATATTAATCCTGAAGTATACTGAATTCTAGTATGTTTCAGGATTTTTTATTTTCATAAGGTATTTTCTTCATACATTAGGGTAATTTAGCAATAATACTCGGTGGGCCACAAAGTAAGTGCCTGAATTTCTTAAATTCGATTTCTCTTATAATATTTCTAAACTCACTAATCTTTATTATTTTTGCCACCTGAAATTATAGAATATGTTTGAAGGATTAACTGACAGACTTGATAAGTCGTTTAAAATATTAAAAGGTCAAGGGCGAATAAGTGAAATTAATGTAGCCGAATCAATTAAAGAAATTAGAAAAGCTCTAATTGAAGCTGATGTTAGTTATAAAATTGCTAAGAACTTTACAAGTGATGTAAAAGAAAAGGCTTTAGGTGCTAATGTGCTAACTGCTATCAAACCAGGCGAACTCATGACAAAGATAGTTCATGATGAGCTTGCAGAATTAATGGGTGGTGAGCAAGAAGACGTTGATATTAGTGGGAAATTTACTGTTATTCTTATAGCCGGTTTGCAAGGTTCAGGTAAAACAACATTTTCTGCAAAGCTTGCTAATTACATTAAATCAAAGAAAGGACGCAGTCCATTGTTAGTAGCAGGAGACGTGTATAGGCCTGCCGCTATAGATCAGTTAAAAGTTCTGGGAGAGCAGATTGGTGTAGAAGTTTATACCGAGGAGGACAACAAGAACCCTGTCCAAATTGCAAAAAATGCTATTAAGCACGCTAAACAAAATTCAAATAATTTAGTTATTGTTGATACAGCCGGACGGCTCGCGATTGATGAACAGATGATGAATGAAATATCATCAATTAAGTCAGCTATTAATCCGGATGAAGTACTTTTTGTGGTGGACGCTATGACGGGTCAAGATGCAGTAAACACCGCCAAAGCTTTTAACGACAAACTTGATTTTGATGGAGTTGTTCTTACTAAACTTGATGGCGATACTCGTGGAGGAGCAGCACTTACTATTAAATCAGTTGTAAATAAACCTATTAAGTTTGTAGGGATTGGTGAGAAGATGGATGCAATCGACTTGTTCCATCCTACTCGAATGGCTGATCGGATCCTTGGAATGGGTGATATTGTTACGCTTGTTGAGAAAGCACAGGAGCAATTTGATGTTGAGGAGGCAAGGAAACTTCAGAAGAAGATTGCAAAAAACCAGTTTAGTTTCAATGATTTTCTGAAGCAAATTCAGCAAATTAAAAAAATGGGTAATGTTAAAGACCTTATGGGAATGATACCCGGTCTTGGTAAAGCCATTAAAGAAACTGACCTGGATGATGATGCCTTTAAAGGTATTGAAGCAATAATTTTTTCAATGACTCCAAATGAAAGAGAAAATCCGAAAATTCTTAATGGATCACGAAGGAAAAGAATTGCCTTAGGTGCTGGAACAGATATTCAGGAAGTAAATCGATTGATTAAGCAGTTTAGTGAAACCAGCAAAATGATGAAGATGATGACATCAGGCGGTGGTAGAAAGATGGCTAATATGATGAACCAGATGAAACGATAATTTCGGAGTCTTTATACATTGCAAATATTTTATTTTTAACCAAAATGAAAGAAGAAAATTTCGCACAAATAATTGATGGTAAACTTATTGCTTCAAAAGTTAGGGATGAGATAAAAGTTGAAGTTGCTGCATTAATTGATGCTGACAAGGATACACCTCATTTGGTAGCTATTATAGTAGGTGATGATCCTGCCAGCCAAACTTATGTTGCCAGCAAAGAAAAGGCTGCCAAGAATGTAGGTATAACATCATCTGTTTATAAATATCCCTCAGATATAAAAGAAGAAGAGCTTCTTAACACAATAGATTTTCTTAATAATGATGATGATGTTGACGGATTTATAGTTCAACTGCCATTGCCTGATCATATCAATGTAGATACAGTTATTGATCGTATAGATCCCAAAAAGGATGTTGATGGTTTTCATCCTGTAAATGTTGGTAAAATGGTTCTAGGTCAACCTTCTTATATATCTGCAACTCCTGCAGGGGTTATTGAATTATTCAAACGATACAAAATAGAAACTGAAGGAAAGCATTGTGTAGTTCTGGGTCGGTCTAATATTGTGGGATCTCCGATGAGTATTTTGATGTCGAGAAAAACAAATCCCGGTAATTCAACCGTAACTATTTGCCATAGTAAGACAAAAGATATGAAATCAATTACTATGCAAGCCGATATATTAATTTGTGCCATCGGTGTACCAAATTTTGTTAAAGCAGATATGGTTAAGGATGGTGCCGTAGTTATCGATGTTGGAATGCACCGTATTCCTGCAGATAACGAAAAAGGTTATAAAATTACTGGTGATGTTGATTTTGAGGAAGTGAAAAATAAAGCCTCTTTTATAACTCCGGTACCAGGAGGCGTTGGTCCAATGACTATTGCGATGCTTCTTAAAAATACTTTATTAGCGTTTAAAGAAGAATATACGTCTTAGGCAAACCGCTATTGATACTGTTTTAAAATTATTTATATGATTAAACTGCAGAACAATGTTTTTGTAATAGTTGCTTTACTATTGCTATTTGTATTGGATTCTTCAGCTCAGGTAGAAGGATGTACTGATCCAAATGCGAATAACTATAATCCTGAGGCAACTAATAACGATGGGTCGTGCACATATAATCTAACAATTTATAATCCGCCGTTAAGATATTTATTGCCAGATGAGATAAAGGAATCCTCAGGATTGGCATTTACCAATGGAAAGTTATGGACAATAAACGATAGTGATGGATTACCAGTACTTTATGCTTTTGATACAATTAGTGGTCAGATTGATCAGAGAATTACAATTACTGATGCGATAAATATTGATTGGGAAGCACTTGCTGACGATGATCAGTTCATATATATTGGTGATTTTGGTAACAATTCCGGAACACGCGATGATCTTACAATTTACCGTGTGCTAAAGTCAGACATCCCTTCAGTAGGAGATGCTGCTATTGAAAGCACAAAATTGACTTTTACATACTCAGATTATTCAGGACCTGTTGAAAACAGAAAGAGCAATAACTTTGACTGTGAGGCCTTTATTGCAGATTCTGAGTTTTTATATCTGTTTTCAAAAAATTATGGAGATCAGCAAACCAAACTTTACAAGCTACCAAAGGTTCCGGGTGACTATGTTGCTGAGTTAGTAACAACATTTAACTCATCAGGACTTATTACCGGAGCAGATATTAATAACAGCAGTCAGGAAATTACTTTGATAGGATATGTTAATCAAACTTGGATACCATTTACTTGGTTGCTATTTGATTATGAGGACAATAATTTCTTTTCAGGGAACAAAAGAAGAATTGATTTTATAAACATTCCTGCTACACAAACAGAAGCAATTGTTTACACTGTTGGTAAACATGAAGTAATATCCTCAGAAGGACATATTCTGTTTTCGCAATCAGCTTATAGTTTTAATTCGGCTTTGTGGACTGATAGTTCACCCTCTGGGATTTCTGAAACATCAACTAAGAAATTTGATTTTTTGTTAAGTCCGAATCCGGTAAGAAGAAATAAACTTACTGTCAAGATTAGTAATCTGCCTATTGGCGAATATCAACTTGAAATTTATGACACTTTAGGAAAACTTATGAGAATAAGTAATTATGATATGACGAGAAAAGGTGGAACGTCTAAGATTAATATAAAGGTAGTTGATTTTACGCCAGGCACTTATTTTGTCAGGATGCGTTCTGGTAATCAGGTAGTCGAAAAAAAGTTTATTAAAAATTAAATGTCAAACGGAAAAGATATTTTTGAGGGGGGGAGAAAACTTCCTGTAATGGAAGAGTTTTACACTTTGCAGGGTGAAGGCTATAACATGGGTAAGGCAGCTTACTTTGTTCGTATTGGAGGATGTGATGTTGGTTGCTCTTGGTGTGACTCAAAAGAGTCTTGGAATGTTGAACTTTTTCCTCCAGCAGATGTTGATGTGGTTGTTAATAATGTAAGAAATGTTCCTGCTTCAACAGTAGTTGTTACTGGAGGAGAACCCTCATTATATCCTTTGGATTATTTTACATCTCAGTTGCAAAACTTTGGAATAACTACTATGGTTGAAACTTCTGGAGCTCATAAACTAACTGGCAGTTGGGACTGGATTTGTCTTTCTCCTAAGAAATATTCTCCACCACACAACTCCATTTATAAAATCGCAAATGAACTGAAAGTAATTATTAAGCATAAAGCCGATTTAAAATGGGCTGAGATGAATGCAGAATTAATGAATGAAAATACTCCGTTATTCTTACAATCTGAATGGAGTGAAGTAGATAATATAATTCCCGTGCTTACTGATTATATAATGAAAAATCCAAAATGGCGGATGTCTCTTCAAAGCCATAAATACATGGGAATACCTTAATCCGTTATCTGGCGCGCGAATTCTTCTTGCTCTAGATCAGAATTCGAGCGCTAGTTTAGGGTGCAACATAATGTTGTAAATTTGTTAAATGTCAGAAAAATATAAGTTTTATAATCCTGATGATATGTATTTTATTACACCAACTGTTATTGGATGGGTGGATATATTTACAAAATCAAGATACTGTGAACTCATATTGAATTCATTAAGATTTTGTCAGCATAATAAGGGACTTGTAATCCATGCTTGGGTAATAATGTCGAACCATCTTCATTTGATTGTAAGTAAAAGTTCTGATCTAGTCCTTCAGGATATTCTTAGAGACTTTAAACGATTTACATCTATTGAAATAATCAAGCTGATAAATGAAAGTAGTGATAGTAGGAAAACATGGATGCTTGAAATTTTCAGTAACGCTGCTGCTAACTTGAAAAGAGTAAAAGATTACAAGGTTTGGCAAGATGGTAACCATCCTATTGCCCTTTGTACAACTGAAGAGATGGATCAAAGACTGGATTATCTTCATGATAATCCTGTTAGAGCAGAAATTGTTAATAATCAGGAAGATTACATCTATTCATCTGCAATTGATTATACTGGTGGTAAAGGTTTGTTAAATATTGATTTACTCGAATAATTTTGCAAGAATCTACCAAACTGGCGCGCGAATTCTTCGCGTGACATTCCTGTCAATGTAATTTCGTGAGCACGCGAAAGATTCGCGCGCTAGGATCGTGTTATCTCACAAGCCACTTCAATAATACTATTACTGGTGCAAGAATTCTTCGAGTGACAGAGTTACAATTTATTTCCAAAAGCACGCGAAAATTCGCACGCTAGTTTAAATTGGAGTTGATTGAAAGAATTATCTTAACAACCATTTCAACCATCTCAACTTATTACCATAAGGTGCATATCGAATGCGAATATCTAACCAGTTACTTTTATAAACAACAGGTTTCTGGTGAGAGAATGTCTCGAAAGAAAAACGTCCGTGATAACTTCCCATACCGCTGTTGCCAACTCCACCCATTGGAAGTTTGTTATTAGAGTAGTGCATTATTGTATCATTAATATTTACGGCGCCTGCTGCAATATTTTCGACAATCTTACTTTGTTTTCTCTTGTTTCTTGAAAAGAAATAAAGAGCCAGTGGTTTAGGTAAAGAATTAACAATACCAATAACTTCAGATAATTCGTCAAATGTAATAACAGGAAGAATAGGACCAAAGATTTCCTGTTTCATAATTGGCATTTCTAACTTTACCTGATCAACAATAGTGGGTTCAAAATACCTGTCAACTTTATTATAATTCCCACCATAGTAAATATTTGTATTCTCAATTAGTAATGCAAGTCTTTCAATATTTTCCTCATTGATAATACGCGGATAATCCGGACTCTTGGAAGCATCTTTACCGTAAAAATCTATTATTACATTTTTTAATTCTTTAAGTAACCCATCCTTAATTTTTGAATTAACAAGAAGATAATCAGGAGCAATACAAGTTTGCCCTGAATTTAGTAATTTCCCCCAAGCTATACGTCTGGCAACTAATTTTAAGTTAACTCCTTCATCAACAATGCAAGGGCTTTTTCCACCAAGTTCTAAAGTTACAGGAGTAAGTTTTTTTGCAGCTTCCTGCATTACAATTTTACCCACATTCTGACTGCCAGTAAAAAAAATGTAATCAAAATCTAATTTTAATAACGATTGTGAAATAGTTGAATCACCTTCAATAACATGTATAAACCCTGAATCAAAAGTTTTATTTATTATTCTTTTAAGAATACTTGAAGTAGCAACTGAAATTTCCGATGGTTTTAATATTGCTGTGTTACCAGCCGAAATAGCTCCAATGAGTGGTGCAACCATCAATTGAAACGGATAATTCCATGGTGATAATATTAATACTGTTCCTCTGGGTTCATCCAATGTATAACTTGATGCGGGGAAATTTGTCAGTGGTGTTGAAGATCTTTTTGGCTTTACCCAACATTTTAAGTGCTTTATATGATATCGTATTTCATCAAGAATATAACCTGTTTCAGTAGCATAAGCCTCAAATTTTGACTTACCAAGATCTTGAAATAAAGCTTCAGTAATTTCTTCTTCATGGCTAAGTATAGCCGATCTTAATAGTTTAAGGTTTTTTATTCGGGTGTGAACATTGCGGGTTTGGCCTGTGGAAAAGTAACTAGTCTGCTTTTTGAATATGTTTTCTATACTATTTTGGTCAACCATTTACTGAGAACTTTTGTAAACTCCAAGTAGCTCAATAAACCTGCTGTCATTATGAATTGTTGGAATCAGATCTAATAGCTCCTTATGCTGTTCATAATTAAGTTTTAACGCCGTTTCAATGTAAAAGTAGGCTTGTTGAACTTTTCCTGATACATGGAGATATCCTGCAAGTCGGTACCAAAGTAAAGCACTATCTTTATTACTATCAATAGCTTCCTCAATTATCTCAATAGCAGTTTCTGTATCATCATTGCTATATGCACATGACGAGTAATTAATCCATGCTTCAATATGGTTAATATCTTGTTTAACAACTACTTCAAACATTTCTGATGCATCATCGTACTGTCCATTTTTCAGATAAATCATTGCAAGATCAAATCTAAATTCAGTATTGGAAGGCATTAATTCAACGGCTTTTTTATAGTAATTTACAGCAGTAACATCACTGTCTTGAGCTGCGAAAAGCCTTCCTAGTCCAGCCCAAGCATTTGATAACTTATCATCAATTTCGAGAGCCTTATTAAAATGGTGCATTGCATTTTTTATATCGTTCATGTTTTCATAAGACTCACCGATATAATAATGAGTTATAGGTTCAGGGGCTTCATATTTAAAGGTTTCCCTGTAATACTTAATGGCTTCCTCATATCTGCTTAATCCTGATAAGGAATTGGCAATATTGAAATACGCAGATGAAAATTCTTCGTCAATAGCCAATGTATATTCGTATGCTTCAATAGCTTTTTCATACAATTCAAGCTGGTTGTAAAAAATGCCAAGATTGAACCATGCCACTTTTGAGAAAGGGTTTGAATCTAAAAACTCTCTAAAAAAAGTAATAGCATCTTTTTCACGGTCGGTGATGTCGAAGAAAAATGCAATTTCATGAATAATATTTTCTGAGTTAGGTTTTAATGCCAATGCCTTTTTCAGATTTTTAATTGCATTAGGATAGTCATTTAAGTTTTCATACTCGAATGCAATTACTGAATAAATATCTTCAGGATTTTCAGAGTATGGTATTGCTTTTTTATATTGTTCAATAGAGAGTTCGTACTTACTCATAATACTATATATCTCTCCTTTTGAAATATACAGCTCATCATTCGGGGGTTCGATTAATTCAATCTGATTCAACTTTTCTAAGGCTTCGTAATGTTTGCCATTTTGAGCTAGTAATTTTGCAGCTCTTATTTTAAATCCTGTGTATGAAGGATGTTGCTGTAATGCCGAATCAATAGCTAATCTTGCTTTGTCAGAATCTTGAAAATCAATAAAATAGTCAATTACTATTTCGAATTCATTAACATCAAAAAAGAATTGCATATCAGCTTTGAGCATCTTTTCGAATCTGTTAACAAGTTCGCTAAGGTTTGTGTCATCAATCCAATCGTATTCTTCGCTCATTCGTTAGTTAAGCTTTTATTATTAAGAGTATGGCGCAAAGTTAATATTTTCCTTTACTTACGAAAATAGCCTAAAGTACTGCTATCAAAATAATTGTCTTTCAATTTATAACCATGTTTTGTTGACCAATTATTGGAGGATTTTAGTCAACCAATGAGAATAACCTATTCCATCTAATTTTACCGTTAAAGAGAGATTTATTCTGATCTAATGATAGCCAAATAAACTCAGCTCTACCAACTATATGATCTTCTGGGACAAAACCCCAATAGCGTGAGTCAGCTGAATTATGGCGGTTATCACCCATCATCCAGTAATAGTTAAACCTTGGAGTGTAGGATAAAGTTTCCTCACCATTAATTACTATTTTTCCATCAATAACAGCAAGTTCGTTACCCTCATAGTTTCTTATCAACCGTTCATATTTTGGAAGGTTTTCAATCGTAAGATTTATGGGTATATTTTTCTTAGGTATGTATATTGGTCCAAAATTATCGCGATTCCATTTATAAGCAGAATCGTATGGAAAAATCTCTGGTTTCCAAAGTCCTGCCTCATCATTAAACACTTCAATAGATTTAACAATCGGTAACTTTTCAAGTTCTGTTTTCGCTTTCTCAGTGAGTACAAATGTAAACTGTCCAGGTTTGTTGCCTCTAAAAGTTTCAGTAATGTCAAATTTGTCTAAGATTTTGGGATTAATACTACTGCCGTTCGTAGTTACTTTGTATTGATACTGTAGTTTCTCCGGATTAATAGCTGGTACACTATTTAAATACACTTGTCGATTTATTATGCTAAGTGTATCTCCAGGCAAACCAATACATCTTTTAACGTAATTTTCACGCTTGTCAACAGGCCGGACGACAATTTCTCCAAAATTGCGTTTATCAGTCCAAACTCTATTTCTTCCGTATTTTTTAATAAGTGCATAATAGCTCACATTACTCTGAAACCTTGTAGAAACCGTATCACCAGCAGGGTAATTAAAAACGACTGCATCATTATGATCAACATCTTTTAAACCTGCAAAACGGTAGTATGGCAACTTCATCCATTCAACATAAGATTTAATGTCGTCAGTTCCAGGTAACGTATGATGTACAAATGGGAATGACAAAGGTGTATTTGGCGCTTTCGGACCATAGGTTATTTTGCTTACAAAAAGATAATCACCTACTAATAATGATTTTTCCATTGAGGAAGTTGGAATTGTATATGCCTCCAACAAAAATGTTCGGATAATTGTTGCGGCCACAACTGCAAATATGATGGCATCTACCCACTCTCTCGCAAATGATTTTTTTATCTTAGGTCTATCAGCTGGGTCAATAAAAACTTCATCGCTTTGCATGCCCAAATAGGGGAGGTAAATAAATGGAAATAACACACTTAAAAACTGTTGCCCTAACGAAAATTTGTTGAAACATTTAACTAATTCAACCAGCATGAGCATAAACATAAAAACATTTAGGAAAGGGAAAAACAGTAGCAACATCCACCACCAAGGTTTTTTAATAATTCCTAAAAAAACATACAGATTGTAAAATGGAATAAGTGTTTCCCAGCCATTACGGCCTGCTTTTTCAAATAATTTCCAGGCAAATATTGTAGGTATAGTAAATGATAAAGGCAGTAAAATTATCAATTCTAACATGGTTATTCTATTAAAGATTTAGCGATTGCAAGATACTTTCAATTAACTTGTGTATTAGTTAATTTATCATAATAAATTAAGCGTGCAAAAGTATAAAAAATTGGATACTGAGTTTTATGAAAATTACTGTTTATTTTACCTGGAAACAACAATCTTTCCCGATGACACATACTCACCAGCTACTAGCTTATAAGAATATATGCCTGAAGCCATCACCTCAACATTTATCCCTACTCGCTGATTTCCGGATGATTGCTTTTGTTGAACATAATCAACTTTATTGCCAAGGTGGTTATAAATAGTAATAGAAACTATTTCTGGTTGTTTTTAACTTATATTCAATAGTTGCAGTATTAGAGCTCGGATTTGGAAAACTATATGATGCCATATATTTATCAGAAGATTCAGCAATTCCCTCAAATGAAGTTCCACCCGCATTGATCGTCTTTACAATTATCCCATCATAACCAACAGCCCATCCAGTAAGCCCGTCAATAAAAAACAAAGAGAATAAAGTTGATAGTTGATCACACACGTACTGCTCTGTCCAGTTCTCACCGCCATCATTTGTATATAGTATCACACCTCGTTCTTCTCCACTATCTAGTTTTGATCCACAGGCCCAGCCAATGTTATCGTTAACAAATTGGACAGTATACAATGTCATTGTAGCTGGGTGATTAACTTGATACCACGTTGTTCCACCATTGGTAGTTTTAATTATTACACCAATATCAGAATCATCGCCAACAGCCCATCCTATGGAAGGATTAATAAAAAATATTGAATTCAAAGTTTCTGTTACACCAGTTGCAATCTCGCTCCATGTATCGCCGCCGTTAGTGGAAGTTAAAACGAAACCATCATCACAACTAATCCACCCAACATTTTCATCAATAAAGTAAACTGAATATGGGTTGTGGTCTACCTTGATATATAAATCCCATCCGTTTATTCCATCTGTTGTTCTCCATAAACGACCGCTCGGAGTATTGAAGCCAACTTTCCAACCTAGATCTTCGTTTAAGAAAAATACATGTTTACCCGATCCGTAAGCACTTCCCCAACTGGATTGAAAATCCCATGAACTACCACCATTAACTGTTCTTGCATAGTTACTTTGCCATCTATCAACATTAAAAGTACTTCCACATGCATAGATTTCATCAGAATTTATGGCAAAGATACTATACCACCTATTTGTTGACCAGCCATGAGAACCAGTATTTGCCCAGGTTTCACCACCATCATATGTTTTGTTGATGAAGTTGTCAAATCCAGCTACCCAACCGTTGTTATCATCTATAAAATGTATAGAATGCAGATCACTATCAGTACCTGATGATAAAGGGAGCCATTGTGCTGAGGAATGAAAAGATAAACTAACGATAAATATTACTGTGAATAGAGCTTTCATAATATTTGATTTTAGTTAAAGATCACTTATTCCCTACAAATATATAATTTAAAATGTGATAACAAAAAGACGAATTGCTTTATAGGGGTTAAGTATAAAACAACAATAATCAGATAAATAGATTAAGTACTTTATCTACTATACGACACACTTTTATCAGTACCAGCTAATTTAAGTATTATCCCATTTTTATTCAAGTACTCATCAAAAAAGCTAAGGTTAAAAAACAACTTTTGTTGAACAATTGCCCTGCATGGGTCATTATCAGTAAGCTGTAGAAGCAAGCTTGTTTTTGGTGGCATCGACTCCATCACCCTATTGCTATAGAATAGTTTAAATTCAAAGGCACTACATCCTCCACTAAATGAAGCCCAAATATTAAGACAATTATCGATAATGAAAAGTGAATCGATTGTGTAATAATCGGTAGAAATGTTGTTAACCGGACGGGTATTAAACGTCATAGATTCGCAAATATCCTCCTCTTTATCTTTATTTTGAGCTGTCTTTTTTGAGGTAGAGCAAGAATTGCATAAAATCATTACAAAGACCAATATTATAAGTAATGTCCATTTCATAACATTTGTCTCATCAAGTCAGCCATATTAAACACACCTTTCTTCCCGAAAATATACTCTGCAGCTAACACAGCTCCCAGTGCAAATCCATCCCGGTTTTTTGCTTCATGCTTTAGTGTAATTTTATCTTCATCTGATTCATAGACTACTTCATGTTGTCCTGTTATTTCACCTTCTCTAAATGAAAATATTGGCAATTGTTTTTCAGTTCCATCCTCATTTAACAACCATGTTGTCAACTTCTTGTGTTCCTTAATTATTCCTTCAGCAGCAGCTATTGCAGTTCCACTCGGGGCATCAAGTTTATGAATATGATGCGTTTCGTTTATTTTGGCTTTATAGTCAATCATCCCCGACATTAATTTAGCTAAATATGTGTTAGCTTTAAAGAAAATGTTAACCCCAATACTAAAATTTGGAGCATAAAAAAAAGTGCCATTATGTAATTTGCATTGCTCAGAAATTTGATCAAATTTATCGTACCAACCGGTTGTACCGGTAACAATAGGTAATCCCAATTTAAAGCATTGTAAAAATATATTTATTGCAACATCGGGCATGCTAAAATCGATAACAACTGATGACGAATGATCAATGTCTGAAATATTTTGCCAGTCAGCTTCATTATCAATTTTTGCAATAATCTTATGATTTCTTTTAAGGCAAACTTTTTCAATTTCTTTGCCCATTTTGCCATAGCCTGAGATAATTATGTTCATTATTAGTGAGAGTTAGAATTTTACTGTTAGTTTTAATCCGTTATGATTAATATTGTTATGAGGCAACATCAAAGGAGTTGGAGTAATCGATTGTTGAAATACAGGTTCTACTTTTACTGAAAGGTTTTCGTTAACCTCCCAGTAATATAGATGCGCATCAACTGTTGCATCAAGAATTTGGAGTATATACCATACTCCCATTAGTATAAATGAAAGCTCCATATTGCGCCGATAGTAATCTCGGAATGATTGAAGTTGATCAGAATCATATTTATCGGCTAGTTCATTTTCAGTTAACCTTTCGTTTAAGTTACTTACATATACACCTTTCTCAGGATCATATCTTACTACAAGTATATTATTAGTATTGTTAATATTAGCGATATATGCGTTGTTGTATTTTAGATATTCCCCTCTGTTCCAAATTGCAAAATACCCTGTGGCAGCAAAACCTGCATAGACTATGGGTAATTTCCAATATTTCTTGTTGTAAATTTGCCCAAGTCCAGGAACAAGTGCTAGTAAGGTAGCTTTTCTAGGAGAATGTTTAACAACTACTGTGGAGTCTTTTTTGTCAATTTTCTGACCGTATATTTCTGTTGTTAAGCAAACTGAAATTGCCAGAATAGCCAAGCAGGAAAGCACTCTGTTTATCAACTTTTTCAAAATGTGAATATTATTGATCCCCGATTATCGAAATTATTTTATCAAGGTCTTCATCGTTTTTAAAGCTTATAACGATTGCCCCTTCGCCATTATTGTTACGTCTGAGGTTTACCTTTGTCCCTAATTTCTGGCTAAGTATTGCAGGTGCATTTTTAAATCTTTCAGGAATTTTTGTTGCTGGCACCTTTTGTTTATCTGATTTTGGTGATGAGGTTTTCCTAACTAGTTCTTCAGTTTGTCGTACGTTTAATCCTTTACTGATAATAACCTTAAGAATTTTTTCCTGAATAGTTCTGGTTGGAAGAGTAATCAAGGCACGTGCATGTCCCATAGTTATAAAATTATCTCGCAGAGCGACCTGAACGTTTGGAGGGAGCTTAAGTAAACGTAAGAAATTCGATATCGATGATCGACTCTTTCCTATCTTTTCACTTAATTTTTCCTGAGTAAGTTTTATCTCATCAATAAGACGCTGATAGCTAATGGCAATTTCAAGGGCGTTGAGATCTTCGCGATGTATATTCTCGATAAGAGCTAATTCCAGCATCTGCTCATCGTTAGCAACTCTTATAAATGCCGGCATATGCTTAATGCCTGCCATTTGAGATGCACGTAAACGACGCTCTCCGGCAATAATCTGATATTTGTCGTAACCCATTTTTCGTACAGTAATGGGCTGAATTATTCCCTGACTTTTGATAGATTCAGCTAATTCTCTTAACGTCATCTCGTCAAAATTGGTACGTGGTTGGAATGGATTGGTTTCAATTTTACCCAACTCGATTCTTGCAATTGCGCCAGCTACAAATTTACCCGAAATATCTTCAGAAGTGATATCAGTGTCAGGACTTGACAGTATGGAGTCGAGGCCTCTTCCCAGGGCTTGCCGTTTATTTTTACTCATCAATTATTTTATCAGCGTTATTCATTACAGTCAAATCGTTCTTCTGCAACAGTTCTCGCGCAAGGTTGAGATAGTTTATAGCACCAGTACTGTTCGCATCATGCATAATAATTGAGTCGCCAAAGCTCGGCGCTTCTCCTAATTTTGTATTTCTATTAATTATTGTATTAAATACCATTTGTTGGAAGTGAGTTTTTACTTCCTCAACAACTTGTTTGGAAAGCCTCAGTCTTATATCGAACATTGTTAGCAATATTCCTTCTATATCGAGATTCTCATTTAGCCTTGATTGAACAATTTTTATTGTATTTAACAGCTTACCTAGTCCTTCTAACGCAAAATATTCGCATTGAACTGGTATTATTACAGAGTCGGCAGCTGTGAGTGCATTTACGGTAATAAGCCCTAATGAAGGTGAACAGTCGATTATAATAAAATCATATTTTGATTTAACTTTATTCAACACCTCCCGCATTAGTTTTTCTCTTTCAGGAATATTTATTATTTCAATTTCGGCACCAACAAGGTCTATATGTGCTGGTAGTAAATCGAGGTTGGGAGTTTTGGTCTGCAGAATTACATTTTCAACATTAAGATCATCTATGATACACTCATAAATACTTGCTTGTATTTGTTTGGGATCAAAACCAATACCAGAAGTGGCATTTGCTTGTGGGTCGGCATCTACTATAAGTGTTTTGTACTCCAGTATTGCTAGACTAGCAGCAAGGTTAATAGCTGTTGTTGTTTTACCAACACCTCCTTTTTGATTGGTTATAGCAATAGTCTTTCCCATAATAATTTGTAATTCGTTTTAGAAGCCAATCATCACTAACAAAATTACTATTTAAGATATTTCGTGTCCAAATAGTGAGATAAATTTATTAACAACTCAGGTTAGCCAGTCGTTGGAAGAGGTTAACTATCACCTTCTTCACCAAGATCCTCAAAGTTAACATCAACAGTACTGCTTATTTCATCTTTAGGTTCATTTTCTTCAACTGGTTTCTCCTCATTCTCTTCTCCCGTTTCAATAAAATCAATGGCAGCATTTAATCCATCTTTAAACTTTTCAAAATCTTCACCATAAAGAAAAACTTTATGTTTTTCATAATAGAACTTTCCCTGCTCTTCGTTAAACCTTCTTTTACTTTCGGTTATAGTTAAATATTGCTGATTTGCACGTGTTGCTTTAACATCGAAAAAATATGTGCGTTTTCCAGCTCTTACAACTTTTGAAAAAAGATCATCCCTTCTTTCTTGTTTCTCTGTCTCCTGCATGTTTATTTCAAAGTTTTAACCAATAATTATTTCAAGATTATTTAATTATGAATTGTGTCTAAATTAATTAGGCCAAAGTTAGAAATTAAACTTTATGACTGTAAAAACCGTCAATTTTTGTTGATAAATACTAACTTTTGTTGATAACCTATTATTAAATTAACTTGGGAACATTCAAATCAGTCTTTTATGATCTTTACGACTGAAGTGCGAATATTTGTTACTACTTTAAGAAAGTATAGTCCTTGAGGAAGAGAACCAAGTCCAGTAGTTAATTCGATACTTTTGTCAAATATTGAAACATCATACCGTCTGTTTAGAACAATTTCTCCGGCCAGATTGAAAATTTCAACACTAATATTTTCGGCAGTATCTATGTTTATATCAACTTTTAATCGTTTACTAAATGGGTTAGGACTAACAGTTACTAGTTTATCCCCATATGAAGGAGGCTCAATTGAAGTCAATATAGAATCAGCTCCATAAAAGTCTGGTATTCCCCATCCCATAAGGTTATCAGGATCGTCAGCATAAGAGCCACTTTCTTTAATAGCCTCATAAACTTCCATAACGGTCATTTGAGGGTGGGACTGCCAGAGGCAGGCTACCATTCCTGCCATTATTGGTGACGAAAAGGAAGTTCCATATCCATTTGTTGAAATACCATAATTATCAACGGCAATTGTTGCTCCAGCACCACATGACATTGCTGTTGGTTTAATTCTACCATCGGCTGTTGGACCAATAGAACTGAAATCAGCTCTTTGATCATTTAAGTAAACCGCGCCAACTGTAAACACACTATCAGCATCACCGGGTGATCCTATCCAAGCACCTGAGTTGCCAGCACTGTTACAAACAAGAATACCTTTAGAAGCAGCTATATCAGCACCTCTTGTTGCGATAGCAGTATTACCATCCATATCCGCAGGTGTGTAATCCCATTGTGGTAAATCGAATGTGGCGTAACTCAAAGAGCTATTAATAACATCAGCTCCAACACTATCGGCAAATTCAGCTGCCGAAACCCAATTATATTCTTCAATTATATTTTCATGTGGCCCCTCTTCAGATCTTAATAACCAGTAATCAGCTTCTGGTGCAGTACCAATCATTTCACCTGGCAAGTTTGCTCCCATACATGAGAGTACCATTTTGCCGTGTTCGTGGCCATCAAATACACTACCTCCCATATAAACAAAATCTTTGGTGCCTAATATTTTACCATTCTCCCATAAGTAGTCAAATACAGGATGAACGTTAGCACCTGTAAAACCAGCATCCAGCACGGCAATTACCTTTCCCTGACCTTGGTAACCATCATCGTGTAATGGAATACCATTAAGTTGATCTATTTGCCCGAATGCTAAACCATAATCCAATGAACTTATAGAATTCTTGCCTTTGAGTTTAGAGTTAGCATTTCCTGAATCATCAAGGATTTCACTAAATTTGTCACTAGTGTATTTTTTTGAATAATTAAACTTGAGAGTACCACTAACATAAGGTAATGCCTCAATTTGAGCAATAAGTGCCGGGTCTTCAGTAAAAACTGTTACTCCATTTAACCAGCGAGTTGGGTTTAGCATCTCAACACCAATTGCAGCTACTCCTTGAAGATATTGTGGATTAACGGGAATATCATTCTCGCTAATAACAATTCCCTGGTTCGCTCTGCGATCGAGAGCACGCTGAGTTAAAAATTCACCTGGATTATCAATCGAATAAGGAGAATCATTCTTGTCAGTAAATTGAACATAATATTTATCAGGTGCTATCTGAGCAAATGAGTTTATTGTTATTCCAATCAGGAAGAGAAGTATTAGAATTCGTTTCATATTTATTTTTTATTATGTGTATGTTCTGACAAAGGTAATAATGTTACGGTTGCACTTATTCCAATATAACTATTTCATTATTTTCAACTATTACATCTGGAATATCTTTATTTCCAAGTACAATTCTTTGAATTTTCTTTTCTGTATCAGCCTGAATAACAATTGCATGATCACCTCTCCTCCATATTCCAGTATTATAACTAAAGGATGTAATTGTGCTATCAGTATAATGACATTCAATAAACACTGGCAAAGGCAATCCTCCTTTATTCTCAATTACAATTTTATTATCAAGTGTTACCTTTTTTATTCCAAGATCAGCGTAAGTTCTTTCAAAAAACCAAGGTTGAATATACCAATCCAGATCCTGTCCTGATACGTTTTCAAATGTGTTAAAAAAGTCGTATGGAATAGGATGTTTACCATTCCATCGATATATAAAACTACGTAAAGCTACTTTGAAAAGACTATCTCCGAGTGCGTTACGTAAAAATGCATAAGCCATTGCTGATCGATTGTATGCATGAACGCGATACGCATTATAATCTCCAATTTGATAGGATGGATACATTAAAGGGATTTCTTTTTCGTTACCACTCAACCTACTAAAACTATTGCTGATTCTCTCAAAATAATTGTAATCAGGATCCATTTGATCTAATATGCCATAAGTTAGCCATGATGCCCAGCCTTCATCCATCCATGCGTACTTCCTCTCATTGATACCCATAAAAAAAGGAAAATAACTATGTGTTATTTCGTGAAAAATAAGCCCAATTGCCCGGCTTCTATTTGATGGGTCGCCCTCATTCACCATCATTGGAGACTCCATCCCTCCACCTTTTCTGCCATTGCAGAAAGAGGTTATATGGGAATATGGGAATGGGTATCCTGGTAAACTATCAACCATGAACTTTACACTTTCTCTTGCGAATCTTGCAGCCTCATCAAAAGAATCAACTGAGTCAGGGTAAACAGCATCAATAAAAACACGTCTTCCGGTGTTTGGATCTGCAATACTTGAAGTGCCATCCCAGTTTGAATATTTTGTTACCCCAAAAGAAAAATCAGGAACATTGTTCGCAATAAAATGCCATTTATTTGATGTACTATTTTTAAGAACCTTATTGTTTTTTAGGTCAGATATTGAGAATATATTTACAACCTCTTCTGTCTTTTTGGCTTTATTGTAATTATCTATAACTTTTTTTGAGTATAACTCGTTTATGTTTTCAAGCTCACCTGTGGCCCAAACCGTAAATCCTGGAGGTGTACTTATTGTAACATCATAGTTATTGAAATCGTTGTAATATTCAACCATTCCAGTATACTCTATCCTGTCCCACCCATCAATGTCATCATATACAGCAATTTGCGGATACCAATAAGCAATAAAGAATCTGTCGTTACCATAGTTTCCCATCCTTACCCACCGCTTACGTGGAATGTTGAATTCCCAGTTACAATCTAATTGTAATGAATCACCAGGAACAAGCTTGTCCTCAAGAGAAATAAACATGTTGGTTGATGAACGTCTAACTTTTCTTCTATTGTTAATATCAATAGCTTTGCCATTAATGTTCAATTTATTTATCAATGTACCATCAGTTAAATCATCTTCACCAATGGACCAAGAGCGTGTATTTCCCTTTTTATAAAAATCGGGATATAATCGCATAACAATCCTATTTAGTGTATCAGGGCTATTGTTATAGTAAATTATTGATTCGCTTCCTACTAGTTTGCTGTCCTCCGTCAAAAGTTCCGCCTTTATTGTGTAATTAGATGAATTTTGCCAGTAATTTGGTCCCGGGTTTCCATCGTTCGAACGTGTACCATTCTGGAATGCTCTTGCAATTTCAAGAGGCATTTTACTAGTTGTTTGAGCTTGGGGAAACAATGCTGCCATCAGCAGAGAAAGTAATGCGGTTGATCTAAATATCTTAATCATTTACAAGTGCTATTTGAATAATTGCGGTAAAAATAGGAATAATTGTGAGAATTTAATTTCTAATTTCAATAACGATTATACAAGCACATCAAGTGATACAAAATTTCACAACTTTTTAAGGTTGTGGATTCTTACGCTGATGCTTTTTAATCTGTATTTCTTTTCGGATAAGAAGTATCATGCCTATTACGATTATGAATAACAAAGAAATTGAGCTCATCCCTATTACAGGTCCTTCCTGTTGGAATACATGCCCGATGCCAAATGGTATTAACATTCCTCCTAATGACATAAAGATAAATAATATTGTATATGCGCTTGAAGAATGTGATTTAGGATAAACTGTAGCAGTAGAAAGTAATAGTGGGGTTACTCCCGACACAAAAATCATTGCTATAAAAAACAGTATAATATTCATCATTACTATTTTGGACAGAGGTGCTATAAATACAAGGGCCACAGAAATCGGTACAATAAGAAGTAAAGTACGATAAACTGTAATTTTTGGCCCTACTCTTGACCAAATTAATCTGCCGAAAAATGCGGCGATACCCATGGATGCCAGTATTAGATGAGCTACTCCAACTGATGTTTCTCTTTGTACTTCAAGGAACGTAATGAGCCATGTTAGGAAACCAGAACCGGAGCCTGATGAAATAACAACCGCAATTACCAGACCAAGAAAGAATCTCTTATCAAATGCAATAATTTCTTTAATAATACGGAAATTTAATTGTTCAGCTTTGTCTATCGGTGCGTGTTTTGTAAGTATTATTGGTATCAATGCGGGAAATATCAATAGTCCAGGTAACGCAAAACACCATCACCATGACAAATGAAAATAAGATATTAATCCTGGAAAAACAGGACCAATTACAAAGCCCAATGCTATAAAACTAAAATCATCGATTGAAGTTGTGCACTTTTCTCACTATAACGATTAGTAGCATAAATACCAGGAAGAGTAACCATAATAGCATTTCCAAAACCGATGAAAATATATAAAAATACAAGTAAGAAGAACAATTGACTTTGAGAGACAGCTATTAGTGATATCGAAACAATAATTGCCCCTGAAATCATAAGTCGCTTTACACTAAATCTTTTTATTAGAGCAGTTATGGCTAAAGCACCAATCATCATTCCTGTGAAATAGATAAGGGGAAGTATAGCAACTTCACCTGTTTTGAGATGAAAATGATTCATTAACATATGAATAGTTGATGGAATGATCATTTGAACAAAACCAGTCAGCACAATTATCGGGTAGAATGAATGCATTGCACTCATTGATGGGGTAGTGGATGTATTAAGTTGCATATAGTGTTCTCCTATGTTTTCCTCTTCTTCTTCTTTGCAGCTGGAAACAATACATTATTGAGAATCAGCCGATAACCAGGTGAGTTAGGATGGAGGTTTAGATCGGTTTGAGGATCACCAATACGATGTTGATAATCTTCTGGATCATGGCCACCGTAGAACGTCCAGAATCCGTTACCATACTCACCATGTATATATCGCGCTTCGTTAGCAGCTTTGTTTTCACCCATAATTACAACATTTGATTGTATTAGATCATTATTAAATGCTGTTGTTTGTCCCATAAAGCCTTTAATCAAACGTTGATGGTTTTGGCAGAGAATAGTAGGAATGTGATCCCATTTTGCTGAAAAATCAAAAAGCATAAAAAAGTCATTTCCTTCACGTATGCTTCTTGGTCTTGTTTCTGTTACATCTATATTTGATATCTCATACTTAGCGGGATTTCTAACAATTGTGAAATCTTTAAAAACCATACAATTGTCGTAATCTAGCTTTTCCTGAGCGCTGGCATCCATTGGATCACCATCGAACATTACGTCACAAATATCAATATTATCAGCGGCAAGTGCAACATCGTAACTATCAGTTGCTGAGCACATCGCGAATAAATACCCACCCCCTAATACAAAATCACGAATCTTTTTTGTAACGGCCAGTTTTAGTTCTGAAACTTTCTCAAAACCTAATTCAGAAGCAATCTTTTCATTCACAGCAACATCTTCTCTGTACCAGGGATAGTTTCGATAATGTGCCCAGAATTTTCCATATTGACCTGTAAAATCTTCGTGATGAAGGTGTAACCAGTCGTAAGTTGGCAACATTCCACTCATAACTTCATGGTCATAAACCACATCGTATGGAATTTCAGCATATGTGAGAGCAAGGGTAACAGCATCGTCCCACGGCTGTTTATTCTTTGGGGAATACACAGCAATTCGAGGCGCCTTATGCAATTCGATAATATCCATATTCACATCAGGCTGCAATATTTGCTGCTTTATAGAAGATGCCTGCACATCAGTAATAACCTGCGATGTAACTCCCCTTATAATACATTCATCCTCAAATAGCTGATGGTATTTAATAAGATAACTACCCCCTCTGTAATTTAATAACCATTCAACTTCAGCACCTTTGTTTAGAATCCAATATGCAACACCATAGGCTTTTAAGTGATTTTTTTGAGTTTCATCCATAGGTATTAATAACCATGCAGCTTTAGCAGATGATATTATACCAACGAAAAGAATGAGTAGTATGATAATAGATTTTTTCAACATAATTCTACAAATATATTCTGAATGTCTTTATCCAATCTTATTTCTTCCCAATTGTTAAGAAAATTGATTGCAGATGCTGTTATTTTTTTATCGAATTTGTAATTTTTAAGCATCCCAAGTCCTGGCAATTCGGTTTTAATAGTTTGGTCGCTAGTGAAACTTTTCTCTGAGAGTTTTTCACCCGGCTTCATTCCAAAATAAACTATCTCAATATCCTTTCCTGATTTTTCTATCATATTTTTAGCGAGATCCACAATTTTCAACGGCTTGTCATACGACACATAAACACCATTGTTTAGACCCTCATTAAGAAGAAAATACAAAAAATCTGCTGCACGTTCACCTGTAACAAACATCCTACTCATATCAGGATGAGTAATTGTTATGGGTTGATTATTTTCAATTTGTTTCTTAAAAATTAAAGTAACGGCACCGTTACTATCAATCACGTTAGGCATTCTTAAACTTATGAACTTTGTAGTTTGTGAGTTTATTTTTTGAAAATACTGTTCAACTAAAAGCTTACAAATACCAACAACAGAAATTGCATTTTGAGCCAGATTTGATGAGGTGAAAAGAAATGATTCTACATTGTACTTCATGCAAAGCTTGGCTAAGAAAACTGTTGCTAAAAAGTTTGTTCTAGTTGCTTTTACAGGGTGTTTCTCTCCTTCCGAAAGACGGGCCATAGCTGCTAAATGAATAATATGATTTGGTTTGTAGTTATTAAATATAGCCTCAAATGATTCAGGTTTTAATAAATCAGCTTTTTCAAAAGTTAACCTATCATTATCTTCATAGCTTCCTGTTGTGTTTATGTAAGTAACAACAATATTGAAATCTGAATATAACAACAATTTACTAACAAAGTATTTGCAAACAAAACCCGTACTTCCTGTGATTAAAATAGTTTGTTGATCGCCTCCAGTTTGATACATTAGTATACAAATAATTTGTTAGTTGTTAGCATTGTATTTAGAGGCTTCAAGTAGAAATTTACGCGCCAAAGGTGCCGACAAAGGATGTAATGTATCCATAGCTTCTGGATGCCATTGAACAGCCATTAAGAACGCATGACCGGTAGTATCAATCCACTCAATCGCTTCTGGAAAATTGTCTTCTGCGAAAGCAGAAATAAGTAGCCCTTCTCCAAGTTTTTCAATCCCCTGGTGATGATTAGTAACCACATCACCTCCCATGTTGCCTTTACAAATATCAAATATGCTGGTATTGTTTACAAGCCTAATGGGATGGTATGCTCTGCTCCAATCCTGATTTCTATGTTTAACGGTTGTATCATAGTCAGTAGGAATATCAATATAAAGAGTTCCTCCTTGCGAGATATTCAAAATCTGTTCTCCTCGGCAAACACCAAAAATAGGCATTTTGCTTGTGATTGCATTCTCAATTAATGCAAATTCAAGGCTGTCACGATATCTGTCAAAGCTCCCACATCGGGCAGTGTCGTTAATCTTGCCATAATTTCCTGGGAAAACATCCTCACCACCGGTAAGCAACAGGCCATTACAAGTTTTTAACAACTTCACTGCTGAATCAATTCCTAAAGGGTAGAGATTATAATATACTATTTGATCATTATGGCGCAATAACCAATTGGCATATTTAGTAGTGCTTTTTTCAGACTTTTCTTTAGAGATTGCAATTTTTATTTGTTGCGAGGTTTCAGTTTCACATGATGTAAAAATAAATGCGGCTGCAATAATAAAACCAGAAGCTAAAATAATTTGTCTTAACATAAGTCAGATTTTAGAATGAAGATGTCAAAATTAGTAATTTGATCGATGTGTTTATTATGATGTGCTAATAAAGCTCTACAATTAATTACTTTTGCATAGCAAAATTTTAGTCAATGTTTATTGTGAGAGTAGTTATAAAAATCTTGATCCTTTCATTTTTGATGATGGCTGTCATTCAGATTAATTCCTGTTCTCAACAAAAGAACACTTTATCATTAAGTCAATTATTTGATAACCGCAGCGGAGCTGAACTTGTCTCTTATGTAAACTATGCTAATGGATTTGATATTTATGAAGTTGATAACATTAAAAAACTCATGATTTATAATCCTCGAAACAATGATGAAGTATTAGCTACATACTTTTTTACAGATTCAACCTACCAGAATAGTTACAAGCCTTCCAATGATTTCTTAATAACTCCATTGGACAGTGTAGCAGTTTTTTCAGCAACTCAACTTAATGCCTTTAGTAAGCTGAATATTCTTGACAGAGTAATTGCCATATCTGAATCAGAATATATTCGTAATCCTACTGTACAAGAGCGATATGAAAGTGGGGAGATTGTGAATTTGGCTGGTAATGGTATTTTCTACCTAGAGAAAACCCTTGAAGTAAATCCGAACATTATTTTTTATTCTCCATACAATATGGCTGAGAAACATCCACTAGCAGCAACCGAAATAACTATGATTCCGTTTTTTGATTTTATGGAATCAAATCCTCTCGGAAGAGCTGAATGGATTAAGTTCACGGCTTTATTTTTTAACAAAGAGGCTCAAGCGAATACAATTTTCGATACGATTGTAAGTAAGTACAATAAGTATAGAGAACTTGCTTTAGCAGCTGAAAGTAAACCTACTGTGTTTTCTGATAAATATTACAGTGGGCAGTGGTTTGTTTCGGGAGGAAAAAGTTATATAGCCCAATTATTTCACGATGCCGGAGCCGATTACTTATGGAAGGATAATCAGAATACCGGAAGTATAAATCTTGATTTCGAAGTCGTCTATAATAAAGCACATAATGCAGATTTTTGGAGAATAGTTGGTACATACACGGATGGGTTTTCGTATGATAAGATGGTTGCCGAAAATGGTCTTTACAATAATTTTAAAGCTTTTACTGATAAAAAAGTAATATTCTGTGACTCTAAAGAATCAAGTTATTTTGAAACTGGCACTCTCGAACCACATCTGTTACTTGCTGATTTGATTCATGCATTTCATCCTGACTTGATTCCTGACTATAATCCTAAATATTATCATCTTTACAACGATTAAATAATAGATGAATTCAAACAAACATAGAAGATTAATATTTGTGATATTACCAATTCTTATTGTAGTGCTATTTCTTATTAATCTTTGGTATGGATCTGTAAATATTAGCTGGATTGAAGTTTGGGAAACATTAATGATGAATGGCAACACTAGTCAGACCTCAAAAATAATTATACTTCAATACAGGTTGCCGCAAGCTATAACTGCTATGGCTGTTGGCATTGGGCTAAGTATTGCTGGATTATTATTGCAAACTACATTTAGCAATCCTTTAGCAGGACCTTCAGTATTGGGCATTAGTGCGGGGGCTAGTCTTGGTGTTGCATTAATGGTTTTGTTGGGCGGAGTAGTAGGAGTGCAACTTAGCAGCATTTCAATGATATTAGGTGATATGGCAATTGTTTTAGCTGCTTTTGCAGGAGCATTGGCCGTACTACTGATTATTATTTTTGTTTCAGGAAAAGTAGGAAATGCAGTAACAATTCTCATAATAGGAATAATGATTGGATATCTTGTTTCAGCAATTGTGGGAACACTTCAGTTTTTTAGTAGTTCAGAAGATTTACATGCATTTATTCTTTGGGGGCTTGGTAGTTTTTCAAAGACCAGCATTACACAATCTCTCATGATATTTATTGTAACATTTGTGGTTTTTGTTGTAACAATGGTATATGTAAAACCTTTAAATGCCTTATTATTAGGCCAACAATATGCAATTAGCTCTGGATTTAGTGTTAGATTACTACAAAGCATATTTATACTAATATCGGGTTTTTTAATTGCGCTAGGGACAGCATTTACAGGTCCAATAGCTTTTGTTGGTTTAGCAGTACCACATATTGCAAGGACTTTTTTACGTACTTCGAACCACGGAGTTTTGTTGCCTGCAGTTGTTCTAATAGGAGCAGCTCTAACCTTAGGATGTAATTTTATTTCCAAATTACCAGGGTATGATGCATCGCTTCCCATTAATGCTGTAACTTCTATTGTTGGAGCACCAATTGTTATTTGGGTCATAATTAAAGGAAGGAGGATGACTAATGGATAGTTTGAAATTTGAAACCTCTAAAAATTTAATGGATCAGGATGTAAAAGCCAAAGATAATAGCATTCTTAGTATAGAGAACCTCAGCACAGGATATCGTCTTTCACATAGTAGAACAATTTCTTTACATCAAAATTTAAACTTTAAGGTTGGTATTGGTGAACTCATCACATTATTGGGGCCTAATGGAGCCGGTAAGTCTACTTTGCTCAAATCGCTGGTTGGAATAATTCCTGTATTAGATGGTGATATTTATTATAATGGTACAAATCTTAAAAATCTATCACGAAAGGAAATTGCAAGGTTGGTTGCTGTCGTGTTAACCGACAAAATAGATGACAAATATCTTAGTTCATACGATATAGTTGGTACAGGAAGATATCCTTATGGGTCCTTTACCGGCAAGTTAACTGCAGTTGAAAATAAAAAGATAATCAATGCGCTCAATGTTGTTGGAGCTAACGAATTAATATACCGTTATTTCCATAGTTTAAGTGATGGAGAAAAGCAAAAAGTTCTCATAGCAAGGGCTATTGCTCAGGATACACCAATAATATTACTTGATGAACCTAATGCATTTATTGACTCACCCGGCAGGGTTATAATTATGAATCTCCTGAATGAACTTATTTTAAAGCATAATAAAACAATATTATTAACAACGCATGATACTGAACTTGCACTTAGATATGCAACCAGCTTATGGCTCCTCGGTAAAGAAAATTATTTTAAAGTGGGTACACCCGATAAAATGGCTGAGTCTGGTTTGATTAATCAACTCTTTGACAGAGAAGGAGTCGTCTTTAATAAAGTGAGTAAACGATTTGAAACTAATTGATGAGTGAGAAATTACATGTAATTATTACGTTCCCCTCCTCGGAGGGGCAAGGGGTGAGTCTTTATACTACTTATATTAATAAATGAAAAGAAAAATATTGCCATACAATCGCAAACTTAAACCATTAGCAAAGGCTCTACGAAAAAACATGACCTTTGCAGAGGTTCTGCTTTGGAGTGAGCTTAAACATAAAGGAATGTGTGGCTATGATTTTGATCGTCAGCGACCAATATATAATTACATTGTTGATTTTTATTGCAAGGATTTAATGCTGGCGATAGAGATAGATGGAATTAGTCATTATTCAGAAGAGGCTTTTAAGTCGGATGAAATTAGACAACGCGAAATTGAGGCTTTGGGGGTGAGTTTTCTGCGCTTTGACGATGAAGAAGTAAGAAATGACATGTTGAATGTATTACGTAGTATTGAAGGTTGGATTCTGGATTGGGAAGATGTTAATAAAGATAGGAATTATCCAGGTAGAGAACCCACCCCCAACCCCTCCAAAGAGGGGAGTTAGACATATGACTCGTCCTAAAATAAGTTTACATGTTTATAATTAAATCCTATTATTAATTTACACATACATTTTAGTCCTGTAACTGGTTTACAATAGTACTATTTTTCTTGTAATAATTTTTCCAAAGCCGTTCTGCTTTGAGATTGAGTTTGTGTACCTGATCTGGATAGAAGTTACTAATGCTATTATGAGGTCTGTCCTGATTATAAAGTTTAACCGCAAAATCAAGGACTTCTTTTGCTTCATTAATCGTTTCTATAGAATAATCAGATAAGTATTCATCCTTTAGAATTCCATTTACTCGTTCAGCAATTACATTTTCTAAAGGATCTCCATTCTCAGTCATACTGATTCTGATATTATTGTCCTTCAAAAGTTTCACATAAGTATGAGAACAATATTGTAGGCCACGATCAGAGTGATGAACCAGTTGAACGTGGTTCTTCAGCTCGCCATTTAGGCTTGTAAGAGCCATCTTCAGTGCCTGCATGGTCTCAATACTCTCTAACGATGATGCAACATGATAACCGACAATTTTGCGAGAATATGCATCCGTTATAAGACTGATATATACAAAGCCTTTTTCTATATTCCAATAAGTAATATCACTAACCCATAGCTGGTTAATGGCACTTGGAATAAATTCTCTTATTAGGTTAGGATACTTTCTTAACCAATGGAAAGATTGGGTTGTTTTTATTCTCCGTTTTCGTTTTCTTACTAATAAATAATTAGCAGAAAGCAGGTTAAATAAAGCATCCCTTCCCATTTTTATTTGATGTTCTAGTATAAATGGTTGCAATTTATCATAAAGTTTTCTGGTTCCCATTCTCTTATGAAGCTTACGTATTTTACGGACTTCATTCAGAACTAAACTTTCTTCAATACTTACATCAGAAGCTCTCCAGCTATTCTGATAGTAAGCTTGCCTGGTAATACCAAACCATCCACATAATTTGGCAAGTCCTATGCGTGGATAATTCTCTTTTATTTCTTCAATGGCTTGGTATTGTACTTTTTTCTGATTGAAATATTAAACTCCTTTTCCGCTAAATCAACCATAGTTGAAAAAGCAGCTGCTCTCATTTCTGAATCACTAACTTGCTGCTCTAACTCCGCAATTCTTTTTTTTAATTGTATTGTCTCAAATGAGTCTTCATCAGGTGCAAGTTCTTTCTTTTTCATTAGTAATGGATTTGATACAAAGCTAGTTATTCTTTGTGGAACACTATCATCATAACCTAATTCTCGCATCCAACTTAGTATCTTACCATGCTCTGTTTGTCTTCCAGTATACTTTTCCCATATATCTCTTTTTGTAAGATCAGAATTGAGATAATCAAGTATCATTTTGTGTTTTAGCTCAGTGGTAAAACGAATACTTGGCGATCTGTGATATGAGCTCTTCGTAAATCCTGAGAATAGTTTACTTTTATCTGTCATAATCTTGTTTTTGTGTAAACCTATTTCAGGACGAGACAATATTTTATTAATTGCGATTAGTTTTAAAAAATAGATGAATGAACCGAATATACGAACTATCAAGATTTTGTATTACCCAATCTAGGAAATTGGTTCAGGCACAGTAAATTATTATTAAGTAAAATTGATTTAATAAGTGTACATAGAATTTAATAATATTACATCACTATTCCCCTCCCTGGAGGGGCTAGGGGTGGGTTTTTAATTGTGATTAGTTTTAAAAAATAGATGAATGAACCGAATATACGAACTATCAAGATTTTGGATTACACAATCTAGGAAACTAGTTTTGGCACAGTAAATTATGATTAAGTAATATTGATTTAACAAGTGTACATAGAATTTAATAATATTACATCACTATTCCCCTCCCTGGAGGGGCTAGGGGTGGATCTTTCAAATTTCAAATTATTCACCAAAATAAAATAAAATAATTAGATATTTATTATACATTAATACATCTATAGCCCATGAAAATCAAAAGCATTTTATTCTTTTTAATTATATCCACAACTATTATGGCTCAAAAAACAAACGTTGATTTAATTGTCACTAATGCCAGAATCTACACCGTAAATGATTCGTTCGATATTGTGGAAACTTTGGTAGTGAAAGATGGAAAATTTGTCGCTACAGGAACGAGCGCGGAAATATTGTCAAAATTCTCATCGGATAAAATTGTAGATGCTAATAACAAGTTTATCTATCCAGGATTTAACGATGGCCATAGCCACTTTCTAGGTTATGGACTTTCGGTAACAAAATATGCAAACTTAGTGGGTACAGATTCATACGATGAAGTAATTGAGCGAGTAGTAGATCATCAGATAAAATATCCTAGCTTTTGGATATTAGGCAGAGGTTGGGACCAAAATGATTGGGATGAAGTTTCATTCCCCACAAATGAGGAGTTGGATGAAATATTTCCAGATAATCCGGTTGTTCTAACTCGTATTGACGGACATGCAGTTCTAATAAATTCTAAAGCACTAAAACTTGCAGGTATAAATGAAAATAGCGTTGTTGATGGTGGTGAAGTGAAAATGAAGGATGGCAAACCAACAGGTGTATTAATCGACAATGCCATCGACTTCATAGATCATGTTATCCCTGAATTTAGCAATGAAGATAAAATGCAGGCATTTAAAAGGGCTCAGCAAGATTGTTTTGATGTTGGTCTCACATCGGTTACAGATGCAGGACTAGAAAAGGATGTAATACTGTTGATTGATCAAATGCATAACAATGGACAGCTGGATATACGAGTGTATGCAATGTTAAGTCCTACAAAAGAAAATTTAGATTACTTCTTAAAGAGGGGACCAATACATAATCATAAACTTACCGTTAGTTCAGTCAAATTATATGCTGATGGTGCTCTTGGATCTCGTGGAGCTTTGTTATTGGAACCATATTCGGATGCTCCTCATACTCACGGACTTCAATTGAGTTCACAATCATATTTTGATAGTATATGCAAGATGGTATATAATGCAGGGTTTCAGGTTTGTACTCACGCTATTGGCGATTCCGGAAACAGGATAATGCTAAATTCCTATGCTAAATTCCTAAAGGGTAAAAATGACAAACGTTGGCGAATTGAACATGCCCAGGTAGTTGAACCTAGTGATCTTAGATTTTTCAGTGATTATTCAATAATACCTTCTATTCAGTCAACTCATTGTACCTCGGATATGTATTGGGCTGATGAAAGGTTGGGATCGAATAGAATCAAAACCGCGTATGCTTATGCTGATCTATTAAGCGAGAACGGATGGCTTATTAATGGTACCGATTTTCCTGTTGAAAATATTAGTCCGTTGCTAACTTATTATGCAGCAGTGAGCAGAAAGGATCTGTCAGGTTGGCCTGAAAGTGGATTCCAAAAGGAAAACGCACTGAGTAGGGAGGATGCATTACGTTCAATTACTATATGGCCTGCAAAAGGAAGTTTTGACGAAAATGAGAAAGGTAGTATTGAAATCGGAAAGGTAGCTGACTTTGTAATACTTGACAAGGATATTATGGAAATATCTGAGTCAGAAATTCCTAACACAGTGGTTGTTGCAACATATATTGATGGTAAGATGGTAAATGTGAAATGACAATTAGATGATTGAATCACATAACTTTTAAGTTTTCTCAATTGTTTCATCATGACAATATTAAAACTCCATAATAGAGATATTTACTACGAACAACATGGTAACGGAGTCCCTTTAATACTTATTGCAGGACTCGGCTCTGATTCGGTAAGTTGGTTACCTGTAATCATTGGTTTGGCAAAGCATTTTAAAGTAATCACTTTTGATAATAGGGGAGTGGGCCGTTCATCAAAAGATAATTCTAATATTTCTATCAAAGATATGACGGATGATTGTGCGGTTTTAATCAATAATCTTGAACTATCGCCTGTAAATGTGGTAGGTCATTCAATGGGAGGCATGATCGCTATGGACTTGTCAATAAGATATCCCAAGCTTGTTGATAAACTTATTCTCGAAGCTACTGCTCCAACAATGAGTAATCGAAATGTTGAAATGCTTCAAGACTGGGTATCTTTTTTGAAAAGTGGAATGGATAAAAAACTTTGGTTCAGGAATATGTACTACTGGATATTTTCACCATCTTTTTTTAGTGATAAAGTGATGCTTGATCAATATGTTGATATGGCTGTTAGATATAGATATGCTCAATCTGATAACTCATTTGAGAATCAAGTAGTTGCTTTGTCAGAATTCGATTGTCAAAATGTATTATCTGAGATAAAGGCGAGAACTCTAGTTATTTACGGAGAGCAGGATATTTTGTTCCTAACTAATGAGACGGATCAAATGTTCGATACTATCTCTGATATGGATTCAGTAACCATTAAAAACGCAGCGCATTCAATTCATATGGATGAGCCTGAAGTATTTATAAGAAATATTGTTGATTTCTTAGCAGGTTAATTCAATAAAAGTTAATTAACGACTTTTATTAATTGATAAATTTTTCCTATCCAAATAAATATTACTTTTGCAGCCCCATAATAAAAATGCAAATAAAATGCAGAATATCAGGAATATAGCCATTATTGCGCATGTTGATCATGGCAAAACTACACTTGTGGACAGGATGCTTCATCAGGTAAAACTTTTCAGAGACAACCAGGAAGTTGGAGAGTTAATATTAGACAGTAATGATCTTGAAAGAGAAAGAGGAATTACAATACTTTCAAAAAATGTATCTGTACGATATAAAGATGTCAAGATTAATATTATTGATACCCCCGGTCACTCTGATTTTGGTGGTGAGGTTGAACGTGTATTAAATATGGCAGATGGTGTTATACTACTTGTGGATGCATTTGAAGGACCTATGCCGCAAACTAGGTTTGTTCTCCAAAAAGCTATCGATCTGGGTTTGAAACCGATTGTTGTAATAAATAAAGTTGACAAACCAAATTGTCGTCCCGATGAAGTTTATGAAGCTGTTTTCGATTTAATGTTTAATCTGGGAGCTACAGAAGAACAGCTCGATTTTCCTGTAGTTTATGGATCATCAAAACAAGGGTGGATGTCAAGCGATTGGCAGAAACCAACCGATAACGTAGCTTATTTATTGGATGAGATAATCGAGCATATTCCTCCTGCAATATTTAATGAAGGTACTCCACAAATGCAGATAACATCAATGGATTACTCATCTTACGTTGGTAGGATAGCGGTTGGAAAATTACAGCGTGGAACAATAAAGATGGGGATGCCCGTTTCGTTGGTTAAAAGGGATGGAACAATTGTTAAACAAAGAATAAAAGAGCTATATCTTTTTGAGGGACTTGGAAAGGAGAAATGTAAAGTAGAAGTTAATGCCGGCGATATTGTAGCTATAATGGGTATCGAAGATTTTGAGATTGGTGATACTATTGCAGATATAGAAGAACCAGAAGGATTGCCTGCAATTAAAATTGATGAACCAACAATGAGTATGATTTTTACAATAAATAATTCTCCTTTTTTTGGTAAAGAGGGAAAGTATGTAACATCCAGGCATTTACGCGATAGGCTTTATCATGAAATTGAAAAAAATCTGGCACTGAGAGTTGAAGAGACAAATTCATCGGATGCTTATCAGGTTTTTGGAAGGGGGATTCTCCATCTATCTATTCTTGTTGAAACAATGCGCCGTGAAGGGTATGAATTTCAGCTTGGGCAACCAAAAGTAATTATTAAAGAGATTAATGGACGGAAACATGAACCAATAGAAAGTCTTACAGTACTCGTGCCTGAAGATTTCTCAGGTAAAGTAATTGATATTGTAACCCTGCGAAAAGGAGAGTTTCTGAATATGGAGCCAAAGAATGACAGAATGATGCTGGAATTTAATATACCATCACGAGGAATAATTGGATTGCGCAATAGTGTCCTTACGGCAACCGAAGGTGAGGCAATTATAGCACATCGTTTTGATAGATTCGAGCCATGGAAAGGAGATATTAAAACAAGAAATAATGGTGCTTTAATATCTATGGAAACCGGTACAGCTATACCATTTGCTATTTTTAAGCTCATAGATCGTGGTAAATTTTATATTAATACAAATGTAGAAGTATATGCTGGTCAGGTAATTGGTGAGAACAGCAGGGCAGGCGACCTAGTTGTAAATGTTAATAAAACTAAGAAACTGTCCAATATGCGTTCATCAGGTTCGGATGACAAAGTATTGATTCCACCTCCAATTAAGTTTTCACTTGAGGAGTATATGGAGATTATTAGAAATGACGAATATCTTGAGATTACACCACGTTCGTTAAGGTTAAGGAAAATTTTTCTTAACGAGATTGAGCGTAAAAGGATGTCAAAGAGCTAATAAAAAAATATAAAAATGAGATTTCCTCTTCACTACATCTATATCCTAATGGCATTATTGATTGTTCTCACTACTTCCTGTGGTATGGTCAAACAAATTAATGAAACAAAACAATTTGCACTTTGTGATTTCTCAATAGTTGAAATCAAATTAATAAAGCTTGGGAATGCAGATGTATCTGAATATAGAAGTGCTAATGACGTAAGTTTATCTGATATGCTTATGCTGGGACAACAATTTCTATCGGGAAAGTTACCCGCTAGTATATCTACAGATATTCAAGTCTTTAATAATCAAAACTCAAAAGCAGCAATTTCAGGACTTAGTTGGCAATTGTTCATGAAGGACGAAGAATATGGTGGTGGAGAATTAGTTCAATATTTAGAAGTGTTGCCAGCACAAACTAAAGATTTTACAGTAGTTACCGAATTCAATCTATTGAAAATGTTGACATCCGAAGACTTACAATCAATATTAGATCTAATTCTGGATATCGAAAATAGAGAAAAACTTGAGAAACTTGATATAACTATTAGAATTAAGCCTTACTTCAAATCGGGAACAACTGTTAAAGAATATCCAGGATATATAACTATTCGTCCATAGCCAATAATTTCGAAAAATGTTCGTGTCAGTTTTTTATATCTATTCAGCTTCAATT
>Ga0066834_10000085_pt1 | contig 39514 bp, 15 predicted proteins | sample ETNtaG_30_FD_66729 | JGI IMG/M metagenome (GOLD analysis project Ga0066834, IMG submission 66729) | Marine microbial and viral communities from oxygen minimum zone, Eastern Pacific Ocean - ETNP201306PF43B | ecosystem: Environmental > Aquatic > Marine > Oceanic | place: Pacific Ocean: Eastern... | reverse complement strand
CTGAGCACATTGAGCGGCAACAGCACACTTCAGGAGTTCGCGTTCATCAATTCCTGGCCGGACCTCAAGCAGGAAGAGAAGCAGGAGAAGTATTCAAAGTATGCCTGCCACGAACTGAACTTTTTCATTTACAGTAAAGACCCTGAGTTTTTCAAAAAGGCCATTCAGCCGTTTCTGAAAAACAAGAAGGACAAGACTTTCCTCGACCGTTGGCTGCTCGAAGAGAATCTCGATGCCTACCTCGAATCGTGGAAGTTTGCCCAGCTCAACATGGTCGAACGCATCCTGCTCGGACAGAGCATCCGCAAACGCCACGCGTCGCTGGCCCGTCACGTCAAGGAAAAGTTCGACATGATTCCGCCGAACATCGAACGCTTTAATCAGCTCTTCAAGACGGCCATCAAGGGCAGCGCTCTCGACACGGGCGACCGGTATGGCTTCGCCAAGGCCGGCCAAAGCGAGAAGCTGCGCCGCGCTCCCAAGCCGGGAGAGGCCCTTCCTCCGATGGAAGCGCCTCAGGCTTCGCCGGCCTTGGGATTGTCGAAGAATCAGAATCGGGCCAGGGAAATGGACGCCAAGGTCAAGGCCAAGGCGGCGCCCCCATTGAGGTCAAAGAAGCCACGTGCAGGAGGAAAGGGGGAGGCAAAAGCGGATGCAATGGATGATGCAATCGAAGCAGAGGAACTCGCCGAAGGTTTCTACAGCGAGGAGCGCGAGGCCCGCCAGCACACCCGGCAATTCTATCGCAAGCTCGAAAAGACCAGCGAGTGGGCGGAAAACAACTATTACAAACGCACCATTCAGCAGCAGAACGCGGACCTGGTCAGGGTGAACGGATTCTGGAATGACTACGCGGCCTTTGATGGCGAGACCGGTTTCCTGTCGACGCACTTCCCGCAGGTCACGGGAAACTTTACTGAAATGATGTTCGTGCTGTCGGTCATCGACCTGCCGTTCGAGAGCAAGGAGCACAAGGTCACCTACGACGGACCCGAAATGAATCTCACCACAGGCAGCCCTGCCATTGTGTTCCACAAGGAAATACTCGAAGCCAACGAGGCATCCGAAAAGACGCCGATTCTGGTCAGCCAGAATTTCTTCAAACACAACGACCGCTATCGCCACGTCAACAACGAACGCCTCGACAAGTACGTGACCGATGAATTCCTCATTCACACGGTCTACGGATGCCAGGTGGTGATCACCAACCCGACTTCGTCCCGGCAGAAGCTGGACATTCTCCTGCAGATTCCGCACGGCGCCGTGCCCGTGATGAACGGGTTCTACACGCGCAGCTTCCACTGGGAATTGCAGCCCTATTCAACGCGCACCTTCGATTACCATTTCTATTTCCCCGCACCGGGCGAATACACGCTCTTTCCAGTTCACGTGGCCAAGAACGAAGCACTCATCGCCCGCGGCGAAGACCGCAAGCTCAAGGTCGTTCGAGAGCCCACCAGACAGGATACAGAGTCATGGGAATTCGTGTCTCAGAACGCCTCGAACGACAACGTGGTGAAATACATTGATGCCAACAACCTGAATCGCGTCAATCTAAACGACATCGCCTACCGCATGCGGGACAAGGCATTTTTCACGTCAGCCATTTCACAGCTCAAGGCCCGCCACGCCTACAACAACACGCTCTGGTCATACGGCATCCTGCACGACGATGTGGCGACCATCCGTGATTACCTCAAGCACAATGACGGCTTCGTCCGGCAATCGGGCGGCGTCATCGACTGCGGGCTCGTTACGTTCGATCCTGTCGAGCGCAAGACATACGAGCACCTGGAATACAAGCCGCTCGTCAACGCCCGCGCCCATCAGCTCGGCGGCACGCAGAAGATTCTGAACAACCGCTTTTACCAGCAGTACCAGCGTCTGATGAAGACACTCTCCTACCAGCCCAGACCGGCCGACAACGATCTGCTGGCGGTCACCTACTACCTGCTGCTGCAGGATCGAGTGGAAGACGCCGCGGAGACGTTCGCCCGTGTCAATCGTGTCAAGGTCGACGAGGATCTCCAGTACGATTATCTCCAGGCCTACGTTGCCATGTACCAGGGCAAGCTTGACGAAGCCGGAGAGATGTCCCGCAAGTACGCCAGCCATCCGGTCGACCGCTGGCGCAATCGTTTCAATGAAATCAAAGATCACCTTGACGAAATCAAGGGCGAAGGCCCGCAGATCCGCGACGAGGAAGACCGCTCGCAGCAGCAGACCAAGCTCGCGGCGACCGAGCCCGGTTTCGACTTCACCGTCGAGGCCCGCAAGGTGAATCTGAATTACCAGAATCTCAAGACCTGCCTAGTCAATTTCTACCGCATGGACGTTGAGCTTCTCTTTTCGAAGAACCCGTTCGTCCAGCAGACTGCGGGGCACTTCGCCTACATCCGCCCCAACGCCACCCGCACTTTCAACCTGGACGAAGACAAGACCACGCTCTCCTTTGACCTGCCCGGGGAATTTCTAAATCAGAACGTCATGGTCGAAATCCTCGCCGGAGGAGTCCGCAAGTCGCAGGCATACTTCTCCAACACGATCGCCCTCCAGGTCATCGAAAACTACGGCCACCTCAAAGTCGCCCACCAGGGGACCGGCAAACCCCTCAAGGGCGTCTACGTCAAAATCTACGCCCGCCTCAACAGCGGCCAGCACCGTTTTTACAAAGACGGCTACACCGACCTGAGGGGCCGCTTCGATTTCACCTCGCTCAACACCAACCTCATCGACCAGGTGAATCGATTTTCGATGCTCGTCTTAAGCGACGAACACGGCGCCATCGTACGGGAAGCTGCCAAACCCAAGATGTAAAGCCTGTGGCGACAGGCAGTCACCACCTTGTGGTGCGGCAAAGTCTGGACCCAGGGCTTTCAGCATGAAGAAATGAAGACCGCGCTTGGCCTGGGTCTCGAAGCCGTCTACGACAAGCTGATGTGCCGATTTTGTAGAGGCGGGGATGTGAACTATGATCACAGCAGGCGGACGTTGCACGGGTGTCCAAGCATCTTGGTCGGCGCAATCGTCTGGAGTAAAACTGCCATGGAATGCAGCGGGAGAATCATGTTTGCGGTTCTGTTGGGTCCAGCCGTCATGTTTTGCACGGGTCAAACTGAAGGTCCGGCTGAGGCCCGGCCGTTTCCGCTTGACCGGGTGCGTTTACTTGAGAGTCCTTTCAAGAAAGCGATGGAGCTCAACAAGGCCTACCTGGAGAAAGTTGAGCCGGACCGGCACCTCTGGCCGTTTCACGAGCGCGCCGGCCTTCCCACAAAAGGAAAACGCTACGGCGGATGGGCCAGGAAGGATTGCGTCGGGCAGGTGTCAGGCCACTACATCAGCGCCTGTGCGCTGACCTACGCCAGCACGGGCGATGCGGAGATGAAACGGCGCGTGGACTACATGGTGGACGAGCTCGCCGCCGTCCAGCAGAAACACGGCAACGGTTATTCCGGGCCGGTGCGGACAGAGGTGTGGCGCGAGCTTTTCGCGGGCCGGATCAAGGTCGGCAAATGGGGTCTGTGCACCGGTTACGTGCCGTGGTACGTACTGCACAAGAGCTACGCCGGCCTGATTGATGCCTACGTACATGCCGGCAACCGGCAGGCGCTCGAGGTGGCGCAGAAATACGCCGAGTGGGCCAAGCGAGGGACGGACAAACTCGACGACGGGCAGTTTCAGCGCATGCTCACCTGCGAATATGGCGGCATGAACGAAGTGCTGGCAAATCTCCACGCCATCACGGGCAGCAAGGACTTCCTGGCCCTGGCCCGGCGCTTCGACCACAAGGTGATTTTCGATCCGCTGGCGAACGAGCAGGACGTGCTCACAGGAAAACACGTCAACACGCAACTGCCGAAAATCATCGGCGCCGCGCGCCTGTATGAGCTCACCGGGGAAGAGCGCTACGCGGCCATCGCCCGCTTCTTCTGGGATCGGGCGGTGAATGCGCGTTCCTTCGCGCCCGGAGGCGTGGATTTCCACGAACATTTTCGTGCAGCCGGGGAAGAGGCGAAGCACTTGAACTGGGACAGCACAGAGACGTGCGCGGTCTACAACATGCTGAAGCTGACCCGGCATCTTTTCGGATGGAAACCGGACGCGGCCTACATGGATTACTACGAACGGGCCCTCTACAACCACATCCTGGGATCACAGGATCCGAAAAGCGGCGGGTATACCTATTTCTACTCGCTCAAGCCCGGCCACTTCAAGACCTACAGCACGCCTTTCGACTCGATGTGGTGCTGCGTGGGAACCGGCATGGAGAACCACGCGAAATACGGCGACACCATCTATTTCCACAAGGACGACACGCTATGGGTGAACCTCTTTATCCCCTCGCAGCTCGACTGGAAAGAGAAGGGCGTGACCGTCCGGCAGGAGACGGGATTCCCTCGCCAGGACACGACGACGATCAGATTGTCGGCCAGGCAACCGCAGGAATTCACCATCAGGATCCGCGTGCCCTACTGGGCCAGGGACGGAGCCGAGGTCTGGATCAACGGCAGCCGGGAGCAGGTTGCGGCGAAGCCACAGAGCTATCTGGCCTTTTCGCGTACCTGGAAAGACAAAGACACAATTAAGGTCCGACTGCCCATGAGCCTGCATCTCTATCGCGCCCGCGACGACCGGCGCCTCGGCGTCGTCATGTTCGGCCCCCTGGTCCTGGCCGGCGAATTGGGACGCCAGGGAGTGCCCGGCAACCTCCTCTGCGGCCACAACAAGCAGTACTCGGGCAACCCCGTCCCGCCCGTGCCAGTGCTGGTCACCGAATCGACGGATCCGGGTGAATGGGTCAGGCGCAGCGATAACGGAGACTTGAAATTCCAGACCCGTGGCGTCGGCAAGCCCGAGGACGTCTCCCTCATCCCGCTTCACCAAGTCCACCATCAGCGCTACGCCGTTTACTGGAAACTCCTGACCCGGTCCGAGTGGGATAAAGAGAAAGCCGCCCGCGAAGCCGAGGCCCGTCGACTGGAAGAGCTCGAAGCTGCGACCGTCGACCTGGTAACGCCCGGCACTAAACTCGAAGGTGCGCACAACCAACAGGGGAAAACGACCTACTCGGGCTCGGCTTTCGGGCGCAACTGGCGGGACGCGAGAGGGGGCGGATGGTTCTCTTACGATATGAAAGTTCTGCCTGATCAGCCGATCTGGCTGACCGTCACCTACTGGGGCGGTGACTCGAACAACCGGGTATTCGACATCCTCATCGACGGCCGCAAGATCGCCACGCAGAAACTCGAAGCACCCAAGCCGGGCAAGTTCATGGACGTAACCTACGAGGTCCCCGCCGACCTGACCAGGGGCAAGCAGAAAGCGACAGTCAGGTTCCTGGCCCACCCGGGCGCCATGGCGGGCGGCATTTTCAGTTGTCGGACAGTCAGGTCGGCCAAATAGTGACTGCCGGTGGGCACTATTTCAGACGACAGTGAGGAGCCAGGTCATTCCTTCCTACCGCCTTCCACCGAGAAGACCGGGGCTACCACGTGGACGGTGGCCGCGAGCTTCTGGTTGTACTCTCCCGCGGTTTTGATGAAATCGTTGTAGCTGATGTCGAGCAGGTCGCCGGACCGGGCGCTGAGTCTGCCGTCACCGTTGATGGAAGGGAGGACGGTCAGCTTAAGCCAGCCTTCAAAGATGCCTGTCGATCTTCCCGTCTCGGTGAGGCGAAGGTCTTCCCAGTCGCCGAGGAGGCGACCGTCGGGTGAGGTGGCGTCGCCGTTGAAGCCGACACGGTTGCGGACGCGCAGAGTCATGTGATTGCGAATGGCCGTGTCGGTATTGCTGTCGGGATCGATAACCTGCAGGCCGAGGACTTTGGATACCTCGGCGATCGGGAGATCACTCGGCTTACCATCCGGCCTGAGGATATTGAGGTTACCGTCGGTACCAAGAAGCTGGAGGTTACCCCAACTGTTCGGGTGGCTGGAGTAGTGGAATTTCATGCTGTAGGGCTGGACGAACGGTTCGATCAAATTCGGGTCGGACTCCTGGCCCTTGGCAACGCCGTGATTGATGACGTAATGGAAGCCGAGTACCTGTCCGGCCTTGAAGTAGCCGAGATTTCGGAGCAGCGTGCGGGGGAAGAAAATCTCGAGCGTGTAGGCGCCGGCGTGTTCGGTCGACGCGATCCATTTTTTCTGGCCGTCATCGCGGGACATGATGGTGTCCGTATTATGCCATGCCTGCTTTCCCCAGAAATCTTTGTCCGCCTTCCAGATGATCTCCCGGAGGATGGGCGTTTTGTGCAGGCCCTTGAGCGCCGGCCAGACATAAAACTGCTGGCAGTCCTGCTTGCGGGTGTTCTCGGCCTTCGAGTTTTTCATGTCGAACCAGAATTCGATACAGTCGTAGACCCAGAACCACGAATCAATATCGTCGCCCTTTTTCCAGCCGGGGATGAGGTCTTTGACTTTGGCGAGGACGAACAGTCCTTCGGGCCGCCAGCCCATGTGTAGGCTGCGGTCTCGACCGTCGAGCAGCTTGCCGAGGTGGGTGGTCGACAGGTTCCAGTCGCCGTCTTTACCGTCGATGACTGGCCGACGGCGCATGTAGGGGATGGCTGCGTAGGAGCCCTTGGGATAGTTGGGGTGGCGCAGGCGGCTGCGGTTCGGGTTTTCCTTTCTGATTTCGCGTTTCGGGATCGAGGAGTCGATGTAGAGCTCGGCAGAAGGCTTTGGGCGCTCTTCTTTCCTGATGCTGAAGGCTGTGGGGCGTGCGGCGGCCAACGGCGGCGGCTGATCGGGGATGAGCAGTCCAGCATTGCGCTGGATGATCTCGCGCAAGGTGCTTTCGGTGACGCCCATCTTGCGGCTGTTGGTTATTCTGGCCGCCTGTCTCTCTCTGTTTTTGAAGCGGAGGTGGATCGAAGTGTCCGTATCGGCATCGCCTGCGCCGCCCGGGCCGGGGACCCTTGAATTGTCGGGGCCGTTCTTGAAGCTGGTGACGACTCCGGCGGTGATGGCGATAGCTTCGATGGTGCGGGGAAACTTGTCCGCGAGCTCATCAGCTTCTGCTTTCAGCTTTTCCATTTCGACGAAGGAGTCTGCCTTTGGGGATCTGCCTCCGTACCCGCCTTTGCCGCCCGACGACCCTCCGCCGCCTTCGCCCTCTCCCTCACCTTCGCCGTCTTCGTTGCCGCCGCCACCCTCTCCTGCAACTCCGGCAACGGCGGGGCCGCCTTCGCTGCTGCCGCCTTCCCCCTCGCCGCCTTCGCCTCCGATTCCTTCCCCCTCTCCGCCGGCATCTTCGAACTGCTCGAGGGATCCGAGACTGCCGGCTGAACTGCTTTCTTGGCCTCCGCCTTCGCCTTCTGCTTCGCCGCCAGCGCCTCCACCCTCGCGGCCGCCTTCGTTTTCGGGGCCGAGCTCTTCAAGGCTCTCGCCATCTTCCATTTCACCGGCGCCGCCCTGGGCTGCTGCCAGCGCTTCTTCTCTGTCGAGTGCCTCGAGTGCTTCGGCGACTTCCTTCTGCAATCTCTGAGCGAAACGCTGGGCCCGCTGCTGCTTCTGCTCAGAGGTGCCGGACTGGAGCTTCTCCTTTAATTCATCAGCCGCAGCCTGAATGGCAGACCTGATGCCGTGCGCTTTCAGGGCTTCACGCAGGGCGTCTTTCTTTGAATCCAGGAATCCTGCCTGCAATGGCTCAAGCTCCTGGAGGAGGCCCATGAGCTGCTCCTTCTTCGCCGTGTGAACGGGGAGCTTGGCTTTGAGCTTGTCCGCGGCTTTCGGCGCGCCTTCAAGTTTCTTTCTCGTGGCGTCCGCAAGGTTGGGGATGAACTTGCCTTGGTCGATGGCTGACTTGATGTCTTTCCTGGCAATGGCCTGGTTCAGCTTCTGCTGCGCCCGGATGATGTCCTGCTGGATTTTCCACAGAGCCTTATCCGGCTTCTGCGCTGCCCTGACCGCGTTCCATTCGTCGTAGGTGTTGCGGGTGACCTCCATCGATGTCTCCTGGACGGACTGGCGGGCGAGCTCGTCCAGGGCTTCCTTCTTGAAGGCGTTGTCGACCTGGTTCTGGACTTCGGGGACATCTTCGTAAAAGACGCGGTCGGCGAGCATCTGCTCGAGGCGATCGTCGGAGACATCTTCGACGGATTCCTGAAGGTTGCGGTCAACGATTTCGGCCAGCGCCTCGAAGGCTTTGTCATCGGGCTGTTCGGCGGGCGGGCTGCCGGATGGTTCGGGCCGCGGCGGCAGCGGGCGGTCGAGCTTTTCGACCAGGTCGTCGACCACTTCCTTCAAGTCTTCATCTTTCTTCAGTTGCTCGCCGATCTTTTCGGCGACCTCTTCGACCTGTTCTTCCGTGGGCTTCTCAAGCCGCTGGCGAACGATATCTTTGACATCCTCATCGATCTGCTGGGTAACGAGGGCCTCGTCTTTCTTGCGTTGAGTATTTTTCGCCGCCTGCTCGCGATACGCTTCGATGACCCGGATGGATGCCGTGATGAAAAAATAGAACCCAATGACCGCGCCGAGATGGAGGAGGACCGAGCCCGTGAAGAATCGGGTGAATCCTCGGCCGGAGATGGGGAGGTCGTCGAGACGTTCAGGCATGCTGTATTCTCTTGATCGTTCTCCTACCGCAGCCGTTGGCCGCAACCAAGGCCTGAGCCGTGATTGTCCGATACATATCTTATGCCCGCTTCCTGCGAATGCTGATTTTCTGGACTCGCTACAGCGTCGAGCAGTATAAGGAACCCTGCCGACCTGACCAAGGGCAAGCAGAAAGCGACAGTCAAGTTCCAGGCCCACCCGGGCGCCATGGCGGGCGGCATTTTCAGTTGCCGGGCTGTTGAATCAGGTAAACAGTGATTGCCAAAGTGGATTTTGGCGCCACTGCCTTTGGTTACGTCCATCGCGGCTCAGACGTTATGCTCTCGCTATGGTCTGCCAATCTGGAAACCTCGTGACATTCTGCCTGCTTTTAGTTCTCGCTGGTTGCGTTACGCCCACCCAGGAGCAACGGAAAGGTCAGGAGAGGACACAACTCACACTGCCCCACCAGACCATCGCGGCCTCGCACACGGTGGGCTCCGCCGCTGAACTCGCCGGCATCTGTCGTACGGTCCAGCCGGGAGAAGCGATCGTTCTTTCCGACGGCACCTACACGGATCAGCATTTCGTCTTTAAGGCCACGGGCACGAAAGAGCGCCCGATCTCGCTGCGGGCCCAAACGCCCGGCAAGGTCATCCTTAACGGCAGCTCAAGGCTCTCCATTGGCGGAGAGTACCTGGCGGTTGATGGGCTGCAGTTTCGTGGCGGCGCTCTCAAATCCGGATCGGTCATCGAGTTTCGCGCCAGGAGCTCGCCCCCCACGCGACATTGCATCCTGCGTAACACGGCGATTGTCGATTACAATCCCCCAGGAATCGACACGCGCTACTTCTGGGTCTCGCTCTACGGCACTGACAACACAGTGGAGCGCTGCTGGTTTTCGGGCCAGGCCCATTCGGGCGTCACGGTATGCGTCTGGCTCGAGGGCGGCAAAACCGCGCGCCACATCATCCGCCGAAACTACTTTGCCAACCGCCCGCCCGGCAATGGCAACGGCTTCGAGACCATCCGCATCGGCACGAGTACTCGCAGCATGACCGCCGCACGCTGCGTCGTATCGGAGAACCTGTTTGAGGAATGCAACGGCGAGATCGAAATCATCTCCAACAAGTCGTGCGAGAACACCTACGCCCTTAACACGTTCCTCCACTGCTCCGGCTGCCTGACCCTGCGGCACGGTAACCGCTGCGAAGTGAAGAACAACGTCTTCATCGGCGGCGACGCCAAAGGCGCCGGCGGCGTGCGAGTGATCGGCGAAGGTCATCGCATCACGGGCAACCACTTCTCGGGAACCAAGGGCCGCGCGGGAGGCGCCATCTCGCTCCAGGCGGGTATTCCCGACTCGCCCCTGAGCGGCTATTTCCAGGTAAAAAACTGCGTGGTCGACGGCAACACTTTCGTCGACAACCCCGGCGCGCTCTTCGCACTCGATGCGGGCTACGGCAGAAAAGGCTGCAAGCTCCTGCCCGAAAGCGTCACCATCGCCAACAATCTCATGGCCGCGCCGAAGGACGCAAAACCGATGATCGTGGCCACCAACCCATCCGCTGGAATCGTATGGAAGAGCAACCTGGCCGTCGGCGGCGAACTGGGCATCGATAAGCCCGGCGGAATCCAGCTCGCGCCCAGCATCCCCTCCAACTGGAAGCATCGACAGAAACCCCAACCATTGAAGCGAACCGATGTCGGCCCCAAATGGATGCGCGTCTCTAACACACTCGGTGGCTTGCCACCCGTGCAGGCGGAGTCGGTCAGGAGTAGCAATGCCGGCCGATCGTGGCAGGAAAGGGACGTCCGTGCTGCGCCGGATGCCTCGATTCCTCCGGATGAGCGGAACCTCTTTGGAGGAGCTGCCGGCGCCAGGAAGGATTCGGAAGGGTTCTTCCGCGTGCGCCAGGAGGGCCACCGGTGGTGGCTTGTAGATCCGGACGGATGCCTGTTCTTCACGATTGGCGTGAACTCGGTGGATCCCGCACGCATCGGCAGCGATGGTGACAAAGACTGGGCGCGAGACACTCACGAGCTGCTCACCAGCGCCGGCTTCAACACGCTCGGACGGTGGTCTAAGGTGGAGCCGTTCCAGGCTGCCGGGCGCGAGATCGCCTGGTGCAGCAGCTTGTCGTTCATGGGCACCTACAAACGGCAGCGCCCGAAGTCACGGGGTCAGCCGGGATATCCCAACGAGACGATGCCGGTGTTCGATCCGGAGTGGCCGGCCTTCTGTGAGCGCTATGCGCGCGAGAAAACCCAACCCTTGAAAAAGCAGAGATGGCTCGTCGGCCACTTCTCCGACAACGAGCTTCCGTTTCGCCCCGATGCCCTGGCAAAATACCTGTCCCTGCCGGAAACCGACCCCGGCCACCGCGCCGCTATCGCGTGGATGGATGAAAATCGCGTCCCTCGTGATCGTATCAACGACAGACGTGTCCGGGGGAAGTTCCTGGAGATGGTTGCTTCACGCTACTTTAGCACGGTCGCGGCCGCCTTGAAGAAGGCCGATCCAGACCACCTCTATCTTGGCAGCCGCGTGCACGGGCGGTGCATCAGCGAACCTGTGTTTCGTGGTGCAAAGGATTGCGATGTCATCTCTGTGAATTACTACCATCGCTGGGAGCCCGAAAAGGAGCGGCTGGCCAATTGGACGAAGTGGTCCGGCCGCCCGTTTCTCGTCGGCGAGTTCTATGCCATGAAGGTGACCAGCGAAGACACCAAGGCGCATGGCGCCGGCTTCCGGGTCTTGAAATACAGCGATGCTGTGAAATTCTACCAGACCTTCACGGTTAGCCTGCTGCGGGACATACCGAGCTGCGTCGGTTGGCACTGGTTCAAGTATGCCGATGACTCGGCAGACTGGCACAAGGGGATCGTCGGCCGCGATGGCGATGTGCACCAAACTCTCCTCGAAGGAATGACCCGGGTGAATCGCCGAGCCTACTCGCTGCGTGGTCTGCGCTGAGCAGAGGACGGCGCCCAACTTCTTTGCATTGCGCAAGAACATTTCTGTGGCACGGGCGTCCCGCCAACATGGCCTGGAGCTACTGCGCCTAGTACGGCGTGCGCCACCCCCGATGCGCCTTTCGCCGATGCTGCACTACGAGAGCTACATAAGTGGTGATGTTGAATTTGCCGTCCGGAGCACGATCAGAGACCGGGTAATTCGACAATCTCTTTTCAGGGCTGTAAAGACTGACCTGTTTTGCAGGCACGCCTGGATGATCTTCGATGATTTCAGATTTATCCGATCCACGAAGAACAGCTCAAAGTGAAGCTGAAAGAATTCTGAGTGACCGGGAGTGGGCCCTCACCGGCGGCCTGGAGCGAGTCCTCGACGACTCACCTTTGGCCGATCGGAGTGCTCTCCTGAAAGGTCTGACGGACTTCCATCAGGAGAGGATGTCACGCATCCCGGATTCAGATCGCTTTCCACAGTCCGGCCCATGGGTCGAATTCATCCTTGCAGTTGACCAGGAGTTACAGGCCCTGGCTGACCTCAGCGACGAGGCCTGTGCTTTGGGCTATCGGGCTTTCAGCCCAAGAATGGAACTCCGTAAACACAATTGCCTGAATAGTTACCATTATTCAAAGAAGTCTCATCCCTATGCGCACACTGATCACACTCCTTCTAACTACCACAATTCTCACCGCTGAAGACGCCCAGAACATGATCGGGCGGCAGAGCCACAACATCGGCCTGACTGTCGTTCCCGCCCAAGGCGCGGTTACTATCAATGGCAGACTCGATGACTGGGACTGGTCGGGGCGCATCTGGATTTTTGCGGACAAGCTGGTGCGGAATCGTTATTCCGCGGAAGTCGGCGCCATGTGGGACAAGGACAATCTCTATCTTGCGGCGAAGTGGAAAGACCCGACGCCGGCGTTCAGCGATGTGAATCCGGACTTCAATCCGAAAGACGGATGGAAGTCCGATTCATGGCAGATGCGCATCGTGACCGACCAGACGCTCTGGCTCACAACCTGGCACTTTGCCGCGAAGAAGATGGCGGTTCTTCATCACGCGACCTGGCAAGACCCGCGGAACGCGCGCGGCGGCACGGATGAGTTTGTGTTGCGGACGAAGGAGGACGGCAGCGAGCTAGGCAGAGGCGCGGCCATGAAATACCGCATTGATGATGACGGCAAAGGCTGTTTGCAGGAGGTACGGATTCCGTGGAAGCTGCTCTACAAAAACGTGCCGGAGCTCAAGGACGGTTTCACGTTCCAGCTCGGCAATGAATTCCTCTGGGGCGACACCACTGGCAAGACCTGGCCGATTCATCGTTATGCAGACAACTTTCAGCCAGGCCACACCTCCCGCGAATTCTACTGGTCAAGCTACCGAGTCTGGGGCGCGGCGACTCTGGTCGGCAAAGGCAACATCGAGCCGCGCAAGTATGTGAGCGCGGGCAGTAAGCTCGAAGGCACGATCCCGATCCGTTTCGATCTGCCGAAGGATGCGGCCCGATTCACCGTGGCCATCGAAGACGAGAAGGGCAATCGCATCCGCAATCTCGCGGGTGATCTCGATCCCTCCGATTACACGGTCAGCGAAAAGGGCGACACTCGAACGGTCGAAGTGAGATGGGACGGCCTGACCGACAAGGTCTGGTCGGGCAATCATCGTGAAGGCTACAAGGGCGCGGGCCAGTTTGCTGCTACCGGCAATTACTTGGTGCGCGGCCTCTACCACAAAGGGCTCGGTGCGGAATACGAAATGTGCTTCTACAACCCCGGGACGCCGCCGTGGAGCACTTCCAGGGGCCATGGCGCCTGGGGCAGTGACCATTCACCTCCTGAGGACGTGGCACGTTCCGGCGACTGGATGATCCTGAGCTGGAAGGTCGTGGAGGGCGGCAGCGGCATCATCGGCATCGGGCCAGACGGCAAAAAGCGCTGGGGCGAAAAGCGAGGCGGCGTTCGCATCACCGCCAATGAGAAATACGTGTACGCGATGGCGGGACACACGTTTCACAGCAAAGACTTCAACAATTTGATCCGGCTCAACAAGAAGAACGGCGCTTACATGCCGTTCGTGCAGGACGGAAAGAAGCTGCCGTTCGATCTCAATCCGGCCGACTTGCTGCCTGGTGATTTCAAAGGAAAGGTCACCGACATAGCGGCGTCTGAGAAACTCCTCGCGCTTGCCTTAGACGATGGTCGAATAGTCATCCTGGATGCTGAAACTGCATCGTTCAACAAGGAGATAAAGCTGGACGACCCGATCCGGGCGTGCTTTGCGAATACAAACAAGGTGTACGGGATCAGCGATGCCAAGCGACTGGAGGTCTTACCTGACGACCTCTTTGTGCTGGACGGGAACAAGGTCATGAAGGTTAACACTCGGACAGGAGCTGTTGGTAAGGGGCTGGTAAACCATGTGTCTGGTGGAGACACAGTCAGAGATGCCGTAGAACGGCGCTTAAGGCATCCGGTTGATATTGCCATTGGTCCTGGCGGCGAAATGTGCATTGCGGATGATGGTCCGGACAGGCAGGTCAAGGTCTTCGGACCTGGTAGCAACTTTCTTTACGCCTGCGGCAAGAGAGGCGGTCGCCCCATCCGTGGCAAATTCGATCCGCAGGCCATCGTCTCGATCAAGAACATCGACTGTGATGCGCACGGCAACGTCTGGGTGGTCGAGGACACCAGCCTTCCCCGCCGCGTCTCCGTCTGGGGCAAGGATGGCAGACTCGTGCGTGACTACATCGGCAACACGGGCTATTCGGGCACGTGCAGTTATCTGCACGACAGCGATCCAACCCTCGGCTACTACGGCCCGGTCGAGATGAAGCTCGACAAGGAAAAGCGCACGTATGAGGTCACGCAGATTCTCTGGGTCCCCGATCCGGATGTGCCCGGAGAGCAGTTTCCGATCAGTCATCACTCTCACAACCAGCCGACCCGTTTCGCAAGCTCTGCATCCGGGCAGCCACGTGAATACGTGCATTCCCCGCAGAAATGGCAGGCGGTCTACATGCCCATCGACGGCAAGTGGCAGCCGGTCGCGGCCATCTGCCACGTGGGCAACATTTCAGGAAAGATCACGCGGCACGGCGATGTCGAGGAATTGCCTTCCGGAGAATGGGCCGACCTGAACCCCAAGGACGGCCTCATCTGGAATGACAAGAACCGCAACGGTCGCATCGAGCGTTCCGAGTGCATCGTGATGAAGACCGAGTTTCCCGCCGATCCGGAAAGCAAAGATTGGCGCAAGAGAAAAGGCGAATACGCTTTGGCCGTTCGCAATGGCTGGGGCGGTCGCCCCGGCAGCGACCTCAGCATCTTCGCTTCTGGCCGCAATCGAGACATCGTCCGCTACAAACCAGCCGGCTTCACCAAAGACGGCGCTCCGATCTATTCCGATAAGACGATGACCAAGGTCGGTATCAACGAATACGGCGACCTCGTTCCCGTCACCGACGAGAATCTGCTCCTCTGCCTGAGCTGGAAAGGCTACGCCGGCCCCACGCGCCTGCTGGGCATCAATACCAAAGACGGCAGCGTCCGCTGGCGTTACCCGAACCCGTATCCCGGAGTCCACGGCTCGCACCGCGCCACCATGCCGAAACCCGGCATGCTCATCGGCCCGCTCAAGACGCTCGGAGTCGTGAAGGTCAGCGACGAAATCGGGCGAGTCTTCGCCATGCGCGGCAATCTCGGACAGGACTTTTATATGACGACCGACGGCCTCTTCGTTGGATCGCTCTTCGTCGACGGTCGCCTGCCAGGAGAGTCCTTCCCCGACAAGGAAGAGCATCTGGTCGGCGCCCCGATGGAGTCCTTTACTGTTGGTGGCGAACCGTTCAGTGGGACACTCGTCAAACACACCGATGGTGTGGTCCGCACGGCGACCGGCCAGCCCGGACAGGCATGCATGGTCCACCAGGTCAAAGGCCTCGACACCATCCGCCGCTTCAACGTCGGAACGATCGCCATGGACGACGCACTTCTCGCCAGAATCAGAGCGGACGTCACCGCCCGAAATCTCGCAACAACCAAACCGCAGAAGAAGGAATACACCATCGCCCGCGCGCCAGAGGACGCTGCCGCCGACGGCAACCTCAAGGAATGGAAAGACGTCGCCCGCATCCGAATCGAACGCGAAGGCACACCCGAGAACGCCAGCATCCAGCTCATGTGGAACGACACCCATCTCTACGCAAACTTCAACGTCAGCGATCATTCACCTTGGAAAAACCAGGGCAAGGATATCACCCGCCTGTTCAAAACCGGCGACGCGGTCGACATCCAGCTCAGTCCGACCGGCAACAGGAAACGCGAGCCAGTCGAAGGCGACCTCCGCCTTCTCATCAGCCAGCACAGCAAACGCCCGGTCGTTGTCCTGATGAAACCCAAGGACGCCACAGTCACCGGCACCGGGAAGACCTACTCCTCCCCGGTCATGGCCAGAAACTTCGCCCGCGTGGAAATCGTCAAGAGTGCAAGAGTGCGAGTCATCAAGCGCGGCGACAGCTCTTACTTCATCGAGGCATCCATTCGCCTCAAAGCCATCGGCCTCACCCTGAAGCCCGGCCAACTCCTCCGCGGCGACGTCGGTTTCATCAGTTCCAACGCCGCCGGCACCATCAACACGGCCCGCACCTATTGGTCGAACCAGCAGACCAACCTCGTCAATGACGAGCCATCGGAGTCGTGGCTCTATCCGGAGCAGTGGGCGGAGATCAAGGTGAAGTAGAATTGTGGCACGGGCGTCCAGCCCGTGAATCACGGCCGAGACGGCCGTCCACTGTTTCTGTTGTGGCGTCAGGCCGCGTCCGAATAAATCTCTTATCGCAGAACCCACACACACTCCTATCACCCGAATAAAGAAACAGCAGATGGATTGGTCACCTTCGGCGATTGAGAAAAAGCTCCAGGAATTCGAGGGTGCGCTTGACGGCTATGCTCTGGAAGAACCGTTTCGACGGGCTCGTCAGTTGGCCAAGCTCGAGGATGACTGGTTAGACCCGGGCATTCTCCAGTCATTTGTTGTTAACGTTATCCGTCTAAGCACTGAACTGATGCCTCTGACCATACTTCGCGGCCAACACACCATGAACAAACTTGACCGGCTGCTAACCTCTGTCTTTGTGGCGTGTCTCACAGGATGGAGGTTAGGGTATGCATCACATGTTTAGAAACCTGGCATCGACCACACTTGCGATCCTGCTCTTCGCGATCTCGGTTTCGGAGGCCAAAAGACCGAGAGGAAGGGCGTCCGTTAACGGACGCTTCACAGCCAGCCAGGAAGAGCCCGTCCAGGTCGGAGCTCCATTCCAACAGGAAGGGTGGGAAACTCAGACAACCGAGAACGGCAAGGTCACCTGGGCGGCAGGGAGACCCGGAAGGATGGCCTTGAAGCTGGACGCCGGATGCGGTCTGAAGACGTCTTGCACGCTGGCAAAGGGACTGCATCACCTTACAGCGGTGAATATCTATGGTTGGAACGGCGAAGGCGAGGCCCCCGTTATGCTGTCCATCGAAGACGCGGAGAGCGGCGAAGTTTATTCCTCAAGCCCGGCCAGGTTCAGTTCGGCGTCGGTCGCGGTGATGCGCTATCCGATCATGGCGCTGGGCACGCGCGGGCCGGGGGACGTCGCGGTCGACGGCGATGTCACCACTGATTGGAGCTGCGAGGTCAACTCTCCCGGTCAACGCCCCTGGCTTGTCGTGGACCTCGGGGAGCGTTACGAGGTCGGCGGTTTGCGCCTGACGCCTTCCCCGAAGAAGGACGGTTCCTGCGTGAAGACCTTCGAGATATTTCACAGCCGGGGTTCTTACAACTGGCTTCCGCTGGGTGCGGGCGTTTTCCAAAAGCCCGGGACCAGACCCGTGACGGTGATGTTTGAAGAGCCCTCAACAGAACGCTATTTCAAAGTGCTCTGCAAATCTTCCCTGGACGGCGGGAACAGGGCCTCGCTGGCCGAATTGGAATTTCTGGGTACCGATGGCAAGCCGCTTCCCCGCAAGCCCTGGGGGCCGTCCGTCCGCCGCCTTTACTTCGCCATCGACCCGGGAGTAGCAGACGCCGTGAACGAACGGCAGGTCAAGTTGGTGGTAAGCAACAGGAGCCGAAAGTCGGCGGTCGTGAACGAAGTCGTGATGCTGGCCTATCCGGCACGCGGCAGCATAGTCGATGTGGGGCTCCTGGGATTCAAAAGTGCCTACTGGGCCGAGGAGGCATGTATGGCGGTCGTGGAACTGCGGCCCGGGAAGTCGGCCGCACAGGCGGGTCTGCGCGTCGGCGATCTGATCATGGGGGTCAACAGGATTCCGCTGCAGCCCAACGACACGAAACCGACCGTCGGCTGGTTCATGCGGTCGCACGAAAGCACGCTGGGCCGGGCGGTCGTCGCTGCACTTCTCGATGGCAGCCGGAAAGTTGAGCTCACCGTCCTCCGAGGCGCGGACACCGTCTCCGTACCGATGACTCTCCCCGAGACCCCGGCCTTTACCGATACCTTTCCGTTCGACTGCCCCATGGCGGACGAGATGCGGCGTGACATGGCGACGTTCAGTGCAGACTATCTCGAGAAAAGGGGAGCACCGAGGTCTGCGAGGGGCATCATTCCGTCCTGCTACTCCTTCTGCAACGTGCTCGGTATGCGGGATGCTCGCTACGGCCCCCTGCTGCAGAAGGTCGCTCACGAGTTGGTTAAGTCGGGCCGCAACGGCATCGGTCTGAACGCCTGGTTCAACGGCGCCGCGGGAGTGATGCTGTCGGAATACTATCTCGCCACCGGTGATGCGGCCGTGTTGCCGTGGATCACCGAAACGCTCGCCTACTTCCCCCAGACGGCCGACTTCAGCAAGTGGGGGCACGCCATCTACGGGCACCACCCGGGCTCGCTGCCGTACGGCGGGAAGTCGCTCGTCGCACCCAGCATCGCCATGCTTTCGTTCGACGCCCTCGGCGCCTACCGCATCGGGGTGAAGACGACGACGTGGGACACGATCGGGGCCTACGTCATGTCGGGCTGGTCCGATCCGGGACGGGGCGGGCACGGCGGCCAGGGCTACGGCCACGGCCCTTCGCGCCGGCAGGCGTGGTTCCGCACCGGCGGCGCCGGCCTGGCCGCGAAGCTCCGCGGGGACGACCGAATTGCCAATGGAACGGCCCTTTACCAGATCGATCATCACTGGGCCATGCGCAACAACCACGCCTACGGCGCACAAGGGGCCGCGTGGGGCCTGCTGGGGCTGGCCGCGTCCGATCCGGAAGGGTTCCGCAGCGTGATGCAGCAGTATGCGTGGCATTTCGCGCTCTCGTGGGAACCCGGCTTTGGCCTGCGTTACTCGACCTATCACATGGGGTGTTCCTACATGGATCCGGTCGTCATCATCAATGGCGGGTACGGCGCGGTGTTCAGCGTGGTCAACAAAGGTCTGCACATGACCGGCGCCACCGATAAGAATTGGCTGGCCGTGCCCCCGAAGACGTACGCCAGCGAAGTCCTCATTACTCGTGACCAGCTGGGCACGGTTTCGTTCCGTCCCCATCTCCCTATTGCCGAACTCCGCTACACGCTTGACGGCACTGAGCCAGCCAAAGACTCATCACTCTACGAAGAGCCCATCTCCCTGCCCGACGGCGGGCTCGTGGCCGTCCGCGCATTTGATGAGGCGGGCGAGGCCGGGCCGGTCGCCCGGAAGGCCTACGGAACGTCGCGCCGAGGCTGGACGATCAGCCGGCGACTGCCCAAGCACCTGTTCAGGTTCGCGTTCGATGGCGACCCCTACACTTACTACGAGACGCCTCGGACCACGCAGTGGTGCAGGAACGTGCCTCACCACCTCCACCTGCAGTTCCCCACGGACGTCCCGCTCCTGGGCCTGCGCATTGCGCCGCGCCTCGACAACGTCCGCTCCTGCGCCATCGTAAAGTGCTCCCTTCGCCGCTACGACGCGGCTACGAAAACCACCACGCCCCTGGCCGAAGCCGAGATCCGCGGCGGGGGCGACATCCTGCTCAAGCATCCAATAACCACAGATTCCATCGTCTTCTCCGTGGACAGCACCGCGGGCAACTGGCCCTGGTCGTCCTTTGCCGAGGTCTATCCCATCACGCCGGATCCGGAGATGTACTGGGAACCTGAGGATCACGGCGTGCGCATCAAAGCCCATGACGGTTATCCAATCACGTACGCGACTGACGGCACGATTCCCGGCGCCGATTCCGCCCGATACGACGGGAAGCTGATCAAGTGCGGCGTGGACTCCAGGATCATCGCTCGCGTGGTTGCAGAGAATGGATGGATGGGAAAGCCCGTGGTGTACGCGCCCGATAGGCTGATGCTCCTGAACCTGAAGCGTACCTACTACGAATATGCCGGCCGATCACCGGTCATCAAGGAACTCACGCCCCTTGAGACTATAGGCGTCTCAACCGTCAACTGCGCGGGAACCAAACGCAAAGGCAACATCGCTTTGGTATTCACTGGAACGATCGTGGCGCTTGCAGATACGCGAGCCACGCTCACCGTCACGACACACGCCGACAATGTTGTGCTCTATGTGGAAGGCAAACCTGTGTGGGACAATCGCAGAGACCGCAAGCGTCGTCCCCGAGGAGGAGTGACCACGGTAGCCCTGAAGCGCGGAAGCCATGCATTCCGTCTCGAACACACACATGGAAAATCCGCGGCCACCCTGGGATTCAAGATGGAGTGGTGAGGTCAAATGGAGCGGCAAAGAAGGTGTGCAAGACGGAGTCGTTTTGACGGATTTCAGGGGCAAAGCCCCGGGCCGTTTGCCTAGCCCAGCCCACCGGGCTGGGTGAATGGTACAAAGATTTGAAAAGGGGCAACGCCCCGGCCATTTTTAAGGAGGCCAATCATTGGGGCCTTGCCCCTAAGAATGATCTGCCCGAAAACCCAGCCCGTTGGGCTGGGCTAGGCAAACGGCCCGGGGCTTTGCCCCTGAGAATTGTCATTCATATCCGTAAAATTGTCCTCGCCTTGGCCTACTGGTTTTGGGATTATTCGTTGAAGCCCAGCCAACCCGGGGCAATTCCAGTATGCCGGCGCAGCATCGACTGCATTGAGCCGAGGTGATGGGAAACATGCCGAAGCTGGGCGAGGGCTCTGTCAGCCGGGGACCACTTGTGTTCGCCCCACTGTACTTCACCAGTGACGGACTGTTCTGTCTGGCTGCTCAGATACTCTTGTGTCTGCTGAAAGACCTGATTCATGAAGCCGGAGATTTCGTCGCGTGAGATCACCGGTTTTGCTCCGGGGACCAGGCCGGCAGCTTCGTCCGTATGGAATGGTGGTGGCTTGAATGGAACGGCATCGTCCCTCAGGAAAAAGTCCAGGCCAATGAGAATGTGATATGCCTGCTGCCAGAACGGAGCATTTTCGGTTTCGATGTGCCATGCCTCTTCCGGGCACTCTTCGATAGCGTTACGGAGCATCTCAAGGGTCGGCTCAAGATGCCGGAGCAGAATATCGGCTGTAGTTGGTTGGTATGACTTTGTGTCGTTCATGAAGCTGATTCCTTCAGATCAAAAACTGGAGCACAGATTCCTATTCAGTATCTGTTACGGACATGACTCTGGGTTACGTCCGGGTACTGCCCCCGTGGAGGCGGGAAAACGTATCCGTAACAGAGACTACTTATGCTTACTTAAACAGGCCTCTTAAGTCATTGCGCATTTTCTGCCCCGGAGACGCATAGGCAAGTAGCCGGTGGTTTCAACCACCGGAGCAGGAGCAGGAGAGGTCTCCGTCGCCGAAAGGGCCACCCGGCTGCAAAGACGCCTATCGCCTCTTGTATCGATACGCCAGCCAGGTCGCGTCGTTGCTGCCGCTGTCACCAGCACGGTAGATGAAGTGGACGTTGAGCTCAGGATCGTAGAATCCATGTGCGAGCATGTACTTGGGGTTGTAGCGCTTCCACGGGATCTTCGGGGTCGTCTTTCCCATATCGGTCCACCGGCTTGTCTCTGGATCGTAGGTCCAGATTTCTCCGCCCGCCTTGCTGAAGAGAACCACGCCATTGGCCGAGTCGAAGAGCAACAGCTTGCCGTTCGTGTTGCCCAGGTTCTCAGGCTGGCCTTCCGCCTCGAGCCTGTCCCACTTCCTCGCCTTGATGTTGAGGACGTGGAAAGTCTTGCCGGAGGCCAGGTACATCTTCTCGGCCTCGCGGTCGAGACACGCATTTGAGTCATAGCCACTCGGGCCTTTGGCTATCCCTGAATCTGTCCACTCTTCTTTCTCAAAGTCATAGAACCAGACCTTGCCGTAGTGGACGCTGAGGGCCTGCTTCATGGATGGGACGTACTCGAGGACGCCGCAGAAGCTCTTCTCTGGACCGCCCTTCTTCCTGACAAAGGTTCTCTGCCACTGGTTCTCGTTGACGTCCCAGTAGATTGGATGGCGGCAGTTCATGTTGAGCTTGCCGTAGTTATAGGACAGCTTCGCGCCATCCGGAATGCCGAGCCACTTGGCGCGTTGGGGCAGGGCCCTGGTCCACCAGGGGCAGGGACGGTGGATCAGCATGTACTTCCTCAGGTGGTCCACGTAGGTCGTATTGCAGTACGCGTGGGAGAGGTAGGAGACCGGATTCTGTACCCCTTCGAGAGTCACCTCGAATCCGTTCTCGTCGAGCTTGAGCTGAGTCAGCTTAGTGGCGCCGGGATACAGGCAAATCCACTTGTGGGCATTGACATCGTAGAACCAGAGGTCGTCCATGTAATAGCCATCCGGCACAGCGCCGTGGCTCCCGGTGCCGCAGAAAAAGGCACCCCGCAGCTCAGGGACAAAAGCCATTTTGCCGGCCCAGGCCCTTCCCCGGGCAACCTTCTTCCTGGGGAACCGGCTGCAGGGCGCTGCCTGGCCGAGATTGATCCAGGAGTTGTCTCCCATCGCCTTTATGCGCTCAATGTGCGGTCCAGGCGTTTTGGCTAGGCTTTGCAGTAGTCCCTTCGCTTCTTGTCCTCTCTGCCCGCTGTCTGCGTCAAGCGCGTGGGGAGCAACCGAAAGCAAGGCGAGCACGAACGCTAGCTCAGTTCGTCTCACATCTCCCTCCAACGAAGCTGGAAACACCGCACGTCCTTCGGTCTATGCTCGTAGAGCTCCCGTGCGATTTCAAGCAGCTCGGCCTTCTCTTCCGGTTGTTCCCCCCGCGCCTGCCGGCAAATCAGCGTGCCTGATACAGGAGTGGCGGCAACTCTGCGAAAGTCCAATCTGCCTTTCTTCATTGACCTGCTTGCCGGTTCTGAAAGCAGAAGTCCCTGGGCACCCACTCGCCAGGCTCAGGCCAGAATCAGTCAGGTTGTCGACAAGGTAGCCAAGCCCACGGTCGCACGTTATGCGTGGGAGACTTTTCCCCTCGCCAAGCTCTATAATCAGGAAGATTTGCCCTGCTTTCCGTTCCGATTCAAGAAACAGTTGGAGCAGTACCGCTATGTCTATGCCTATCTCCCGTGTCATGTTTATCGTCTTCTGCGCCGTCTCTTCGGTCTGTTGGGCTGCCAGGCCGAACATCATTCTTGTCATGGCAGATGATCAGGGCTGGGGTGATACCGGCTACAACGGCCATCCGATTGTTAAGACTCCGAACCTCGATGCCATGGCCGGCGCGGCCTTCGTCTTCGATCGATTCTATGCCGCTGCGCCGGTTTGCTCGCCGACACGCGGCAGCGTCCTGACAGGACGGCATCCGTTTCGTATCAAGATCACCAACCACGGTCGATACATGCGCCCGCAGGAGATAACCATTGCCGAGGAGCTGAAAGCGAGCGGTTACGTCACCGGCATGTTCGGCAAGTGGCACGTCGGCTCGGCACAGGCAGAGAGTCCGGTCTCTCCGGGCGGGAGTGGCTTTGACGAGTGGTGCATCGGGCTCAATTTCTTCGACAACGATCCCTACCTCAGCCGCAACGGCAAGGTTGAACAGATCAAGGGCAGGGGATCCGACATCACGATTGACGAGACGATTGCGTTCCTGCGCAAACACAAGGACGGCGACAGCCCCATCTTTGCGATCGCCTGGTTCCCATCACCGCACGATCCGCACCGTGAAAAGCCGGATCCGGAAAACCTGTATGCCGGTCAGAAGAAAGCCGGGTATCTGGGCGAGATCACAGTGCTCGATACGGCCTTCGGTCGCTTGCGGAGTGAACTGCGTAAGCTGGAGATCGCAGACAATACGATTCTCTGGTACTGCAGCGACAACGGCGGGCTGGATGCGGCGACGTCCGGCGGACGTGCGAGGAAGGGCAGCATTTACGAAGGAGGACTGCGGGTGCCGTCGATCATCGAATGGCCGGCCAGCATCAAACCGGGTCGTACTGCCGTGCCTGCCAACACCTCGGACATGCTGCCGACCTTGTTGGCGATGGCGAAGGTGCAGCGCAGCGGCAAGCCCGCGCTTGATGGGATCGATCTGAGCGATGTCATCGCCGGTAAAGTCAGCAAGCGTCCGCCGATGGGATTCTGGCACGGGTTCCAGGGCGGGCAGGGAACATGGAGCGATCGCATCCTCAAGGCGATCATGGAAGCACAGCAGGCGGGCAAGCCAACACCTCACCCGGAACGGTTGAAGAAGGATATTGGGACATTTCCACAGTTTTCGGAGACGAAACTCAGGGGACACGCTGCGCTGCTGGACTGGCCGTGGAAGCTCCACAGCATCCACGCAAAAAAGTTAAACTACCAGCTATACAACCTGAGCAGTGACCCGATGGAGAGCAAGAACCTCGCGGCCAACCCGGAGCATCGGGAACGCCTTGACGGTATGCAGAAGAAACTCAACGACTGGCAGGTATCGGTGATCCGCAGCCTGAACGGGAAGGATTATGAGAAATAACTACCCCAGACCATCCTTCACCGCAGAACTGGGTATGATTGCCCGAGACCCATGGTTGCTCGCTGACGCTCGCGAACCCTGGGCTGGAAGACAAAACACCTTCGGCGTTCAAATCCAAGATCGTAAGCCGTCAATCTTTGGAGCATGAAAGATCTCCACCGTATAGAGGTGCTCGGGCGCAGGATGAGATGCCCGCGCGCCAGCCGAGGCGAAACCATGATGGTCGTACGTTGATCATGGGAAAGCTAAGGCCGCGACGTAGTAGGAAGGACAGGTTTCCAGGTCTACAATGCGTCGACAGTGCAGCCGATGCTGAGACTGTCGTTGAAGTGCCAGGATGATTTGGAGTGCAAAGATGCAACGAACAACATTGGTTTTGGTGGCGCTGTTTGCTTCGACCGCTTTCGGTATTTCCGCGCAGACGGTCACGGAGTACAGCCGGCAGAGGCCGCAGGACTACAAGTGGAGCAACACGCGGTTCGGAAATTACCCCGGCAGTTATTTCACGCCCCGGATCGAATGGGCGCGCCCCTTCTCCGCCGGACGGCTGGACCTCCTTGTCTTTCTGCCTCAGAGAGCGGCAAGAGAGTCGGTGGAACTCGCTTCCCGCCTGGATGCCAGGGTGGACATCGTCGCCAACAGCCGTCATTCCGGGTGGTGGGTGGGATGGAGCCCGCCGGGCCCGTCCTTTTATGACGATATCCCGTCGGAACAGGCTCTGAACGAACGGGCCCTCGGCTTTCTCAGCCCGGCCTATCGCTACCACGCCATCATTATCGGCAAAATCAAGTGGTCCGTTATCCCGGAGAACATCCGAAAACAGATACTGGAGAGAGTCAAGGGTGGTACGGCTCTGGTCCTGGTCTCGCCCTGGGGCGCTGACGAAGAGTTGCAGAAGGCCATGAAACCTGGCGACGCCACCAACCCCTTGGCGGAGAGCGTGAGCGCAAGCGTGCCGCTGGCCAGCCTGCCGCTGGACAAGGACCTTCAGCCTCTCTATCGCGCGCAAGACGGATATCCGCCCCGCAAGATCGGGCCGCTGGAAATACGCACGGGAAAACTGGGCGAGGGGCGAGTCGTCTTTCTGCAATACAACGACATCTTCCTCAAGAACGGCAAGAAGGATGTGTTCCACACCGGGAGCTGGACCCGCTACAGCAAGGATCTTGCCTTGACGCCTTTTGCGGGTGTGGAGGACGACGACCTGTTCTACAACTACTACCTGTCCATCCTTTGCAAGGCGATACTATACGCAGCGGGCAAAGAAAGCGGGTCGCGGGTACGGCCGGAGCCAGTGGACACCGTGATAGCGCGGGATGAACTGCCCTCGTCTCCCGTGACCTTCCGTATCTCCGGCGGCCGGATTCTGCCGGGCACGCGGCTCTACTACGAGATACGCGACCGGGGCAACCGGGTGATCGTCAAGGGGAAAAAGGAGATTGATCCCGGAGAGGCCGCGGTCTCATTCTCGCCTCCTTTCCCGGTTCTCAAGCAGGGGTTATATCTGACGGACCTGTGGCTGAAGCGGCGGGGGATGGTGCTTGACTGGGCGTCGGCCGCCGTGACGGTCACCGACACCGTTTACTTGGCGTCGGTCTCGGCAGACAAGGAATACTTCGGCCGCACCGAAGGGATCAGCGGGAGCATAACGCTGAAAGAACGGGTTCCAGCCGGGAAGAAGGTCGTTGCTGAGTTGTGGGACACCTATGAGCGGCTGGAGCAGCGCGTGGCGCTGAAGAGCGGCGAGACGAAGTTCCGTTTCAACAGAATTCGGCACCCGCTCTCCCGGGCATACAAGATCGTCTGCAAGGTGGTATCCGGAGACACCGTGCTGGACGAGCAGGAAACCTGGACTGGTCTTCCCTCCAACGATTTTGACGAGTTCCAGTTCGTCTTGTGGGGCAGCGGCTGGAGCGGAAGAATCAAGAATACGCACCTGCGTCTGTTGAAGGAACACGGGCTGACCGGCTATTTCGACATGGCGCAATACATCTCGCCCCACATCATGAGGCAATCCGCGGACAACCTGGTGAGAGACAACCTAGGGGCCTGGCCGTTGTGCTGGGGGCTGTGGAGTTTCCCCACCTACTACAAATATCTGGCGGGGGACTGGAAGGAAACGTTGAGGAGGGTCTATCTGTCCCGGACCGCGGCCTACAAGCGGTACGGTACGCTTGCCTACCAGATAGACAGCGAGAGCAGTATTCAGAGCCATGAAAAATGGGATAACCCGACCGTCCTCAAGGACTATCGGAAATATCTTCAGGGCCGTTACGAGAACATCGCCGACCTCAACAAGGTATGGGGTTCGGCCTTCGGCTCCTTCGACGAGATCGGGTTCATCTCATTCCTCGACGCCAAGACCGGCCGGCAATCGTCGCGCTGGATGGAACAGGACCTCTACAAGCGTGACCGGTTCAACCTGGTGGCGGAGTACACCGCGGGGCTCGTCCGGGAACTTGACCCGGGTGCGCGGGTGGGGATAGACATCAACTGCCTGGGATCCCACGATTCTTTTGACATCCCGAGAATGACCAAGGTCGTGGACGCGTTCATCCAGTCCGACCTGGAGTATTTTGACAAGGAGAAAGACAAGACCAGGGTGAGCGCCGGGTACTGGGTCGGCTTCTACCGGGGGCAAATGAGCGAATGGCAGATGCGCACCAAGCCGTGGGAGTCGCTCTTCCGCGGTGGCAACGCGCTTGCCTGGTGGCCTTATCACAACAATATCAACGCAGACCTGACTGAGCCGTATCTATGTTTCAAACAGACTTCGGAGGAGATTCTCGATATTCGCAGCGGAATTGATCGGCTGCTGATGTCCGCTGAGAAACGGCTGGACCCGATCCTGATTCTATGGTCGAACCGCTCGCGAATCGCTGGCGTCTACAACCCGCTCGAGACCACCTGGGCGAACTCCATCCGCAACTTCATAAACCTCCTTCGCCGTGTCGGGCTTGACTTCCAGTGCGTGGGGGAGGACGTGGTCGAGGAGAAGCTCCAGTTCGGCGACCGGCAGCGTGTCCTGATACTGCCCGCCAGCCAGTCCATTTCGCGCCGTGGGGTGGAGAAGATTAAAGCGTTCGCCGCGGCTGGCGGTTTGGTCGTTGCCGATTACAAGCCGGCGACCATGGACGAGTATCTGCGCCCATTAGGGGAACAGGAGAATGCCGGGCCGGGTGAGATCGAATTCGAGACCTGCCCGAAATGCAAGGGCAAGAAGACCATGCATCTCGGCGGCGCCGGAGACCCTATCGGAAACTGCCCGACCTGTGCCGGCACCGGCGTGGTGGCCAAGGGCGGCGCGCTGGTTCTGGACAAGAGTTCGCTGGACGAACTGTTCGATTTCACCAGGAAAGGCGCGAGACGATTCGGCCGGGGTCACGGACTGTTCCTGGCCGGCGCGCCGACGGTGGACGAATTCCGCGCACTCCGCAACACCCTGGTCCAGAGAGGCGGAGTCAAGGGCGACATCGAAGTGCTCGACAGGCTGGGTAACACCCGCATTGACCTGCGTACCTACGTGTTCGAGAGCGGCCCGGCCAGATTCGTGGGCGTGCTGCCGGACAAGACTGTGGCGGACCCGCCCGGCGAGGAGTTCATACTCAAGACCGACCGGAAGATGCACGCCTACAACGTGCGGCAGCAGTCGTACCTGGGGTATACCGATTCCGTGACCGCCGGCATCCAGCCGGCCCAGGCCAAGCTGCTGGCGCTTCTGCCCGAGCGGGTCGAGAACGCACTGGCGGTGGAATGCAGGAAGAAAACATACCGGCCGGGCGAGGTCGTTACGCTGGAAATCAAGGCCCTGCCCGAAGCGCTGAAAGAAGTGACTCTTGCGGTCAGGATCGAACTGGTGAAAGACGGCAAGGCGGTCGAAGCCCACATGAAGAAGCTGGCGGTGAAAGGGGCATCGAGCCACGCTATTCCTCTTGCGCTCAATCAAACAAAGGGGGCCTACATCCTGCGCGTGACGGAGATCATTTCTGGCCAGCGGCAGGAAATCGAGTTGGCCGTGAGGTAATTCAATGAGAACACTGCTGATCAGAATCCTGACAACAGGCTGTGTGCTTTTCGGCGCGGTTGCATCTTCCGCGAACGAGACCACCCCCAACCTCGTCCGCGACGGCGGCATGGAACAATGGCGGGAGGTGAGTCCCGGAACAGTCGACTTCAACCGTTTCAAGCGTATCGAGGGGTCTTATACGGACAAGGGGGCAAGGCTCATGCCCTCGGCCTATGAACAGGGCTCAGTCAGTGTGGCGAAGATGGAGACCGTGGATGTCTTTTCCGGCAAGCGTGCTCTGCGGTTGAAAGCCACTCTCTTCTATATGCACGGCGCCGGCCACGGAGCGTACAACGCCAGGCCCGGTGATGTTTTCGTCGTCAGGTACATGGTCAAGGGCGCCGGCGCGGTGACCATGCACTTCGCGGTCTACGGAGGGCTGGGGCAGTTCCGATTGGAGCAGAAGGGGAAACCCGTGCCCGACAAATGGACGCGGATCGAACAGCGAATCCTGATCGGCGGCAATGCGCCTGGCACCATCTATCCGCGTCTGGATACATTCGGGAACGAAATGCTCATAGACGATGTGTTTGTCGGCCGCGTCTTGCGGGAAGCTGAACAGACCCAGGCGAAGAAGGTACCGAGACAATACGACGAGCGCGTCGCGTTCGCTTCGGAAGCGACACAGGCACCAGTTGTCGACGGTCGGCTGGATGAGAAGTGCTGGGAAGCGGCCGTCCCTTTCTCCGGGTTCCGCCTTTCGCACGAGCAGACGCTCCTGGCGCCCCAACAGGCGTCGTTCCGGGCCCTCTACGATGAGACGGCGATCTACCTGGGCATCGAGCTCATGCTGCCGGATCCGCAGCGCATTCTTTCTGACCTGAGAACCGCTTCGGCTAATCAGGACCGGTCAGGCGATTTCTACACCGACCGGCACTCCGTCGAGGTCTTCATCCAGCCGCCGGGCCAGGTACGGTACGTCCAGTATGTGATCTCGCTTGACGGTTGCTGCTACGACGGCGTCGGCATGGAGAAATCCTGGGATGGAAAATGGAAACATGCTGTCAGCGTGGGTGACGACCGCTGGTTTCTGGAGATGATGGTCCCCGCCGGCGACCTGGAACTGGATAAGATACCGGCCGCAGAGGGCTGGCGGTTGAATGTGGTCGACAACAAAGACGGCAACTACTCGATCTGGTCGGCAGTCGGGAACAATTTCCACACCCCGTTCAACTTTGGTGCGCTCGTGACCAGGGGTTTCCCGAAATGGTGTACGGAAAAACTCCAGACCTGGACTGGGAAACGAGCGAAAGCGGCCGCGCAGTCGCACAAGTTAGGACTCCAGTTCGCCGACCGTCTGAAACGTGCGGAGGAGTTCAGCAAGACGCTTGCGACGCAGACAGCCGGCGAGCAGTCGGACTGGGAGCAGATCACCCGGACCTACGCGCTCATGAATTTCGTTGACACCGTCTACCGCGTCATGGACGCAGAGATCGCATACGCCCAGTTTTTCTCCGAGCAATAGGCGCTAAGGGGTCTCAAACTTAAAAAAGTTTCTCGATTTGAAAACAAGCGAGAGAAAGCCTCTGAACCGGGAAAACTCCTTTGTAGTGCGCCAGTAATGGCGTATAGGAGCGACTTCGTCGCCCCGAACGGCGATGACTCGCCGACTACAAAGAATTCCTCGTTGACTGAGAGGTCAGATCCGTTGCCCGAAGGGCCATTTCTTCGCAGCGTAGTCTGCGAAGAAACATAGAGTCTTTGTTATCACTTCTCCGCGTGGCGCGGAGAAATTCTGTTTGTAGTCGGCGAGTTATCGCCATCTGGGAAGAGCGGCATGACTGCCGCACTACAAACGAAGATTGCGGCCACAGGCAGGCTGCGCTGGCAACTCGTGGCTACGGCCAGAGCAGGACGATTCCAAAATTGAACGCGTTGTCCGCCTGATCGCGATGTGCTTGCCGATCACGATGCAATCCGGACTACTCCGTGCTCATCCCCAGCGTATGTCTCTGGCATGCTTGCCGCATAGTTCAGATCACCTAACCACGTAAGAGCGGCTTCTTCGACGATGGATTTGTTGAGTGCGCTCATGACTTCGGCGGTTTGCGTTTCTTGGGATTCGGGAGCTTTGTCAGTTCCTTCGTGGCCTCATCGAAGTCCGCATCTACTGGCAGCGGAGCGTTCGATGCGGGAGACTTGAACCTGTCGTATTCCAGCTCGGATTTGGACTGGGCCATCTCGTGCGAGATGCGGCCGGCATGGGAGAGGATGTCGCGTTCGTTCAACGCGAGAAACGCATCCAGCTTTTCGATCCAGTCCGCCATGTGCATTGGCACGCGCCGCATGGCCTGGCCCTCGGCAAAGATCAGGTATTGTTCCACCAGATTGTTGAGTGCCGCCAGTTCCGGTTCGGTGAGGTAGTTCTTGGCGATGGCGACGTCCTGCTTACGGATCACCGGGCCTCGCCAGTTGGTCAAGCCGAGGTTTGGTTTCGCCGCATCCACCCGGTCGTGGACAATCTCGGCGGCGGTCTGGCCGGTAATGGCCCAGTGCACTTTGTTCTGGACGGTCTTGAAAAAGACGATGCTCACCTCCTGAGTCGGGTCGTAATCGACGCTCGTGGCGTAAATGTCGGTGATCTTCTGGTAGAACCGCCGTTCGGAAGTCCGGATGTCCTGAATCCGGCGCATCAACTCTTCGAAATAGTCGAATGGCTGATCGGGATTCTTTAGACGCTCATCGTCCATCGTGAAACCCTTCACGATGTATTCTCGCAGCCGTTGGGTTGCCCAGATGCGGAAGCGGGTGGCCACGACGCTCTTGACCCGGTAACCGACAGAAATGATTGCATCGAGGTTGTAGCTCTCCATCCGCCGCTGAACGGAGCGTCCGCCTTCCTGACGAACCGACAAGAATTCCTTGTGAGTTGCCCCGCGCTGCAACTCGCCCTCCCCGTAGATGTTCTGTAGGTGCAAGCTCACATTTTGTTGAGTAGTCTGGAAAAGCTCGGCCAACTGCTGCTGCGTGAGCCAGACCGTCTCGCCTTCAAACCGCACGTCGATCTTCAGCTTCCCGTCCTCGGTCTGATAGACGATGAACTGCCCGCCGGAAGGTGATGATGCCTGGGAATCTTTGCTCATGGTTTGGTCTCACGTCTGGCTTATTCTCAACGATCCGGATATCCAGGATGGTTGCTCGCCTGTCTGCGTGCGACGCACCGGCGGGTTCCACGAACCAAGTCAGGGCGGCCCCTTCGACGATGGATCCGTTGAGGCTCATATTCGTTTTCTATGAAGAAACACTTCTTCCCGCAATTCTCTACGTCCTGAGGGGGCACCTGGCTCGTGTGGCGCGGAGAACATCGTAGCAGCGGGCTGCCAGCCTGCTGCTCTGGCGGCAGGCAGGCTGCCCGTCGCCACGATTTGGTTGCGGTCTCGACCGCGTTAAGACGAGACCGCCATGAAGAAACTTCTTCCCGCAATTCCCAAGGCAATTCATTGAGACCATCCATAGCTCTTCAAGCTTTAGCCGCTTTGGATTGTAGCACTTGAACGTTCCAGAGAACCAAGCGGTGACAATTCACCGCACTCCAATACGCAAACGCAAGTCTTGCCACTTGTTCAATGCCCACCTTCTATCCCGTCAGGCACAAAGTTGTGACCTCTTCCCCATCCGTGCCGGGCTAGAACGCCATGTGGGCAGGATACTTGTCGGTCACGAAATCTCCCAGCGATTTCAACAGGATCCTCTTCGGCGCCCGCACCTCATCCGGGGAATCAGCATCCCCGACAGTTCTTATATATGCCCATTGTTCCGGCTTTTGAAAGTAATTGGCCTCCGCGTCCCACAGGTACATTCCCCGGACGCCACAATTCCGCATGCGTCGAAAATATTCAGCATACTCGTCCTGCTGAGCATAATGAGGCAGACGCGGCAAGAGCTGGCAATCCGTTCCCGCAACTACCGATAGGAAATAATCGATATCGATAGTGTCCGGATCCCAGTCGTCATGGTCTCTCCCCTGCAGAGAAAAATCGGGGGCGATGATGTCCACGATCCCTTCTTCAGCCCATGTCTTCAGGTCCAGACCGAAGAACGTGTTGACCCGCTCGTTCGCCGCGCAGATCGCGGATATCGGAATTCTCCCCCTGCCCTGCTTCTGTCGAACGGTATCCACCCGGCTCCGGACCCTGCGCATGAATTCCGTAAGGACGCCGGCACGATACGCCAGGAAATCCGGGTCATGTTCATCCAGCTCCAGCGGATTCTTTCCGTAGGCGTTCCTGAAGCCGTTCAGAAGAGGTTCCTCGTAGAGCATCATCGGCAGGGCGCGCACGAAGATCAGGTTCAGCCCGTCGATGTCATACCCGAGGGTTTCCTCGTAAAGATCCAGCATGTGGTTCTGGACCTCTTCGAAGGCATAGCTCATCCGCGCGATCTCGCGCCCGTCGATGTCCCTGCAGCGAAATTGCGGATGGTGCATGAAGAACTCTGAGCTGAAATGCGCATCATATGGCGGTTGACCGGCAAAGGCCCCGACCCGGAAAGATGCGTGAAACTCGAGGCCGATCTCGTGGGTGAAATCACAGACTTTGCCAAGCACGTCGGGCTCCACGCTGTTCAGGTGGTCCAGCCCTTCGACAATCTTGCGGTCGATACTTCTGGGACATTCCATTCCTGGCCGCAACTTGAGGCGGTTTCCGACCTTGGTGTCCAGGTAGTAGCACACGTCGCCGCAGGCAATACAAAAGAACAGCTTCCCGACGGGGGAGTCTTTCAGTGGAAGAATTACCTCAAATATTTCGTCGACACTATTGTATTCCCAATCACTATCGTTCGTGGCTGTCAGACAACGCCCCTCTGAGTCCATTCGTCTCGCCTTGACATGCTCTATTTCCTCGTCGCTCATCGGCTCGAACCTGACATAGGCGACACAGCTCTGAGAACCCTTGACCTTGGCGAAGTGTATCCTGTCACCCTCCAGACAGGCTTCCTTCCAGAAATATTCCCTGAGCTCGATCCAATAGGTGGAGCCCAGTGAGCAGATTTTGACATAGCAGGGGTCCTGATCCAACTTCAGCCTGACACCCGGCGGAGAAGCTGTACACAGAAGATTGGTCGCGCCAAGTCCCACATAGATCCGGTGCCAGCCCTTCAGGTCAAGGGGCATGGAAATATCCTCCGGCACGCCCTCCTCTCCGGAGTACAGCATTCGTCCGGAGAGCCCGGTTTCCGTTTCGTAATCAATAAGGCGCCAATGATCTTTGACCCCGGCGGGAGAGATGGACGACGATGGCTCGCAGATCCCAAGGTCGCTCAACAGCAATGGGGGCCCTTTTTCGGCAGTGCTATTCAAAATCGAACTTCCTCAGATTCTCGAGCAGTTCTGTTTGGTTTTTCTTGAGATGATGATAGGCGTCCACCGGTTTCTTGTAGCTGTCCGGGAAGGACCAGAAGAGCATGCGCACCTTTTTGGTATCGGGCGACAATGTGAAGTTGGTTCTGGTGATCAGGTCTCCTATGTGGGCTTCCGCCTTGGTGAGCTGATCCGGAAGGTACATAGCCGCACAAGTACCCACCCTGTTATCTTTGGCATCGAAGTGCAGTATCCAGTTCTCCTTCTCGAGATCGAATGAGGCCGTCTTCTCGGTCCGGGAAACGCTTCTTATGTCCGTGGCGAGCCATCTCTCCTTCGGTTTCACACGGCCCCAGTGCCCGGGGATGCATATCATCGTCAGCTCAAGCGAATCGATTTGCTCCCTCGGAGTGAACGTCAGCTCGGTATAGATCTTGTCGTCTCCCGGAAGGAAAACGAAACGAGCCTTGATCTCGGCAGGTTTCGCCTTCCATACGACATCCAAAATCCCTCTTTCTTCGTGCTTTACGACCTCTATCCTGTCGGCGACTACAGTGTGGAGTGATCTCTTATTGACCCTGACTCCCAGGAAGCCTCCGCCGTACCACCCGCCTCCGGTCAGCCCCAGCCCGAAGCTGCCCACACTGGAATCCCCGATGCTTGGAAAAGATAGATGGGGAATGTTTTTCTTGAAGGCTGGGTCATCGGTGTAGTTGTAGGCAAAACCGTAATTGACCGGCCCCGTGCTCTTGACGGAGATTTTTCTTCTCTTCTGAATGTAGGAGCCTTCCTTTGCTTTTACCTCCTTCTCCGTCACGCCGCTGTCCGTAATCACCACTTGCGCGCAGGCCGGCCCGAGCAGGCATGCAAGGACGATAAGGACTTTGAAGGACAAAGTTATTTTGGCTCGAGTCGACGCGAGTATTCTTCCATTCGTCATTTCCGTCCTCCTCGATCTGATTGGTTATCTTCAAGGAGGGCCTCAAGAAGTCCCATCCATTCCTTTACCTTGCCGGTCTCGTTCTTCTGTATCGCCTCCTCCAAACGATGCAACAGGATGGCGCTTCTCGAGATCCGCTGCTTCAGTTTCACATTTCTGTCTCGGGCATAGAGTCCCTTCGCCTTTTCCAGTTCCTTCCGGAACCCGGCAAGCCGTTTCGACAACAGCTCCTGCTTCTGGCCGGCAAGCGCGAATTGTTTCCTGGCGGTAACGATTTCACTTTTCGCTGTGTCACGGCACCTCACCGACACGAAGTACTTTCCATCCGGAAGGTCGCCCGTGTTCCACTTCAGTGATCTGATGCCGGGCGATTCCGGCGCCAACTCCAGGATGAAGCCAGGGACGTCAGCCGTCTTTCCCTTCTCGCTCTCGATGCTTACCGTTACGGCTACCGCCACAGGAGAAAGAGAACCGATTTCTATGGTGAACCCCAGATCGCTGTTGCTCCCGTAAACACCGCCGCCGTCGAGCACGATGTTGACTCCGACGTCTTTACCGAAACCGGATATTCCCGACATTCCCTGAAGGATGCCGAGCCCATAATCGAATTCGAGATACGCGCCGGGGGCCACCTCGTGTGGAACAGTCGTTGCCTCGAAGTTGTAGGAGTCCTTTCCCATGTACATGTAAAGCTCACCGACGCGTTCCCTGGCGAACTCCTGGACCACCCCCTTCTTCCTGTCTCTGTCGAAAACGGCGAGCCAGGCGCCTTCATTCGAGAAGGCCTGGTCCCGATTGGCGGAGTAGGAGACGGCCTTCGCAGCCTGTCCAATGGGGTAGAAGAACGTGTCCGACGGCGATACGTCACCTCCCACGGACATTGCCGGGTGCGTCCGAAGCTTGAGCGAATCCTTGCCCTCTCTGCCGTTGAACATCCTGTTTCGTACCATCAGCTTCACCAGGCCCTTCTTCAGCGTATAGACTTTCTCCAGGGCATAGGGCTTGTTCTTTTGAGACTTCGTTCGGAGCAGGACCACCTCCAATTCATCCGGAGAGTTCTTGGTGATCTTATATTCAAACGGCGCATCCCAGAAGTAGCCCGGCCAGCTCCCGGCGTTCTCTTCCATGCCGCCGAAGTCGACCCAGGTGTCGCCCGATCCCTGGGCAATCAGCCTCTCGTTACTGAACATGTGGTTGGCCTCGTCAACACGTGAAATGAACTGGATGATCCTGCCTCCCAGCCCGGGGAGAATCCTGACGGTGAGATAGCCGTTTTGGAGCACGATGCTCTTCTGCCCCAGCCAGGTTTCCTCCCTGAGAACACAATCGTGCCGAATAGGGGCCCGGGCCTCCTCCGTGAAGGCAGCCTCAATGCTCACCGGCATGACGGCACTCACATGCTGGCAGACCACGTTCAATTTTTTCTTCAGGAAGGGAAATTCGATCGTCTCGGCCGCCCTGCAGAGCTTCCGGATTTTTTCTCCGCGGTGTGAAACCTGCAGGTAGAAATCTCCTCCCCAGACCCCGCCTCGGGCATCGACGTTCATGCTGAGGCGATAGTCCCCCAACATGATCTGTCCGGACTCAGCGAACAGCCTGCCGCGGAAGGGGAGGGTGAGGTGTTTCTTCCTGGCCGTCACCAGAGGCGGGCCGGTTGGTAACGGCTTCTTTGCAGGAGACGTCGCAAGCATCTGCTTTTCTGCTCCCTGAAGTTCGTACACGCCTCCCCCCGGCGCGGGGATGAGGCCGGAGACGACTGTGAACTGCCCGTCCGACTCCGCCGGCAGCTCCACTCCGAGCAGATAATCTTTCACCCGCCATTCCCCCCTGATTCGTAAAGTGAACGGCGCCATCAACGGCTGGCGACGGAAAGGAAAGCCGCCGTCCGGGGAGACCTTCCTGACGAGCCCCTTTCTGGTGCGGCTAGCGAGGACGAGGTACCTCGTGCCTTCATACTGCCACGGCCTCACGACAATCTCCCTGTCCGAACAGGAGTATTCCCGCTCGATGCCGGCCGCATCAAGGACGGCGTTCAGAAAGGGAAGCGCGACGCCCGCCGCGCCCTTCCATTCGCCGTAGTAGCTTCGACCGAAAGGGACGCCGCTCACAATGACGGATCCCTTTCCGCACCTGCTCCGCGTGACAGCCGGCTGTCCGTCCTTGAATCGCAGGACCACATCAGTCTCCTCCGGGAAGAGGACCGACAGGGATCGCGCTGCTTTCTTGTAAGTGACAAAAGGCAATGACTTCCCTTCATCAAGGGAAACCGTGGAGTCCTTGACTGTCACGGGGGCGACACCTGCCAGAGCCATCAGGGAGTTCAGTTCCTCTCCGTACTGATTGAACCGGCCGGAGTCGGGAGTGATGAGTATGGTCCCGCCGCGCCTGACAAACTCCTCAATACGAGGCAACAGAGCGTCGTTCAGATAGGTCACTTGAGGAATAATGAGGAGGCGGCAGGCGCTCGGCAGGTGTCCTTCCAGAATGGCACCTTCGTCGATGGCGCGTGCCGGCGTGTGATTGGCCAGAAACGCCCCGTAGTACCCCACGACCGATTCCAGGCTCTTGTCCCCTTCTATGCCGGGCCAGGAGGTGTGCCGCAACGTCGTGGGCGAATAGAGGATCCTTATCGGCGGCTCCACCCTCTGGCCGTCAAGAATGATGTGATCGAATTTCTGAAAATCCCGGTCGACCTCCCTGAGCTGCCAGCCCACGGGGAGGATCCTGTTGTACGGATCGATCAGGTTCCTATACTGTTGGCAAGCGATGGATCCCATGAAGGTGTGCACGCCAATCTGGCCCCATGCGACTCCGTTCCAGAGTTGCTCCTTCAAGAGGTTGATCTTTTCCAGCCGTGCCGACGGCGGGAAGTAAAACGCCGACCATTCGCTGGTCAGATTTCTGTGGAAGAATCCCGCGATGTCGGCGGTCAGAACCTCCTTCTTGAGGCCGGGCCCCATCTCGAGGCCAGTGGGATTGAAGGCCTTGCCGAGCTCGTAGAAATTGATGCCATTGGCCGGGTAGTCCCCATGCCGGTGATATGAGCCGTAGGTGAGAGGGAACAAGTTGGGCGCGTACTTCTTTACCAACTCCGCCTGTGGCAGCACCTCTTCTTCCATCCGGTAGATTTCTCTATACCTGGTCCAATCTTCCCAGAGGGCGTGCTCCGGCCGGGATTCGGGTCTCTTCACCGGCAGCACGATGTCGTCAAATTCCTTGTGCCGGGTATCCCATCGCTCGTTCAACGCGTCTATGGTCAGGTATTTCCTCTTGAGGTATTTGCGGAATCGCTTCTCCATCCGCTCTCCCCAGAGATTCCAGTTGAAGTTCCTCTCGCCGAGGAACATGACATGGCTTATGCCCGGCCTCTTGCTCACTTCTCTCAGGAACCAGCCAGCGTCTTTCTCATAGAACTCCCAGTCTTTCCGCGTCTCGAACCAGGACCGCTTACGGGTCTCCACGGTGCCGGTTTTCGGGTCGAGGATGCCCATATCAAACGCTCTCTGGGCCGGGTGGCCGCTGGTTGTGTAGGACATGCGGTACCCCGTACTGATTCCAGTCTGTTCAAAGAGCTCTTTGGCCCGATGGAATCCGCCCGCCGACTGGTGGTAGTAAGGCCCGAGGGACATGCCGATTTTTTTCATTGCTGGATAGAGCCCTGCAAGGCGCGTGATGCCCCGTGGGACAATGTTCGCGAAGCCCCAGCTCATTCTCTTGAAGCGGTTTTCAACCGGCACGGGCTTCGGCGGCTCGCAGTGCTCCAGGAGGACCGCTTCATATTTCAGTCGCATCCGCTCCAGGTCTTTCGCTGAGCGAAGGCACGTGCGGATCAGATCAAGCCGGTTCTTATGCCCTATCGGCCTGGTCTCCAACGCCATCGCTCGCAGGCGCTCACCAGTATTGCTTACTTCCTTAAAGACTCGCTCCTGCTCCCGAAGAAGTCTGAGGGCTTCGTCCTGCTCCTGTCGCTCTCCCCGGTAATGGTGGAGCGCGGCGACCTTCATGAGCGTTTCTCGTGCCTCGATGGACTTGCCATAGAAAGCCATCAGCTCATTCTCGAAGGTGTTACAGGTCTCGATGAACTCCGGGGAGCGCTCACCGGGAAGAATCGATTCCGCCAGGCGGAGGGCACAGATGAGGACCTCTTTACCTCTGTCAGACTTAAGAAGGTGCGCTCCGGCGACACCGAAATGCACCAGGGTGGAACCGCCCTTCACTTTCAGGGGCGAGTGGGACCGGTAGATATAAAAATCCGAGTCACGGTCCTTCGCCTGCTTTCCCGCTTTGGGGAAGCCCGGATACGCGCCACCACTTACCTTGTCAAAGACGTAGACCGGCAGGAGCAGGTCATTGGGGTATGCGTACGGCACAGCGCGGTAGTAGTCCCTCTCTCCGGCGAGCCTGAAACGCATCATGCCATCTTCCCTCCCCGATGATGCTTTCACCACGGGTATGGTGGGCGGAAAGCCCGGCAGGGGAACGACCGCCTTTACCATATCGGTTGCGATCCTGGTTGGCAGTATCTGGGGCATCCCTTCCAGCAGGCCGGCGTCCGCCAGGGCTTGATTGCGCTTGAGGTCATCGGAAAAGGGCCGGAGATAATAGCTCGCCGCCGGTTCCCCGTGGTTAGGCCAGGGCTCCAGCCCAAACTCCTGGAAGTACTGCGGAGTGCCCTGTGTCTGGTAACTGAATATCTCGATGGGCGTAATCCACCGATCGAGCTTCTCGCTGTATTGGAAGAGACTTCCGCCGTGGTTCTGGCGCAGCCCATGGGCCTGAACAAAATCGCGGTACTCGTCTATGTTTTTCCCCTGGAGGAAGTCTTTGCGCAACCTGTCGTG